>Ga0335083_10010171_pt1 | contig 11384 bp, 11 predicted proteins | sample Lox_Sample_42_FD_206716 | JGI IMG/M metagenome (GOLD analysis project Ga0335083, IMG submission 206716) | Soil microbial communities from Loxahatchee National Wildlife Refuge, Florida, United States - Lox_Sample_4.2 | ecosystem: Environmental > Terrestrial > Soil > Wetlands | place: USA... | reverse complement strand
GCACTCCTGCCCTTCGCGCTTGTCGCATTGATGTTTGCCTCGTCCAACCTGTGGATGGGGTTTGCGTTCGCCGTACTCTATGGCGCCAGCAACGGCATCATGACGATCATCCGCGCGACGATGCCTGCGGAAATGTTCGGCCGGGAGCACTACGGTGCGATCAACGGCGCCCTCGCAGCTCCTGTTATCGGCACGCGGGCGGCGGGTCCGCTCGTCGCATCCCTGATCTGGTCGGCGGCGGAGGGCTATGACCGCGTCCTTTGGGTGCTGGTCGTGGTGAGCGTCCTGTCGATGGTCGCTTTCTCGATGACCTTGCTATCAGAACCAATGCGCAAGACTTAGCCGAAGCACACAGGCATGCGCTCTACGGCCGACACCGAAAGAGGTCAGAGCATCTAGAACTTGCCGAACTTGAGATACGCTTGCTGTGGATCCATTCCCGAGAGGATAGCAGTGCGCACTGCGTTCTCCGTCTGCAGGACTTGCTCGGTTTTCGCGATCGCCTCGTCGGCCATCGCGGCTGGGATGATCACTACCCCGTCGCGGTCGGCAAGGAGAAAATCACCTGTGCTCACAGTAACCTCGCCGATCGTGATGGGTTCGCCGAAGCGATCGGGAATCCAGCGGCCGACGATGTCCTTAGGCGTGTTGAACGCGCAGAAGACAGGGAAGCCCAACTCGAGAATAAAATCGGTGTCGCGACAGCCGCCGTCCACCACGTAACCGCGCACGCCACGAAAATTCAGCGTCTCGGCCGACAACTCGCCCATCAAGGCGATCTCATAGGTATGAGGCTGGCATACCAGAACTTTGCCTGCTGGCGCCTTCGACAACAGCCCGGTCCATTGCACGAGCGTGTCGTGAGGATCACGGGTCAGGTCGACGTGGCCGCTGACCGTGAACACTTCCCCTGCCAGCTTCTTGGTTGGGTCGAGTGGCTTGATGTTCGGCGGTAGAACACAGCGCCCGTGCCCCATGCTGCGCAGGACGTCGTGCACCGCCGCCGCGTAGCAGTTCATCAGCCGTGCCGCAAGGGCGTCCGACCGTTCGCTCAACTTGTCCGCTCCTCTCTAGTGCGCAGCCTGCGGCTGTGGAAAGGATACATGCAGTTTGTCGCTCCAGGGACGCAAGCCCGCGACGGCGGACGGATGCAGGGCGATGCCGCGCTCGAGTTGGACCGCGCGCCGGGCGAGCGCTCCCTCGCCCGGCAGGCGCACGCGGTCGAAGCCGGGTCGCGGCGGGGTTCCACGGCAAGCTTCCGCCAACCACTGCATCTGACGCCGGAAATCTTCCTCCCCGCCGAAGCATGCGGGATCGAGGATCTGTACCAGCACGTTGGCAGCCCAACCTTCGGCTGGATCGGCACGTCCGTGACCCGCGAGGCCACCCGTCAAAGCCTCCCCCAGCAGGCCCAGCGCGTAGCCCTTGTGGCCGACTTCTATGCCGCCAAGCGGAAGCATCGCACCCCTTCGCTCGGCGAACATGACGGACGGATCGTCGGTGGGGTTGCCGTCCGCGTCGATTAGCCAGGTGCCCGGCAGCTTCCTGCCTTCGCGGTGCAATCGCGCCGTCATGCTGTGCGTGGTAATCGACGCCGAAATGTCCATCAGCACCGGCGCCCCGTCGGTGGGCCAGCCCGCAGCGATGGGATTGGGTGTGTATACACTACCGCGACCCCCATGCGGCGCCACACCGCCTGTGTCCGGCCCCGAGGAAACCAGCAGGATCATGAGGCCCTGATCCGTGACGCGCTTGAGATAAGCGGCCAGGCATGCGATGTGATGGCTGCGCCGGATCGCGATGGAGCAGGTACCGAACTGTCTGGCACGCGGAACCGCGGCTTCGATCGCGCGTACCACGAGCCAAGGGCCAGGCAACCGCATCCCGTCCCATGCCATCGCCGCTGCGCGATCCGAAAGGATCTTCGGCTCGCCGCTTTTTGCCATTCCGCCCGACTCGATGTCGGCGAGGTAAGGCGCGAGCAAAGCCAGACCATGGGTGTCGTGGCCCATCAGATCTGCTTCTACCAGGACGTCAGCCATCGCGGACGCTTTCTCCGCGTCCACGCCGGTTGTCACGAGCAGCTCGTGCGCAAAACGGAGAAGGGCTTCGTGGTTGTAACGGGGCTGCATGGCGGGAACCCTCCCGGCTCGAGGAGGGGGCTGCGATCAATAGGTGGCGCGTCCGCCGGACAAGTCGAATACGGCGCCGGTGCTGAAGGATGCGTCCTCTGTGCATAGCCAGCACACCATCGACGCGATCTCGTCTACCTGTCCGAAGCGGCCCATCGGAATCTTCTGCAGCATGTAGTCGATGTGCTGTTGCGTGACCTGATCGAAGATCGGCGTCTTGACGGCGGCCGGTGTGACGCAGTTGACGGTGATGTTCTGTTTGGCCACTTCTTTGCCCAGCGATTTCGTGAGACCGATCACGGCTGCTTTGGACGCACTATAAGCGGACGCAGTCGGGTTGCCTTCCTTGCCGGCGATCGACGCGATGTTCACGATCCGCCCGTAACCGTTCTTCTGCAGATAGGGCACGATCTCGCGGCAGGTGTAGAAGACACCGTGCAGATTGACGTTGTGCACCCGGATCCATTCGTCGACGGGGAACTCCCAAAGCATGGCGTTGGCACCCGCGACCCCGGCGGAGTTGACCAGGATATCGATCTTGCCCAGCGCCGAAGCCGTGTCCTTGGCGGCTGTAGCCACCTGCGGGTAGTTGGCCACATCGACGCTGGCGGTGTGGATCTTGGTTTTTCCGCTCAGCTCCTTGGCGTGTTTTGCAAGAGCGCCTGCGTCGCGGTCCCACAGACTGAGGGTCGCTCCGGAATCGGCAAAGCGCTGCGCGATGGCGAGACCGATGCCGGAAACGCCGCCGGTGACGATGGCGACGCGGCCGGCGAGGTCGAGTTTGTTCATTGCTCCTCCCGAATGCGGTGCGAGTTGCGTGCGGAATCACTGTTCCGACGAAGGCGGAATTCTAAATGAGCGGGCCGGCCCCGGCCAGCGCCAAAACTTGCGCTGTCAATGTCCCCCTGTGCTCTTGGCGACAAACAACGCGAGCAGGACGAGCACTACGACACCGATCACCCAGGCCCACACCGGAATTCTCGCTTTGGCGGGGGCGGGTGGCGAAGCGGCCGGCAGGACTGCCGGGACCATCCGTTCGCTGAATCTCGCGAAAAAATCGTCGGCCATTTTGCGCGCTACGCCGTCGATCAAGCGCGAACCGACCTGCGCCAGTTTCCCGCCGATCGTCGCGTGAGCGGTGTAGCTCAGACGCGTGCCACCCTCCGCGGGTAACAGGCTGACCTTGCAATTGCCCTTGCCGAAGCCGGCTGCGCCTCCCGAGCCCTCGAAGCTCAGCGCGTAGGCATTGGGTGGATCCAGATCCGACAGGACCAGCTTGCCGCTGAACTTGGCTTTCACTGGTCCCACCGCCGCGCTCAAGACCACTCGGTACTCGGTGTCCGATACCTTGTCCATGGTCTCGCAACCAGGGATGCAGTCTTTCAGCACCTGCGGATTGTTCAGCGCTTCCCACACGCGCTGCTGCGGCAGCGCGATGAATTGCTCTCCTGTCATGTCCATGACTGACTCCCTATTTCGTCGCGCTGGCCAGCGCGCTGGCCACATCGACCAGGCTCGCGATGTTGTGCGCGGGAAGGAACGCATCGACATGCGGCAGCATGGCGCGAACTCCGGCCGGCCGCGGCTCGAACCCCTCGAAGCGCAACAGCGGATTGAGCCAGATCACTTTTTTCGCGGACTTGTGCAGGCGTTCCATCTGCGCTCCCAGGTCGTCGCCCAGCTCGCGGTCGAGGCCATCGCTGATGAGCATCACGACCGCATTCTGACCTAGCAGGCGACGCGACCAGCGCAAGTTGAATTCGCGCAGACTCGCGCCGATTCGCGTTCCGCCCGACCAATCGGCTACCGCCTGCGATACTCCGTTGAGCGCGAGGTCGACGTCGCGGTGGCGCAAATGGCGAGTGATGTTGGTGAGCCGCGTTCCGAAGACCAGCGTATACACCCGGTCGCGGTCGTTGGTGACCGCATGTAGAAAGTGCAGAAACATACGCGAGTAGCGGCTCATGCTGCCGGAGATGTCACACAGCACGACCAGAGGCGGGTGACGCCGTGCATGCGAGCGCCGCCGCAAGGGAATGACATCAGAGCCGGCGCGCAGGCTCGCCCGCAGCGTTGCGCGCATGTCCACGAGACGGCCATGCGGGTCCGGGGTCAACCTGCGCATGCGCACCTGAGGGATCGGCAGTCGAAGCTGAGCGATCATCCGTTTCGCCTGACTCAGCTCGGCGCTGGTCATGGTCTCGAAATCGGCACGCTGCAGGACCTCGCGGTCGGACACCGTGTAAGCAGCATCCCGTTCCACATTCGGTTGTTGCGCATCAGCCGAAGCCTGCCTTCCCCGCGGGAGCAGCGCCTCAGCCAGGCGCCTCGAGGAGGGCGGGGGTTGCTCGACCTGGCCGCGCCCGGAGATTCTGGGCAGCATCAGCGCAAGAACGCGCTCGAGCATGCCCGGGTCACGCCAGAAAATGTGGAAGGCCTGGTCGAACAGCTCGAATTGCTCCCGGCGATCGAGGAAGAACGAAGCGAGGGTCCAGTAGAAGTCTTCGCGCCGTGCCAGGCCCGCCACTTCCAGCGCCTTCACCGCGTCGATCACGCGATCCGGCCCGACCGGAATGCCGGTCCCGCGCAGCACGCGCGCGAAGTGCATGACGTTCTCGGCCAGACGACCCGTGCTGTCGCTCGTCGCGGTCATTGGTCGAGGAACAGCGTGGCCCCGTTGCGCCACGCGATCTTCTCAGCGACGTCGGGCGGCAGCTGTGCCAGCCATACGCGATAGTTTTGCATGATCGCAGGCACCTCGGGCCAACGCTCCGGAACCCAAGTATCCGAGCCCAGCAGAAAGCGCTGAGGGTACTTCTCGAACAGCGCGCGCCAGACTGGAGACAACGTCTCGCCGCCTTCCACGATGCCGCTGCGGTAGGAGAGCTCACCGTAGAGTCGCGAATAACGGTCGAGCAGCTCGTCGACGCGCGCCGGCGGCGTGTTCATGCCAGTGTGCGCCCAAATGACGCGTGCGTCGGGGTCGAGCGCGAAGATACGCTCGATGACGTAATCATCGCAATGAGCGTGGAGCCATAGTCGCTGGTGAGAAGCGAGTGCAACGAAGCGCGCGAAACCCGGACTGTCGGCGTCGCGACCGAATATGTGGAATTCCCCGATTCCCTTGTAGATGCCGCGCGCGAGTTCGTTCTGGATCATGGCCAGGATCGCCGGATCCCGGAACCAGGTTTTTACGTCCGAGGCAGTTACGTACGGGCGAGCGAAGGCGACGGCCTGAAATTCGGACGGTGCTGCTGCCAGCAGCTCACGCGTGCCGTCGTTCGGACGGCTGGTCAGCAACACTGCGCGGATCCCCGCCTGACGCCACAGCTCGAATACCCTCTCCACCGGCACGGGGCGGCCGATGTCGAGGTTGTAGTGCACGTGAGCGTCGAAGATAGGCGAGGGTGCCTGCGCTCGCGCGATACCCGGAGCTCCAATCGCTGACGCGACGAGCAGTGTTGCCCAGATGGCGATGCGGCACATCCGGTTCCCCAGCTATCCCACCTCGGCCCTGACTTCCGAGAGGATCCGCGCCCCTTCGCTGCCTTTGACGCGCGCGATGTCGTCTTGATACTTCAGCAGTGCGCCGAGCGTGTCGTCCACGAGGTCGGGGTCCAGCGCCACCCGGTCGAGCGCGACCAGTGCGTTGGACCAGTCGATGGTCTCCGCGACCCCAGGCAGCTTGAACAGGTCCATGCTCCGCAAGCGCTGGACGAAGGCGACCACCTCGCGCGAAAGGCGGTCGGAGGCGCCGGGCGCTTTGCGCCGCAAGATGTCCAGCTCGCGCGTCGCATTGGGATAATCGACCCAGTGGTACAAGCAACGCCGCTTCACGGCATCGTGGATTTCGCGTGTGCGGTTGGAGGTGATCACTACGATGGGTGGTTGTTGCGCTTTGATCGTACCGATTTCTGGAATGGTGACTTGAAAATCCGACAGGACCTCGAGGAGGTAAGCCTCAAACGGCTCATCGGTGCGGTCTAGCTCGTCGATCAACAACACTGGCGCCGCGCCGAGATCACCTTCGAGCGCTTGCAACAGGGGACGGCGGATCAGAAATCGCTCGGAGAAGATGTCCTGACTCAATCCCTCGCGCGAGCTGACACCCTCCGCTTCCGCGAGACGGATCTCGATCATCTGCCGCGTGTAGTTCCACTCGTAGACGGCAGATGCGATATCCAGACCTTCGTAGCATTGCAGACGCACGAGCCGTCTACCGAGCGTCTGTGCCAGGACCTTGGCGATCTCGGTCTTGCCCACGCCGGCCTCGCCTTCCAGGAATAGCGGGCGGCCCATGCGCAGGGCGAGGAACACCGCCGTGGCGAGGCCGCGCTCGGCCACATAGTCGGCACGCGCGAGCAGGTCGATCGTCTCGTCGATGGAGACGGGTAGCGTCTGAGACAAAGAACCTATCTCACAGTCGTTCGCGCGACGTGTTGCGGCCAGGACGGGATGGGCGCAAGGCGCGAGGTGCAGTCAACACATACGCCATTGACAGGCCGAGTAACGCAGCGGACGCCCGGACGCTCGCGTCGGTGATCGAAAATCGTCTCCATCGCACACGTGAACGATTATCAGACAGGTTCCGGCTACTTTCCGAGCGCTGCCTGTACCGCACGTTTCGCCATCACCGTGATCAGATGCGCGCGATACTCTTTGGACGCGTGGATGTCGGAGTTGAGCCCATCGGCGGAGGCTTTGATCGCGACCACCGCGTCGGGGGAGAATTTCGCGCTCAGCGCCTTCTCCATCTCGGGCAGGCGGAATGCAGATGGCCCCGCGCCGGTGACGGCCACGCGGACACCGCTACCACCCTCGCTCACGAACACGCCTACGATGGCGTAGCGCGAGGCCGGATTCTTGAACTTGGCGTAGCCGGCGCGTTTGGGCACCGGGAAAGCGATCGACGTGATGATCTCGCCCGGTTCTAGCGCTGTCTCGTACATCCCCTTGAAGAATTGATCGGCCGCGATCTTGCGCTTGTTGGTGTTCACAGTTGCCCCCAGGCCCAGAACGCTGGCCGGGTAGTCTGCGGCCGGATCATTGTTGGCGACGGAGCCGCCTATCGTGCCCATGTTGCGCACCATGCGGTCGCCGATGCTGGCGGCCAGCGCTCCCAGCGCAGGAATGGACTGCATCACCTCTTTGGATGCAGCCACGTCTGCGTGGGTGGTCATGGCGCCGATCGTGAGCGTGCCGCTGTCGGCTTTGATGCCGCGCAGCTCTGCGATCGCGCCTAAATCTACGAGGTCAGGCGGCGCGGCGAGCCGTAGCTTCATAGCCGCGATCAGCGTCTGGCCGCCGGCCAGCAATCTGGCGTCCGAGTTGCGGGCGAGCAGCGCCGCCGCGTCGGCAACGCTGACGGCCTTGTGATAATTGAACTGATACATCGTGGTCTCCTCTGCGATCAGGCCGCTTCCCCAATTTTGCTTGTGCCGCGCGTTGCACCCATGCCTCAGCTGCTCATCGCCTGCGCGCCGGCCTGCACGGCCTTCACGATGTTGTGATAGCCGGTGCAGCGGCAGATGTTGCCGTCCAGCTCGGCTCGAATGGTGGCTTCGGTCAGGCTGGAATGGCGCTTCGCGAGATCGATTGCGCTCATCACCATCCCGGGGGTGCAGAACCCGCACTGCAGGCCATGATGGTCTCTGAAGGCTTCTTGCATCGGATGCAACTTTCCGTCGACCGAGGCGATCCCCTCTATCGTCACAATGTCGGCGCCCTGCGCTTGCAGCACCAGCATGTTGCAAGCCTTCACGGCAGATCCGTTCATGTGGATGGTGCAGGCGCCGCACTGGGCCGTGTCGCATCCAACGTGAGTGCCAGTCAGTCGCAGCTGAGCGCGGATGAAGTCGACAAGGAGCGTGCGCGCCTCGACGTCGGCCGTGATCGGCTTGCCGTTCACGGTCATGGAAACCTTGACTGACATGGACATCCTCCTGTTGGTATTGCGTTCTCGACCGACGAGCCCGCCGAATGAGGCGGGACATCATTACCGATGCTCTGCATGACTGGACGGAAATGCGATGCAGGAAAACGCACAAGCCGTATCGACTGGAACAGCTGGATGCTACGCCAGCAATGCCGCCTTATCAACCGAGGCAGGCCACCACGCCGGGTGCGCTATACAGGCCCGGATTCCGCGTCAAGCAGGCTCAGTACACGTCGCGCGATCGCCAGCGATGCCGTGAGCCCCGGCGATTCGATGCCGTACAAATTGACCAGCCCAGCGACTCCGTGATCCTTGGGACCTTGAATGACGAAATCGGCTGCCGGAGCGCTCGGGCCCGAGATCTTCGGACGGATTCCGGTATAGCCCGGCATCAGCCGTCCATCCTGCAGACCTGGGTAGTAGTGTCGGATCGCCTCATAAAACAGCGGCTCCCGCGAGTGATCGAAGCTGTAGTCCACGCCGTCGATCCAGCTGATATCCGGCCCGAAGCGCGCCTGGCCTGCGAGATCGAGCGTCACGTGAACGCCGAGAAAAGCGTTCGTGGCGACCGGGTAGACAAGGCGGTCAAAGGGCGACTTGCCCGACAGAGCGTAGTAGTGGGCTTTTGCAAAGTACTGCGGCGGAATGCTGCCGGGCGGCACGCCGGCAATGGAGCGAGCGACGTCTTGCGCGAACAGACCGGTCGAGTTCACGACCCAGCGGCTAGCCAGGGTCATTGGCTCGGCACCGCCGACGCGCAGGTAAATCTCGTCGGAGCGCACTTCGCCGGAGTTCACCGGACTGAAGAATACGACGCTGGTGCCATGCTCCTCAGCATCTCCCTGCAACGCGAGCATCAACGCGTGGCTGTCGATGATGCCCGTGGACGGAGAAAGGAAGCCCGCTACGCAACGGACCTCGGGCTCGAGCTCGTGCAACTCGTCGCGAGTCAGCCAGCGCAAGTCGGCTACGCCGTTGGCGGCGCCTTTCGCCATATAGGACTTGAGTTGGTCGACCTCAGCGTCTTCAGCCGCTACCACGATCTTTCCGATGCTACGGTGGGGGATCCCGTGCTGTGCACAGTACTCGTACAACAGATCCTTCCCGTCCACGCACAGGCGCGCCTTCAGTGATCCTTTGGCGTAGTAGATCCCGGCGTGGATGACCTCGGAATTACGCGAGCTGGTTTGAGTGCCGATGCCCTCGGCCGCTTCGAGCACGATCACTTCACGGCCGGCCAGCGCCAGCGCGCGCGCTACGGCGAGTCCTACGACGCCCGCCCCGATTACAACGCATTCCACGCGTTCGGTCATGAGCGCGGCCGCTGGTCGCGGCAGGGGGAGAGCGTCGACATCGGATTGGGCTGAAGATTGAACGATGTGATCATGTCGGTGCGCGATTCGGTTTCGTGCACCCAATCTTACCTGAGCACAAACACCGCACTTCCGCGCCCGCCTGGCGCGGGCCTGTACCATACGCGCTTTTGTCGGCCGAACGCGGCGCTGAATTCTCCGGCAATGGACACGCGACGATCGCTATTTTTGCTTGCGAGCGGGGGTTTCGTATCTGGACTCACGATGCGAGTGGCAGAGCCGTTGTTACCGAAGGTCGCTCACGATTTCGGCGTCAGTGTAGCGGCGGCCGCAGTTCTGATCACCGGATTCACGCTGGCTTACGGCCTCTTTCAGCTGGTTCACGGGCCGCTCGGCGACAGAATAGGCAAGCTGCGCGCCGTGACCATAGCCATGCTGCTGGCGGCGCTTGCTTGCGCTGCATGCGCGCTGGCTTCGTCGCTGCAGACGCTGGCGTTGTATCGTTTCCTGACCGGCATGACCGCGGGCGCCATAATACCGCTGTCCTTCGCCTTCGTCGGCGACAATGTGCCTTATCTCGGCCGACAGGCGCTGCTCGGGCGGTTCATCGCTGGCAATTTGCTCGGCCAAACGTTCGGGCCGCTGCTCGGCGGTGTATTCAGCGATTCGATCGGCTGGCGCGCCACGTTTCTGGTTCCTGCAGCCTCGTTTTTGCTCATCGGACTGCTGCTGCTCCCGCTTGCCCGTGCCGAAAGCGCGACAGGCTCCGGCCGTGTTGGCAACGGCAATCCAGTGCGGAGATACGCATCGCTGTTGCGATCGCACCGGGTTCGGATCGTGCTGGTCGCTGTAGCCATCGAGGGGTTCCTGTTCTTCGGTATGTTCGCCTATCTGGGAGCCTATTTGCGGCACGACTTCGGGCTCAGCTACACCGCGATTGGATTCATCATGGCGGGCTTCGGCCTCGGCGGCGTGCTGTACAGCGTGCTCGTCAGAATCCTGCTGCTTCGATTGGGCCAACGCGGACTGGTGGCGGGGGGCGGTGTTCTCTTGCTGGTTTGCTTCTTTGCCCTAGCGCTTGCGCCTGGCTGGCCAACGTGCGCAGCGGCCATTGCGACGTTAGGTCTGGCGTTCTACATGCTTCACAACACGCTGCAGACTCGCGCCACCGAGATGGCACCTGAAGCGCGTGGCGCGGCGGTCTCCGCTTTCGCCTTTTGCTTGTTTATCGGGCAGACGCTGGGCGTGTCAGCGGTGGGACTTGGCGTCGAATACGCCGGCTATCGTCTGCTCCTCGGAATGACGGGCGTTGCATTGGCGGTGCTGGCCGTGTGGTTTCGAAGGCGTCTGGTTCACCTGTAGCGCATACAGTCCGCGCTCACGCGTCCGAGGATGCTACGACCCTGTTCCGACCCTGCTGCTTGGCCCTGTACATGGCCTTGTCGGCCTTGTCGATGATGACCTCGAGGTTGCCGCCGTCGGCCGGATAACTGGCGAGGCCGATGCTCACGGTCGTGCTGATGTCTCCGCCACGCACATCCATCGCGGCTCCCTCGATCGCGCGGCGGATGCGCTCGCCCATCTCCCTCCCACCCTTGGACTCGGTTTCCGGCAGCAATGCGATGAACTCGTCTCCGCCGAAGCGGGCAAGCACGTCGGACCCCCTGAGCTCCTCGCGGACGCAGCGCACCGCATGTTGCAGCAGGCGGTTTCCCGCCTCGTGACCGTGCGTGTCGTTCACGATCTTGAGGTTGTCGCAGTCGATCATAACGATGGAAAACGGCCGCGAGTGGCGCACCGCCTGCTTGAACGCGCGCTGCAGGATGGCGGAGAATGCGCGCATGTTGTACAGACCGGTGAGGTCGTCAGTGTCGGACACCCGCTTGATCTTTTCCAGCGCGAAGCGGATGTCGGCCGACAGCATGGTCGTGATATAGGCCACCAGGATGACGGGAGCGAGCAGGGCCAGGAGCTCGCCCCAGTAGGCGACGGTGGCCAGGCTGC
>Ga0335083_10010169_pt1 | contig 11385 bp, 14 predicted proteins | sample Lox_Sample_42_FD_206716 | JGI IMG/M metagenome (GOLD analysis project Ga0335083, IMG submission 206716) | Soil microbial communities from Loxahatchee National Wildlife Refuge, Florida, United States - Lox_Sample_4.2 | ecosystem: Environmental > Terrestrial > Soil > Wetlands | place: USA... | reverse complement strand
TAGTCCGCCACGATCCTGGCCACGAGCGCCTCGAACGTCGTGTCCCAGCCGAATTCGCTCGCGTAGACCTCGCCGTGGGCCATCACGACCCAACCGAGGTCGCCGGGTTCCCCGAGCGGACGGATCGTCACTGAAACAGTCGTTTCAGTAGCTTACACTACGCGCGATGTCCGCAAGCGCGCCTGCGACCTCCCCGCGACGCCAGGAGCTGCTCGAGCTCGCCTACGAGTACGTGCTCGAGCGTGGCGTAGCCGACCTGTCGCTCCGACCGCTGGCGGCTGCGATCAATTCGAGCCCTCGCGTGCTTCTGTTCCTATTCGGCAGCAAGGCCGAGCTCGTGCGGGCGATCCTGGCTCGCGCGCGCGAGGACGAGCTCGAGCTGCTGGCACGTGTCAGCGGCGACAGCGATTTCCTCACCGTGGCCGCCGAGCTGTGGCTGTGGCTGGCTGCCGAGGAGCATCGCGGCGTGCTGACCCTGTGGGTCGAGGGCTATGCGCGCTCGCTGATCGATGCTGGCGGCCCGTGGGCGGGATTCGCGGCCGCGACCGTCGCCGACTGGCTGGCGGTGCTCATCGAGTCCGGCGCCGGCGAGGAGGACGCGACGCTCGTGCTCGCCGTCTTGCGGGGCGCGTTCCTCGACCTGCTCGCGACCGGCGACCTCGAGCGCACGACCGGAACGGTGAACCGCCAGCTCGCGCTGATGCGGGGCGGGCGGTGAGCGATCCAGCCGTGCGCGCGGCCACGGCAGAGGATGCCGTGAACATCGGCCGGCTGCTGCATGACTTCAACACCGAGTACGACGACCCGACGCCGGGTCCGGCCAGGCTCGCCGAGCGGATCGAGCGGCTGCTCGCAAACGGCGACACCGCAGTGCTCCTCGCCGGCGCCGGCCCCGACGGGCTCGCCGTGCTCCGGTTCCGTCCCGCGATCTGGAGCGAGGCGCTCGAGTGCTATCTCGCCGAGCTCTACGTGGTGCCGGCGATGCGCGGCCGCGGGCTGGGCCGTGCGCTGATGAACGCCGCGATCGAGTTCGCCCGGGAGCGGGGCGCCGACTACATGGACCTCGGAACCGCCGAGACCGATGTCGCCGCGCGGGCTCTGTACGAGAGCTTGGGCTTCAGTAACCGCGAGGGCAAGCCCGGCGGGCCGGTGAACTATTACTACGAGCGCGAGCTGTGATCGGCCTCGCGGGAGATCGAGCACCGAGCCGATCGTGCCGTCCTGGAGTGTGGCCCTTATGGTCTCCCGCCGCTCAGGGTCCAGCCCGAACCGGTGAAGTCGTCAGCGGACTCGCCGGGCGCCAGCGCCTACCACTTGCTGTCGCCCCAGCCGGCGACGTCGTAACGCCCGACCGCGTCCTCCACCACCACAAACTCGGCAATCGACGCGGTGACGCCGAACCTCGTCGAGTTACCCGTGATTATCGTGCACAACTCGCCACTATCTGTCTTGGGGCCGACGATTGTCGAGCTATGCCGGCCCCCGGCTCATCGGTCCGCGGCGGCGACCTGCCTGACGCGCCGCTCGAGCCATCTCGGCCGGACCGTGGCGTATTGCGCACGCCCCACATGCCGTACGCGCCACAGTGCATCGCGGACGCCTGCGGTGGCGTGATTTGCAGGTCGGCGCTTCCCACGTTCCAGACAGCGGCCCGCGTGGCTCGACGCCCGGCTAGATCCGCAAAGCTTCGGTCGGGCTGAGGCGCGCGGCCTTCATCGCGGGGTAGACGCCCGCCAGCACGCCGATCGCGAGGCCAGAGGCGGGCGCCGCGATCAGCGCGTACAGCGGCACGACGAACGGCTCCTTCTGCGCGACTGCGTACACCTCGGTGGCGCCCGCGCCGAGGGCGAGGCCGGCGAGTCCTCCCAGCGCCGCGAGCAGAGCCGACTCGGCCAGGAACTGGGTGCTGATGTGGCGCCTGGTTGCGCCGAGAGCGCGGCGCAGCCCGATCTCGCCTCGACGCTCGAGCACCGAGATCACCATGATGTTCGCGATCCCGATCGCGCCGACCAGCAGCGCCACCGCGCCGAGCCCGAGAAGCAGCGTCGTGAACTGTCCCTTGGCCGCCGCGCGCGCCTCGAGCGCGTCGGAGGGCCGGCTGACGTTCACGCCGCTCGCGTTCTGGGGGTCGGCGGTGGGGGCGAGAAGGTTCGACACCTGGGTCACGTCGTTGACGTTCGCGCGCACGTAGATCTCGGACGGGTTCGGCTCGACCTGAAACAACCGCTCGGCCACCGGCAGCGAGATGAACACGGTGGTGTCGATCGAGGAGTCCAGCAGCGCGGGCTTGAGGATTCCGACCACGGTGAACCAGGTGTTGCCGAGGTACACCTCGAGGTGACCGCCGACCTGGTTGATCTCGAGGATGCCCGCGGCCTGGGCGCCGAGGACGACCTCGGGATAGCGCGCGGCGACGGCGTCGAGGAAGTGTCCCGAGGCCATCGTGGTGCCGACGACCTGGGGCAGGTCGTCGCCGGCAGCGTCGACGGCGATGCCGCCGGTCTCCTGCGGGGGCACGAACGGACTGCGAAGGACGGTCGCGCCCGACACCTGGTAGACGGCGACGTCGTCGTCGACGTTCTGCATGTGGTCGATCATCCCGACCGACGTGTCGGGGAGGACCTCGTTGTTGCCCTCGAAGTTCTGGCCGGGCGTGACCGTGAGCAGGTTCGTCCCGAGCTTGTCGATCGTCGCCAGCAGATTTGCCTGGCTCGAGGCGGAGACCCCCACGACCGCGACCATCGCGCCGATGCCGATCGCGATCCCGAGCGCCGACAGCGCCGCCCGGAGACGACGAGTGCGCAGCCCCTGGAGGGCGACGCCGAACAACTCGCGCGGTGAAAGACGCGCGGCGTCGAAGCGCTCCTGCGCCGGCACCGCTGGCGCGGCGGTACTCATCCGCTGTCGTCCCCGACGATCTCGCCGTCGCGCATCTGGATCTGCCGGGGAAACGACGCGGCGATGCCGGGATCGTGGGTGATCAGCACGAGCGTGGCGCCGTCGGAGGCCAGCTCGTGAAGGAGGGCCACGACCTCGGCGCCCGATTTCGAGTCGAGGTTCCCGGTCGGCTCGTCGGCCAGGATGATCCGCGGTCGCTTGGCGAGGGCGCGCGCGATCGCTACTCGCTGACGTTCGCCTCCCGAGAGCTGCGGCGGGCGGTGGGTGAGGCGGTGGCCGAGGCCGACGCGCTCTAGCGCGGCCCGCGCCGCCGCTCGTCGCTCCTGGCCGCGCACCCCCGTGTAGAGCAGCCCGGTGGCGACGTTGTCGACCGCGGTCAACGAGTCCTGGAGGTGGAAGGTCTGGAACACGAAGCCGATCTGGTGTGCGCGCAGGCCGGCGAGCTCGCGGTCTGAGGCCTTCGCGACATCCCGCCCGGCGATCCGGACCTCGCCACTCGTCGGCCGCTCGAGCGTTCCGAGGATCGTCAGCATCGTGGTCTTGCCCGACCCGGACGGGCCGACGACCGCCACCTGGTCCGCGCCGGCGATTTCGATCGTGACGCTCCGGAGCGCCGCGACGCCACCCGGATATGACTTCTCGACGCGGTCGAGCGCAAGCACGGTTATCCCTGCGAGTCGGTCACCTCGAGCCCCGGGTAAATCCCAGGGCCGGAGATCTCCACGTAGCCGGCCGCGAACAGCCCGGTGTCGACCGGGATCAGCCGGTGCGGCGCAGCGGCGGCCTGGACCGCGTAGTTGCCGCCGCCCGTCGCGAGCAGCGCGGTCACCGGCACCGACAGCACGTTGGTGGCCTTCTGCTCGACGAAGTTCACGCTGACCGCGGCCTGATCGAGGCCGGTTCCGCTGATGTGGCCGCTGAGCGTGATCGTGACCGGGATCGTCGAGGACGAGCCGCTCCCGTTGCCGCTCCCGCTCCCATTTCCGCCGCCGCCACCGCCGCCGCCGTTGCCATTCCCGTTGCCATTGTCGCTGGAGCTCTGGGCCACAGGGCTGACCGCGGTGATCTTTCCGTTGACGAGAGTGTTGTTGGGCATCTCGACGGTCACGTGCTCGCCGACGACCGCCTCGCTCTGGACGCTTGCGGACAGGTCCACGGTTGCGACGAGCTGGGTCGAGGTGGTCTGGAGGATCGCGGTGGCGCTGGCGCCGCCCGATCCCGAACCGGATCCGCTCCCGGACCCCGACCCGGAGCCCGATCCCGGTGCGCTGCCCGACCCCGAGCCGCTGCCCGACCCCGAACCGCTGCCCGACCCCGAACCGCCACCCGACCCGGACCCGGACCCGGAACCGGACCCGGAGGCCGAGCCCTTGCCCGAGCCGGCGCTGCTCGGGTTCCCGCCACCGGGCGAGCCGCCGTGCTGCTCGGCCTTCAGCTGAGCCGTCTCGGCCTTGAGCAGCGCGATGAGCGCCGCCAGTTGCTCCTGCTTGGTCGACTTCTTGGGCGTACAGCTCTTCGGCTTCTTGGCCTTCGGCGGCGCGGCTTGCCCGACGGTTGCCGAGTTGTTCGCCGGCGGGCACTTCGGGTTCTTGGTGGTCTTGTGCGGGGAGGTCTTGTGCGGGAGCTCGTAGCTGGCGAACTCGGGCCCGGGCGGGTCGACTGACGCACCTGCGCTGGTCCCGCCGGATCCCCCGGTCGATCCGAGGGTCCCGTCGACGGTCGTGACCAGCTGGTCGCCGGGGAGGAACACGATCTGACCGAGCGTGAGGATGCCCGTCTCGGTCTGTCCGAGCGACTCCTGGAGCAGGTCGACGCCTTCGGTGGTGGCAGCCTGCCAGACGTCGTCGACGGTGATGTTGGCCGCGTTGAAGCCGAGCGCGACCAGATTGCGATTCAGCTCTTTGATGTCCGCGCCGTTGCCGTCGGACGGGCTGAGGTCCCGGTAGGCCGGCGTCGTGCCGTTCATGAGGATCACCGGCTCGCCGTCGACCTTGTACAGCGTCTGGCCGGGCTTGATCTCCTGGCCGACCTCAGGGAGCCAGGTGATCGTTCCGTTCAGACGGTTGTAGACGGTCTGCGGGCTGTTGTAGCTGAGCGTCCCCGACTCGGTGTCGGTTTCCCTGAGCGTGCGCCGCTCGACTGCCGTCGCGCCGGACGTCTTGCCCGTGTTGCTCGCCGCGCTCGGCGACGACGAGCCGGCGCCGAGGACGACGACGATCACGACCGCGGCGGCGATGCCCAGCGCCAGCCCGGCCAGCAGGCGCCGGCGCCACCGGCCGCCCGAGATTCGCTTCACGCCTCGTAGCCGCATGACTCACTATGCATGTCCGAGCTCCCTCTGCTCACTGGATCGTCAGCCGTTGGGGTTGTACGGACCGAGCAGTAACAGGGTCGTAACGCTGTTATGCCGCTGTTATGCGGGCTCAGGCATCCTGGACGGGCAGATGCCGGCGCGGGCCGCGGTCCCGCCCGGCTCTGCCCAAGAAACGAATGGTCTGGTACAGGAGCGAGCGATGAGGGTGCTGGTGGTCGAGGATCATCCACGCCTCGCCGAGACCGTGGCGACGGTGCTCCGTCGCGAGGGGATGGCCGTCGACGTCGCGTTCGACGGGCGCGAGGCGCTCGGGCGGGTGGCGCTCGCCGACTACGACGTGGTCGTGCTCGATCGCGACCTGCCGGGAGTCCACGGCGACGAGGTGTGCCGCGCGATGGTCGCCGATAACCGCCCGGGCCGCGTACTGATGCTGACCGCGGCCGGTTCGCTCGAGGACCGGGTCGAGGGCCTCGGCATCGGCGCCGACGACTACCTGGCCAAGCCGTTCCACCTGGCCGAGCTGGTCGCGCGGGTAAGGGCGCTGTCGCGCCGCTCGCGCCCGGCGCTTGCCCCGACGCTCGTCCACGGCGATCTCGAGCTCGATTCGGCCCGCCGCCGGGTCACGAGAGCGGGCCAGCCGATCGCGCTGAGCCCGAAGGAGTTCGCGGTGCTGGAGCTCCTGCTCGGCGCCGAAGGGGCGGTCGTGTCGAGCGAGCAGATGCTCGAGCGAGCTTGGGACGACGCCGTCGATCCGTTCACGAACACGATCCGGATGACCGTGAGTCGGCTGCGGGCGAAGCTCGGCGACCCGCCCGTGATCCAGACGGTCACGCCGGTGGGGTACCGGATCGGGGACTGGCCGTGACCCTGGGACGCCGCCGAGCCGGATTCGCGGGTCGTCTGCGCCATCCGAGGACGACCGTCCGCTGGCGGCTGACGGTCCTGTACGGCGGGCTGTTCCTCGTTTGCGGGGCGGCTTTGCTCGCGATCACGTACACGCTCGTCGACCACGCCACCGTCACCCCGTTCCGGACTTGGGTCAACCCCGGTCAGCTGCAGCGGTCGGCGCCGCATAACTCCGAGCGCGGCCCGATCAGAGGGGTGGCCCACCCCCCGCAGTCGCAACTTCCGGAGCCGATTCAGAAGCTGCTGAGGACGAGCTCCGGGCGAACGGCGATCCTCACGCTCGGTTCGGCGCAGCGCATCTCGGATCTCCACCAGCTCGTGATCGAGTCGAGCATCGCGCTCGCGATCATGGCAATCATCTCCGGTGCGCTCGGGTGGGTGGTGGCCGGGCGGGTGCTGGCGCCGCTGCGGACGATGACCGCCGCAACCCAGCAGATGTCCGAGGCCAACCTGCACGAGCGGCTCGCGATGACGGGACCGCCGGACGAGCTCAGGCAGCTCGCGGACACGATCGACGGGCTGCTCGGGCGCCTGGAGGGCGCGTTCGACGCCCAGCGGCGGTTCGTCGCCAACGCCTCGCACGAGCTCCGCACACCGCTGACCGCGGTGCGGGCGCTGCTGGAGATGGTCCTCAGCGACCCGAGGGCGACGGTCGGAACGTTCCGGACGACCTGCCGGCAGGTGCTCGAGGAGAGCGAGCGCCAAGAGCAGCTGATCGACGCGCTCCTCGCCCTCGCCCAAGGGCAGCGCGGCGTCCGCGAGCGGGAGCCCCTCGACCTGGCGACGATCGCCGGCGAGGTGGTGCGCGCGCACGAACGGGAATCAGCCGCTCGCGGCGTCCATCTCGAGGTCTCGCTCGAGGGTGCCCCGATCGCCGGCGACCGACGCCTCGTCGAGCGGCTCGTGTCGAACCTGGTCGACAACGCGCTCCGCTACAACGATCCCGGCGGAGACGCGAGCGTCGTCGTGAGGGCAGGGGCGAGCGAAGTCGAGCTCGTCGTCGCGAATACCGGGCCGGTCGTGCCCGCGGAGGAGGTCGATCGCCTGCTGCAGCCGTTCCAGCGGATCGGCGGCGACCGCGTCGGCCACGGCGACGGACTCGGCCTAGGGCTGTCGATCGTCGCTGCGATCGCATCGGCGCACGGCGCGGCGCTCGAGGTACTGCCGGGTGGGCACGGCGGACTCGACGTCAACGTGCGGTTCGCGCGCGCGACCGACGGCGCCCGCGAGCCGGCGGCCCCAAAGGGTGTGCAGGCCGTCGGGGCGAGCCTGGTCGAAACCTAGGTAACCGCATCGCGCAAGATGGGTCGGTGAGACCGATGTGCGGCCGACGCGGCTGACGTACCGTGGTCGCATGGACCCCTGCCCCGACATGGAGATCGTTATCCGCCTCAGCCGGCCAGAGGACGAGCGGGGGCTTGCCCGGCTTGCGGGGCTCGACTCGGCTCGGGTACCGGCCACACCGATGCTGGTCGCCGAGGCCGACGGCGCGCTGCGTGCCGCGCTGTCGCTGCACGACGGCGCGGTGATCGCCGACCCGTTTCACCGGACAGCGTCGCTCGTGGCGCTCCTGACCGCGCGCGCCAAGCAGCTCCGGGGTGACCGGCCTGGGCGCCGTCGGTGGCTCCCTCGCCTCGGGCTCGCCGCCGGCCCCCGGGTCGAGTCGGCCGAGCCGTAGCCCTCCCAACTCTGGCACAGGGAAAGTTCGACCCGCCCGGCATCGAGCTCGCACCGTGGGCCCCGGCGAGCGAGCGCCTCAGCCCGTGCAAACCGTCTAGGCTGAGGCGCGATGCCGGCAGAAGCACGACCGATATCGCTGTTCGACATCGCCAGGCGGGCGGTCGAGATCTGCGATCCCGACGATCGGGACTCCCGGCTCGGCGATCTGCTAGAGCAGTTCGAGGACGCGGACGAGCCGGTGACCGCGATCCAGAATCTCGAAGAACGGGTGGCGATCGCTGTCGAGGGCGTCGACGTGGAGATCGACGATCCGGCGGTGTCGATGGCCGCCGCCACGATCCTGTACCTCGCTCATAGACGCGACGAGCTCCATGACGATCCGAACAAGGTGCTCCGCCTGACCGCCCGAGCGGAGTGGAAGGGAGATCCGCCCGAGCAAGTGCTCGATTGGCTGGCGGATCGCGGCGTCGAGGTCTGAACGGAGTGACGTGATGGCACACGAGCCGACCCTCATCGTTCAGGTGCCGCGGGGAAGCGCGGTGCAGCGCCAGCTCGGCGAGCGGCCGCCGTCGGGCATCGCCGGTGGCGAGGTCGTCGTCGAGGCCGGCCCGACCGACCCCGAGGGCAACCTGGAGGCGCTCCCGGGTGAGGTGGTGCTATCCGTGCCCTCGCCCGAAGCCCTCGCGCGAGAGGCCGACGAGGTTCGGCGTGTGATCGAGCACGCGGGCACCGGGGTGGAGCCGCTCGTCGTCGTGATCGAGGCCGCCGAGGAGCTGCGCGATGACGAGCTCGGACCGGCGCTCGCGGCGACCGCGCACACCTCGCGGCCGGTCATCCTGCGCGTCATCCGCGACGCCTGAAACGAGTCCGCGGGCCGGCCCGTAGCGCCGTGCGGCGTCAGCTCGCCTATCCTCCCGCCCCCATGGGATTGAGGTTGTTCGTCGTCCACGGTTCCCACCCGTGCGCCGCGGTCGAGAAGGCGATGTCGATGAAGGGCTTGTCCTATCGCGTCACCGAATGGCCGCCGCCGCTGCACGCGCCGATGCAGCTAGCGCTATTCGGCGCCCGCACGGTGCCGGCGCTCAGGCTCGACGGCGAGAAGATCTCGGGCTCGCGGGCGATCATACGCCGGCTCGACCAGCTCGCGCCCGAGCCGCCCCTGTTCCCGGCCGACCCGGCCGCGCGGGTGCGAGTCGAGGAGGCCGAGCGCTGGGGCGACGAGGTTTTCCAGCCCGTGGCGCGAGAGCTGATCTGGGCTGGCTTCACGCACAGTCCGGAAGCGATGGTCTCCTACAGCGAGCACTCGCGCCTGCCGATGCCGGCCCCGGCGATCCGAGCGATCGCGCCGGCGATCGCGCGTATGGGCGCGCGGCTGAACCGGACCGACACCGGTGTTGCGCGCAGGGCAATCGCGGCACTGCCCGGTCAGCTCGACACGATCGACGGTTGGGTCGCCGACGGGACGATCGGCGATCCCGAGCAGCCCAACGCCGCCGACCTGCAGATCACCTCGACGGTTCGCCTCCTGATGACGCTGGCTGACGTGCGACCGCTGATCGACGGGCGGCCGTGCGCCGAGGTGGCGATCGGGCTGTTCCCGAACGCGGACGGCGAGCTGCCGGCCGGGGCGCTGCCCGCGGTCTGAGTCAGCGATCGTCTCGGGGCTCGTGTACGACGATCACCGGGCACGGCGCGTGCTTCAGCAGTCCCTTGGTCGTGCTCCCTTCGAGCCTCGCCCGCAAGCCACTCAGTCCACGCGAGCCCACGACGACCGCGCTGGCGCCGTTTTCCTCGGCCACGCGCAGGATCGTTTCCGGGACGTGTCTCTCATCCGGAACCGCGAGCGGCTTTGCGTCGAGCCCGAGTGATCGTGCGAGCTCGGCGCCCTCGCTCGCGACTCGATCGGCGCGCGAGTGCACGGCCTCGTCGACATTGAGCGCCACCGACGGGTCGACCATGGGCGTGGGGAGCAGGCCCTCGGTGCCCGCCTCGGGGACTGTGTAGGCGAGGCCCGGCTCCCATACGGTCACGACGAGCGCCGAGCGTGCTCCAAACAGGCGGGCTGCATCACTGACCGCCTGGCGCGAGGCCGGCGATCCGTCAAAGGCGATCAGTATCGGACCATCGGCAGCGCCCACGCGGCTCAGCATAACCGCAACCAACCGCGGTGACGCGGCGATCAAGAACGGGCAACATCTCGCGGGTGGAACCCCGTCAAGAGCCGGTCCGTCCGCCAGGCTGGCTCCCGAAGTCCGAGTTCGATTCGATCTTCAGCCGCGTGCCCCGCCTGTGCGTCGAGGTGGTGATCGTTGCGCCCGGGCGTGGCGTGCTGCTGGCACGCCGTGACATCCCGCCGAACGTCGGGGCGTGGCACATCCCGGGTGGCACCGTGTTGTTCGGCGAGCCGCTCGTCGAGGCGGTCAAGCGGGTCGCCCGGCGCGAGCTCGGGCTCGAGGTGGCGGTAGGAGAGCTGCTCGGATACATCGAGTACCCGAGCCATTACGAGAACGGCCTGGACTCGCCGGTCGGGCTCGCTTTCCGGACCGATGTGGTGCCTGCGCTCCCGGACGAGGACGACCTGCCGGACGGCTGTGCCTGGTTCAGCCGCCTGCCCGCAGGTCTATATGCGGAGCAGCGCGATTTCCTGATTCGGCGTCTCGCCCTCGGGCCGTCTGAGCCGGCACCTCCCGAGCGGTAGATTGGGGGCGACCCCGGCGAGAGGAGCGGAGATGGCGGATCGGCGGTTACCGCAAAGCCGAGTTGGCGTTCTCGGCAGCGGCGAGGTCGGGCGTCGTCTGGCCGAGGGCTTCCACGGCCGCGGCCACGATGTGATGATCGGCTCGCGCAATCCTGACAAGCCGGAGCTGCGCGAATGGCTGTCGGCCGGTGGGGCAGGCATGGAGAGCGGCACGTTCGCGCAGACGGCGGCGCACGGCGAACTGCTGGTATTGGCAGTGCTCGGCGAGGCTGCGGAGGACGCGATCGCGGACGCCGGCGCCGACAACTTCAGCGGTAAGGTCGTCATCGATGCGATGAACCCGCTCGACTTCTCGGGCGGCTTCCCGCCCAAGCTCTCAATCGCCGGAGAGGATTCGCTCGGGGAGCGCGTACAGCGCGCGCTGCCCGACGCGAAGGTGGTCAAGGCCCTCAACACGATCGGCAACGCGTACTTTGTGGACCCCAGCTTCACCGACGGCGAGCCGACGATGCTGATCGCCGGGGACGACGAGGCCGCCAAACGCGTTGTCACCGACGTGCTCGCCGACTTCGGATGGTCGGACACCGTCGACATCGGCGGGATCCAGGGATCGCGCGAGCTCGAGGCGATCTGCATCGCATGGGTCAAAATCGGCGGCGCCCGCGGTGGCTGGGACCACGGCTTCAAGCTGCTCGTGGGCTAGGACGTTGGCCGTCCGCGCCCACCTCCTGCCAAGCCGCCAGACCGCCGACCAGATTCGCGACGCGCGCGAGGCCCTCGCGTCGGAGCATGCTAACCGCGATCGCGGACCGGTAGCCGCTCGCGCAGTAGACGACGATCGCGCGATCCGATGGAAGTTCGCCGAGACAATCGGCGAGTTGTGACAGGG
>Ga0335083_10010167_pt1 | contig 11388 bp, 8 predicted proteins | sample Lox_Sample_42_FD_206716 | JGI IMG/M metagenome (GOLD analysis project Ga0335083, IMG submission 206716) | Soil microbial communities from Loxahatchee National Wildlife Refuge, Florida, United States - Lox_Sample_4.2 | ecosystem: Environmental > Terrestrial > Soil > Wetlands | place: USA: Florida... | reverse complement strand
GGACTCGGGCACGAACTCGGTGCCGATGAGCGGCACGAGCCCGAAGCTGCCGACGAACATGGCGAGCGAGACGCCGAGCACGGTCTTGCGATGGTTGAGCGCCCACTCCAGGATCTCGCCGTACACGCGGTGCGTCCACTCGATCGCCTGCTCGACGCGGTCCATGACGCGGGCGAGCCACGGCACCCGCGAGAAGCGCGAGCCCGGAGGGTCGTGCCACAGCGACGACAGCATCGGGTCGAGGGTGAAGCTCACGAACAACGACACCAACACCGCGACCGCGACCGTGACGCCGAACTGGAAGAAGAAGCGGCCGATGATCCCGCTCATGAAGGCGATCGGCACGAACACCGCGACGATGGCGAACGTGGTGGCCATGACGGCGAGCCCGATCTCGTCGGTCCCCTCGCGCGCCGCGGTCTTGTGGTCCTTGCCCATCGCGAGGTGGCGCACGATGTTCTCACGCACCACGATCGCGTCGTCGATCAAAAGGCCGATGCACAGGGACAGCGCCATCAGCGTCAGGAAGTTGAGCGAGAAATTGAACGCGTAGAGCGCGATGAAGGTCGTGATCACCGCGATCGGCAGCGTAAGGCCGGTGATGATCGTGCTGCGCCAGCTGTGCAGGAACAGGAAGACGATCAGCACGGTGAGCGCCGCGCCCTCGAGGATCGTGCTCTTCACCCGGTTGACGCTCTTCTCCACGCTCTCGGCGGAGTTGTAGCTGATCGTGAGCTCGACGTCCTTCGGGATGCGCTTGCGAAGCTCCTCGACCGCCTTGACGACGCCGCGCCCGGTCTCGACGATGTTGGCATCCTGCGCCTTCTGGATGTCGATGCTGATCGACGGCCGGCCGTTGACGCGCGCGATCGAGTCGACCTCCGCCTCGCCGTCGATGACGTCGGCGACCTGAGAAAGATAGACGGGGCCGCCGCCCTGCTGCGCGACGATGATGCGGCCGAATTGCGCCGGGTCCTTGATCTTGCCTTCCACGCGCACCACGCGGTCGCTCTGGCCGCGCGACAGGCGCCCCGCGGGCACGTCCTGGTTCGCGTTGCGAATGGCGTTCATCACCTGGTCGAGACCGATGCCCATCGCAGTCATGGCGTTGGGCTTGATCTGGATGAGGATCTGGCGGGTGACGCGGCCGTTGACGTCCACCCGCGCCACGCCCGGGACGTTCTCGAGGCCCTTGACGATCACCTGGTCGGTGAGCGAGGTGAGCTCGCGCAGGCCGGTGCCGCCGCTCATCACCGCGAGCGAGACGACGGGATCCTGGTTCTCGGTGTCGGCCCGCACGACGAGCGGGTCCTTGACGTCCTTCGGGAAGGTCGGCCGCACCTGAGCCACCTTGTCGCGCACGTCGGCGATGGCGCGCAGCATATCGGTGTCGAGGCGGAACTCGATGAACACGTTGCTCTGGCCCTCGAGCGTGAGCGAGCGCACGAGGCGCACGCCGGCCACCCCGTTGACCGCCGTCTCGACCGGGCGCGTGACGTCGATCTCGACCGCTTCCGGGGAGGCGCCCGGATACTGCGTCTGCACGATCAGGAAGGGGAGCGTCACGTCGGGCATCTGCTCCACGCGCAGGCGCGCGTACGAGAACGCACCCAGCACCGTCAGCGCGACCATCACCATGGTCGCGAAGACCGGGTTGTTGATCGAGACCCTAGTGATCCACATCGTCGGGCGTCAGGAGTCAGAGGTCAGAGGACAGACGAAGCTGCGTCTGCGGTGGCGGCGAATCGATCGCCGCTGCAACGTTACGACGCGCCGTGACCCAGGCGGTCACGGGTAGCGGTATCGCTGCCCTTGGCCGGAACGGTCTCGTCGGCCTTCACGAGCGCCGGAGCCCCTTCCTTCAGGTTGTCGAAGCGCGCGGCGAGCACCTTCAGTGCGGCCGGGAGCGCCGTCTTGATCTCGACGCGTCCCGTCTCCTCGTCGCGGCGGCCGACCACGACCATGCGCTTGCCGAGCTTGCCGTCCTCGATGGCCCAAACGTAGGTCTGTCCGCCCTCCGTGCGCACGGCCGCAGCCGGCAGCGACAGCACCGGCGCGCTGGCGGCGAGCGCCACGCGCCCGGTGGCGAACATGCCCCCGCGCAGCTCGCTGTTGGGATTGGGGATGCCTACGAAGACGAGGATCGCCCGCGTGCCGGGCTCGGTGGCGGGGTTGATGCGCTCGATTCGTCCGGTGAACCTGCGCTCGCCGAAGCCGTCGACCGTCAGATCCACGTTCATCCCGGGCTTGAGCTCGGGGATGTCGACCGCCGGCACCATCGCCTGCAGCTCGATGTCCTTGAGGTCGACGACGGTCACGAGCGGCGTGTCGAACGCCACCTTCTCGCCCGGCTGAACGTGGCGCTTGGCGACGATGCCGGTGAGCGGCGCCGTGGCGAGCGCGTCCTTGATCGCGTTCTGGGCGAGCTTCACGTTGGCCTCGGCCGACATGACGCTGCCGCGCGTGACGTTCATGTTCGACTCGGAGCTGTCGAACGCCGTCTGCGAGATGAAGTTCTGCTTGAGCAGCTTCTGGTTGGTCGACAGCGTCTTCTGGGCGAGCGCGAGCTGGGCCCTCGCCGATTCGAGCTGCCCCTGCCGTTCGATGAGCTTCGCCTCGAGGTCCGCCGTGTCCACCCGGACCAGCAGCTGGCCGGCCGTCACGGGGTCGCCGTCGCGCACGGTGATCTCGCGCACGTCGCCCGACACCTTGGCCTTGACGGTGGCCTGGCGGACGGGCTGCAGCGTCCCCGAAACCGGCAGCCAGCGCGATAGCGGCTTCGGCTCGACGACGGCCAGGTCGGCCTGCGCGAACTCGAGCGTGACGGGCGCGCCCTTGTCGCTCTCGCGGCCCTCCTGGCCCTTCTTGACCGCCCGGATCGCGACGGCCCCGCCCAGCGACCCCGCCGCCAACAGGACCACCAGGGCGACGACGATGCGCCGCCTCGTGATGCTCACTCGCATGTACGCTCCCTCGTCGCCGGCGAGCGGCCCGATCGGCCCTCGCGGCGCGTGCTACCCGCCGGTCCACCCTGTTTGGATGCGGCGTGCCTCGTATTCGGATTGTCGTGCCGTCCCGGAACGGCGAAAAAGTGTGCCATTGTCGCCGCCGTACGCGCGTTCGGGCAACCCGGCTGCGACGAACCGCCCGCGGCGGCGACGAACCGTCGAAACCGGATCGCGCGCGGCACCCGCGCACCGTTCCGGCGCAAACTCGGATTGACACCCCAGCGGGGTCAGACAATAATATTCTGTTGCCCGTTCACACTTCCGTTTTGCCCAATCCCAAGTAAGAGAGGATTCCCATGACCATGTCGCACAAGCTCGGCCTTACGATCGTCGCGGCCGCGCTCATCACCGTGTACGGCTGCGGTAAGGAAGAGCCGAAGAAGGCCGCCGAGGCGCCCAAGGCCGCAGCGCCCGCCGAGGAAGTCGCCACCGTCAAGATCGGCGTCGCGGGCCCGCTCACCGGCGGCATCGCCCACCTCGGCAAGGACGACGAGAACGGCGCCCACCTCGCCATCGACGAAGCCACCGCGAAGAAGCTCAAGATCGGCGGTAAGACCGTCAAGTTCGAGATGATGAGCGAGGACGACCAGGCCGATCCGAAGCTCGGTCCCACCATCGCCCAGAAGTTCGTCGACGCCAAGGTCGCCGGCGTGGCTGGGCACCTGAACTCCGGCGTTTCGATCCCCGCCTCCGCGGTCTACAACCAGGGTGGCGTGCCGATGATCTCGGGCTCCGCGACCAACCCGAAGCTCACCGAGCAAGGCTTCAAGAACATCTTCCGCACCGTCGGCCGCGACGACCAGCAGGGTCCGGCGATCGCGCAGTATCTCGAGAGCATGAAGGTCAAGAAGGTCGCCATCGCCGACGACGCGACCGCCTACGGCGAAGGCCTCGCCAACGAGGTCGAGAAGACGCTCAAGGCCGCCGGCGTGCAGGTCGTGGCGCGCGAGAAGGCCACCGACAAGACCACCGACTTCAAGGCGATCCTCACCAAGATGAAGGGCAAGGGGCCGGACGCGATCTTCTACGGCGGCATGGACGCCACCGGCGGCCCGATGGTCAAGCAGGCGCGCGAGCTCGGCATCAAGAGCGTGTTCAGCTTCGGCGACGGCGCGTGCACGGACGAAATGGCCAAGCTCGCGGGCGCGGCAGCCGAAGGGATGATCTGCTCGCAGGCCGGCCTGCCCGCCTCCGCGGCGAGCCAGGCGTTCAACGACGCCTTCAAGGCGAAGTACGGCGACGTCAAGCAGTACGCGCCGTTCTTCTACGACGCCGTCGGCGTGATGATCGCGGCGATGCAGAAGGCCGATTCGACCGACCCGGCGAAGTACCTGCCCGAGCTGCAGAAGATCAGCTACGACGGCGCCACCGGCAAGATCGAGTTCGACGACAAGGGCGACCGCAAGAACGCCGAGATCACCATCTTCACGATGAAGGACGGCAAGGTGGTCCCGGTCGGCGTGGTGAAGGCCGGCAAGGCGCAGTCCTTCGAGGACTTCATGAAGGACATGAAGATGGCGGCGGCCCCGGCCGCGGCACCAGCAGCGGCACCGGCAATGGCCCCCGCGCCGGCGACCCCGCCGGCTCCGGCCGAAGCTCCGAAGAAGTAAGCACGAGCTGGGAAGAACGGCGCCTGCGGGCGCCGTTTTTTTTGCGCGCTTGCCGGACTTCGAGGTAAGGGACCACAATCGCACCAGCGTCCGCGACCGCCATCGGGAGTAGCCCCTGGACACCTTCCTGCAGCAGATGATCAACGGGCTCACGCTCGGCAGCGTCTACGCGATCGTGGCGCTGGGCTACACGATGGTGTACGGCATCATCCAGCTCATCAACTTCGCGCACGGCGAGGTCGTGATGATCGGCGCGATGGTCGCGTACAGCGTCATCGTCGTGCTGTTCCGGGCGAACATCGGTCTGCCGCCCGTGATGATCGTCCTGGCGGGGCTGCTCGCCGCGATTCCCGTGTGCATGGCCGTCGGCTACACGCTCGAGCGCGTCGCGTACCGGCCGCTGCGGCGCGCGCCGCGCCTCGCGCCGCTGATCACCGCGATCGGGCTGTCGATCATCCTGCAGCACATCGCGATGATCATCTGGAGCCGCAGCCCGCTGCCGTACCCGCAGGTCGTCCAAACCATCCCGTACCACATCACGTCGTCGGCGAGCGGCGCGACCATCACCAACGTGCAGATCGCGATCATCGTGGGCTCGTTCGCGATGATGGCGCTGCTCCTGCTCCTCGTCTACAAGACCAAGCTCGGCATCGCGATGCGCGCCACCGCGCAGAACCAGCAGGTGGCCGGGCTCATGGGCATCGACATCAACAAGGTCATCTCGTTCACCTTCGTCATCGGCGCGGCGCTCGGCGCGGTGGCCGGCGTGATGGTCGGCAGCTACTACGGCATCGCGCACTACCAGATGGGCTTCATCCTCGGCCTGAAGGCGTTCTCGGCCGCCGTGCTGGGCGGCATCGGCAACCTCGCGGGCGCGATGCTCGGAGGCCTGCTCCTGGGCATCATCGAGGCGCTCGGCGCGGGCTACGTCGGCGACCTCACGAACCTGTGCAACCTGTCGGGGTGGTCAGACGCGCTCGCGACGCGCTGCGCGGAGGACTCGAACCTCACGCTGTTCGGCTCCAATTACCAGGACGTGTTCGCCTTTCTCGTGCTGATCGCGGTGCTGATCTTCAGGCCGTCCGGTCTGCTCGGGGAGCGCGTTGCGGACCGCGCGTAACCGTCTTTCGCGTAAAGGCCGTGTCGACCGTCGCCTGCCACGGCTGTGACCTGCTGCAGCGCATTCCCACGCTGGCTCGCGGCGGCAAGGCGCGCTGCCGCCGCTGCCGGCAGGTGCTCGCCGTCCACCCGAAGTACGGGATCGACCACTCCCTGGCGATCGCCGTGGCGGCCCTGGTGACGGTGGCCATCGCGAACCTCACGCCGCTCATGACTCTGTCGGCAGCGGGCCGCACCGCCACCACCACGCTCGCCGGCGGTGCGTACGAGATGTGGCTGCAAGGCGCCGAGGTGACGGCGGTCATCGTCGCCTTCTGCGCGGTCGCGGCGCCAGCGGCGTATGTCGCCCTCATGGTCGCAGTCCTGCTCGCGGTCAGGCGCGCACCGGCGCCTCCCTGGGCGGGGCTGCTCCTGCGCTGGGTCGACCGCCTGCGGCCGTGGTCGATGAGCGAGGTGCTCCTCCTCGGCATCCTCGTCGCCCTCACCAAGATCGCCGAGCTCGCCACGGTCATCCCGGGAATCGGCATGTACGCAGTCGGCGCGCTCGTGCTGCTGCTGCCGTGGCTCGCGAGCTCGCTCGATCCTCACGGCATTTGGCGGCAAATCGAGTGGACAGCCGGGGAGCGGCGATGAGCGCGAAGCGCCGCTCGCGAGCGCGAATTGCCCCTTGCACGTCCGCGCCAAGGGTCATCCAGTGAGCTTCGATCCGCACAGCGCGGCCGCGGCGGGCGTGATCTCGTGCCACGAGTGCGGGCTGCTGGCACGGCCGGCGTCGCGCGAGGCGCCGGGCCACTGCCCGCGCTGCGGCGAGCGGCTGCACTGGCGGCACGAGCACGCGATCCAGCGCACCTGGGCGCTGCTCATCGCCGCCATGATCCTGTACGCGCCCGCCAACCTGCTGCCGGTCCTCACAACGAACACGCTCGTATCGTCCGACTCGGACACGATCATGTCGGGCGTGATCTTTCTCTACGACACGGGGTCGTGGCCGCTCGCGCTCATCGTGCTGGTCGCGAGCGTGATGATCCCGCTCGGCAAGATCCTCGCCCTCGCGTATGTGCTCGTCTCGGTGCAGCGGCGCTCGGCCGTGAGCAACCGGCAGCGCACGCGGCTTTACCGCATCGTGGAGTTCATCGGACGCTGGTCGATGCTCGACGTGTTCGTCGACACCTTCGTCGTCGCCCTCGTACAGCTGTCGCCGCTCATGTCGGTCGAGCCGGGTCCCGGCGTCGTCTACTTCATGGCGGTGGTGATCCTCACGATGTTCGCGGCGCAGTCGTTCGACCCGCGCCTGATTTGGGACGCAGGAACGGCCCCCACGCTCGCTCCGCTCGCTGCCCCCCGAGGGGACGGCCCTTCGGAACTGAAGACCCCCCATGGCCATCGAGCCTGACGCCGACGACCTCCCCGAAGCCGTCGCCGTTGCGCCGCGGCGCGCGCGCTTCTCGCCGATCTGGATCGTGCCGATCGTCGCAGCGCTGGTGGCGATCGGGATCTTCGTCGAGCGCATCCTCAGCGAGGGACCGACCATCACCATGACGTTCAAATCGGCCGAGGGCATCGAGGCCGGCAAATCCTTCGTCAAGTACAAGGATGTCAACATCGGCCAGGTGACCGCCGTGCGCCTGTCCGACGACGCCACGGGCGTCGAGATCACGGCGAAGATGGCCAAGTCCGCGGCGAGCCTGGTGGTCGAGGACGCCAAGTTCTGGATCGTGCGCCCGCGCGTGAGCCTGTCCGGCGTGTCCGGCCTGTCCACGCTGCTGTCCGGCAACTACATCGGCTTCGAGGCGGGCACCTCGAAGAACAAGGCGCGGCATTTCACCGGCCTCGAGGTGCCACCGATCATCACCGGCGGATCTCCGGGGCGCGAGTACGTCCTGCTCGCGAGCGATCTGGGATCGCTCGGCATCGGCTCCCCGGTCTACTTCCGGCGTCTTCCGGTCGGCCAGGTGGTCGCGTTCGACCTCGCGCTGGACGGCAAGTCGGTCGTGCTGCGCATCTTCGTCAACGCGCCCTACGACAAGTTCGTCACGAGCGACACGAGGTTCTGGAACGCGAGCGGCATCGACGTGTCGCTTTCGGCGAACGGGCTCGACGTGCGCACGCAGTCGCTCGCGGCGCTGCTCGAGGGCGGCATCGCGTTCGAGCAGCCGCCGCACCCGATGTCGACCGCCGAGGCGGCCGCCGACACCGCGTTCACGCTGTTCGGCGACCGCGTGGGCGCGATGAAGCTCGACGAGTCGATCGCGTCGAAGTACGTCATGTATTTCTCGGAATCGGTGCGCGGCCTGTCGGTCGGCGCGCCGGTCAGCATCTTCGGCGTGCCCGTGGGCGAGGTCACGGACGTCGGCCTGACCTTCAACCCGAAGACGCTCAACATCCGGCCGCGGGTGGAGGTCTTGATCTTCCCGGAACGCATGATCGCCGAGCTCCCGCCGGACGAGACGGCGAAGGCGCAGGCCATGGCCAGGGACGTCGAGCTGCGGCACAGCTTCATGCAGAAGATGGTCGAGCAGCGCGGCATGCGCGCGCAGCTCGCGACGGGAAGCCTGGTCACCGGGCAGCGCTTCGTGGCCCTCGGCTACTTCCCGAAGGCGCCGAAGGCGCGGGTGGACTGGAGCGCGCCCACGCCCGAGCTGCCGACCATCATCAGCACGCTGCCGGAGCTCGAGGAGAAGATCGGCCGCATCGTGGACAAGCTCGAGCGCGTGCCGCTCGAGGGAATCAGCGAGGACCTCAAAAAGACCCTTGCCAGCCTGGACGAGACGCTGCGCGACGCGCGCGGCGTGATCAACCACTTCGACGCCGACGTGGTGCCAGGGCTCAAGTCCACGCTCGACGACGCGCGAAGCGCGCTGGGCTCCGCCGAGCGCATGCTGACCAGCACCGAGGCCAACCTGGTCGGTCCGGGCGCGCCAGCCCAGGTCGACCTGCGCAACGCCATGCAGGAGGTGGCCCGCGCGGCGCGCAGCCTGCGCGTGCTCGCCGACTACCTCGAACGCCATCCGGATGCGCTCATCCGGGGCAAGACGCCGGAGGCACCCCCGAAGTGACCCCTCGTGCTCGCTTCGCGGCGACCGCCGCGGCCCTCGCCCTCCTGGCCGGGTGCGCGGCCACGCCGCCGTCGCACTTCTACACGCTCAGCGGTCCCGAGGCGCCGCGCGCAGCCGCGTCCGCGCTCGTGGTCGCCGTCGGGCCGGTGACCGTTCCCGGCGTGGTCGACCGTCCGGAGGTCGCGCTGACGGTCGGCGAGAACGAGGTCTGGTTCGACGAGTTCAACCGCTGGGCCTCCCCGCTGGCCGACGCCATCGCCATCGCGACGGCGCAGAATCTCGCGGCCGACCTCAACGCGCCGCGCGTCACGACCCTGGGGCAGGCGCCTACCGGCGGCGCGGACTTCGCCGTGGCCATCGAGGTGCAGCGCTTCGAGTCCGTACAGGGCTCGTACGCGCTCCTCGATGCCGTCTACAGCGTGCGCCGCAGCGCCGACGGCCGCACCACGCTGGGCCGCGCCACGGTCCGCGAAGCGGCGTCCGACAAGAGCTACGAGGCCCTTGCCGCGGCGCACAGCCGGGCGGTGGCGCGCATGTCGCGCGACATCGCCCAGGCCCTGCGCGGAATCGCAGCGCAATCCGCTACGACGCCGCCCGCGCGCTGATATCCTTAGCATCGACCGCCCCGGAACGCCCATGCGCAGCCTCTTCAAGGTCAACCGCAACCCGCAGCTCGCGTGGATGGGCTTCGCGGTCGTGATCGCCGTGCTCCTGGCGCTGCCCTTCGTCCTTGCCGCCGCCGGCACGGCGTGGGTACGCATCACCAACACCGCGATCCTGTACGTGTTCCTCGCCCTCGGCCTCAACATCGTGGTGGGCTTCGCGGGCCTGCTCGATCTCGGCTACATCGCGTTCTACGCGGTAGGCGCGTACGTGTACGCCCTGCTCGCGAGCCCGCACTTCAACCTGCACCTGCCGTTTTGGATCATCCTGCCGATCGGCTCGGCGTTTGCCTGCTTCTTCGGGGTGCTGCTCGGCGCGCCCACCCTCAAGCTGCGCGGCGACTATCTCGCCATCGTGACCCTCGGCTTCGGCGAGATCATCCGCATCTTCCTCAACAACCTGTCGCAGCCGGTCAACATCACCAACGGCCCCCAGGGGCTGTACATGATCGACCCGTTCCGCATCGGCGACTTCAACTTCGCCAAGCCGCAGGTGATCCTGGGGCTCGATTTCAGCGGGCCGATCAAGTACTACTACTTCTTCCTCGTGATGATGGCCCTCGTGATCGTCATCAACCTGCGGCTGCAGGACTCGCGCATCGGGCGCGCGTGGGAGGCGATCCGCGAGGACGAGATCGCGGCGCGCGCGATGGGCATCAACACGCGCAACATCAAGCTCCTGGCGTTCGCCATGGGCGCGTCCTTCGGCGGAATCGCGGGCGGCATGTTCTCCGCGATCCAGGGCTTCATCAGCCCCGAGAGCTTCGTGCTCGTCGAATCGGTCATGATCCTCGCCATGGTCGTGCTGGGCGGCATGGGCAACATATGGGGCGTGATCGTCGGCGCCGTCCTGCTGTCGTTCGTGCCGGAGCTGCTGCGGGCATGGGTGGGCCCCGTCCAGATGGCGCTCTTCGGCCGCATGCTGATCGAGCCCGAGGTCATCCGCATGCTGCTGTTCGGCCTGGCGCTGGTCCTCATGATGCTGTTCCGGCCGGCCGGCATCCTTCCCTCCGCCGTGCGCAAGCGCGAGCTCGAGACGGCGCAGCGGACATGAAACGCGAGACCATGAGCGCGAGGGGCCGCTCCCGAGCGCGAATTGCGCCCCCTCGGGGAGCAGCGAGCGGTTGTGCAGCGAGCGTGGGGGTCGTATGAGCGACGGCCACACCCTCCTGTCCGCCAAGGGCATCACCAAGCGCTTCGGCGGCGTCCAGGCGCTGTCCGACGTCGGGTTCACCATCAACCACGGCGAGATCTACGGCCTCATCGGACCGAACGGCGCGGGCAAGACGTCGCTGTTCAACGTGCTCACCGGCATCTACGTTCCCGACGGCGGCGATTTCTCCTTCGACGGCGCGTCGCTCGCGCACCTGAAGCCCAACGACGTCGCGAGCCGCGGCATCGCGCGCACGTTCCAGAACATCCGCCTTTTCGGCAACCTGTCGGCGCTCGAGAACGTGATGATCGGGCGTCACGTGCGCACGGGCGCCGGCGTCTTCGGCGCGATCTTCCGCAACACGGCGACGCGCAACGAGGAGCGCGAGATCCACAAGCGCGCCTACGAGCTGCTCGATTACGTCGGCGTCGCGAAGCGCGCCAACGCCCTCGCCAAGCATCTTGCCTACGGCGACCAGCGCAGGCTCGAGATCGCCCGTGCGCTCGCGACGGAGCCCAAGCTGCTCGCGCTCGACGAGCCGGCGGCGGGCATGAACGCGACGGAGACAGCATCGCTCAAGAAGCTGCTCGACGACATCCGCCACGATGGCACGACGATTCTCCTGATCGAGCACGACATGAAGCTCGTGATGAGCGTGTGCGACCGCGTGCTGGTCCTCGATTACGGCAAGAAGATCGCCGAGGGCACGGCGGCGGAGGTGCAGCGCGATCCGAAGGTCATCCAGGCTTACCTCGGCGGCGACGTCGCTTTGAACCTGAA
>Ga0335083_10010166_pt1 | contig 11390 bp, 8 predicted proteins | sample Lox_Sample_42_FD_206716 | JGI IMG/M metagenome (GOLD analysis project Ga0335083, IMG submission 206716) | Soil microbial communities from Loxahatchee National Wildlife Refuge, Florida, United States - Lox_Sample_4.2 | ecosystem: Environmental > Terrestrial > Soil > Wetlands | place: USA: Florida... | reverse complement strand
CGAGCAGATCCTGCGCAACTACACGCCCGAATACCGCCAGTGGCAATCCGAGCACGAAATCCCGGTGGGCGAATACGGCCAGCCCGAGGACATCGCGAACCTCGTCTGCTTCCTCGCCTCGCCGCGTGCGCGCTACATCACCGGCACGGTGATTCCGGTCGACGGAGGATTGAGGAAGTACCAGTTTTGAAACGGATTTTCATTTTCGTTCTTGTCCTGATTTTCAGCGGGGCGGCCGGGGCGCAGACTTACCCGAACAAGCCCATCCGCCTGGTGGTGCCCTTCGCGCCGGGCGGCAGTTCCTCGATCGTCGCGCGCAGCATCGCCGCGGAAATGGAAAAGGGCCTGGGCCAGCCAATCGTCATCGACAACAAGCCAGGCGGCGGCGGCAACGTGGCGATGGTGGAAGTGGCGCATGCCGACCCCGACGGCTACACGCTGATCATCGGCCACGTCGGCTCGCTGGCGATGAACCCGTTCATGTACGACAAGCTGCCCTACGACGTCGACAAGGACTTCGCGGCGGTGTCGCTGCTGGCCATCGTGCCCGCCATCTTCGTGGTGCACGAGAGCGTGCCGGCGAAGAACCTGCGCGAATTCGTCGCGCTGGCGAAAAAAGAGCCGGGCAAGCTGAACTACGGCAGCGCGGGCAACGGCTCGGCGGGCCACCTGGCGATGGAATACCTGAAACAGGTCACCGGCATCGATATCCAGCACGTGCCCTACAAGGGTACCGGCCCGAACATCGTCGACCTCGTCGCGGGACGCACCCAGGCGGCTTCGGCGGGCACCCCGCCGCTGATGCCGTTCGTGAAAAGCGGCAAGCTGCGCGTGATCGCCGTCGGCACATCGAAGCGCCTTGCCACGCTGCCCGACGTAGGCACCGTCGCTGAGCAGGGCTATCCGGGATTCGAGACTTCGCAGTGGTATGGATTGAACGCTCCGGCGAAGACCCCCGAAGCAATCATCAAGCGGCTCTCGGCAGAAGCGGCAAAGGCGGCGAAAAGCCCGCTGGTGCTCGAGCGCTTCGCGGCCGACGACGCTGAAGCGGTCGGCTCGACGCCGGCCGAGTACGCCGCGTTCATCAAGAAGGAACAGGAGCGCTGGGGCAAGGTCGTGCGCGCGGCGCACATCAGGGCAGACTGATCGCCTCCACGCCGGTCCACGCGCCGGAATCCATTAGATCGAGCGCGGTGCCCTTCAGCTCGCCCGCGACGGCCGCCGCGGCGTCGGACAAGCGCTCCGGCGGCAGCGAATAGAGGTAGTTCCTGCGGCTCATGCGCGCGTCCGAGATGGACAGCGCGCGCCATTTCCTGCCGCGCTCGCCCTCCAGGCAAATGGCCGCCATCGGCTTGATAGTCGCCGCCATGCCGTTGTAGACACAGTTCATCAGCAGCGACAGGGAATCGATCTCGGCGACGATCTGGGCCACCAGGCTGCGCTGCTCGAATTCGGCGGCGATCCTGCGCCGCAGGCCGTGCGTGCTGGTGGGAAGGATGAGCGGCAGCGCCGCGGCTTCGGCGATCGTAAGGCTGCTGCGCCGCGGAGAAACAAGCCTGCTGTGCTTCGGCAGCATCACGAACAGTTCTTCTTCCAGCAGGGCGTCGACCGAAGCATCCGGGGCAACGTCGGTGCTGAACAGCACTGCTAGATCCAGCTGGCCCGTGCGCATCATCTGCCCGAGATGGCCGCTCATGCCCTCGACCACGTTGAGCAGGATGCTCGGATAGCGATCGCGGATGCGGCGCACCAGCGGCAGGCCGAGGGCTGAAACGGTGGTCGCGGGCAGGCCGACGGACACCATGCCCTGCACCGCACCGGATTCCTTGCGGGCGATGGACAGCGCCTGGTCGAGTTGGCGTAGCATGAAGCGCGCGTGGTGGTAAAGCGCCAGCCCGTTGTCGGTCGGCGCGACACCCTTGGACGAGCGCGTCAGCAGCGGCTTGCCGACCTCACCCTCGAGCTTGGAGAGCTGCTGGCTGAGCGCCGGCTGAGCGATGAACAACTGCCGCGAAGCCTTGGACAGGCTGCCGCTCTCGACGATCTGGGTGAAATAGCGTAGCTGTCGCAGGTCCATCCGCCCCTCCTCCATGCCCCCGGCGAAGCCATAACTTTAACTTATGCCCAACCTCGGAAAACGGTATTTTTCTCCCGACCCGGCCCTTCCTATAGTGAGCACATCAATGATGAAAAAAGCCTTTGTCGAACAGATGGCGCGCGTCGCCTGGCAGGAATTTCCCGGCCATTTCGGCGGCGCCCTGTCCAAAGCGCTCGTCGGCCCCGATAACTCGCGCTCGCGCTTGATGGATTTCCGCATTTCGCGCTACGCGCCCAATGCCTACGTGCAGGAACACGTGCACAAGATCCAGGAGCAGGTGTACTACGTGCTCGAAGGCGAAGGGCTGCTGACGCTGAACGAAGCGAAGCACCTGATGCGGCCGCACGATTACGTCTATGTTCCGCCAGGCGTGCACCACAGCTTCACGAACACCGGTACCGCCGGGCTGGTCTTCCTGGTGGTCACGACGCCGGCAGATGACGAACCGAATCCCAAAGGAGGGAAATAGCGATGACGAGCAGAAGAAAGGTATTGAAGGCTGGCGCAGCGGCGGGCGCCCTGGCGTTCGGTTTCCCGGCCATCGTGCGCGGCCAGTCGGACAAGATAAAGATCGGCCACCTGACCCCGCTCACCGGTTTTCTGGGCGCGCTGGGCGAATACGCCGTGAAAGGACTGCGCATCGCGGTCGACGAGATCAACGCGGCAGGCGGCGTGATGGGGCGCCAGCTCGACGTCATGTCGGAAGATTCGGTAAACCCGGCGACCGCCTCCACCAAGGCGCAGCGCATGCTCGACCAGGACGGGGTGGCCTACCTGATGGGCGAGATCAATTCCGCTTCCGCGAAAACCATCATGCAGGTCGCGGCTAGGAACAAGCGGTTTTACATGCAGATCGGCGCCCGCTCCGACGTGCTGCGCGGTGCGGACTGCAACCGCTACACCTTCCACGTCGACATCCCGGTCACTGTGATGGTGAATGCCGAAGGCCAGGCACTATTGCGCGACGGCCTCATCAAGGGAAAGCGCATCTTCTCGCTGACCTCGGACTACCTGTTCGGCCACGACCTGGCGAAGGGCGCGAAGGCCTTTGTCACGGCGAACGGCGGCACGATCATCGGCGATGAACTCACGCCCACCGACACCACCGATTTCAGCCCGCTGCTTCTCAAGATACGCCAGGCGAAGCCGGACATGGTGGCGACCAATCTCGGCGGCAACCAGGTGACGAACTTCGTCAAGCAGTACGCCGAGTTCGGCCTGCCGTATCCCGTCGCTGGCTTCAATCTCAACACCGCTGATGCGTGGGCCGCTGGCGATGGCAACCTCAGCGGCATCTGGCCCACTGTATGGCATCACGAGATCGACACCCCGGGTTCGAAGGCCTTCGTCGCTGCGTTCCGCAAGAAGCACGGCCAGCCGCCCGAGAACCACGCCTGGATCGAATACGTCTCGATGCACATCATGGCGCGGGCCATGACTGAGACGAAGTCGACGGACACCGAGAAGCTTATCGCGTACTTCGAAAAGCAGCCGGAATTCGACCTGTTAAAGCCGCGCAAGGGCTACTTCCGCTCCTGGGACCACCAGCTCATGCAGGAGGCCTACACGTTCACGGTGAAGCCGAAGGGTCAGGCCAAGGACAAGTGGGACTTCCTGCAGTTCGGGCCGGCCGTTCCGCGTCCTGACCAGCCGCTCGAGCTGCTCGCGACCACCCAAGCGCAGAACACCTGCAAGATGTAATGCAGCTTCTTTTTCTGCTGGAACAGGTCGTCAACGGCCTGGTCCTCGGCGGGTACTACCTGCTGATCGCGCTCGGGCTGTCGCTGATCTTCAGCGTGGGCGGCGTGGTGAACCTTGCACACGGCGCGTTCTACGCGCTCGGCGCCTACATCTCCCTGGAGATCGCCAGCCGGCTCGGCTTCGGCGCGGCAGTCGCGCTCTCGCCGGTCGCGGTGGCGTTTCTCGGCATCCTCTTCGAGCGCTTCATCCTGCGCCGGTTCTACGCGGCCGACCCGATCCTTTCTCTCCTGGCGACCTTCGGGCTGGCGCTGGTGGCCGAGCAGTCGATCCGGATGATCTGGGGCGCGGCGCCGCTGCCGGCGGCCATGCCAGCGGAACTCAAGGGCAGCGTAGTGCTCGGCGACTTCCTTTTTTCCCGCTACCGTCTGCTGCTGCTCGCGATCGTGGCCGTTGTCCTTGCCGGCATTTGGACGCTGATCCACAAGACTTCCTTCGGGCGCGTGGTGCGCGCCGGCATCCAGCGGCCAGACATGGTCGCGGCGCTCGGCATCCGCCTGCAGCCCTACATGACCGCGATCGTCCTGCTCGGCGTGGGCATGGCCGCGCTCGCCGGGGCGCTGTTCGCGCCGATCGCGCTCGTGCATCCGGCGATGGGCGCCGAGATCCTGAATGTCGCTTTCGTGGTCGTCGTGATCGGCGGCCTCGGCAGCTTCTGGGGCGTGGTGCTGGCCGCGCTGCTCGTCGGCGTGGTGCGCGGCGTGACGATCCATTTCGTGCCCGCCGCCGGCGAAGCGTCGATGTACGTGCTGCTGTTCCTCCTGCTCATGTTCCGGCCGCGCGGCCTGCTCGGCGAGCGCATCGACAAATTCGAATGATGAACCGGAACCTGTGGTTTGGCGCCGCCGGGCTCCTCGCCCTGCCCCTCGCAATGCCGCTCCTCGGGCTGAGCATGAACACGGCGTCGCAGATCGTCTGCTTCGCGATCGCCGCGCTCGGGTTGAACATGCTGGTCGGCTTCACGGGCCTCACCTCGTTCGGGCACAGCGCCTGGTTCGGCATCGGCGCCTACGCGGCAGCAATATCGCAGAAGCACTGGTTCGCAGGGCAGATTGCGCTGCCGCTGATCTTCTCGGGTACGGTCGTCGCCTTCCTTGCCTGCGCGGTCGGCGCACTGATCCTGCGCCGGCGCGGCGTCTACTTCGCGCTGCTCACGCTCGCCTTCGTCGCCCTCACATACACGATTGCGTTCCGCTGGACCGCGCTCACGGGCGGCGAGGACGGCCTCGGCGGCTTGAGCCGCGGCGGCATCGCGGCAGTGCCGCTGGACAATGCGCTCGTCTACTACCTGTTCGTCGCCATCGTCGCCTTTGCCGTGCTCTACGTGCTGCTGCGGGTCATCCGCTCACCATTCGGCCACGTGCTGGTGGCGATCCGCGAGAACCAGCAGCGCGCCACTTTCCTGGGTTACGACGTCGACCGCTACCGGCTCGCGGTGTTCGTGCTCTCGGCGACGGTCGCGGGACTCGGCGGCGCGCTGCTGGCCTTCCTCAACTATCTCGTTTCGGCGGAGGCGGTATCGGCGGCCCTCTCCGGCGAGCTGCTGGCGATGGTGGTGATCGGCGGCATGCACCACCTGCTCGGCCCCGCACTAGGCGTCGTCTTCTACATCCTGTTCCGCGAGCTGTTCTCGATCTGGACCGGCAACTGGCTGCTCTGGTTCGGCCTGGTGTTCGTCGGCTTCGTCCTGTTCTCGCCGGAAGGCCTTGTGGGCGTTTGGCGCAGGCTCACGAAGCGCTGGCGCGCGGCGCCCGAGCTCGCAGCGGCAATGGACGCGCGCCGCGTCTACGAGGACCTGCCGCTGCCGGCGTTCCTTAGCCCGCCCGCGCGCGAGGGTTGCGTGCTCGAAGTTGCTGCGGCCTCGAAGGCTTTCGGCGGCATCCACGCGGTCGCCGGCGCCAGCCTGCGCATCGAAGCAGGCGAGATCCACGCGCTGATCGGACCGAACGGCGCCGGCAAGACCACGCTCTTCAACGTCGTATCCGGCATGTTCCCGCCCGACGGCGGCACGGTAGCGCTCTGGAAAACACCGCTGCAAGGCCTGGCGCCGCACCGCATTTGCGAGCGGGGTGTCGCGCGCTCGTTCCAGATCACCAATCTGTTCAGGGGCTTGTCGGTCTACGAGAACCTGCGGCTGGCGCTCCAGGCCAAGCACCCGGCCCGATTCAATGCATGGCGCGACATCGACGGGTATACGGAGATACACGCCGAAACGAAGGAACTCGCCAGATTCCTCGGCGTGGAAGGCATTGAGGATGTACCCGGCGGAGACCTTTCCTACGGCGGCCAGCGCCTCCTGGACCTTGGCATCGCGCTCGGTTCCAGGCCGCAGGTCCTGCTGCTGGACGAGCCGCTAGCGGGGCTCGCGGCCGCCGAGCGCGAACGCGTCGCCAAATTGATATGCGCAGTGGCCGTTCGCATCCCGGTCCTGATCGTCGAGCATGACATCGACCGCGTTCTCGGCTTCTCAAAGCGCGTCACGGTGATGAACCAGGGCGAAGTCCTGATGGCTGGAACGCCCGCCGAGGTGCGCAATGACCGCCGCGTGCAGGAGATCTACACGGGTTCGGGCAAACCCCACGCGGCCGGGCGCGCGGCAGGCACTGCCGCGGGCAATCAGCTGCTGCGCTTCGAGCGCGTGAACGCCTATTACGGCAAGAGCCACATTCTCGACAACGCGACGTTGGACGTGCGCGACGGCGAGATCGTGGCTCTGCTCGGCCGCAACGGCGCGGGCAAGACCACGCTCCTGAAGACGCTGTGCGGCCTGGTGCCGCCCGCGTCGGGCGCGATCGCCTTCGAGGGCCGCAACATCGCGGGGCTGCCGGCCCCCGAGATCGCGCGCCTCGGCATCGGCTACGTGCCGCAGGGGCGCGGCCTGTTCGCCGGGATGACGGTAGCCGACAACCTTGCGCTTGGGCGCCTGGCGCGCGCGACGGACAGCAGCCATGGCATCGCCTGGAGCGAAGCGCAGATCCTCGACCAATTCCCGCGCTTGAGGGACCGGATGAACGTCGCCGCGGACTTCCTGTCGGGCGGCGAACAGCAGATGGCCGCCGTCGCGCGCGCGCTGTCGGGCAACGTGAGGCTGTTGCTGCTGGATGAACCCTTCGAGGGCCTTGCGCCGGCCGTCGTGCAGGAACTCTTCGGCGTCTTTGACCGGCTGCGCGGGAAAACCTCCATTGTCATCGTCGAGCACAACCTGGACCTCGTCCTGGCGCTTGCCGACCGCGTGTTTGCGCTCGAGCGCGGCGCGGTTTTCCATGCAGGCCCCGCCGAACCACTGCTGAACAACCTCGACTATCGAAAGCAGGTGCTCTGGATATGAACAATCTCGCGGGTACGACCTTCGACGCCGTCGACCGGCTGCTCGTGGGCGGCGACTGGATCGCCGGCAAGGGTGCGCCCCTGGAAGTGATCGACAAGTATCGTCTCCAGCCCGGCGCGCGCTTCCAATCGGCGGATCGCGAGCAGGTGGCGCGCGCCATCGATCGTGCGCACGCGGCATTCCGGTCCGGCGCGCCCAATCCCTACGAGCGCGGCGCCATCCTGCAACGCGCATCCGCGTTGCTGGAAACCCGGGCCGACGCCTTCGTCCGTACCATGCAGATGGAAGCAGGCTTCACGGCATCGGATGCTGCGGGCGAAGTGCGCCGCGGCGCGGAGACGCTTCGCCTGTCGGCCGAGGAAGCGCGCAGGCTCGCCGGCGATGTCATCCCGCTCGCGGGCGCGCCGCAACAGGCCGGGCGCATGGGATTTACGCTGCGGGTTCCGTTGGGCGTGGTCGTGGCGATCACACCGTTCAACTCGCCGCTGAACACGGTCGCGCACAAGATCGCGCCCGCGTTCGCCGCGGGAAACCCCGTGGTCCTGAAGCCCGCCTCGGCTACTCCGCTCACCGCATGCCTCCTGGCCGAGACGCTGCTGGACGCCGGCATGCCGCGCGGTTTTCTCTCGCTGACGCCCGGAGGCGCGCAAGTCGCGGATTGGCTGATCGCCGATCCTCGCGTGCGTTTTTTCGCGTTCACGGGCAGCACCGAGGTCGGCCGAAGCATCCAGCAGCGCGCCGGGCTGCGCCGCACGCAGATGGAACTCGGCTCCATCGCCTGCACCATTCTCTGCGACGATGCGCGCCTCGATACCGCGCTGCCCAAGGTCGTAAACGCCGGCTACCGCAAGGCCGGGCAGGTTTGCACCTCGGTGCAACTGTTGCTGACGCACCGTTCGATCTTGGGGGACGTGCAGGCCCGTCTCGCGCAGCTGGTGCGCGACCTGCCCTATGGCGATCCCGCCGACCCGAAGACCGTCGTAGGCCCGCTGATCAGCGAGAAGGAGGCGATCCGCGTCGAAAGCTGGATTGCCGAAGCGGTATCGCGAGGCGCGAGTTGTCTCGCGGGCGGCGGCGCGCGCAGGGGCGCCGTGGTTCCGCCAGCGTTGCTCACGTCCATCGACGAAACGATGAAGCTGGGCTGCCAGGAAGTGTTCGGCCCGGTTGTTTGCATCCTGCCCTTCGACACGCTCGACCAGGCGATCGACCGCGTCAACGCGACCCCTTTCGGCCTCGCCACCGGCATCTTTACCAACCGCCTCGACGATGCTTTCAACGCTGCGCGCAGGCTCGAGGTCGGGGGCGTGCACGTGAACGAGACCTCGAGTTCGCGCGTCGACCTGATGCCCTATGGCGGTTCGAAGGACAGCGGCTTCGGGCGCGAGGGACCGCGCTATGCTGTCCATGAGATGACCGAAGAGCGCGTCATTACCTTCACGTTGGGCTAGCGGGAGAATCGGACATGGCAAGGATGAAAGGCGGCGAGTTGATCGCCGAGTACCTGATCAAGCAGAAGGTGCCGTACATATTCGGCATCTGCGGCCACGGCAACGTCGGGATCCTCGATCCGCTCCATGCGGCGCGCGACAAGCTGACTCTGATTTCGCCGCGCCACGAGCAGTGCGCCGGCCATATGGCGGACGGCTACTTCCGCGTCAAGCACCAGCCGGTGGCGACCCTGACCTCCACCGGCCCGGGTTCGGCGAACCTCGTCATGGCGCTGGCCACCGCGTTGTCGGATTCGTCGGCCTTTCTCGCGATCACGTCCAACGTGCCGACTTCGCAGGCAAACCGCGCGCCGTTCCAGGAGATCTACAAGCACAACCAGTCGGACTTCCCGTCGGTGGTGCGCCCGGTGGTGAAGCGGGCGTTCCAGCCTACGCGGGTCGACATGCTGCCGCTCGCGCTGCGCCAGGGATTCGACACCATGGTCACCGGCCGTCCCGGCCCGGTGAACATCGACGTGCCCTACAACGTGTACCAGGAGGAGGAGGACGTCGAACTGCCGCCCGCCTCGCACGTATTCGGCCAGCATCGTCCGGGCGCGTCGGAAGCCGACGTCGCTGCCGCCGTGAACCTGCTCGCCGATGCCTTGCGGCCGGTGATTTTCATCGGCCATGGCGCGACGCTGTCTGAGGCCGGTCCGGAACTGGCGAAGCTGCAGAAGACCTACGGTATTCCGGTGATCACCTCGCCCAACGGCATGGGCTGCGTGCCGGCCGACGATCCGCTCACCCTCGGCTTCATCGGCCGCAACGGCGCGTATCCCGCGAACCAGGCTGGGCGCCACGCGGATCTCGTGCTCACGATCGGCACGCGCTTCGACGACCGCTCGTCGTCGAGCTGGCATGCGGGCTATTCGTGGAATTTCCCGAAAACGAGGCTGATCCACGTCGACCTCGACCCGCAGGAACTCGGCCGCAACTATCCGCCGACGCTCGGCATCATCGCCGACGCCAAGGTATTCGCCGCGCAGCTGCTTGGCGCGCTGGGCCTGCGCGAGCAGCGCGGAGCCCCGAGGCTGCATGCGCAGTATTCGGAGTGGCGCAACGAGGTCGACGGCTGGACCGCCGAGTGGGAGAAATTCGTGCGCCCGAACTTCTCGGCGCTCACCACGCCGCTGCGGCCCGAATATGTCGTCGGAGCGCTGCAGAAGGTGCTGCCCGACGACGCGATCCTCACCTGCGACTCCGGCGTGCACCACAACTGGTTCATGCAGTTCTGGCGGCCCAAGCGCACGCAGAGCATGCTGAATAGCTGGGGCTACTCCTCGATGGGCTTCGGCGTATGCAGCGTGCTGGGCGCGCAGCTTGCAGCCCCCGACCGGCCATGCGTCTCGGTCTGCGGCGACGGCGGCTTCTCGATGACCCCCTATGTGGTAGCCACGGCGGTCGAATACGGCCTGCCGTGCGTCTGGGTGGTGTGGAACAACTTCAGCTGGGCGGCGATCCGCGACATCCAGATCGGGATGTTCGGAGGGCGCGAGCTTGGAACCGCCTTTCATGGAAAGGACAAAAAACCCTACAACCCCGACTTTGCGGCCTGGGCGCGCGCCTGCGGCGCCGACGGCGTCACGGTAACGAATAGCGAGGACCTCGCGGGCGCTCTCCAGCAGGCCATCCGCAACAAGCGCCCGTGCGTGCTCGACGTCCACGTGGACGCCGAGGTGAGGCCGCCGTCGACCGGAACCTGGCAGTTGCCGCCGACGCCGTTCAAGGAACCGGCATTCGGCAAGCCCTGGGTTGCCTGAGATGAAAAAACTTGCCCTTGTGTTCGGCGGCTCGCGCGGCATCGGCGCGGCCTGGGTGCACGGCCAAATTGTGCAGCCGAATGGGGGAATGATCTGAACGAAACGGTCGACGTGGTGGTGGTCGGGGGCGGAGGCGCCGGCCTGGCCGCGGCGATCGAAGCGCGCGCCGCCGGGGCGAGCGTGCTGCTCCTGGAGAAGAACCCGAAGCTCGGCGGCTCCACGGCATGGTCCATCGGTTCGATCACCTCCACGGGTACGCCGCACCAGGCGCGCGCCGGGATCGTCGACAGCCCGGCCGATCACTGGGCCGACATGCCGGGCTTCGCCGGGGACCTGCAGGCGCGCGACAACGACGAGTTGCGCCGCGTACTCTGCGAGGAGATTCCGGGAACGTTTCGATGGCTGCTCGACTCGGGCATCCGCTTCATGGGCCCGATGCCCGAGCCGCCGCACCGCCGGCCGCGCATGCACAACGTGCTGCCGAACTCGCGTTCATTCATCTATCACCTGGAACGGCGCGCGCGCCACGCTGGGGTCGGGATCCGGACCCGCGAGAAGGTTGCCGGCATCGACGTCCGGTCTGGAAAAGTCTGCGGGGTAGCGACCCAGAGCCGCCAAATCAAGGCGGACAAGGCCGTGATCCTCGCGGCCGGTGATTTCACCAACAGCCCGGAACTCAAGGCGCGCTTCATGGGGCCGCAAGAGGCGAAAGTGGAAGGCGTCAATGTCACGGCCACGGGCGACGGCCAGCGGATGGCGGAGGCGCTGGGCGCCAGGATCCTGAATGGCGACCTCGCGCTGGGACCGGAACTGCGCTTCATCGCGCCCGCGAAGGAAACGCTGGTACGCCGCCTGCCGCCCTGGCCCGCGCTGGCTGCGTTCATGGAGTGGTCGATGGATCACTTGCCGGCGGTTATCCTGCGGCCGTTCCTGATGCAATTCCTGACTACTGCACT
>Ga0335083_10010164_pt1 | contig 11391 bp, 9 predicted proteins | sample Lox_Sample_42_FD_206716 | JGI IMG/M metagenome (GOLD analysis project Ga0335083, IMG submission 206716) | Soil microbial communities from Loxahatchee National Wildlife Refuge, Florida, United States - Lox_Sample_4.2 | ecosystem: Environmental > Terrestrial > Soil > Wetlands | place: USA: Florida... | reverse complement strand
CGAGCATCCTGCTGCCGGGCACCGAGCTGCAGGCCGGAGCGATCGCGATCGACGCGATTCTCGGCCACCACGGGATCCTGCAGAGCCTGCGCGCCTAGGCCGGGCCCCGCGGCTCCCGCCGGCGGGCGGGGTACGGGCGCTCGCCGCTCGCGCGCCTAGGCCAGTTCGAGGCGTTCGCGGCGCTGCTCGGCGCGCTCGGACTCGGCCAGCGCCCTGAAGAACAGCACCACCAGCGCGATCCCCATCACCAGCGACTGCTCGACGGCCATGATCAGCCCGGCGATCGCCTGGTCTTCTCCGGCCCCGATGCCCCACACCCGGGGCTGGTCGGCGTAGAAGGGGTACAGCGTGTGGGGGGCGAACGCGAGGAACATGCCGAGTGCGCCCACGAACAGCTTCGTGGAGGCCATGTACGAGACCGGCCCCAGGCCCCCGAGGCGCATGCGGGCGCGGATCGGGGACAGCAGGTGCCACCAGTACAGGCAGCCCACGGTCAGGAAGCTGAGGTGCTCGAGCACGTGGATGCCCTGGTGACGCGCGGCCTCGTCGTAGGCGGCCGGGATGTGCCAGGCCCAGATCACGCCCACGTAGGCGACCACCGCGAAGGCCGGGTGGGCGAGCGGGCCGGCGCGTCGCTCGAGCGTCGAGACGGAGCGCGTCAGCGGTCGCAGGAGCACCTTCGTGAGCGCCACGATCGCGAGGATCGGGGCGATGTCGAGAAGCAGCATGTGCTGGACCATGTGCATGAAGAACAGCTGCTCGGCGAGGGAGTCGATCGGCGAGATCAGGGCCGCCAGCAGCACGACCATCGCGCCCACGGCGCACAGCAGCCGTCCCACGGGGGCCTCCACCGCGCGCCGTGGCCCGGCGGCGCGGCGGACGTTGCGCCAGCGCCACACGTACACGCCGAGGAAGATCGCGCAGCTCGCGATGATCCACGGGGTCGGCGACCAGGACAGGTCCGGCTGCATGCTCGCCGCGATTCTCGCACGCTCCGGGCCCCGTCCAGAGCCGTCCACGTGGTCCATTTACATTCGCCGGAGGCGGGCGTAGCATCGTCGCAAGAGGTCTTTCGATCGAAAGGAGTCAAGGTGCAGATCGAGATCAAGGGTCGCAACGTGCCCGTCACCGCCGAGCTGCGGTCCCACACGGAGCGCCGACTGGGCAAGGTCGCCCGCCAGGTCTCCGAGCTGGCGAGGCTCGAGATCGAGATCTTCAAGGAGCCCAACCCCCGCGTCGCGGACTGCCAGGTGGCCGAGGGGACGCTGTACCTCAAGGGGGTCACGCTGCGGGCACGCGACGCCTCGCCCGAGATGCTCCATTCGCTGAACCTGATGGTCGACGAGCTCGCCCGCCAGGTGAAGCGCCACCGCGACAAACTTCGCCACCGGCGCGAGGCCCACGCGACCGCCGTGCGGACCGAGCGCACGGCTGCCCAGGAAGGGCCGCTGCCCTCCACCTAGGCGCCCCGGCCGCCTCCGCCGGCCTGCGATCGGCCTCCCCGGCGGAAGCTATCCTTGGCCCATGCCTTCCCTGCTCGACCGCGCGCTGAACGTCGGCGAGGCCAAGAAGTTCAAGACGTACCAAAAGCGCGTGACGCTGATCAACGCGTTCGAGCCCGAGCTCGAACACGACAGCGACGCGGAACTGCGCGAGCGCATGGACGAGCTGCGCGAGCGCGCGGCCGGCGGCGAGGACCTCGACTCGCTGCTGCCGGAGTGCTTCGCGATCGTCCGCGAGACCGGCAAGCGGACCATGTCGATGCGCCACTTCGACGTCCAGCTGATCGGCGGGATGGCGCTCCACGAGGGTCATATCTCCGAGATGAAGACGGGCGAGGGCAAGACCCTGACGGCCACCCTGGCGGTGGTGCTGAACTCGCTGGCGGTGCACCCGCCGGACCCCTCGGACTCCGAGGCCGAGCCCCGCCGCAAGGGCGTCCACGTGGTCACCGTCAACGACTACCTTGCCCGTCGCGACGCCGAATGGATGGGGCCCATCTACGAGGCGCTCGGGGTCACCGTGGGGGTGCTGCAGAACATGCAGCCATACGAGGACAAGCAGGTCGCCTACGCGTGCGACGTCGTGTACGGCACCAACTCCGAGTTCGGCTTCGACTACCTGCGCGACAACATGGCCAAGGACCTCTCCGAAAAGGTCCAGCGGGGGCACGCCTTCGGCATCGTGGACGAGGTCGACAACATCCTGATCGACGAGGCCCGTACGCCGCTGATCATCTCCGGCGCGCCCGAACAGGCCGCAGACCTGTACGTGAAGTTCGCCCGCCTGGCTCCGCAGATGAAGCTCGGCAAGACCCCCGAAGGCATGGACCCGCGCATGAAGAAGCAGTTCCTCGCGGACTTCGACTACGAGGTGGACGAGAAGCACAAGACCGTCTCGATCACCGAGCAGGGGGTCGCCAAAGCCGAGCGCTTCATGGGCATCGACCACCTGTACCGCGCCGAGAACGGCCACCTCGTCAACCACCTGATCCAGTCGCTGCGCGCGGAGGCCCTCTACAAGCGCGACGTCGACTACGCGGTGATCGAAGGCGAGGTCAAGATCATCGACGAGTTCACCGGGCGCATCCTCGAGGGGCGCCGCTGGTCGGAGGGGCTCCACCAGGCGGTGGAGGCCAAGGAGCGGGTGGCGATCCAGGAGGAGAACCAGACGCTCGCCACGATCACCTACCAGAACTACTTCCGGTTGTACGACAAGCTCGCGGGCATGACCGGGACGGCCCTCACCGAGGCCACCGAGTTCATGAAGATCTACAAGCTCCCCGTGATCCAGGTCCCGACCAACAGGCCGATGGTCCGCGACGACCGCAACGACCAGGTCTACAAGACCAAGGAGGGCAAGTGGACGGCGGTCCTCAAAGAGATCCGCTCGCGCCACGAGAACGGCCAGCCGGTGCTGGTGGGGACGATCTCGGTCGAGGTCTCCGAGCTGCTCGGGGAACGCCTGGCGAAACTCGGGATCCCGCACACGGTGCTCAACGCCAAGCCCGAGCACGCCCAGCGCGAGGCCGAGATCGTGGCCGAGGCGGGGCAGCCGGGCGCCGTCACGATCGCCACCAACATGGCGGGCCGCGGCGTGGACATCAAGCTCGGCGGCAGCCCCGAGCACATGGCCGAACAGCAGCTCGCGCGCGAGGGCTTCGAATCCGACGACCCGATCGAACGCGAGAAGCGCATGCTGGAGGTGCTCCCCGGAGTCGAAGCCCAGCTCGAGAGCGCCCGCGAGCAGGTGATCGCCGCCGGCGGCCTGTTCATCTGCGGCACCGAGCGCCACGAGTCACGCCGCATCGACAACCAGCTGCGCGGCCGCTCCGGCCGCCAGGGCGACCCCGGCGAGTCGCGCTTCTTCCTGTCCGCCGAGGACGACCTCGTGCGGCTGTTCGCGGGCGACCGCATCTACAAGATCCTCGACCGCCTCGGCGGCACCGACGAGGAGGGCAACGAGGAACCGATCGAGGCCGGGATGCTCTCCAAACAGATCGAGAAAGCCCAGCGCAAGGTCGAGGAACAGCACTTCCTGGCCCGTAAACAGGTGCTCGAGTACGACGACGTCATGAACGAGCAGCGGCGCGTGATCTACGCCTACCGCGACGAGGTCCTCGAAGGCAAGAACCTCGGCGAGGAGGCGCGCACCGAAATCACCGCCGTGATCGAGCGCACCGTCGAGCAGTACACGCCGGGGGACTTCCTCGACGACTGGGACATCGACGGCCTGTTCACGGCGCTCGGCCAGCTGTTCCCGCTGGAGCTGAGCGGCGAGGAGCTCAGCGCCGAGAGCACCGACCGCACGGCCCTCACGGACCGCATCGTCGAGGAAGCGATGCGCCGCTACGACGCCCGCCTGGAGTCGCTCGGGGAGGAGCTGATGGGGGCGCTCGAGCGCTTCCTGCTCCTGCAGATCATCGACGAACGCTGGCGCGAGCACCTGTTCGACATGGACTACCTGCGCGAAGGGATCCACCTGCGCGGGTTCGCCCAGATCGACCCGCTGGTGGCCTACAAGAACGAGGCCTTCACGCTGTTCGGGGACCTGATGAACAGCGTGTGGACGGACTTCGCGCGCATGATCTTCAACGTCGAAGTGAACGTCGAAGACCAGAACGGGGGCGGCCCCGAAGCGCCGGCCTTCCAGGCCGCCGGCAACGCCACCCGCGGTGGGCGCGTGTCCTATTCCGGCGGCCACAGCGTCGCGGGAGCCGGCGCGATGGCCTCGGCGGCGGCCTCGGCGGGCGTCACCGGCGCCGTCTACGACGAACCCGACGAAACCATGCCGGTGGTCGAGCAGCGGGTGCTGGGGGACGACCAGCAGGTGGGCCGCAACGACCCCTGCTGGTGCGGGAGCGGCAAGAAGTTCAAGAAGTGCCACGGCGCCTGAGGCGCCCAGCGATGCACCTCCCACGGCACGCCCTCTAGGTCTCGGGCAGCCCCCAGGGCGCGTCGAGCGCCACCCGCCAGCCCCCGTCCTCGCGGGAGTACACCGCCAGCGAGGAGCTGCGCTGCTCGAAGGGCCGCCCGGCGCCGTCGGTGCCGGTCATCGTGAGGGTCCCGAGCGCGACCGCGACCGCTCCCGCGTGGAACACCCGCTCGACGGTGATCTCGAGCCGCGTGCCGGCCTCCACGAGCGCCCGCACGGCCCCTTCCACGGCGCCCTGGCCGTCGAGGATGCCCCCGTCGGGGCCCACGATCGTCGCGTGCTCGCTCCACAGCTCCATCGCGGCCCGGGTGTCGCCGGCGTTGACGGCCTCCGCGAACAGCAGCGGCAGGTCATCCGGGGAGGGCGCCGCCATCGCGGGAACATACCGGCAGCCTGGTGCTAGCGTGCTCGCCATGGCCACCGCCGCCCCGAGCGAGTCCACCCCCCAGCGGCTGGCTGCGATCCGCGAGCAGATGAAGCTGCTGGCGGACTATCTTTGACCCGGATGGGCTGAGCCGCCGGCTGGCGGAGCTCGAGTCCGAGATGGGCGGCGAGGGCTTCTGGGACGACTCCGAGCGGGCCGCCGCGGTGAGCGCCGAGCACGCCCGCGCGAGCCGTCGCCTGGAGGTCTTCAACGGGCTCGCCGGCGACGTGGAGGACCTCGAGGGGCTGGCCGAGATGGCCGCCGAAGACCCCACGCTGGCGGCCGAGGTCGACGAGCAGATCGCCTCGGTGGAGGCGCGCCTGGCCGAGCTCGAGGAGCAGCGCCTGTTCTCCGGCCGCTACGACGCCGGCGACGCGCTGGTGAGCGTCAACGCCGGGGCGGGGGGGACCGACGCCCAGGACTGGGCCGAGATGGTGCTGCGGATGCTGATGCGGTGGGCCGAGCGCCGCGGCTTCCAGGCGGAGCTCCTGGAGGTGAGCCCGGGCGAGGAAGCGGGCATCAAGTCCGCCACCTTCCGCGCCAGCGGCGAGAACGCGTACGGCCTGTTCGGCGCCGAGCGAGGCGTGCACCGGCTCGTGCGGCTGTCGCCGTTCGACTCCGCCCACCGCCGCCAGACGAGCTTCGCCGGCGTCGAGGTGGCGCCCGTCGTGGAGGACCGCGGCGAGGTGGAGATCGACGAGGACGACCTGCAGGTCGACACCTACCGCTCCTCCGGCGCGGGCGGCCAGCACGTCAACAAGACCGACTCGGCGGTGCGGATCACCCACGTGCCCACGGGGATCGTGGTCCAGTGCCAGAACGAGCGCTCGCAGTCCTCCAACCGCGCAACCGCGATGGCGATGCTCAGGGCCAAGCTGCTCGAGCGCCAGGAGCGCGAACGCCAGCAGGAGATCGCACGCGAGAAGGGCGAGGCCCAGGACGTCAACTTCGGCTCGCAGATCCGCTCCTACGTGCTGCACCCGTACACGATGGTCAAGGACCACCGCACCGGCGAGGAGGTCGGCGACGTGCAGCGCGTCCTCGACGGCGACCTCGACGGGTTCGTGCGCGCCCTGCTGCTGCAGCGGGCCGCCTCCGGGGAGTAGGGGTGGCGAACCTCGAAGCGGCGACGGGTGACCTCGCGGCGCTCGTGGCGGGCGCGCTGGAGGAGGACGTCGGCAGCGGCGATGTGACCACGCTCGCCACCGTCGCCGAGGGCGCCCGCGCCGAGGCGCTGATCACCCAGAAGCAGGCCGGGGCGATCTACGGCCTGCGCGCGGCCGAGCTCGCCTTCGAGCTGCTCGACCCCGACGTGGAGCTCGCCCGCGAGGTGCAGGAGGGGGTGTGGCGCGAGCCGGGTGGAGCCGTGCTGAGGGCGCGGGGGAGTGCCCGTGCGCTGCTCACCGGCGAGCGTACGGCGCTCAACTTCCTCGCCCACCTGTCGGGTGTCGCCACCGCCGCCGCGCGCGCGACCCGCGAGGTGCAGGGGACGGGGGCGAAGGTGCTCGACACCCGCAAGACCACCCCCGGGCTGCGCGCCCTGGAGAAGCAGGCGGTGAAGGCGGGCGGCGCCCACAACCACCGCGCCGGGCTGTACGACGCGATCCTCATCAAGGAGAACCACATCGCCGCGGCCGGCGGGATCGCGCCGGCGGTGGAGCGGGTGCGGGCGGCGTCGCCGCAGCTGGTGAACACGCTGGAGGTCGAGGTGCGCGACCCTGAGGAGATCGAGCAGGCGCTCGCCGCGGGCGCCCCGCGGCTGCTGCTGGACAACATGGACGAGCCCCGGCTGCGCGCCGCCGTGGCGCAGGTGGCGGGCCGCGCGGAGCTCGAGGCCAGCGGCGGCGTGACCCTCGCGACGCTCCGTTCGGTGGCCCTCACGGGGGTACAATGGATCTCACTGGGTGCGATAACGCACTCCCCTCCAGCCCTCGACCTCTCGATGCAGCTGACGGCACTGCCATGAACCTGCCGATGGCACCATCCCAGGCACCCGCCGCGGGGCTCTCCCCGGAGGAGATCCGCGAGCTGCAGGAGCAGGTGCGGGCGCTCGCCGCCGAGCGCGGCGCCGTGATCCTCGCCCACAACTACCAGCTCCCGGAGATCCAGGACGTGGCCGACTACGTGGGCGACTCGCTCGGCCTCTCACGCCGCGCCGCGGCCGCCGAGGGAGAGACGATCGTGTTCTGCGGCGTGCACTTCATGGCGGAGACCGCCTCGGTCCTGTGTCCGCAGAAGACGGTCCTGATCCCCGACCTCGACGCCGGCTGCTCGCTGGCGGACTCGATCGACGCCGAGCAGCTGGCCGCCTGGCGCGAGCGTTACCCGCAGGGGGTGGTGGTGATGTACGTCAACACCACCGCCGCCGTGAAGGCGCTTAGCGACTACTGCTGCACCTCCGCCAACGCGGTCGACGTGGTGCGCCACATCTACGACACGCACGGCCCCGACACCGAGATCCTGTTCGGTCCCGACATGTGGCTGGGGGCCTACGTCGAGAAGGTCCTCGGGCGGCCCATGCACGTGTGGGACGGGGAGTGCCACGTGCACGCCGGGATCCGCCCCGCCGACCTCGAAGCCACGCGCGCCAGCCACCCCGGTGCCGACCTGCTGGTGCACCCCGAGTGCGGGTGCTCCACCAGCGTGATGGAGTACGTGGCGGCCGGTGACGTGTCGGGCGAGGGCGTCCACATCCTCTCCACCGGCGGGATGCTCGAGCACGCCCACGCCACCGAACGCGGCGACACCGCCGGCGCGGGCGAGGGCACGCCGCGTGAGGCAGTGGTGGCGACCGAGGTGGGGATGCTCTACCCGCTGCAGATGGCGGCCCCGCAGGTGCGCTTCATCCCCGCCAACGCCGAGGCCTCCTGCCGTTTCATGAAGATGATCACGCTGCCGAAGCTCCGCGACTCGCTGGCGCACATGCGCTACGAGGTGCGTGTGCCCGACGACCTCGCCGAGCGGGCCCGCGTGCCGATCGACCGCATGGTCGCCATCGGCTAGCGGCCGCCTGCGGCCGCGACGCTCACGATCCGGCGGCCGTGACGCTCAGAGTCCGCCGGCCGTGACGCTCAGAGTTCGTGGGCCGTGACGCTCAGAACTCGTCGGCCGTGTGGGGGCCGACGCACGCCACGGCGAGATCCTCGCCGATGCCCTGGGCGATTTCGGCGACTTCGTCGAAGGTGACCGCGTCCAGCGCCGCGATCGCCGCGTCGGGGTCGGTGTCGTGGCCGAACACGATCTGCTGGGAGGCCGCGTGGCGGGCGACGGCACCCGAGTTCTCGAACGCCAGCACGAGCCTCCCGGCGGCGTAGGCGCGCGCCCGCACGACCTCCTCGCCGGTGGGCCCTTCGCTGCGCAGTTCGTCGACGATCTCGCGCATCCGCTGGTAGGCCTCCACGCACTTGTCCGACTCCAGGCCGGACCCCAGCTGCAGGATCGGCACGTCCGCGAACGCGTGGTTGACCGCGTACACCGAGTAGCACAGCCCCCGCTTCTCGCGGATCTCCTCGAACAGGCGCGAGCCCATCGAGCCGCCCAGCAGCGTCGAGTAGATCGCCAGCGCCGCCCGCTGGCGTTCGTCGGCGACGTCGACGTCGGGGCGGTAGATCATGCGCAGGTGCGACTGGTTGGTCTCGCGCGGCTCCACCAGGATCTCGGGCGCGAACTCTCCGGCCGGCAGGTAGGGGTCCGGTTCCGGCAGCGCCTCGAAGCGTCCGAGCGCCTCGTTGAGCTCCTCGACGGGCGGTAGGTGGTCGAGGTTGCCCGCCAGGAAGGCGCCCCCCGAGCCCGGCCCCCAGCGGCGGTCGCGGAAGGCGAGGATGCCATCGCGGGTGAAGCTGCGCAGGTTCTCCTCGGGGCCCAGCACGGTGCGCCCGAGCGGGTGCTCGCCGAAGGCGGCCCGGTCGATCAGGTACTCGGCGACGGTCGAGGGCTGGTCGTAGGCGCGGTTGATCTCCTGGATCACCACGCCCCGCTCGCGGTCGAGCTCGGCGGCGTCCAGGCGCGAGCGCCCGACGAAATCCGTGAGCAGGTCGATCGCCTGGGGGGCGCTCTCGGCGCGGACCGTGATGTGGAAGGCCACGAGGTCGTGGCTGGTGTAGGCGTTGAGCACGCCCCCGAGCCGCTCGGCGGTCTCGTTGACGTCCTTGTAGGTGGGGTACTTCTCTCCGCCCTTGAACACCAGGTGCTCGAGGAAGTGGGCCATGCCGTTCTCCTCGGGGCGCTCGTTGCGGGCGCCGGCGTCGAACGCCAGCAGCACGGTCAGCGCGCGTGTGCCCGGCAGCTCGATACGGTGCAACGGCATCCCGTTCTGCGGGACGGTGCTCGTGCTGAGGGTGGCCATGCGCCTGCCACCCTAGAACACGCCGCTGCGCTTCACCCTGGTGGCGGACGCGGCCAGTCGCTCGACTACGCTGAAACCGCCTCCCGATGAGCTCGTCCTCGCGCACCCCCCGTCCGGCACGCTGGCTGCTGATCGCGCTCGTCGCGGTCGCGCTGGTGCTCGGCGGCATCTGGCTGGGGGGGCGCCCCGAAGACCTGCCCGGCTTCATGCGCTCGTTCGCCGGCTCCAGCTCCGACAAGGTCGTGATGCAGGAAGCGATCAAGAGGATCGGGCGCGACTACTACCGGCCCGTCACCGAACGGCAGCTGTCGAACTCCTCCGTCGCGGGGATGGTGGCCGGGTTGCACGACCGCTTCTCGCACTACCTGACGCCCCGCGAACTGCAGGAATTCGACCTGCCGCCGCACTTCGCGGGGATCGGGGTGGAAGTCGGCTCGCTGCACCGCGGCCTGACGATCGCGCGCGTGTTCGACAACTCCCCCGCCTCGCGCGCGGGCCTGAAGTCCGGGCAGACGATCGTGGCCGTCAACGGGCGCCCGCTGCAGGGGCTCTCGCGTGACCAGGCCGTGGCCCTGATCAAGGGCAACCCCGGCACCGACGTCGTGCTCGAGGTCGAAGGCAACCACGGCTCGCACTCCGCCAAGGCGCCCACCCACGACGTGAGGATCACGCGGGCACTCGTCTCCGAGCCGGTGGTCGCGTCGGCGACCGACACCTTCCACGGGAAGAAGCTCGGCGTGGTGGCGCTCGCCTCGTTCACGCCGGGGGCCCACGGGGAAGTCTCCAAAGCCGTCCAGCAGGTGCTCCGGGAAGGGGCCCAGGGGATCGTGCTCGACCTGCGCGGCAACGGCGGCGGGCTCGTCGAGGAGGCGCAGCTGATTGCGAGCAACTTCATCCCCCACGGGGTGATCGTCACCACCAGCGGACGCAACCAGCCGCGCCAGACGCTGACGGCGACCGGCGGGGCGATCAGCCCCAAGATCCCGATGGTCGTGCTGGTGGACTCCAACACCGCCTCGGCGGCGGAGATCGTGACGGCCGCGCTGCAGGATCACCGCCGCGCCACCGTCGTCGGCAGCCACACGTTCGGCAAGGGGGTCTTCCAGGAGGAGGAGAAACTCGCCAACGGCGGCGCGCTCGACATCACGGTCGGGGAGTACTTCACCCCCAACGGCCGCAACCTCGGCGGGGGAGGCGTCAAGCAGGGGGCCGGGGTGAAACCCGAAGTGCAGGTGAAGAGCGGCCTCGACGGCGCCGCGGGGCTGAAGATGGCGCTCGAAACGCTGGCGGCCAGAGCCAGGTGAGCGCCCGGCCCCGGCGGGGGGCCGCATCCCACGACGGCTCCGCACGTGACCGCCGCACGTACGTGGCGCTGCTCGAGCGGCGCGGGCGCTTCCTGACCGCTGAGCGCATGTTCCCCGGCGAGGCGCCGCCCGGGCCCGCCAGGCGGGGAGCCGCGACGGGCTCCGTGGTGGGCCCCGCGCGCGGCGCCGCCGCAGGTGCCCGCGCGGGCGACATCGTGCTCGTACGGGCCCGCGGGCGGGGGTCCGGACCGCAGGTGCTGCGCCGGATCGGCCGTCCCGACCGCGCCCGCGACGTGATCGAGGCGCTGATGGTGGACCGGGGACTGCGCCGCTCCTTCCCCGACGGCCTCGAGCGGGACGCGCGGGCGGCCGCGAAGGCGGCCGCGGGCGCCGCCCCGGCGGCGGGCGGCAAGCGGCGCGACCTGCGCTCGCTGGCGACGTTCACGATCGACCCCGCGAGCGCGCGCGACTTCGACGACGCGGTCTCCGCCGAGAGCCTGCCCGATGGCGGGCACAGGGTGTGGGTGCACATCGCGGATGTCAGCGCGCACGTCGCCGAGGGCAGCGCGCTGGACCGCGAGGCGTGCCGCAGGGCGACCAGCGTGTACGTCCCAGGGACGGTCGAGCCGATGCTCCCGCATGCCCTCTCCAGCGACGCCTGCTCGCTGATGCCCGGCGCGGAGCGCCTGGCGGTGACGGTGGAGCTCGAGCTGCAGGACGGGCGCGTGCGGGCCGCCTCCTTCTACCGCTCGCAGATCCGCTCCGACGCGCGCCTGGACTACGAGGGCGTCGAGCGCATCTTCGCCGGGGACGATCGCGCGGAGGACCCCTGGGCGCAGCCGCTGGCCGTGGCCCGGGCCGCGGCGGCCGACATCGGGCGGCTG
>Ga0335083_10010163_pt1 | contig 11391 bp, 12 predicted proteins | sample Lox_Sample_42_FD_206716 | JGI IMG/M metagenome (GOLD analysis project Ga0335083, IMG submission 206716) | Soil microbial communities from Loxahatchee National Wildlife Refuge, Florida, United States - Lox_Sample_4.2 | ecosystem: Environmental > Terrestrial > Soil > Wetlands | place: USA... | reverse complement strand
GCGTGCTGGAGGAGATGCTGCCTTACTTCACCGAAAACTTCGGCAATGCGGCCAGCCGCAACCACGAGTTTGGATGGGTGGCGGAGCAGGCGGTCGAGCAGGGTCGCGAGCGTATCGCTAAGCTCATCGGCGCAAACAGCAAAGAGGTCATCTTCACCTCTGGCGCCACCGAGAGCGACAACCTGGCAATCAAAGGCGTCGCCGAGATGTATCGCGAGAAGGGCAATCACATCATTACCCAGGCTACCGAGCACAAGGCCGTGCTCGATACCTGCAAGCGGCTGGAGAAGTATGGCTTCCGCGTGACCTATCTGCCGGTGCAGAAGGACGGCCGTATCGATCTCGACGATCTGAAACGTGCCATGGACGACAAGACCATTCTGGTCACCATCATGGCAGCGAACAACGAGATTGGCGTGCTGCAGCCGATCCGCGAAATTGGCGCGCTCTGCCACGAGCGCGGCGTTCTGTTCCATACCGACGCGGTGCAGGCGGTTGGTAAGGTTCCGTTCAATGTGATTCAGGACAACGTGGACCTGGCGTCGATCTCAGCTCACAAGATATATGGACCAAAGGGCGTAGGCGCGCTGTACGTTCGCCGCAAGAATCCGCGCGTGCAGTTGGTCGCGCAGATCGACGGTGGCGGGCACGAACGCGGCATGAGGTCAGGAACACTGAATGTTCCCGGCATCGTCGGACTGGGCAAAGCATGCGCAATCGCTTCTGAGGGTATGGCCGAAGAGGCTAAGAAGCTTGCTGGATTGCGCGATCGGCTGAAGGACAAGATTATGGGCCAGCTCGATGAGGTCTATATCAATGGATCGATGGAGCATCACCTGCCCAACAACCTGAACATCAGCTTTGCCTACGTGGAAGGCGAGTCGCTGCTGATGGGCATCAACGATATTGCGGTGTCGAGCGGCTCGGCATGCACCTCTGCGACGCTGGAGCCATCTTATGTATTGAAGGCCCTCGGCGCTGGGGACGATCTGGCACACAGCTCGATCCGCTTCGGCATCGGACGCTTCAACACCGAGGCTGAAGTGGATTACGTAGCCGAGCGCGTGGTTGACACCGTAAAGCGCTTGCGCGAGTTGTCGCCGCTGTACGAGATGGCGAAGGAAGGCATCGATTTGACGAAGGTGCAGTGGGCGGCTGAGCCGTCGGCGCACTAGGAGTTTTCACCACGGAAACACGGAGGTCATGGAGGAGATCAAGAGCAATCGAATCCTCCTGGTTATGTGGCCTTCGGGGTGAACACGAAATTTGGCGTCGGGATCGACGTTGAAGAGAGATATGAGTTGAAGAGGCAAGAACGCAGCGGAGAGATATTCAGAAATGAATTTCCTCCGGGTTCTCCGTGCCTCCGTGGTGAACGAATTTTCTGAGGAGAATTAAGAATGGCATACAGCGATAAGGTTCTGGATCACTACACAAATCCCCGCAACGTGGGCTCGATGGACAAGAACAGCGCCGAGGTGGGCACCGGTCTGGTCGGCGCGCCCGAGTGCGGCGACGTGATGAAGCTGCAGATCAAGGTGAACCCGGCGACGAACATCATTGAAGACGCCAAGTTCAAGACCTTCGGCTGCGGCTCAGCCATCGCTTCCTCTTCGCTCGCCACCGAGTGGGTGAAGGGCAAGACGGTTGACGAGGCTTTGTCGATTAAGAACACCGACATCGTGAAGGAACTGTCTTTGCCTCCGGTAAAGATTCACTGCTCGGTGCTGGCGGAAGATGCGATTCGCGCCGCCATCGGCGACTGGAAGAAGAAGCAGGGACAGGAACAGGCGCAGCCGCAGTCGGTTGCGCAGCAGGCATAAACTGGTTAGAGGACAGGCGCGCCCGGCCGACCCATGGCTTGGCGCGCCGAAGGCACAAACATGAGCACGATCAACATTGAAAAACCCGCAGAGACTCCCGCTCCCGCCGCAAAGGGCATCACGGTGACGGAGAAGGCGTTGGCACGTATCCGCTCGGCCATGGCGAAGGAAAACATCTCGCCTACCGAAGGTGGACTGCGCTTAGGGGTGCAGGGTGGCGGGTGTTCCGGGTTGAGCTACAACATCCGTTTCGATACGCAACCGCGTGAGCGCGACCGCGTGTTCCAGTACGAAGACGTGCGCGTGTTCGTCGATCCCAAGTCCTTCATCTACCTGCACGGGATGATTCTCGATTACGAAGAGACGCTGATGCATCAAGGCTTCGTCTTCCAGAACCCCAATGCGAAGAAGTCCTGCGGCTGCGGCAGCTCGTTCTCGTAAAGGTCGTGGCATCTCCCAACAAATTCTGGGATGAGAGCTTTGTATCAGGGCACGACTTCAGTCGTGCCGAGAACTCTCTCTTGAGCGCAAGAGTCCCTTCAGGGACGACACAAAATAACTCCCCACAACGGCTGAAGCCGTTTCGGGACGAACAGACATAACAATGAATTGCTGCACCCATGAATGGGTGCTCCACCCGAAGTATGGCAACAACGAAGCGTGACAAACCGGAAGCAAGCGGCATCCTGGTAGCTAGCCAGGACAAGCCTCTCAAGGCAAATTGCTGGTCCTGTGGTGCCATGCGCGCCGCGCACTTCTGTCAGCAATGCGGGAAGGTGCAGCCGCCGGTTCCGGCGGACTACTTCACGTTCTTCGGCTTGCCGTATCGTCTGAACCTCGACACCAAGGCGCTGGAGCGCGAGTTTTACAATCTCAGCCGCCATCTCCATCCCGACATCAACGCCGGCAGCAGCAGCCCCGAGCAGGCGTGGAGCCTGGAAAAGAGTTCGCAGCTCAACGACGCGTATCGCACGCTGAAGGATCCGATCACTCGGACCGAGTATCTGCTGCGTCTGCAGGGAGTGCAACTGGAAGAGCAATCGCAAGCAGCCACCGAGGAGGCTCGCCGCACGGGCGCCGCGAAAAAGCAGGTTGTTCCACCTGACCTGCTCGAAGAGGTCTTCGAGTTGAACATGCAGCTGGAAGAGCTGCGCATGAACAAGAAGATGGGCGAGGATGATCGCAATCTCGTTCGCGACGTGCAAAAGACCGAGCAGCTTCTTCGAACTAAGCACGATAACCTGATCGAGGAGTTGCGTTCGGCGTGGAACGATTGGGATGCGCTGATCGAGCGCGGCCAGCGCGGCGAGAATGTGCTGGAGAGCGATCGCGCGACCGTGCGCAACCGCATGGTGGATGTGCTGAATCGCCGCTCCTACATTCGCAATTTGTTGCGGGAAGTGGATGGAGTGCTGGAGGGGTGAGACAGATGCTGGCAGCCACAGAGACGTCGGCATTGTTAAGGCGCGAGCATAACCGCGCGCTGAGTCCCTTCAGGGACGACGGAGATGATAGCCCAGCACGGAGGCGAAGCCGGAGTGCTGGGTGGGCGTGTTCCTGTGATTGTGAGCCCCTTCAGAAGCGGCACGAACTGCAGATCCCTCGACGTCTAACGCCGTCTCGGGATGACATTGCGAGATTAATTGAGGTCGGCACGGCTGAAGCCGTGCCCTTTCAAAACGTCGCACGGAGGATTGGACGCCTGAATGCGTCCTCCACTCAAGTTATAAATGCCGACTGATCGCATCATCGGAATCGACCTGGGTACCACCAACTCGCTAGTGGCATACATGGAGAAGGACCGCCCGGTCGTCATCCCTGGCGAAGACGGGGCAAACCTTGTGCCCTCAGTCGTCGCCTTGGATGAAAACGACCAGATCATCGTTGGCAACGCTGCGCTCAAATACCTGATTGAGACCCCCGAACGGGCGGTATACAGCGTCAAGCGGTTGATGGGCCGCGGCGTCGAAGACGTGCAGGACGAGCTGAAGCTCTTCCCTTTCCGGCTCGCCGATGATCTCGCACCGGGTGAAGTGCTGCGCATCAAGCTGGGCAACCAGACATTCACGCCGCCGGAAATTTCTGCCTTCATCCTGCGCCAGCTCAAGCGCAATGCCGAACGATATTTTGCAGCGCCCGTCACCAAGGCGGTCATCACTGTACCTGCGTATTTCAATGACGCACAGCGGCAGGCGACGAAAGACGCGGGCCGCATCGCCGGGCTCGAGGTACTCCGCCTGGTCAACGAGCCAACCGCGGCCTCGCTAGCCTATGGCCTCGACCAAAAGAAGGATGGGACGGTTGCAGTTTACGACTTCGGCGGTGGCACCTTCGACATCTCCATCCTGAAGCTGCACGAAGGCATCTTCGAGGTCATCGCCACGAACGGCGATACACATCTCGGCGGCGACGACATCGACAATCTGCTGATCACGATTGCCGTCGACGACATTCAGGGAGATCTGGGCCTCGATGTCCGCCGCAACGCGGAGATCGTGCAGGCCGTTCGCAAAGCGGTCATTGATGCGAAGATTGAGTTGTCATCGAACGACGCAACAACACTCGACATCGACCTGCCGGGGGGCAGACGCTATCAGCGGCAGATTACGCGCGAGCAGTTCCAGCAGCTTATTCAGCCGGTCGTCAATCGCACGGTTGGGCCAGTGAAGCAGGCAATCAAAGACGCTGAGGTTGCCGTTCAGCAGATCGATGAAGCGGTACTGGTCGGCGGCTCGACGCGCATTCCGCTGGTGCGCAAACTGGTGGAAGAAATGTTCCAGCGCAGGCCGCACGCCGACCTGAATCCTGACGAAGTCGTCGCACTGGGAGCCGCTGTGCAAGCTAACATTCTCGCCGGCGGCACGGAAGCGACCAGCGACATGCTGCTGCTCGATGTTACGCCGCTGTCGCTCGGAATCGAGTCGCTGGGCGGTGGAGTGGCCAAGATCATTCATCGCAATTCGACCATCCCTGCATCGGCGACCGAGCACTTCACCACCGGCGTCGAAGGTCAGACCAACGTCGCAATTCATGTACTGCAGGGCGAGCGCGAGATGGCGAAGGATAATCGCTCGCTGGCGCGCTTCGATTTGAAGGGCATTCCGCCGATGCCCGCCGGCCTGCCTCGCATAGAAGTTAAATTCCTTATCGACGCGAACGGCATTCTGCACGTCACTGCGCGCGAGTTGCGCAGCGGCAAAGAATCTGAGATCGAAGTGCAGCCCAGTTACGGCCTCACCGACGAGCAGGTCGAGAACATGATTTTGGAATCGTTCGACTTCGCCGAAGATGACTTCCGGCAGCGGCAGTTGGTCGAAGCCCGCAATGAAGCGGACACGATTCTGTCGGCGTTGGAGAAGGGCCGCAACAATCCCGCATGGGAGCAACTGACATCGCAGGAGCGAACGAACATCGGCAAATTCGAGAGCGCTTTGCGCGAGGTGTACAAGCAGGACGATTACCAGGCGGTCCGCAGCGCCATTGATGTGTTGAACCAGGGCACCATGCGCCTTGCCGAGTTGATGATGGATTCCGCCGTGGGCGCAGCCCTCAAGGGCAAAACCATGGACAACGCGAATGTTGGGGAAGGACCTGCGGCGCCGCATCCCATCGCGCAAGCAGAGATCAAGAATTAGGAATTTATGCCAGACGAGAAAATCCAGGGTAGTGGAGCTGCCACAGTAGAAGCGCCCGGACCGAACACGGTTCGCGTGACCTTCCTTCCTGACAACAAGACGGTTGAGTTTGAGCACGGTAAGCTGCCGTACCTCGAGCATGGCAAGCCGGAGTCAATCCTCGACGTCGCGCTAAACTTCGGGATCCACCTCGACCACGCTTGCGGAGGCAACTGCGCCTGCACGACATGCCATGTTGTGGTGAAGAAGGGCAAGGAGTGCTTGAGCGACATGGAAGACGACGAAGCCGACCGTCTCGACATGGCCGCCGATCTTCAGCTCGAATCGCGGCTTGGCTGCCAGTCAGTCATCGAGAAGCCGGGCGAGGTTGTTGTCGAAATTCCGGCATGGAATCGGAATTATGTTTCTGAAGGACATTGAACATCTGCTCTTGGCCTTTGGCTCTTAGCTCTTGGTATTCGGTGGGCGAGGATTCCCGCAAGAGCCAACGGCCAAAATCTAATTGCTGCTGATTGCTGATCCGCGAGGTGAACATGGCTGCTGAATTACGCTGGGATGATGCTGAAGATATCGGAATCGCGCTGTCCGATAAGTATCCCGACCTGAATCCGCTGGAAGTACGCTTCACCGATCTGCACCGCTACATTACCGAACTGCCCACGTTTGTCGACAATCCGCAGGCTTCGAACGAAGGCAAGCTGGAAGCGATTCAAATGGCTTGGTACGAGGAATACCAGGACAGAAACGAATAACCCTACACCCGCCACTCGGCCTCCTGCCGTCCACCGTTCTAAAACCGATTACAACTCCTGCAACTGTCCGAAATGGCTCTACGTGCATCGTGGGGCGAGCCACCTCGCTGCTATTCCCTCGTTATACCTTCATGGACTGAGGCACTGGAGGAAGCGACGGCGGTGCTGAAAGCATTCGATCCAGAACCTGCGGAGGCTCGTCAGCAACGGGAGAAGCAGAAACAGCAGGTGTATCCGAAAATGGTTCACGGGCGTTACATTGGCCCGCCAGCGCGGCAGCTCGAAATAACAAACGTTATAACGGAGCCAGTCCACGAAGTTCCGCCAGCGTTTGGCGTGAGCCCTGCCAACCTCGATGCCGAGCTTCTTGTAGCAGGTGTTCCGTGCCCGCTTGCGAAACCTCTCCAGTCGCTTCTGCAGGTCGGCAAGTGCATGGGGGTCAACTGAAGGCGAAGGGATCAGTTTTCCCCGGAGCGCAACCCTCAGCGCCAGGGCAAGTGCCGATAATTCAAAGACATGCAAACGCAGTTTGCCCGAAGACTTGTCGTCATCACCGACCTTGTCGCGAGCGGCAAATATCACCGCAGCCATGTCTGGGTAATAGGCCTGGTTGCGGCAAACCTTAGAGCTCTGAATGTCAATCCGATCGAGCGGATGGCGGTGAGGAAAGTGGCCATTCTCTGCCATCTTCAGTTGAGCAGCCAGGAACTTAAGACCGGGCAGAAGCATAGCCCGGCTCTTCCCAGAGAGGGACATCTCGCGCGTGAGAGTGCTTATGAAAAATACACGCCGCCGTCGTCACCTTCGCCCCCGCCTCACTCGCTGCCAGGTCCGTCAGGAACTCAGTCGGGCGCGTAGCTGGTATCAGCTCCTGAAAATCGAAGCTGCTCTGGAGCTGGGCCGCCCCGCGCCCGACGTCTCCCGCCTGCGCTGGCTGCACAACCAAGTCCTCGCCGGCGAGGACGTCATCGCCGCCTTGGAGGTTTACCGATGAGCAAGCGCGCGGTGTTGTACATGCGCGTAAGTAGCGTGGACCAGCATCCCGAATCGCAGCTCCACGACCTGCGGACGATGGCCGCCCAGCGCGGCTATGAGATCGTTCGCGAATACACCGACAAGATCTCTGGCACTCGGGCCAAGCGCCCGGGACTGGATCAACTTCTGCACGACGCCCGCCGCGGCCAGTTTGATGTACTGCTGGTCTGGGCCTTCGACAGACTGGCGCGCTCGGTGAAGCACTTCCTCGAACTGCTCGACGAGCTGACGCACCTTCAGATTGAGTTCATCAGCTTCCGCGAAAACGTCGATACCTCGGGCCCGCTCGGGCGGGCCATGATCGTCATCATCGGCGCGATCGCTGAACTGGAACGAAACTTAATCATCGAACGCGTTCGATCGGGCATGCGCCGGGCCAAGTTGGAAGGCCGCCGGCTGGGGCGGCCTCCGCTCAATGTGGACGTCGAGGCCCTGATTCGCGATCGCGCCCGCGGTCTTAGTTTCGGCCACTTGGCCAAGATGCACGGGATCTCGTGTACCTCGGTGATCCGGGTTCTCCAGCAGGCCAACAGCCAAGGAGCGGCGGCATGAGCGCGACCACTATCGTCATCCTTATTACTGTCTACTTCGCCGTTTCCCTGTTGGGCTTGTACTGCGCCGTGCGTACCGTTCGCCGCTATCTGCGGAAGACCGTAAAGCTCATCCGCAAACAGCGCAACGCCGATCTACGCTGGCACCGTGATTCACTACTCGCCCACATGCGGCTGGAAGAAGCCCGGAAACGCTAGCTCCCCTGCTGGTCCAAAAGGGTGGGCACAGCTCGCCTTGTAAATCCAACAAAACAGGCGGTCGTTTCCGGCCGCCTGTGCTGGTCCTAAAGTGTGCCTTTAGACACTCTGCCGAAGCCCAACACGTCAATGAGTAGAATGGCGATACCTCTCTGCAACCGGCATGAGTGTTGTGGGCCGACGATGGATCAACCATGGTGCGACGCACGGGCCGGGGACCGCAATCTCCGACAAGCAACAATCCCCACTGTTTTAGCGAGATGCAAGCAGGCTCCGGCGTGTTCAGAACAATGTTGTCAAGTCCCATTGGGTTGTAACAACATTCATCAAACAAATTGACTTGGAGAGTATCAACTGGCACATTAGGAAAAGGGTTGGGAGCCGGCAAGTCTGGGCAACTAGCACTACGAACGCGTGCAGGCCAGCTTCCGCGACAACCACGCCCGCATGGCAGAGATCAAACAGAAGTACGACCCATACAATTTCTTCCGGGTGAACCAGAAGATTAGTCCGAGTTGGGAAGCCTAGCTACTAGGGAACTTAGGCTTGGCACGGCCAATGGCCCGATGAGCCCGAAGAATAACTTGCACTCGCCGGGGCTTCGCCTCAGCGCGATACGCGCAGCTTGTCCAGTGCGCAAAGGTAGCTTCGATTTTGCAGGTCCGGCCTTGGGGCTTTCCCCATTTTGGCGGCCCGATTATGCCGATGGCGGCAGTGGGTGGTTCTTATGTCCTGTGGCATACCGGATGAAGTCCACCAGCGTATAGGGGTGTTTGCTCACGGGACCCGATGCATCAAAGGCGTTAGGTTGCCAACGTTCCTTGTCATTCAAGACAGAATGATCATCAGCAAACAGCAAGCCGAGTATCACCTCAGCCACAATGCGTCCACCGACAGGCCCCAGCTTTGGCGTAGGTAATTGCGGAGGTTCTCCAAGTTGCGGAGGTCCTCCAAGTACAGATATATCCTCGTTTTCGGCGTTCTGCATGGCCTCGGCAAGGATGTAGGTCCACAGCGGGCACTTTCCGGCGAATGATGGATCAACCTCAGCGATGGTCTTCCTTTTTCCGTCCTTGTCAGGCTTGCCAATCAGGATCTGGTCCTCGGTGAGGATCTGTTCCGCCGTAAGCACCCCCGCGTCCTTCATTGCCGCAGCCACATCTTGGGCTGACGGTAGTCCCATAAGGTTGCCGCGGATCAGGTCGCGTGATGCCAGGGTGTCCGGGTTGTCGGCGGCGAGCAGAGTAGGGAGATTCACCAAGGGATTTGCCAGCAACGTGCCGATTTTGTGGGCAAACTGCAGCCGTCTGAAGTTGTCCGGGTCGTTGTTATCACCCTCCCGGCCATAGTTCCGTGGCTCGATGTCGATGAAGCCTCCCCAGTCAATGCCACGGTTCGGATTCGGCCGCTGAAAACCGACTAAGCTACCGCTGGTTCTAGGTTGGGCCCCCGCCGGCACGACAGGCTCTTGAGGGCTGTTCTCGTTGAGGCGGTAATCCTGTCGCACCATCGAGTGACCAAAGCGATAGGCTGCAACTGAGAACTCCAAGGGCATAAAGGGGAATGATACCGGTTTGAAATTTCCATCTGGCGTCTTGGCATCTGGTTGGGCACGGAAGAACCTGATCTGTTTCTGGTCGTAACCGTCGCCTTCCTTCGTCCGGAAGGCTTTGAGCACCTTCGAGTTAATGATGCGGGGCAGAAAATCGTAAAGCACAATGTGCTGGTAATGGAACATGAGCTCCCTATGAGCTTCTTCGAAGCGTAGCAAGCGAAGGGCTTTCGGATGAACTCGGCTCACCATGTTATTGTGGAAGCGAAGGAATAGGACATGAAGCTGCGAGACGATATTGTTCTCATCGTTGCGCGGATCTCCAATCAATGCACGTCCGGCCTCGTCGCCATTACGTGGTAAATCGAGCGCGCCGAAGTGGCCGCTGTTGAACGGAGTGCCTGTTAGAAATCTCTTGGCCGTGCTTTCCCCAAACGGCTTTGTATACATGTACGGCTGGTCGTTCGGGCCCCGCCCATAAACGCAGTCCAAGTCCAGTGCCGGCGTACGAAAATCCACCAGCAAGCCGGGGTCCTTGGTTTTCTGCAATAGACTATTGGGATCAAAGGTGATGTCGTGAGTGATGAATTGCCCGAAGTATGTGTAGAGGGCGGGAATCCCGCTCTCCTGGGATCTGTCGTCGCTTGCGCCGGGTGTGTCAGTCATCTGTGCGCCCAGGCCTTTCAGGACGTCCTCATTCAACACCAGCGCTTTGAGTGTCGGAAACATCTTGCCAAAGAAACCTGTGAGATAGAGTTGTGGAACTTTCGGATCAACATCCGGCCCGAGCGGCCCGCGGGTGGGTATTTCTCGGAGAGCGTGACCCAGGTGTGGCCGTGGCGTTGCTGCAGTTGACATGGTTTTCTCCAATGCTTAGTTTGGGTCAGAAGCGTGCCAACGTGCGACAAAACCTCTTCGCGAGGTTAGTGCACGTCGGCCATGGGTCTGTGCCGGAGGCTAGGGTCCGACCTTCAGGTCTCCGCCGTTGTTAATGTCATACGCCACTATGTCCCCTGACTCGTCTCTAATCTCGCAAAAGAAGCTATAGTCACCCTCTATCATGCAGGTATGTGGCTGGGAAGCCTGCACAGTCTTAATGACTCCTCCCTTGCCGGTTCGGAATGGTGATTGATTTTTAAAGAAGCGGATTATCATCTGATCTCCGCCCCCCGAAAGGAAAGTTACGACATCGTTCACATTTGCGGCAGTTTTGGCTGGGTTAGCCTCAACTCCTAGAGCGCCGAGGCTCAAGGTGATTTTGTAGTGTGTTGGCATCTCTTATTGCCCTCCTTTGGCAATCGTCATGTCCTTAAAGCGAGGGTCCCGGGAAAAGTCCGCCATGTCGGGGTGCCGGCCAATCTGGGCCACTAGCACAGGTGGGGCATCGCGCAGTACCGTAAAGGCCTCATCGCGTTCGCCCAGCGCTTCATAGGTCAACGCGGCGCGGCGGATGACATTGCTGTCCTTCGGCGCCAGGGCCAAAGCTTGGGCAATTTCCTGCTTGGCGCGGCTGGAATCTCCAAGCCGAGCCACGACATAGGCGAGGTAAGCGCGAGTTCGGGCGGCTGTGGGATTGTGCGTCAGTTCCGTTTGGGTGAGCTGCAACATTTTCTGGTAGGTGGCTCTTGCCTCCTGCTTGCGCTCTAAACGCCGATCACAGTCCGCCAGGTTCACCAGATAGATCAACTCGTTGGGCTCGAAGGTCAGCGCCTCCTTGTAATAGGGAACGGCTTCAGGATCCCTACCCTGGTAGGCACGCAGTGCTCCCAGGCTGTTCAGTGCCCGACCAGTCCTCTTAATCTGGAGCGACTTCAAAAGCGCGTCTTCCGCCTCATTGTCGCGCTT
>Ga0335083_10010161_pt1 | contig 11392 bp, 12 predicted proteins | sample Lox_Sample_42_FD_206716 | JGI IMG/M metagenome (GOLD analysis project Ga0335083, IMG submission 206716) | Soil microbial communities from Loxahatchee National Wildlife Refuge, Florida, United States - Lox_Sample_4.2 | ecosystem: Environmental > Terrestrial > Soil > Wetlands | place: USA... | reverse complement strand
TTACCTTTCATGTCGTGGAAAGCGAGTATCCGAACGCGTTCGCCCTGCCGGGCGGGCACATCGTTATCACGACGGCCCTCTTGCGACTGGTGGACCGCCCCGAGGAATTGCTGGGGGTCATCGCTCATGAAATGGCGCACATCACGCAACACCATCACGCGCGCAAAATCATTTCCGCCGCCGGACCGCTGGTGATTTTTGGGATTTTCTTTCACAGCCGCGACCAGACGCTCGATGTGTTGAGCAGCGGATCGGGGTTGCTCGTAACCCAGGGTTTTTCACAGGAATACGAGTTGGAAGCGGACGATTTTGGATGGAAATACCTGGTCGCGGCGAACATTGATCCGCGGGGCATGATTGAAGTATTTAAAAAACTAAAAGCCTTTGACGCGCATTCCAAACTGGCGGACGTCCTGCCGCAGGCGTTCAACAGCCATCCGGCCCTGGACAAGCGCATCGCCCGGCTGCAAGCGCGGTGGGAAAAGCTTCCCCACAAATCGGGCTTCCTTCCTTTGGCGCCGTGGGACAATCAGCGACGGTGAACCATCCGCCCGGAAATTGTATTACCAGCCCAGATCCTCCTTCTTGGTGAGATAGAGGAGGCCGAGGATGCGCATGTTGACCGTCAGCAGATAGACACTGACGAAGCTCCACACCAGGCGGAATCCTATTGCCATTAACAGCATCGAACCGGAGGTGGTGGTAAACGTTACCGCCGTCATCCCAGCCGCAATCAGGTTGCCCACCTGGCTTATGCCAAAAATCGCGCCGAACAGGATGACGGTGACGAGATACGCGACGGGTACCTTGAGAATGGACGGCACGACCACCAGCGGGTTGCCGGCCAGGGGATTGTCCTTTATCGCGACGGCCAGAAACGCCATCGGAAAATAAACACAGCCCAGAATGACCGCGATGACGATCAGAGAAACGGGGACGTCAATATCGAAGACCCGGGCCACTACCAGTCCAATGGCCACGCCAAAGGCCGCCAGCACCGTCCCGGCCAGGCGGAGAAAACCGGCGAACACGTCGTCCAGCCCCGGCAACTCCGGCATCTGCATCTCCTCGGCGGCCGTGGCGTGAATGATGTTTTGCATGTAGGAGAACAAATAGCCATAGGCGATAATCTTGGTCACGATCGAGAACAGGCCGGAACTGATAAACTGCAATCCGGCGATGACGAAGGTGCCCACAATCAAAACCAGAATTCCGCTGCCCTTGAAGGGATAGACGACGGTTCCCGGGAGACGGGCATAAAAGCCTTTGATCTGTTCAGGGTGAAAATCGACTTCCAGGGGTACGCATTCCACACCGCAGGTTCGGCACATCTTTTTGGCAACACCGCCGGCAGATCGCGTCGTCACGCACAATTCGCAAAAGGTGCGATTACACTTCTGGCACTGGTAACGGGCGACGGACTTCGGGTGAAATTTGCAGAATAACCTGCCCCCGGACAAAGGAATTCCCCCGGTCGGCGCCTCCATCAAGGGCGGGGGAACCGGGGGCGCTATCGGGGGTGGCGGTGACCCGGCCGCACGCGAAGCGACCCGCAATCCGGGGGTTGCCGGGGTGGAAATCGGTGGAGGGTTCTGCGGTCCGTCCGCTTCCAAAAGAAGTTCCACACCCCCCAACCTGAACTTTTGCCCCGGCTGCAATGGTGACTCCTTCACCTGCGCCTCATTGACAAAGGTCCCATTGGTCGAGCCCAGGTCCCTGACTATAATCTCGGCGTTGTTGACCACAATGTGACAATGCGAGGTGGAAACCGAAGGCTCGTTAATTTGGAAATGATTGTGGTCGCCCCGCCCAAGGGAGTTGACTCCTTCTCGGAGGGGTATTTCCCACGCGCCGTCTCTACCCGGGTTGACGATGAGCCGAGCCATTGTTCAGGGAAAACAGATGCCTTCTACTTTGTTTGTCCAGCCTTGTCACCATTTATTTCAACGGTGCGTTGCCGGGTTTTGCTGAAATAACCGGATACGGATCGTCACCCCCGCTGCCGGCGCCTCTGCATTGAATTAAATGATGTCGGGTAAAAAATTTTAATTTCCCCAAACGCGAGGCATGGAGTAGAATCGCCTGAACGTCAGACGCGATCGCCCACATGGACTGGATCCAACAATTACAGTCCGCAGACTGGCACCGGGTTACCGGCTGCGTGCTGGAGGCCTATCTGCTCGGTTGCTTCGCCACCGGTTATTACCTCGTTCGAGCCCGCACGGGCAAAGACCTCCGGACCATTGAAAGTGGCAGCATCGGCGCGCGCAATGCCGGAAGGGTCCTGGGCAAACCCGGTTTTTTCCTGACGGTGCTGGGGGATCTCGCCAAGGGCGCCTTGGCCGTGTGGATTGCGTGGAAATGGACCGGCGACCCTCATCTTGCCCTGTTTGCCTTGTTGGCGGTCGTCGTGGGCCATCTTTGGCCGGCGCAACTGCGTTTTCAGGGCGGCAAGGGCGTCGCCACCTCCCTCGGCGCGTTGCTGGTCTTCGATTATCGCGTCGCGCTGGTGTTTCCCGTGCTGTTTATTGTCGGGTTCGCGCTCATGCGCAAAACCCTCCTCCCGGGGATGTTTGCCTTTGCTTGCCTGCCCATGGCCGCCTGGTTGCTGAACTGTGACAACTTCACCGTGGCTCTTTTGACGTTTTTGGTGGCGTTGATTTTGTTTGCGCACCGGAGGAATTTAACCGAAGAATTTGTCGAGTTGGCTGCGCGCCGCCGCGGTCACGAAACCTGAACCGCCTGAACTATGAGTGCACAGGATCCATTGACGTTCAAGTCCGCGACCGAAGATTGGGAATTCGAGCAGATTCACCGGCTCAATTACAAAACCTTCGTCGAGGAAATCCCTCAACACCAGCCCTCGGCCACGCAGCGGCTCGTGGATAAATTTCACCCGGAAAACACGTACCTGATTTGTTTGCAGAATCAAAAGCTGGTCGGCATGCTCGCCGTGCGCGGCAGCCGGCCGTTTTCCCTCGACCAGAAACTGCCCGACCTCGACGTCCACCTGCCGCGGGGCCGGACCATCTGTGAAATACGGCTGCTCGCCCTCGAGAAAAAATTCCGCGGAGCGCGAGGCGGCCAGATCTTGCAGGGCATTCTGGCGCTGCTCTGGCAGCACGGCGTCGAGAAAGGCTACGACCTCGCCATCATTTCCGGCACGACGCGGCAATTCAGATTGTACCAACATCTCGGCTTCGTGCCGTTCGGCCCGGTCGTCGGCAGCGGAGACGCACAGTTTCAGCCCATGTATGTGACGCTCGAAACCTTTGAGGTCACGGCCCGCGAATTTCTGCGGTCGTCGCCCGCCCGTTCGTTCCAGCCCAGCGCGGTCAATTTCCTGCCCGGACCGGTCGCGATCCGCCGCGAGGTACGCCGGGCGTTCGAACAGGCGCCGGAATCACACCGTGGCAACAGTTTCAAGAAGGATTTCCAGTCGGCCCGGCAAATCCTCTGCGAACTGGTCCGCGCCGGAAATGCCGGGCTGTTCATGGGTTCCGGCACCCTGGCCAACGACGTGGTGGCCGGGCAATTGTCATTGCTGGGCGGGCGCGGTCTGATTTTAAGCAACGGCGAATTTGGCGAGCGGCTCATGGACCAGGCGCGCCGGCTTAACCTGAAATTTGATGGCTTGAAATTCAACTGGGGTGAACCCTTTGATTTGGCGATGGTCGAGAAGAGATACTTTTCTACCGTTCCAGAATCTCCGGGCAAAGGATATCCGTCCGCTCATTCTAAAAAATCGTCAACCGTCAATCATCAACCGTCAATTGACTGGCTTTGGTGCACACACTGCGAAACCTCCACCGGTCTTTTGGCCGACTTGATGAAGCTCAAGGAACTTTGCGCCCGGCACGGGACCAAACTGTGCCTCGACGGCATCAGCACCATCGGGACGATGCCCGTGGATTTGACCGGTGTTTATCTGGCGTCCGGCTCCAGCGGCAAGGGGCTGCGCGCCTATCCGGGACTTTCCATGGTGTTTTACCATCACGAGGCCCCCGCCGCGTCCGACAAGCTGCCGCGCTACCTCGACCTCGGTTTTGGTGCGCAGCACGAAGGCACGCCTTTCACTTTTTCCTCGAACCTGTTGCACGCGCTGCACGCCGCGGTGAAACGTGTGAACTGGGAACGTCGCTTCGCCGAAACCGCTGAATGGTCGGCTTGGTTGCGTGAAAGGCTGACTGGAATGGGCTTCAATCTGATCGGCGCCGGCGCGTTGTTGTCACCGGCCGTCATCACCATCGTGCTGCCGCCGGAGATGAATTCGACGAAAACCGGCGAAGCGATGCAGGAAGCCGGTTATCTCCTCAGTTACAACAGCGAATATTTGCGCCGGAAAAACTGGATTCAAGTCTGCCTGATGGGCGAATGCACGCACGAGAAGGTCATTGCCCTCGCCAATGCGCTCAACCGCGTCTGCTTCCATCGCCGCAATGTTCAGCCAGCAATGGTGGCAGCTGAAAAATCGTACCGAACGTTTTCACCCTGATAACCGATTTGATGGCGTCAGACCTGGTGTGCAGATGAAACCTATCGCCTTGTCTGCAGTCATTTTGTTCCTTCTTACGGGCTGCACCAAGGAGTCGGCGTTTAACGAGCCTGAGCTCCAATCGAATGACCCGCGTACTCGCGGCGCTGTGGTGGATGTTCGTTATGGTTATCACGGCGACCAGCTCCTGTTTGTGGTTTTCCAGACGAGTCTTATGGGCGAATCGCATACTGAATTTGAAATCGCTCCTGTTTCTGACCCAATGAAAACACCTGTCATCACACCGCATTATGACCATTGGATTCAGTTGCCCGACGGGACGCGGAAGGACCTGCCCGGTTCACGAATGATGTTTGAATACGATTTGGGCGGGGCCTTTACCAACAGGCCTATTGATGTGACTTTGGACGAGTTCCGGAAGTGGCAGGCATCAATCCCTGAGACTTACTCGATTGAGAATCTGGAAGAGTATGTGGCTCATCAGCGGAGGCTTAAATAATTCGAGGCTTCAAGATGCTGCCTTACTCCGGGCCGGAACATTTAACGGCCAATTTCAAGTCATTGGGGAGATAAGCCCCGGTTCATCGGCCTGCCGGATTTAATCATCGCCTTGTGATCGCCGGAGAGCGAGTGCACGTTGTGATAATCCATTTTTCGCCGCTGCGGTACTGTTCGTTTCATTTTTGACGGGAACTTGAGGTCCAATTAAGATTTTCCCCCGATATTGTAAATGGCGGATTCAACCACAGGGAAGCTATGTCAGATGATAAAACAGAAGACACGCTGGTCATCATCAAACCGGACTCATTCTGGCGCAATCTGGACGGCCAGGTCGAGGCCCGCTTAAAGGCTTTGGGACTGACCGTCGTGGCGGAATGCACGCTGGCCGGGAACGAGAACCTGCCGGAGGAAAAATGGAAGGAATTTTATTTTCCAGCCATTGGCGACCGGCCGCCGTGCCTGGATGGCACTTCCAAATATATGGCTTACGGCCCGGTAAAGGTCATCCATTTCACGGGCGAGAATGCCATCCAGAAGGTCCGCAAGGCTGTGGGCGCCACCATGCCGTGGAAGGCGGACCCGGGCACGATTCGCGGTGACTTCTTTCCAGGCGCCAAGGAGGCGAATGCTTCGTATCGGCTGAAATTCCAGCAACCCGGTGATGATCAGTTTCTATTCAATATGATTCACGCATCGGACTCGGAGAGGAGTTTCGCGCGCGAAATCCATTTTTTTCCAAAACTGAAGTAGCGGCTTTCGGTGGAAAGCCGCACTCTTTAATTCATTGGAGTAGGCGGCGCTCGGCCGAGGCGCCGCTACGACTTTTGCAGGTTCACGCGCCACCTTTCATCGGCCAGCCGGATTGGACCATGACCCGGTAACCGCCGGAGAGCGAGTGCACGTTGCGATAACCCATCTTTTGCGCCGCATCGCACGTGAGCGCCGACCGGAACCCGCCGCCGCAATACATGATGATTTCCGTGGACGGGTCGGGATAGAGCTTTTCCAAATCGCGCTCCAGAATTCCCTTGCCCAGATGCACGGCTTCGGCGGCATGTCCATCCTGCCATTCATTGTCCTCGCGCACGTCCAACAAAATTGCCTTCGGATTCTGTTTCAGCCGTTCGCGGGCCTGTTCGAGAGTGATTTCGTGAACGTGAGTTTTTGCGTCGTTTACGAGTTTGAGAAAGCCGGGCGAATGATCCATGCCGCAAATTAATTAGCAATCGGCCACGGTCAAATCAATTTGATCGATCGCTCCAGGTGCGCCGCGCATTCCTCTTTGCGCCGTAGCTTTTGGCAGGGACGGCCCGCTGCACCGCCCGGGCATCGCATCGCGATGCCGCTGCCGGCGGCCTATAAATTTCATTGGCAAGCCGCGCGCAGGTTGGCTAACTCCCGCCGTGTCGCAATCCAAAACAAACGCGGCGGTGGCGGGCAGTCTGTTGTTCACAATCATCCTGTGGGGCGGGAACAACGCCGGTACCAAGTGGCTGGTCATGGTCTGGCCGCCGATCTGGACCGGCAGCATCCGTTTTCTCCTGGCCGGGGTGCTGCTTTTCGCCGTGTTGCGTTACACCTCATGGCTGGGGCAACCCCACCCGCTGACTTCCAATTTGCGACGGCAATTATGGCTGCGCGGCGGTTTGATTCTTGCGCTGTACATCGTCGCCTTCAATTGGGCCTTGCGCCTGACCAGTGCCTCGCATGTGGCGTTATACCTGGGCGCGTCGCCGGTCTGGGCTTTGCTCTGGGAGGAACGGCCACGACCGAGCTGGGCGAGCGCAAAACGGTATGGCGCGGCTTTGCTGGCGGTGAGCGGGGTGCTGGTCCTGTTATGGCCCGCGCTGCGGGCGGTCCAGGCGGATCTGCTTGGAGAATGTTTCGGTCTGGTGTGCAGTGTTCTCTGGGCGTATTTCAGCCGGCAAATGCGGTTTCTGAGCGTGCAACTCAGCGGAACGGAAGTCGCCGCGCACACGATGTGGATGTCCGGAGTGCTGCTGTTGCCCTTCGGGCTGGCGGAAATCAGCACGCGGAGCCTGCCCCTCAATGCCTCGAGCCTCGGCGTGCTGGGATTTTGTGTCCTGTTCGGCGGCGTGATCCCTTACGCGCTCTGGAACGACGCGCTGCGCCGGTGGCATACCAGCCGGGTGATGTTGTTTAACAACCTGATCCCGCTCAGCACGATGACCTGGGCGCACTTCTTCCTGCGTGAACCGATCACTCCCACGTTCTGGGCGGCAATGATTTTGATTGTGGCCGGGGTTTTGTTGGGGCAAATGAATTGGCCGAAGGCGCCGTAAACACAGAATAATCCTGGCTTTCCGTGCCTGACCGTCAAACCTATGGACATCAAAAATCTCAACGAAGTCCCTCCGTTCACCACCAAGGACGGCTCGGAGATCCGTGAACTGCTGGCGCATCGTAATTCCGGCATTCGCCACCAAAGCCTCGCGGAGGCGCGTTTGCCTGTGGGCGGCAGCACCCAGGAGCATTATCATGTCAGGACCGAGGAGATTTATTTCATCACCCATGGCAGCGGGCGGATGCGGATTTCCGGCGAAACCCGCGAGGTAAAGCCCGGTGACGCCATTGCGATTTTACCCGGTCAAAGGCACAAGCTATGGAACACCGGCCGGAGGACGCTTCGGTTGCTGTGCTGCTGTGCGCCGGCCTATGAGCACGACGACACCATACTTACTGAATCGTGAATTGACCTGTACCCTGTCGCGCGCTTAACTGTTGCCATGAGATTTACAATGCTCTTGGCCTTGCTGGTGATGGGGATATTGGCAAATGGCTGCGCCCTTTTCCATCATCACCCGGCGCAACCGGCAATGTCGGCGTCATCCGGCGCTAATCCGGCGCCAGCCGCGCCGAACGCCGGTTTGAACCCCATTGTAACGCCGGACAATTCGCTGACCGCCCGGGTCGCCTCCTACAACGCCACCGGACGGTTTGTCGTTCTCAGTTTTCCCGTGGGCCGGATGCCGAACATGGATCAAATGCTGTTCCTGTACCGCAATGGCTTGAAAGTGGGTGAGGTAAAAATCACCGGTCCCCAACGGGACAATGACACCGTGGCGGACCTGGTTACGGGGACAGCCCAGGTGGGCGATGAAGTGCGCGATCAATAAGCCACGGACCCGCGCTTTTATTCCTGCGGTTTGTCGGTGAACGACTTGGCGGTTTTCGGCAGCACGGCTTTCCGGTACGGCGAATGAAGATTGAAATAAATGCCGCACAACGGGCGGGCTTCGTCGTTTTGACTCAGGATGATGGTCACCTGTTTGTCGAGGGCAATACCGTGACGCAACCCTTCCCCGCGATTTTCATAAGCCTTGATGGCCTTGGCCATCAGTGAAACGAGCGACGCCTCGAAATCCTCCGGCGTTTTGTCAATGCACACAATGTAGCGTTCGTAAGCCTTGACGGCCTCAGCAATCTCCCGCTTGTACGTCTCGAAAGTCATTACCGCCATAATAAGCCCTCCGACATAAATTGCAGCATAATTTCATCCGGCCGTCACGCGCTTTCCGAAGCCGGATCGTGGACCAAATAACGCCGTGCCGATGCGTACCAGGGTTGCCCCTTCCTCGATCGCCGCCTCGAAATCGCCGCTCATCCCCATGCTCAAATGGGGCAGGGGAGCGCCCAGGATTTGCTCGCATTGAATTTTCAATTCGCGCAACCGGCGAAAATGCGGTCGTGCCTTTTCCAGATCGGTGACATACGGCGGCACGGTCATCAAGCCATGGATCTCAATGCGCGGCAATTGATTAAGGGTTTCCAATTCCGTCAACAGTATTTCCGGCGGATAGCCGAACTTGCTCGCTTCGCCCGCGACGTTGACTTCCAGCAAAATCGGCATCGTCCTGGCCGCCTGTTCGGCGCGCCGGCTGATTTCCTGCGCCAAAGGCAGGCCGTCCACGCTCTGAATCATTTCAAACCATTCCACCGCATCCCGGCATTTGTTCGACTGCAAATGCCCGATGAAGTGCCAGCGCAATTTGCCCGGGCACAACGGGATTTTAGCCCTGGCCTCCTGGATTTTGTTTTCCCCAAAAAGCATCTGGCCGCAGTCCGCCGCCGCGAGCACGACCTCCGGCGCCTGGCTTTTGGTCACCGCCAGCAAGGTCACCGAGTCGGGAGCGCGTCCGGCGCGTTCGCAAGCGGCATGAATCCGTTGCCGGATTTGTTCAACATTTTCAATCAAGCTCATGCCACCATCATAAATTGTGTGCCGTCGGTCGCAAATTAAACTGGACAGAAAACTCTGCCGCCGTTAAGCTGGACCCCATTAGGGGCGCTTCATAATAGCATAATGTGAACGCAAGAGCCGATTTTGTGAAACCGAACCCGAGCCAGCGTGGAGGTGAGTTTGTTCGACATGGTGTCCTGTCCGTCGAAGGCTGCCGGAGTCTTTGGATCGGCTTGGCCGTCCTGACTCTGGCTTCCGGGCTCGTGATGAGGGCGGGCGCCCAATGTGACCTCCAGATCGTGAGCGCGGGACCTTGTCTGCCCGACGGCTCAGCCGGGACACCGGCGGAAGGCGAAAACTATGGCCTGCGGGTGGTGGTCAACGTCGTCGGCACGCCCACCAACTCTTTCCGCATCAAATGGACCCTCGCCAACGTCACCTATTATTTTGACAACATCAACCTGGGGCCGGGAAACGGTTACTGGTGGTATTTCGAGTGGACGATGAATCTGGATGACCCGATCCCCTGGAGTGTGACGCTGGACCCGGATGGCACCAGCGGCGACACCAATCTGGCGAACAACGTCGCGGGCGGCACTTTCACTCCGGGACCACCGACCAACGTCGTCCAGCTTTACGAGGCCCGCCTGGTGGGTGGGTCCGAAACTGCGCTACTCGATTACACCAACGGCGGTGGCAGCAACCTGGCTTGGGAAATCTTCGGCCAACCGACCTCCCATGGAGCGCAGAAGGTGATGCATGTGGCCGCTCCCTCAAATGCCACCAGCATCGTGACCGCCCCGTATGGAGTCCCGGTACTTCAGATTGCCCGGACCAATCCGCCTACCGCCGTCTATCAGGACACGGAAACTTTTACAGCGCAGTTGAGCGGGATGTGCGTGAACCCCACCATTCTCCGGGGGGCGACCTGGGCCGACCTGGCCGGCATGTCATCGAACTGGACCCAATGGCTCGTGCCGGATCAGATTTGTGAGTCCACCAACCCGGCGATAACCAATTTTGTTGCGGAATCCCTGCCGGCCAACTTTCAAAGCACGTTGACGCCGTATGACACGGCGCGCCTTTTGCATCTGGCGGTGATGAGAGCTCTGACCTACCAGGAACCTCCCTACCATGCCGATGCCGTCGGCGTGTTACAGGACGGCGTGGCCGACTGCGGTGGCTTCTCGGCGCTGCTGACCGCCTGTCTCCGGTGTGTCGGCATTCCCGCCAGGCGGGTTTCGGGGTTTTGGCTGGGCGACACCTGGCCCAGCAGTTCGCAAGACTTCAATACGCAATGGCATGTCCGTGCCGAGTTTCACCTGCCGGTGTCCGGCGTTGACTGGCTGGTGGCCGATGCGACCGTCGGCAACGGCTTGGATCCGACCGGCACCTATGCCTACGATTTTGGCTACGTTCCGGACGCCAATGATTATTTTGCCGTGGACGTGGGCGACGCCCACGAATTACCCTATTACAATTTCCCGATGCTCCAGGTGCCTAATTTGTGGTTTTACAGTGAAGGCATTTTTTACTTCAACTACGCCTGCCAATATTATCTTCAACCGCTGGGCCAGTTGAGTGTGTCGAACTTCGCCGCCGGCTCCTTCCGGTTCAACTTGACCAATGCGCCGGGCGACGGCTCCATCATTATCGAAACCTCGACCAACCTGGTTTCCTGGTCGCCTGGTGTGACCAATGCTGCCAGTGCCAATACCAATTCTTTTTCTTACACTTTCCCGGCGGTTATTACGGGCCGCCAGTTTTTCCGGGCAAACCAGATTCCCTGAGCCGCTGAATAATTTTCCCCCAATGAACCACTGGCTCGTAAAACAGGAACCGGAAGATTATTCGTGGTCCGACTTCTTGAAAGACGGCAAGACCGCCTGGACGGGCGTCCGCAGCTTTGCCGCGCGCAAGCACCTGCGGGCCATGAAATCCGGCGAACTGGTTTTCTTTTATCACAGCGGCGAGGCGAAATCCGTTGTCGGTCTGGCGCACGTCGCCCGCGAGGCTTATCCGGATCCGACGGCCGGCGACGAGGATTGGGCCGCGGTTGATCTTGTACCGATCAAACCACTGGTCAAACCTGTCACTCTTCCACAGATCAAAGCCGACAGGATTTTAAGGGAAATGGTATTGGTGAAACAGTCCCGCCTGTCCGTGCTGCCGGTGACCGGAGGGCAGTTCACGCG
>Ga0335083_10010160_pt1 | contig 11393 bp, 13 predicted proteins | sample Lox_Sample_42_FD_206716 | JGI IMG/M metagenome (GOLD analysis project Ga0335083, IMG submission 206716) | Soil microbial communities from Loxahatchee National Wildlife Refuge, Florida, United States - Lox_Sample_4.2 | ecosystem: Environmental > Terrestrial > Soil > Wetlands | place: USA... | reverse complement strand
AATCGCTCGATCTGACGTACACGCAGGTTTCCGATCTCGCGCCGCTCGCCGGCCTAACCGCGCCGCTGCAGTCCCTCAATCTGTCGGGCACGCAGGTTTCCGGCCTCGCGCCGCTCGCCGGCCTGACCGCGCTGCAATCGCTCGATCTGTCGTACACTCAGGTTTCCGACCTCGCGCCGCTCGCCAGCCTGACCGCGCTGCAATCGCTCGATCTGCGGCACACGCAGGTTTCCGACCTCGCGCCACTCTCCGGCCTGACCGCGCTGCAATCGCTCAATTTGTGGGGCACGCAGGTTTCTGACCTCGCGCCGCTCGCCGGCCTGACGGCGCTGATAGACGGCGCAAGAAGAAAACCAATGTCGGGCTTATATTTTCAGCACTGCCCCATCGCCGACCCGCAGGTTTTGGAATTTGTGAAACTCAAGACCCGCGAACGCACCGAGCGCACGATCAACTATCTTCGCGCGCAGCAGGGCCTGCCGCTCTACAAGCCGGCCGTGCCGAATGAGGGACCGCCAGATAGTTCGCCGGCGGACGAAATCAAACTGAAACGGAATCCTCCGCCACCGTTACCGAGCCAGAGCATTGGGCCGCAGTACGCGGTGCAGCGCAACGGCGTCATCGACATCGCGCCACCCGCGCCTTTGGACCGCAAGGGCAACAACGTCCGCCGCCTGCGTTCTATGCATCCGCCGCTCAGGGATGCGGCGAACGATCTGGTGGACAGGCTTACGCCCAACGCCAACAGCTATCCATTGCTCTTCGGCGTGGCGCGCAAATATGCCGAGCAGATTGGCAAGTCGACTGACGAACTCGACTTTGCAGCGTTGTACGCCGTGGGCCTGAGGCTAGACACCGCCTTCGCATTGGCGCAGCGCGACATCTATAATCGAAACGCTCCGCCATTCGACGACGCGCAATCGGGAACGCTGCGCAGTCTGCGCATGATGCATGGGCCGTTCATCCTGGCCAGTGCCGAAGGGCAGGAATTGATTGCCGACGCCGAGCGCTATCACATTTCCGAGCAGCAAGAACAAGTTCTCCGCCAAGAAGGTGCCAAGCTCGGTCACGCAATGAAGGAGCGGCCGGATGTCACCACTGCCAGGGTTGCTGAAGACATTTCTGATACTGCAGAGGCCATCGGTCAGGGGCCCCATGCGGAGCGGACGAGCAGTCTCACGCTCCATCAAGTGTCGAACTTTGCGGTTACTGCCGGCGAAGTCTCTATCGCAACATTGCTCGGGCTTCACCTCGGTCCCGAGGGCACGATCGCGTTAGGAGGCATCTGGGCCTATCTCGGCAACCTACCCGAGGGCAGAAAGGCCTTTCGGACTGCTCAACAGATTTACGCACGCTTGCACAGAGAAGCCGTTGACCATCTCGGAACCGCAGCTACGAAATTCATGCTGGATAACGAGGATATCTGGCGCAAATTGGCAGCCGTCAGCCCGCGACTTGGATTCATCGACAGCTTGATCGATTGGATCAAGGCGCAACGAAGAAATGACTTATAAGGCCAGTGCGAAATGGATTGCGTGCCGCATGAGCGGTTGACTCATCAACACGCTTCGGCAGCGGCATGGGAAACGGATTCTAGATCAGCCGTGCTAACATGAGAGGGTGGCGAATATTCGCATCGGCATTATAATCCCGACGGCGGAAGCAATATCGGTTTCGGGCTTATTCCGCCAGGCGTGGAGATTTGAGGACGGTAGGATGCCGGAAATCGGTTTGAAGGAAGCGACCGCCATCGCCCGGGAGGTCCTGGAGACGGAGCCGCGGCATGGCTTCACGCTTCTCGAAAAACAGACGCGGAAACTGCCTGGGATCGGCTGGGTGTTCTTTTATGCGCCCGAACGCTTTCTCGCGACCGGCAATCCGAAATACCTCGTTCCGGGCAACAGTCCGCTTGTCGTGCACAACGACCGCAGCGTGAGAAAATTGTCGACGGCCGTTCCGGCCGACATGGCCATCGAGCAATACAGGGAAAGCCTGCTGGGCTTGACGATTTGACGGTTCCCGGCCGCCTGAAACGGCGGATGCCTTGCGAGCCAACGCCAATGTCAGGACGGCCTTGCGCTCCGCTCCGGAGAATTCGTCCGGCGGGCGGTGCGAACGCCGTCCTTTTTACGCGCGCTGCCTCTTATGTGCGCTGCTTGGCCCGCGGCCACGCCATCGTGATTGGCACGGCGTTCGCGCCGGCGTTCTAATTCCGCCGCGCGACTTTGCGGGGGGCGACGATGCGGCGGGCGGTGTTGGCGGCGTGCATGGCAATGGCGGCGTGCGGCGCGGCGCGGGCCGGCGCGCTGCAATCCGACGCCGAGGCGAAGGCCGCGATCGTCGATCTCGAAACCAGATCCTGGGTGGCGTGGCAGGCGCATGACGGCGCGTTCTTCGATTCCTTCCTCAGCGGGGATCACGTCGAGATCGGCGCCGGCGGCGCGACCGGAAAGAAACAGGTGCTGGCCGGCGTGACCTCGCAATCCTGCGTCGTGCGCAGCTATCGTCTCGACGGCATGACGTTCACCCGCCTCGCGCCCGATACCGCCGTGCTGGTCTATCGCGCGGCGCAGGATACCTCCTGCGGCGCGGCCAAAGTGCCGAGCCCGGTATGGGCCACCTCGGTCTATGTGCGGCGGGACGGACGCTGGCAAAACGCGGTCTACGAACAGACACCGGCCGCGCCTTAGATTCCTTTGTCTGTCGCGCTTTCTGCCGAAAACCGGTGTCGCCTTTTCGGGAAAGCGCTCTTGCGCATTACAAAGCATTCATCCGCCGCCCGCGTTACAGCCGCCGCATTTCGCGGTTATCTTTTGCTAATGCGCGAAAGCGCGGATTCGATTCGGGAGACACCCATGACATTGACGGCAAAGCGCGCCGCGCTTCTGGGCGGCGTGGGCTTGAGTGCGATTCTTCTGTTCACCACCGCCGCGGTCGCGGAACCGTGGGACGATTGCCGCTCGCGCATCGTAGACGCGCGGGAACATCTCGACCGCGCGGTCGCGCGCCACGGACCGGACAGCGAACAGGCGCACAAATGGCGCCGCGCGCTCCAGGACGACCGCGAATGGTGCTGGACGCATCATCACGGCTGGTGGGACGCCGACGCCCATGTCTGGCGGACCGAGCACTGGTAAGCCGCGGAATTCGTGCGAATACCGGACCTGCATCCGCCGCGTCTTGATCGGCGCGGCGGATCGGTCTTGATTGCGCCCTCGCCTTCCAACCCCATGACCAACCCTGGAGCCGCCATGTCCTTCACCCTCTACGAAGCCACCGTCACCCCGATGATCGCCATGCTGCGCAGCCTGTCGAAGATCCTCGACAAGGCCACCGCGCAGGCGAAGCAGAAAGACATCCCGCTCTCCGCGCTCATCGAGGCGCGGCTCGCGCCCGACATGCATCCCTTCCCGCGCCAGATCCAGATCGCGAGCGACGCCGCGAAGGGCTGCGCCGCGCGCCTCGCCGGCATCGAGGCGCCGCCCATGCCGGACACCGAAACCACCTTCGACGAGCTTCAGGCCCGCATCGCCAAGACCGTCGCGTTCCTGGAAAGCGTGAAGCCCGATCAATTCCTCGGCGCGGAAGACCGCACCGTGACGCTGAAGTTCCCGAACGGCGAGATGAATTTCTCCGGCCGCGATTTCGCCACGCTGTTCGCCATGCCGAACTTCTATTTCCACGTCACCACGGCCTACGGGCTTCTGCGCCACAAAGGCGTCGACATCGGCAAGCGCGATTTTCTCGGCGGCTGACCGGCTTCGAACGCGTGCCGCATGGGCGGGCGCCGCCAAGCGCGCCCGCCCATTGTCATTTGCATAAAACGCGCGGCGAATCTTCCGCATTCAAGCAAAAATTGGCGCGTCCGCCGTAACGCGCGCTTCACCGTCTCAACCGTGTTGATTCGACAGATAGAATTCCCGGCCGAAAATCGCTTGCGGGTGTAGCGAGTGGGCTGAGATGGTGCGCTGTGGTGTCGTGGCCGGCGTGGTGCTTGCCGGCTTCATCTTCGCGGTTCCGGCGAATGGCCGGACGATCGAACGTCACGCCGGCGCGGTTCGCACCGCATCGGGCGGACGCGCCGCCGCCGAAATCCTGATCGACGACGGCGTGGCGCGCATGGTCAGCCGCGCCGCGTCGCCGAAGCGGACGCGCGATCTCGCTCCACGGGAATTGCTCGGCCTTTATCTGCTCGCGTCGCTGAAAGGCGCGGGCGCGCGCTGACGGACAGAACCAAGGGAGACGAAAATGAAATGGATGGTCGTGGCGGGCGCGGTGGCGGCGTTCGCGTGGGGCGGGACGGCCTTGGCGGCGGACGCGCCGGCGAATTCGGCCTGGATCGACAAGATCGCGGGGCGGACGCTGACCGCAGTCGACGGTTCCACCATCGCCTTCACGCCGGGCGAGGCGACGCTGACGCGAAGGATCACCGCGCCCGACGGCAGCGTGCAACAGGACGTGTTCACGTTCCTAAACGACAAGCTGGGCACGGTCACCGACGGCGGCAATGGCGGCGATGCGGTGGCGGTGTTCCGCGCCGACGCCGGCGGCATCGATGCCCGGTTCGCCGACGGGCACAGCGAAAAGCTGATGGCGAATGACGGCGGCGGCGTCTCGATGTCGGTCGTGCTGCCGAACGGAAGCGCAAAGTGCGTGGCCTGGTATCCCGACGGGCACAAATTCACCGAAGCCGAACGCGAGGCGGCGGTCGCCGCTTACGCGAGCCGGCTCGGCGTGTCGTTCCCGGACAAGCCCGCCCCGGGCGGCAATGGCGCCTGTGCGCCCGCCGCGCCCGAGAAGACCGCGGCGGTGGATTCACCGCCGCCGGCCGCACCCGCACCAAAGCTTTCGCCGCGGCTCGCCAAGCTCGCCAAGCTGCACGCGATCGCGAGCTTCATGCCAGCCGCCGCGACCGCCGCGGACGCCGCGCCGGCGGTGACGACGCCCAAAGGCATCGCGGTCGTGGCGGTGCGCGACTCCGTCGTGCATCCGATCGATGCGTCCGCCGATGCGAAGAGCGCGGACCCAAAGGATGCCGGTGCTTCATCCTGTCTCAGCGTCGACAGCGACGGCGCGCATTGGGGTTTCCGCAACGCCTGCGATTACCCGGTCCAGTTCGTCTATTGCCTGCGCGGCGGCGGCGACGCCTTGGCGGCCTGCGAAAACGGATCGGTGCCGGGCGGCGTATCGGCGAAAGGATTCGCCGCGCTCCTGCCCGACAAGACGCTGTCAGAAAGCGACGCGCAGCACGATTTCCGCTGGGTGGGTTGCGGGGGCGGCGCGGGCGAGGTCGTGCCCTATCTCGACCGCACCAATCCGCCGGTGGGCCGCTGCGTCCACGGCAGCGCGACCTGACGCGCGAAGACGAAGGGGACGATCATGCGCAACACATTGAAGTCGGCTGCGGCGTTGGCTTTGGCGCTCGCAATGCCGGGCGAAGCGGCGGCGGAGGCGCGCTGCCAGGCGCCCGACGTCGCAGCGCTCAACACCGCGGCGCTGCAACAGGAACTGATGGTGGCGGGCCTCGCTTGCCAGGCGGCCACGGACTACAACGCCTTCGTCGTCGCCTATCGCCCCGATCTGATCGCGGCCGACGCACAGGTGGCCTCGTTCTTCGAACGCCAGGACCGGCGCGCCGGGATGGCCGATTACAACGCCTTCAAGACGCGGCTCGCCAACGACTCGTCGCTGAAAAGCCTTGCCGACATCGGCGGCTATTGCGCCGACGCGCAGGCGATATTCGCCAGCGCGCTGCCGCGCGAAGGTCTGTCATTGGCCGATCTGATCGCCGCCCTTCCCGGCACGGACGCGGACGTGGCGGACGCGTGCAATGCCGGCGCGCGGTCGTGAATCTCACTCCGGCTCGGCCGGAGCGTCGCGGAAGAAGACCTGGACCGTGCCCTTGTATTTGATGGTCAGGGGATCGCCATGGCGATCCACCGTCTTGCCGACGGCGAGCCGGACCCAGCCTTCGCTGATGCAATATTCCTCGACGTTGAAACGCTCGACGCCGTTGAAGATCACGCCCACGCCCCGGTCGAGCGTCGCCTTGTCGTAATGCAGACTCTTCGGATTGGCGGCCAGCCGGTCGGGCGGTGCGTCGCTCATCGGCGCATTTCCAAGTTGCTTTTTCGCAACCGTGATAGGGGATGGCGCATTTCCTGCCAAGCGAGGGGCGCGAGAACCGGCGCGCGAAATGGCAGGTCTGCACCTAACTGACTGTTCGGACTAGATAAATGCCGCTGACACGCGGGTGTCTTGTATGCCCGTCCATATGTTACGGTTTGTTCAGGTCAGGTTCAGGCTGGGGGTGGAACTCTAGCCCATTAGCGCACGAGCCCCATCACAACGAAAGGAATAGGACATGATTCGAGGAAGACAGATCGCTTTGGCCGCGGCCGTGACCGCAGCCGTCACCGCCGGCTTTTCGGCCTCCGCCATGGCCGACTATGTCAAGCTCGGCAGCGTCGACGTCGGGTTCCACATGGATCGCGACACGAACTGGTCGCGCTTCGGCGGCCGCATGGAAGGCCTGCGCCTGGTGGCCAGCCGCAGCGACATCAATTGCCGCTCGATCGCGGTGACCTACGGCAATGGCGAGCGGGAGCGCGTGTTCAGCGGCCGGCTCGAAGAGCGCAATCCGGTCTCTGTCGATCTCGCCGGCGGCAGCCGCTACGTGAAGAAAATCGACTTCGTCTGCCGCTCCGACGAGTTCAGCGGCGGCAAGATCTACATCATGGCCGACGTGGGGCGCTATCGCGACGAATGGCGCAAGAGCCCCGACTGGTCGAGCTACTGGTCGGCCATCCTGGGCGGCGGCGGCGTGAGCATCGGCATCGGCGGCGGCATGGGTGGCGGCATCTTCGACATGAACAACTGGGTCCGCGTCGGCAGCGAGAGCTTCGAGGGCCGCAACGACGTCGAGCATCACTACACCGGTGGATGGAGCGGCCGCAGCGTGGATCGCATCGGCCTGCGCGCGGTGAACGCCGATGCAACCTGCGACCGCGTCACGGTGCGCTTCGGCAACGGAAATGTGAACGACCTGAACGCCGATCGCGTGCGGCGGATGGATCGCGGGCAGTTCTACAATATCGATCTTCCGGGCAACAACCGGAACATCCGCGACGTGACGCTCGACTGTCACGCGCGCGGCACCTATCAGGTGACGATCGAAATATACGTCCGCAAATAGCGCGGGCGTACAAACGAAAGGGGCCGGGCGGCTGCCCGGCCCCTTCTTCCGTGCATAAGTCCCGTCAGTTCTGCACCGGCGGCGCCTTCGCCGGCGGGGTGTAAGGCGTGAATTGGCCCAGCAGGCAGACCTGATGCGTCCTGAGCACGATGATGGATTGCATGTTGGAGCAGATCTGGCCGTCGCGCGTGACATAGGCGAAGCCGTTGAAGCTCAGGCCGTTGCAATCGTTGACCAGCGTGTTCTGCCACACCGTGCCGCCTTTCATGTAGAACAAGATGGTGCGCGGCGCGATATAGTGCGTGTGGTCGATCTGATAGGTCCACAGGCACACGGTGTTGGGATTCGGCGCGGCGGCGGGCGCGTCGGCCGCCGCAGCCGCGGACGTGCCGATCGAAAGCGCGATCGAGGCGCCTGCCGCGATCCTGGCAAGCTTGTTCATGGCATTCCTCCGGAAAATGAAACGTGTCCCTCGCGGGGTGCATTCTCGCGCGGACGGGGTTCCGCCGCAATCGCCGCACGCGACCGTGAACGGAAGTTCAGGTGCTGGGACTCTGCGCCAGGTCGCGGGTGAACTGGCCCAGAATGCAGGTTTGCCCGGAATCGTTCACCCGGATCTGCTGGAAGTTGCCGCAGACCACGCCGTGCGCGGGCGTGTTCGCATAGGAAAAGCCCTTCTCGCTCAACGCGGGGCAATTGCTGACCAGGGCATTGCGCCAGACCTGACCGGTCTTGAGATAGAACAGGATGGTCTTGTCGTCCGGCACGGCCGTGCGGTCGATGTCGGCGGCCTTGAGGCAGAGACCGTCCGGAACCGCCGGATCGTCGATCGCGGTCGTGACGATGGAGCCGGCATGGCCCATGGCCGGCACTAAAACGCCAAGCGCCAGAACGAGGGAAATCGCGGAGTTGCGCATGGTCTTCTCCATTCCGCCCCGCCAATAAGACGTGCTGCCATGCGGTTCCGTTCCCTTGCCTTGGCGCCGCCCCGCCCGTAAGAGATGCCGAAAGCTTGGAAAATAGGAGAAATCCGGTGTCCGCGCCCGAGCCTGCGCCCGCAAAAGTGATCGTCACCCTGCCGGACGGCAAGGCGATGACGTTCGCGCGCGGCGTGAGCGGAGCCGAGGTCGCGGCAGCCATCGGGCCGGGACTCGCCAAGGCGGCGCTTGCCGTGGAGGTGGACGGAGCGGAGTGGGACCTGTCGCGACCAATCGAACGGGACGCGGCGGTCAAGATCATCACCCGCAAAGACCCGCAGGCGCTGGAACTGATCCGGCACGATGCCGCCCATGTCCTGGCGATGGCCGTGCAGGCGCTCTACCCGGGCACCCAGGTGACCATCGGGCCGGCGATCGACGACGGCTTCTATTACGACTTCGCGCGCAACGAGGCCTTCACGCCGGAGGACCTGCCCAAGATCGAAGCCAAGATGCATGAGATCGTGAAGGCCGATCTGCCGACGCGCCGCGAAGTGTGGCCGCGCGACAAGGCGATCGCGCATTTCGATTCCATCGGCGAGCACTACAAGGCCGAGATCATCCGCGATATTCCCGAAGGCGAAGACGTCTCGATCTATTGGCACGGCGATTGGCACGACCTCTGCCGCGGCCCGCATTTCCCGAGCACCGGCAAGATCGGCGACGCCTTCAAGCTGACCAAGATCGCCGGCGCCTATTGGCGGGGCGACGCCAAGAACGCGCAGCTTCAACGCATCTACGGCACCGCCTGGCGCGACAAGAAGGAGCTGGACGACTACCTGCACCGTCTGGAAGAAGCGGAGAAACGCGATCACCGCAAGCTCGGAAAGGAACTCGACCTCTTCCACATGCAGGAAGAGGCGGCCGGCCAGGTGTTCTGGCATCCCAAGGGCTACGCGCTCTATCGCACGCTGGAAGCCTATGCCCGGCGCAAATTCCAGCGCCACGACTATGTCGAGGTGAAGACGCCGCTCTTGATGGACCACAAGTTCTGGCAGCAATCGGGCCATTGGGAATGGTATCGCGAGCACATGTTCGCGGTGGAGATCGCCAACGAAGACAAGCTCCTGGCGCTCAAGCCGATGAATTGCCCGGGGCACGTGCAGATCTTCAAGCAGGGCCTGCGCTCCTATCGCGAGCTTCCGATCCGCATGGCGGAATTCGGTTCGTGCAGCCGCTACGAGCCATCGGGCGCGCTGCACGGCCTGATGCGCGTGCGCGGCTTCACCCAGGACGACGCGCACATCTTCTGCACGCCGGAACAGATGACGGGCGAGGCGGTGAACGCTTCGCGGCTGATCTTCGAGGTCTACAAGGAACTGGGCTTCGACACCGTCGACGTCAAGCTCGCGACGCGGCCGGAGAAACGCATCGGCGCCGACGAGGTCTGGGACAAGGCCGAAGCCGACCTCGAACAGGCGTGCAAGCAGATGGGCATCGACTATGCGCTCAATCCCGGCGAGGGCGCGTTTTACGGTCCCAAGCTCGAATTCACGCTTTACGACGCCATCGGCCGGGCATGGCAATGTGGCACGGTGCAGGTGGATTTCAATCTGCCCGGACGGCTTGGCGCGGAATACATCGCCGAGGACGGTTCGCGGCAGCGGCCCGCCATGCTGCACCGCGCGGTCCTGGGATCGATGGAGCGTTTCATCGGCGTCCTGATCGAGCATTATGCCGGCGCGTTCCCGGTGTGGCTGGCGCCGGTCCAGGCCCGCATCGTCCCGATCAGCGAAAAGGTCCACGCCTACGCCGAGCAGCTGCGCAAGAGCCTTTCGGAAGTCTCGGTCCCCGACACGGGCGCGTTGCGGGTGGACGTCGATACCGCCAACGAGCGCATGCAGAAGAAGATCCGCGACGCCCAGCTCCAGAAAATCCCGTATATGCTGGTGGTTGGCGAGCGCGAGGCGGCGGAGGGCAAGGTCGCCGTGCGGCTGCGCTCGGGCAAGGACTTGGGTCCGATGCCGCTCGAGGCCGTCATCGACCGGCTGAGACGGGAGTCCGAAACAAGGCAAGATGTTGCCGAATAACATCGCCAAGGCTCTTGCGAATCGCTGGCCGCGCCATATTCTTGGGCATCGGCGGCGCCGAACGGCCCGCGACCGAGAGGATATCTGCCCTGCCCATGAATCGGACAACGTTTCGCGAGGCTGACGGCAAGGTCCTCGCGGGACGCGCGCGCGCTTCGGCCTAACAAAAGGAGAGAGTCATAGTTCCGAGAAGGTTTCAAACCACCGGCGCGCCACCCGCAAAGGACGGTCCGCGCGTCAACGAGGATATCTACGCCCGCACCATCCTGTTGATCGGAGACGACGGGCACAAATACGGCGAGATCGGCACCGACGACGCCCGCGCCATCGCGGAGGAAAAAGGCCTCGACCTGGTCGAGGTCTCGCCGGAGGCCAAGCCGCCCGTGGTCAAGCTGATGGACTACGGGAAATACAAGTACGAACAGCAGAAGAAGGCCAACGAGGCGCGCAAGAAGCAGAAGGTCATCGAGATCAAGGAGATCAAGATGCGCCCGACCATCGACGATCACGACTACGACGTGAAGATGCGGTCGATGAAGCGCTTCTTCGAGGAAGGCGACAAGGTGAAGGTGACCTTGCGTTTCCGCGGCCGCGAAATGGCGCACCAGAATCTGGGCATGGAACTGCTTACCCGGGTCCAGAAAGACACCGAGACCATCGCCAAGATGGAGCAGTATCCGAAGATGGAAGGCCGTCAGATGATGATGGTGCTGGCGCCGCGGTAGGGCGCGTCCTTCTCCTCCCCCGCGAACGGGGGAGGAATGCGCGAGACCCAATTCGTGAGATCAGAACCCGTTGCCGGTCGCTTTCGCGGCGGCGCGGGCGACGGTGAAGGCACCGCCGATGTCCTGTAACGGACCGAGCGGCTGCACGCGGTCGTGCTCGTCGGAAATCCGCGGCTTGCCGGACATCACCTTGTACGACACCCGGCCGTCCTGAATCAGCAACACGACTTCCGCGGACCAGCCGCTGTCGAACGTCGTGCGCTGGAAGCCGAGCACGTCGAGGAACCAGTTGCCGACACGCTGCTGCTGCAGGCGCTGCGGGCTGAAGACGTAAGCGGTGCAACGGTCGCGCGCCTCGATGCAGGACTGCACCGCCGGATCGAGCGTATCGAAACGGATGGAATCGCGCGGCATGAAGCGTTCGATGACGCCGAGATAGGAGAGCACTTCCACATTGGGGGCGAGC
>Ga0335083_10010159_pt1 | contig 11393 bp, 9 predicted proteins | sample Lox_Sample_42_FD_206716 | JGI IMG/M metagenome (GOLD analysis project Ga0335083, IMG submission 206716) | Soil microbial communities from Loxahatchee National Wildlife Refuge, Florida, United States - Lox_Sample_4.2 | ecosystem: Environmental > Terrestrial > Soil > Wetlands | place: USA: Florida... | reverse complement strand
GCCGGCCACATCAGCAGCGAACAGCGCGAAATGCTCCCCGCCCGCCATCGGGACCGCGGTCACCGATGTGCCCGGCCCGGCGCGGCCCTCGGACACGCTTGACCACGGAGTCCAGCCGTCCCGGGCGCTGCCTGCCGCGGTGTAGACCCCGCCGGCCGGATCGGCCACGAAGACGGCGAAGCGTTCCCCGCCGGCGATCGGGACGGCGGTCACTGACGTGCCCGGCCCGGCGCGGCCCTCGGACACGCTTGACCACGGAGTCCAGCCGTCCCGGGCGCTGCCCGCCGCGGTGTAGACCCCGCCGGCCACATCAGCAGCGAACAGCGCGAAATGCTCCCCGCCCGCCATCGGGACCGCGGTCACCGATGTGCCCGGCCCCACGCGGCCCTCCGACACGCTTGACCACGGACTCCAATACCAAGCCATGACATGCTCCTCCCCCCGCCCAGTCGCCAGTCGGGTAGATCCCGATGGCCTTAAGGTCCGAGAGGCGGGCGCAACGCCAGCCGACCGCCGCTCGACCGCCCCGCCCCTCCCCGCCCCGAGAGCCTTGACTGCGTTAATCAGCACGGCAACTTGTGCATGTGGAGGAGCGATGCGGAGCGCTTGCAGATGGTATGGAGATCTTTCCAAGGCCGGTGGATGGTACTGACGAGGCGTTCCCGATTGCAGCAGGAGTCCGCGCGTGCCTAGGCTGCCGTATAGGCCAGCAAGTGACCTTCGAGGAGCTGAGGTGCCCGGGCAGCCCCGCACGCGCTGACGCAGGAGATTCCCGCCCGTCATCGCGTGCTGCTCAGATCCGCGGCACGGCGATCCCGTCTTCAGTTCCTCACCCAGGAAGGTCTCACCGTGCCGCCTCTGCTGCTGGCTTGCCTGGCGTACCTCGGCGTCGCCCTGCCCGGTTCCACCCTGGGCCTGCTCTGGCCCTCCATGCGGCTCAGCCTCGGCGAGCCGGTCAGCGCCCTGGGGATCCTGCTGGTCTCCGGCATCACCGCCTCGGCCATCTCGAGCGCCGCCACCGGCCGCCTCCGCGTGCGCACCGGCCCGCTGGTCGCCGCCGGCACCATGCTGACCGCGCTCGCGCTGGCCGCGGAGTCTTTCGCGGCATCGCTGTGGGTGATGGCCGTCGGCACCGCGCTGTTCGGGCTCGGCTTCGGGTCGCTCGACACCGCGCTTAACACGCACGCCGCCCGGCATTTCGACGCCCGGAACATCAACTGGATGCACGCCAGCTACGGGCTCGGCGCCACCGCCGGGCCCCTGCTCGTCACGATCCTGCTCGCCGACGGGCTCGGCTGGCGCCGGGTCTACGGGATCATGGCGCTCGTCCTGGCCGCCCTGGCCTGCGTGCTCACCCTGACCCGCCGCCACTGGCAGCCGCCCGCGCGGCCGGCCGCCGCCGCGCAAGCCGCTGCCCGGCAGGCCGTCGTCCCGCAAGCCGCTGCCCGGCAGGCCGTCGTCCCGCAAGCCGCTGCCCGGCAGGCCGTCGTCCCGCAAGCCGCTGCCCGGCAGGCCGTCGTCCCGCAAGCCGCTGCCCGGCAAGCCGCGGCTCGGCCCGCGGCCGGCCGCCGGCCGCGGGCCGCGGCGTATCTCGGCGCCCTGACCTTCGCCGCCGTCGAAACCGGCATAGAGTCGGCCGCGGGCATCTGGGGCTATCTGTTCCTGACCGCCGGACGCGGGCTGCCCAACGAGGCCGCGGGCGTGGCCGTCTCGGCGTACTGGGCCATGATGTTCGCCGGGCGAGTGATCCTCGGCCCGGTCGCCGAACGCCTGGGCCCGGCCCGTGTCCTGACCGCGGCGGTCGCGGGCGTGGCCCTGGGTGCCGCGCTGATGACAGTGCCCGGCCCGGGCCTGCTGGCCGTCGCCGGCCTGATGACCCTCGGCCTGGCCGCCGCCCCGGTCTTCCCGCTGCTGACCCTGACCACCGGGCAGCGGGCCGGGACCTCGCAACTGGTGAGCCTTCAGGTCGCGGCCTCGGCCGTCGGCGGCGCCGCGCTCCCGGCCGGCCTGGGGCTGGCCACCGGCGCCGTCGGCGCGTGGATCCTCGCCCCGGCGCTGCTCGTCCTCGGCCTGGCCATGGGCGGCCTGTTCGCTTTCCTGTCCCGCTCACGTCAGCCCGGCGCCGGTCGTGCTGAATTACGGCGGCGCGAATTCTTTCTGCCGAATGGCCACGTGCCAGCCGCTATTACCACGTTGCCGTCCAGGGAGTGTCACGTCGAAGGTCCGGAGTTCAAGCTCTGGAAAGAGGTCATCGAGGCCTCTCTTCAGGCGAGCGTCAACGCCCAGAACCATCTGCTCACCATGAACGAGACCAGCTCCGGCCGGAAGAAGCCGGCGGCCGGGAAGGTCCCCCGGCAGAATGCCCGCCAGAATGTGCTGCCCAAGCCGGCTCTGCCGAACGCGGCTATGACCCCGCAGACTCCGCAGGCGGCTCCGTCGTCCCGGTAAGCGGGATCCTGACCACCGTCAGGCCGGCCGTGGCCGGCGGCCCGTCCATCGCGGCCAGCGCCCGGCCGGCGTCCCCGAGCCCGATGACCTCGCCCACCAGCAGGCCGGGGCGCAGCGTGCCGTCCGCCACTAGTCGCATCATCGCCGGGTAGTCGCGCGCGGCCATGCCGTGCGAGCCGTAGACCTCGAGCTCGCGCGCGATGACCAGGTCCATCGGCAGCGGCACGGATCCCTCCGGCAGCAGGCCGACCTGGACGTGCCGCCCGCGGCGGCGCAGGCAGCGCACGGAGGCCGCGGCCACGGCGGGGGAGCCGAGCGCGTCGATCGAGACGTGCGCGCCGCCCCCCGTGAGCTCCCCGATAGCTGCGGCCGGGTCTGCCCCGGCATCCACGGTGACCTCCGCGCCGAGCGCGCGGGCCCGCTCCAGGGCCGCAGCGGAGACGTCCACGCCGATCACCCGGGCCCCGAGCGCCGCGCCGATAAGCACCGCCGATAGCCCGACCCCGCCGCAGCCGTGCACGGCCAGCCAGTCGCCCTCCCGCACCCGGCCGTGTGCCGTCACCGCGCGGAACGCGGTGGCGAACCGGCAGCCCAGGCAGGCCGCCGTGACGAAATCGACAGCGTCGGGCAGCGGCACCAGGTTCGCGTCCGCCGCGTGCACCGCCACGAACTCGGCGAACGATCCGGGCCCGGTGAATCCCGGCTGAGTCTGCCACGGGCACACCTGGGCGTCGCCCGCCAGGCAGTATTCGCACCGGCCGCAACCGCAGGCGAACGGCACCGTCACCCGGTCCCCGGCCCGCCACCGGGTCACCCCGGGACCCGCCTGGGTGATCACCCCGGCGAACTCGTGCCCGCCAATGTGCGGCAGCGTGACCGGGTCATGTCCCTTCCAGGCGTGCCAGTCCGACCGGCACACGCCGGTCGCGCCCACCGCGATGACCACTCCGTCGGCGGGACAGGGCGGGTCGGCGGCCCGCGTGAGCACCGGCGTGACCCCGTATCCCGTGTAAACGACCGCCCTCACGAACCGTCTCCCGCCGCCAGCAGGGCGAGCCCGAGCTCGGAGGCCTGGTAGAGCACGGTCCGACCGCTGCGCCGCCGGTCCACGAGCCCGCCCTGGCGCAGCACCGCCAGGTGCTGGGAGACCGCGCCCGGCGTGACGCCGAACCGGCGGGCCAGCGCGCTGGTGGTGGCGGGGGAGCACAGCGCCCCGAGCAGCCGGGCTCGCTGCGCGCCGAGCAGCGACTCGACCGCCCGCCGGTCACCGGCCGCCGGACCGCCGGGATCCGGCCCGCCCAGGCCGGCCTCCCATACGGTCGCGGCGCCCCGCGCCGGGTACAGCAGCGTGGTCTGGGTGCTCGTCGACCGCTTCACCCTCCACTCAGGCCAGGTGAACACGCTCGGCAGCAGCACCACGCCGTCCGGTCCCAGCGTGATCTCGTCGGGGCCGGTCTCCGCGTCGCTCAGGATGAGCCGGCCCCCGGACCAGCTCAGGCCGGGGTGCAGGTCGCTGAACAGTGCCCGGGCGCCCCCGCCGGCCAGCATCCCGGCGTGGTAAGCGATGTCGCCGTCGAGCACCGAACGGATCCGCTCCCAGTGCGGCACGATGAGCCGGTCGTGGCCGTCGGCGAGTTCGGCCGCGATCTGCTCGAGTGACTCCCGCGGCCGCTCGAACAGGTCCGTCGCGGACCTGGGCCACGGGTCTTCGCCGAACACCCGGCGCAGGCTGGCCCGCACCGGCTCGTCGGGGGTGGCGCACAGCCGGGCCAGCTCATCGTCGAAGCCGGGCGCCTGGCCCGCTGGTGCCGGCATCAGGAATTCCGGCCAGTAGGGCAGGTCGGTCACCACCAGCGGCCACAGCCGGGGCAGCCGCAGCGGGCGCCGGCCGAGCTCGGCGCGCGCCCACCGCACCCAGGGCCGATTCAGCGTGGGCGGGCTCGGTTGACCCAGCAGCCGGACGGCCTCCAGCGTCTCGCACAGCGGCGAGATCGCGAACCTGGTCGCGGCCAGGTCGGCCACGTCCAGCTCGAGCACCAGCAGCATGCTCCCTAGCCTGCCCAGCCTTGTTCATGCGCGCGAGGATTTAGCACCAGGCTAAAACGTAGCCGCCACGGGCCGCCCCGGCCAGCCTGGCCAGCATGACGCAGACGATAGCCAGCGGCACCTCCCCGGGCAGCCTGCGACTGGGACGCCCCTACTGGCGGATGTGGTGGGCCAACGCGATCAGCAGCACCGGCGACGGCGCCTTCGCGGCCGCGCTGCCGCTGCTGGCCGTGACCATCACCCGGGACCCGCGGCTCGTCGCGGTGGTCACCGCGGCCACCTACCTGCCCTGGCTGGCGCTCTCGCTGCCGGCCGGCGCCGTCGTCGACCGTTACGACCGGGCCATGCTCATGTGGCGGTCCCAGGCGGTGCAGGCGGCCGTGGTCGCCGTCGTGGCGATCCTCGTGGTGTTCCGGCAGGCGGGCATCGCGGCGCTCGGGATGGCCGGGCTGCTGCTCGGCAGCGCCGAGGTCATCTTCAGTAACGCCGCCCAGTCGGTCCTCCCCGCTCTCGTGCCGCCCGAACTCCTGCCCAAGGCCAACGGCAGCCAGCAGGTGAGCCTGACCATTGGCGAGTCCTTCCTCGGCCCGCCCGTCGGCAGCCTGCTGTTCGCCGTGGCCGCGGCCCTGCCGTTCGGCCTGGACGCAGCCTCGTTCGCCGGCTCGGCCGTGCTGCTGGCCAGACTGCCCAGAACCAGCGAGGCCATCGCGCCCGCCAAGGCCACCATCCGTGCCCAGATCGCCGAGGGCCTGCGCTGGCTGGTCCGGCATCGGCTGCTGCGCGTGGTCGCCGTCCTGCTCGGCGTCCTCAACTTCGCCAACCAGATGGGCCAGGCCGTGCTGGTCCTGCTGGCCACCCAGACGCTGCACGTCGGCTCGGTGGTTTACGGCTTGCTGCTGGCGACGACGGCCGTCGGCAGCGTGGTCGGCGGCCTGGTGAGCCCGCCGCTGACCCGCCGTCTGGGCATGCTGCCCTCGCTGATCGCCGCGGGAGCGGCCGAGGCGGCCATCTTCGTTGGCCTCGGGCTGGCGCCGGACCCGGCCGTGGCCGCGGTGATGCTGGCCGGCCAGGGTTTCGTGGTCACCATGTGGAACGTCGTCACGGTCAGCCTGCGTCAGCAGGTCGTGCCCGCGCACCTGCTCGGCCGGGTCAACAGCGTCTACCGGATGCTCGGCTGGGGCCTGATGCCGCTGGGCGCGCTGGCCGGGGGGTTCGTCGCGCACGCGGCGGGCCTGCGTGCCCCTTACGTCGCGGCCGGCCTGCTCTGCGGCGTAGCCCTGCTCGCCGCCGTCCCGCTCCTGCTCGCCGCGTCCCGCGAGCCCGATCACCAGGACCAGGCGCCGGCGGCCCGCCGGGCCCGGTAACGCCGGTACCCGGGCCCGCCGGGCCGGCATCAACGTGACCAGCCGCACATCGGCCCGGCAGCGCCACCCGTGATTGCCGTCCCTGGCTGGGTAGGGATAGCTTGAAAGGCAATATCCAACTAATCTAGTCGGAATAGTTATATCTAGAAGTCGTCGAGGGAGGCCCCCGTGTCCATGCCCGACTTCCTGGTGATCGGTGCCCCGAAGGCGGGCACCACCGCCCTGCACGCCGCGCTCGTCCAGCACCCGGGGCTGTTCATGTCTGCCGTCAAGGAGCCGAAGTTCTTCCTCACCGACGGCCCGCCGCCGGCCAAAGGCGGTGGCCCGGGGGATGCGCTGACCTACCGTGAGCACGTCTGGCGCAGGCCGGACTATGAGGCGCTGTTCGACGCGGCCCCGCCGGGCGCGCTGTGCGGTGAGTCGACGCCGCTCTACCTGTACGACCGGGCCGCGATGCGCCGGATCCGCCAGGCGCTGCCCGCGGCCAGGCTGATCGTAGTGGTGCGCGATCCGGTGGAACGGGCGCACTCCAACTGGACCCACCTGTGGTCGGCCGGCCTAGAGCCGGTCGGCGACTTCGTCCGCGCCTGCGGCGAGGAGGAGCGCCGGATCGCGGCCGGCTGGGCCAGCTTCTGGCATTACACCGGGCTCGGCCGGTACGGCGAGCAGCTCGAGTACCTGTTCACGCTGTTCCCGCGCGAGCAGGTCCTGGTGCTGCGCTACCGGCTGCTGGTCGACGAGCCCGCGCAGACCCTGGACCGCATCTGCGCGTTCCTCGGGGTGGCGGAGGGCGTGCTGACCGAGATACCGCGACAGAACGTCACTTCCCACCCGGAATCGACGCTGGGGCACCGCGCGGTGTCGCTGGCGCAGCGGGCGGGCAGCGCGGTCGGCACCAGGATCCCGGGCGTGAAGGCGGCCACCCTGACCGCCCCGCTCGAGCGTTTCCTGCAGCGGCACAGCCACGAGCGCCAGCCGCTGAGCTGGGAGCAGCGCCAGGAGCTCATCCCGCGGTTCGAGCCCGACATCCGGCTCCTCGAGGACGTCCTCGGCGAGAGCTTCCGCGACTGGATCATGCCGCGGGAGCGCTCGGGCGGCATGGTTGGCGGCAGGCCGGCCGGCCAGGGCCAGGCCAGGAACGGCCGGCCCGACCAGAGGGGTGCCCCTACCGCAGCTCGGTAAGGAGCGCGTGGGATCCGTCCGGCCTGGTCATCTCGTAGTAGAGCCGGCGCCGGCCGCCGGGCAGCGGCACGATGTCCAGGTACCGCAGGCCGCCGCCGTGGTACGGCGAGGAGGCGAGCGGCTCGGTGCCGACCGGGGTCAGCGCCGCCGCGTCGGCGCCGGTGGCGACCCCGGTGCGCTCCTCGTAGTTCTCCGCGGCGCTGGCCCGGCCGTCGTAGTAGGCCGTGACCGTGTCCCCGTCGAAGCACACCGCGGTGACCCGCGTGCCCCGGGAGTCCCACTGGCCGGGCGTCCCGCTCAGCGCGGTGCCGTGCCAGGTCCAGGCCAGGCCGTCGGTGCTGGTCGCGTACTCGGTGGTCATCTGGTCGGCCTCCCGCGGGTCGTCCAGCGGATGGCAGGACGCCCACAGGTGCCACAGGCCGCCGTGGTACACGATCACCGGGTCCTTGACGCCGGTCTTGGCGTCGCCGGGCAGGACGGTCTCCCGGTCGCGCGGGTCGAACTCGGCCGGGTGGGCCGCCTCGGTCACCTCCACCCGCCAGTGCTTGGTGCCCGGGGTCGCACAGCTCAGGTACAGCCGCCAGCGTCCCTCCGTCGTACGGACCAGGGCGGGCCGCTCCAGCGACTCGGTGGCCATGTCCTCCTTGCCGATGGTCAGCACCGTGTCGAACCGCTCGCCGTCCACGGAGCGCGCCACCGCCACCGCGTAGCCGCGGCCCTGGCCGATGGGCCGCCTGAGCCGGTAGGCCAGGAAGATCTCGTCGTCGTCGGCTACCGCGCACGGCGCCCCCGACCAGTACCCCGCTCCGGTACCTGGTGGTTCGACGGCGACGAGGCCGTGGGCGGGCCGAGGCAGCAGCATCAGCGGATCTCCTTCTCCTCTATTTACATCGAAATAATAGACAACAATAGGGACCCGCTGCGCGGATCCGTTCGGATCCTAGCGGGATACAGCCGGGGCCGGCCCCGCTGCATACCAGGCCAGCGGACCCCTACCGCACCCGCGGGCCGCCGGACGGCGCGGCCCTATGAGCCCGCAGGGCACAATCACCAGTATGAGCGTGCAGCTGAACCACACCATCGTCTCGTGCCGCGACCAGGCGCGGTCGGCGGCGTTTCTCACCGGGATCCTCGGCTTGCCGCCCCCGACCCGGTTCGGGCGGTTCCTGGTGGTCGAGGCCGACAATGGCGTGTCCCTGGACTTCGCCGAGACCAGCCGCGAGATTACCGCCCAGCACTACGCGTTCCTGGTGGGCGAGGAGGAGTTCGACGCCGCCTTCGGCCGGATCCGCGCGCAGGACCTCCCGTACTGGGCCGATCCCGGGCGGAACCAGCGCGGCACGATCAACCACCGCGACGGCGGCCGGGGCGTGTACTTCGAAGACCCCGACGGCCACGTGCTCGAGCTTCTCACCCGTCCCTACGGCAGCGGCGGCTAGCCCAGGATCCAGCCGACCCGCTGCTTAGTAGCCGCCACCCTGGGTCGGCGAGGAGGTGCTGGGCGCCGGGGCCGGCGTGCTGGGCGGTGCCGACGACGTGCTCGGGCTCGATGGCGACGCGCTGGTACTCGCCGACGCGCTCGCCGTCGGCGTCGAGCCCATCGTGGTCGGCGGTGGCGTGCTCGGCGGCGGCACGTACGCGGGTGTGGTCGGCGGCGGGGTGGTCCTGGGCGCGTACGCGGGCGACGACGACGAGGACGCGGACGAGGCCGGAGTGGTAGGCGGCGCGACCGTCGGCGGCACGTTCTGGCGCGCGGCCTGGTCGGCGTGGACCGGCGTGGAGCCGCCAGTCAGCACGAACCCGGCCGCGACCCCCGCCCCGACGAACCCGGCGATCACCGCCGCCGCAGCCAGCGGCCGCCAGCCGGCGCGCCGGTGCCGCAGCCGGCCGGGCCCCGCAGCCGGCCCGCCAGGTCCCGGCAGCGGCGACCCGGCCGGCGACCCCCACGGCGGCAAGTCCGGTGGCACCAGGCGAGCCTGCCCGGTCACGGCGACCGTCGGCAGGGCGCCCGCCGTCGCGGTATCCATGCTGAACGTGCGGGTCACCGGCTCAGGCAGCCAGCCCGTCGCCGGGTAGGCCGCCCCGGCCAGCAGGTCGGCGGCGGTGGGGCGCCGGGCGGGATCCTTGGCCAGGCAGCGCTCGACCAGCGGCCGGACCTCGGCCGGCACCTCGTCGAGCTGGGGCACGCTGTACACCACGCGGTAGACCAGCGCCGGAGTGGACCCGGTACCGAACGGTCCCTGCCCGGTAGCGGCGAACGCCAGCACCGCGCCCAGGCTGAAGATGTCGCTGGGCGGCCCGGCCTCGCGTCCCTCGGCCTGCTCGGGCGACATGAACCCGGGGGAGCCGACCACCAGGCCGGTGTGCGTGAGCGCGCTGGCCTCGACCGCCCGGGAGATACCGAAATCAATCACCCGCGGCCCGTCCTCGGCCAGCAGCACGTTGGCCGGCTTGAGGTCGCGGTGCACCACGCCCGCGCCGTGGATGGCGCTCAGGCCCTCCGCCAGCCCGGCCGCCAGCTCCAGCACCGGCCGCGCCGGCAGCGGCCCGTGCTCCCGCACCGCGTCGGCCAGCGAGGGGCCGTCCACGTAGGCCGTGGCGAGCCAGGGCACCTCCCCGTCCACGTCAGCGTCGATCACCGGGGCCGTGTACAGTCCGCTCACCTTACGCGCGACCGTGATCTCCCGCCGGAAACGCGCCCGGAACTCGGGGTCCTGGGCCAGGTCAGCGCGGATCACCTTCACCGCCACCGGCCCGCCGCCGGGGGACAGGCCGAGATACACCCGGCCCATGCCGCCCGTGCCAAGTCGCCCGCGCAACCGGTACGGCCCGATCTGCCGGGGATCCCCCGGCTGCAACTCGTGCGTCATGTCCATCCCGTCCTCACGTCAATCGTCAACCGGGGGACGCTCCCGCACGCCCCCGCACTAATTAGCCACGCAGCCGGCCCCGGACAGGTTCAATACGGACTAAACGGACTGGCCATCCGCCCCCCGCTGCCCCCAGCCCCGACCGCCGACGGCCAGCCAGACGGCAAAACCGCCCGTCCCCGCAGCCCGCCTCGCGCCACCCCTCTTATCGTGGGTCAAAAACCCCACTATAGCGGCAATAACGACACACAATCATGACAGAAGACAGTCGAGACAGCTGATAATCGAAAAAATAAGCGAGCAGCACGCCTGAGCGGGCGGCACGCCCGCAAGGCGTGCCGCGAGGCGTGCCGCCCGGTCTTGCTAAGCAGGCAGGTCGGCCCGCTCACGCGGGCAGGGACTGCTCCTGGAACGCCTTGACCAGCTCCGTGCAGAACGCGGGCAGGTCGTCGGGCATCCGGCTGGTCACCAGGGTGTTCGGCCCGCTCGTGCAGACCTGGACCTCGGCGTCCACCCAGTTGCCCCCGGCGTTGCGGATGTCGGTCCTCAGGCTGGGCCACGAGGTCAGCGTCCGGCCCCGGACCAGGTCCGCCTCGACCAGCGTCCACGGCCCGTGGCAGATCACCGCGGCCGGCTTGCCGCTCTCGAAGATCCGCTGCACGAACGTGAGCGCGGCCCGCACCATCCGAAGCTCGTCGGCGTTGACCACCCCGCCGGGCAGGACCAGCGCGGAGTAGTCGAGCGGGTCGGCGTCGCGGATGGACCGGTGCACCGTGAACGTGTCCGCCTTGTCCACGTGGTTGAACCCCTGCACCTGGCCGGCCTGTGGCGCGAGCAGCTCGGGCGTGCCGCCGGCGTCCTTGACGGCCTGCCAGGGCGTGGTCAGCTCGACCTGCTCGACTCCCTCGTTCGCGGTCAGGAAGGCCACGCGCGTGCCATTCAGCTCGCTGGCCATCGCAGAATCCTCCTTCGCCTAGACGTCAGGTACGTTCCGGCCACGGCCACAGCCGCGACCGGAAACCAGGGCCCTGCCCCGAACCAGCCGGGGTATTCACGCCAGCCGTCCCGCGGTTACCGTAAATGGCGGGACATGGAGGTGGGCACATGACGAACCGGGCGCTGCTCGTCGTGGACATGCAGAACGGCTTCTGCCATCCGGATGGCTCGTTCCCCCGGATCGGCATGGGCCTGGAGGGCGCCGAGGCCGCCGTCCGCCACGCCGCCGTCGCGGTCGCCCAGGCCCGCCGGGCCGCGATCCCGGTGGTGTTCACCCGGCACGTGTACCGGCCGGGCCGCGCCGACGAGGGCGCGGCGCTGGTCAGGAACAGCCCGGCCCTGGCGGGCGTCAACGGCCTGGCGGCCGGCTCCTGGGACGCCGACGTGGCGGACGAGCTCGACTGCGGGCCCGAGGACCTGGTGGTCGACAAGGTGCGCTTCGACGCCTTCCAGTGGACCTCGCTCGAGCCGCTGCTGCGCGGCCTCG
>Ga0335083_10010158_pt1 | contig 11393 bp, 11 predicted proteins | sample Lox_Sample_42_FD_206716 | JGI IMG/M metagenome (GOLD analysis project Ga0335083, IMG submission 206716) | Soil microbial communities from Loxahatchee National Wildlife Refuge, Florida, United States - Lox_Sample_4.2 | ecosystem: Environmental > Terrestrial > Soil > Wetlands | place: USA... | reverse complement strand
AGGACGCCGAGGCTGAGCACCGGGACGTACGGCTTCAGCAGCTCGATCCCCGCCGTCACGAGCGCGACCGCGGCGACACTGCCGGCGATCCGGTACCAGGCGTTCCACGCGGCCGGTGCGCGCACGTCAGGCCGCCACCGCGCGCTCGAGCTGCGCGCCGAGCGACAGGACGAGATCGTCACGCCCGGGAGGGCCGATCAGCTGGATCCCCACCGGGATGCCGTCCGCCGTGTGCTGGAGCGGGAGCGAGATCGCCGGCTGGCCGGTGATGTTCCAGATGCGCACGAGCGCACTGAAGCGAACGGCGTCGTCCGTCACCCCGGCACCGGCCCGAATCCCGCCGACGACGGAGGGCAGGCGGGTGAGCGTCGGCGTCAGAAGCACGCGATCGTCGGGCCAGCCGCGCAGGATGCGCCGCGCGTACACCCGGAGCGACTCTGCCGCCTCGAGGTAGTCGATCAGCGGCACGGGCGCCGACTCGAGTACCCAGGCCCGCGTCGCGGGCTCGAGCGCGGCCGCGTCGACGGCTCGTCCGTGCATCCGCTCGACGACGCGCACCAGGTGCTGACCGACGCCGGTCATGAACGTCCCCCAGCTGTGCGGGAACGCCTCGTCGTCCCAGTCGGGTGTGTGCTCGCGCACCTCGTGGCCGAGCCCGGCGAGGAGGGCCGCCGTGCGCTCGACCGCAGCGCGCGGCTCGTCGTCGACGGAAACGCCGAGCGGTGCACTCGTCGCAACGTCGATCGTGAGCCGCTCCGGCAGCAGGAGCTCGGCGAAGGGCCGCACCGGCGGCGGCGCGACGTCGCGGTCGCCGGGCTCGTAGCCGGCGACCACGTCGAGGCCGGCGGCGGCGTCGAGGACGGTCCTCGTGATGACACCGTCGGACGGCAGCCCGCCGCCCACGTCGCCAAAGTCGGGCGCCATCGACACCCTGCCTCGACTCGGCTTGAGGCCCACGACCCCGCAGCAGGCGGCCGGGATCCGGATCGATCCGCCCAGATCGCTCGCGTCCGCGAGCGCGACCATCGCCGAGGCGACAGCAGCGGCACTGCCGCCTGACGACCCGCCGGCCGAGAGCTCGGGGTGCAGCGGGTTCCGCGTCGCGCCGAAACGGGCGTTCTCCGTCACCGGCCTGAGCGCCAGCTCGGGTGTGTTCGTCTTGCCGACGACGATCGCTCCCGCCTCGCGCAGACGCCGCACGTGCGCGCTGTCGTGATCGGCGACCCAGTCGCCGAAGGCCGAGCTTCCCTCACTCGTCGGCATCCCCTCGGTCGCCGACAGGAAGTCCTTGACGCCGATCGGGACGCCGCACAGGGGGCGCGGGTCGCCCTTCCGAACGCGCCCGGCCTCCTCGAGCGCGCGCTCGGGAAACACCGCGACGAAGGCGTTCACGACCGGGTTGTCGCGCTCGATCGCCCGCAGCGAGGCCTCCACGAGCTCGCGCGCCGAGATCTCACCCGTGCGCACGAGCTCGGCCTGGGCGACCGCGGGAAGGCCGAGGACGTCAACCGTCGATCGCTCTTCGCCCTGCACGCCGGGAAGCGTACGGTGCGGCCATGGGCGGCGTTCCCGGACGGCGCGTGGTCATCGAGGTGTGGCTGCTCGCGGCCGTCGACGTCCTGCTGGCCCTGATCACCTACTGGCGACTCCCGGCGCGCGAGCTCTACAACGTGAGCGGGACTGGGCGCACGCCGACTTCCCGAGCGTGCTGCAGCCGGCGGCGAACTGGGGCTGGGGAGCGGTCCTCGTCGCGGCGGCCGTGATCTGGGTGGTCTGGCTCCGCCCGGGAGAACGGAACGTGGAGCTGCGGCCGACGCCGCAGCTCCACGCCGGTGACTAGGCCGCGAACGCCTCGTTGAAGGCGTCGATGTACGCCTGAACGTTCCCCGAGGGGCCCTTCAGCGTCATGCCGATCGGGCGCTCGGGCTGGTTGTAGAAGAAGCGGTCCGCCCGATCCTTGTGCCCCTGGTTCACGAGGATCTTGTACGCCTTCTCGTTGAACAGCGGACGGCCGTTGGCGAGGAAGTTCTTCGCGATCCACGGAGCCTGCTCCATGTTGTTGATGAACTGCTCGAACGAGCTCTGGTTCTTCGACTCCTTGAGCAGCATCTCCGCGTCCATCCACCCGTAGAGCCCTTCCTTCGGGTCGGCGGACTTGATCACGGGCCCCTTCGCATCGGCGACCCGCTGGTCGGTGCCGATGTTCTCGATCGTCAGCCACGCCGACCCGTCGGTCAGCGCCCGCACGACCTCGGTGTTCTCCGCCACGAGCTTCAGCACGTTCGGCTTCAGCTGCTTCAGGAACGCCTTGGCGTTCGCGATCTCGCCGGTCGTCATGTTGTACGGCTGCTTCGCGCCGGTGGCGAGACCTGCCATCGCCATCAGGTCGGTCGGCTGGTTCTCGAGAACGATCTTCTTCTTGTACTTCGGGTTGAGGAGCGCGTGATAGCTGTCCGGCTTGGTCGTGACGTACTTCGGGTTGTAGTAGATCTGCAGGCTCGACCAGCCGAACGGGTAGCCCATCTGGAGGTTCCCGGCCTTCCAGAACGGCACGTTCAGCGCGACCGGATAGAGCTGCTTCGCAACCGGGAACGACTTGATGTCGAACGGGACGATCAGCCCTTCCTTGTAGAACTTGGGGACCCAGAGCGCGTCCTCGGACGACATGTCCCAGCCGCCGCCGCCCCGCTTGACCTTGACGTAGGCGTCCGAGTCATCACTGAACAGCTGCGGACGCCCGGCGATGCCGGTCGCCTTCTTCACGGCCTGCAACTGGTTCGGGAAGTAGTGGTCGGACCACGTCAGCCAGTTGAGGGTCACGCCTCCTGCTTCGACCCGCGTCGCGCCGAAGGCGCGGCCGGCCCGTCCCGCCGCGATCGCCGCCGCACCCACGGCGCCGGCGCCGAGCAGGCCTCTGCGCGTCATCGGCCGTTCGAGATGATCCATGCTGCCTTCGCCTCCTCTATCCGTTCACGACCTGCCTGCCAGCACGGTCCGTCGTTGCCGGTTGCGCGGACCGCGGCGAACGTACCATGATGCGGACAACGTGTCCAGCCAACGGAACGAACGTCTGAGGATCGGGGTGATCGGGGGCGGAATGGTCGCCCAGGCCGAGCACCTGCCGCACCTGAACGAGTTGCAGGACCGGTTCCAGATCGCCGCCCTGGCAGAGCCGTCGCGCACCGTACGCGATGCGATGTGCGCGCGCTTCGGGATCCCCGGCTCGCACGCCGACTGGCGGTCGCTGATCGATGCCGGTGGCCTCGACGCGGTGCTGATCGCGTCGCCGGCGGGGACGCACGTCGAGATCGTGCTCACCGCGCTCGAGTCGGGGCTGCACGTGTTCTGCGAGAAGCCGCTCGCGATCACGCTGGTCGATATCGACCGGATCACGAGCGCGCGCGACCGCGCCGGGAAGGTCGTGCAGGTCGGGTACATGAAGCGCCACGACCCCGCCGTGCAGCGGGCGCTCGCGGAGATGCCGGAGAGCGCCGACGACCTTCGCTACGTCAGCATCGTGGTCAACGACCCCGAGTGGCTGCCGTACTTCCTGCCGGGGGACGTCGTGCGCGGCGACGACGTGCCGCAGGACGTGATCGACGCGGCAAAGCGCGCAGAGAGCGAGCAGGTGGAAGACGCGGTCGGGCGCGGCGATCCCGAGGCGTGCTTCGCGTTCTCGGACGGCTACCTCGGCTCGCTCGTCCACCACGTCAACATCGTCAACGGCTTCCTCGAGCGCATGGGCGAGCCGGTCCCGAGCCGCGTCGTCGACGGTGCGTGGTGGAACGGCGGCCGGTCGGTCGCCGGCTACGCGGTCCTCGAGAACGGCTCGCGCTGGGACAGCGCGTGGATCCAGCTGCTCGACACGCGCGAGTACCGCGAGCGGATCGAGCTGTACTTCGACACGACGGTGCGCTCGCTCACGTTCCCGTCGCCGTGGCTCCGGATGAGCCCGACCGTCTACGAGCGGCAGGACCCGGACGACTACGCCAACACGGTGCGCCGCTACCGGTCGTTCGAAGAGTCGTTCCGCCGCGAGCTGATCCACTTTCACGCCTGCTGCGTGGGGGGAGCCGAGTGCCTGACCCCGCCGGAGCAGGCGCGGATCGACACAGAGCTGCTCACGGCCATGTATCTCGCGGCCAACAAGTAGCCGCGGATCCGAGCAAGTAACAGACTGTTACTTGCTCACGGGCATGGCGGCTCGGGTCACGGCAAGTCGAGCGCGGCCTTCGCGCGCTGCGCCGCATCGAGCGCCGCGACCGCGTCGTCGATCGTCGTTCCGCCCCCGCCGCCGCGCGCGAAGTCCTCGGCCTGCGCCCGCAGCGCGGCGGCGATCGTCTCGTCGCCGTGCGGCGGCGCCACGAAGTCGATGCGCTCTGCGCCGTCGAGCCCGATCACCTCGACGCGGCACGTCTCGCCCGGCGGGTAGCGGCGGGCAAGCGTTATCGCGCCCGTGATCCCGCCCTCGAGCTCCACGCTCATCTGAACGAGCTCGGGATCGCCGTCGACCGGCGGATCGAGGCCGACGCCGCCGGACACGCCGGTGACCGCGACGACCTCGCGCCCGGTGAGCCAGCGCAGCTGGTCGAGCTCGTGCACGCCCATGTCGACGACGATGCCGCCGCTCGACACCGGATCGCGGAACGCGGCAGGCGGCGGCGTCTCGTCGAGCTGCGCGCACGAGACGAGCACGAGCTCGCCAAGATCGTCCGCGGCTATGCGCTCGCGCAGCGCGCGGAGCGCCGGCACGAACCGCCTCCAGTACGCGACCTGTACGCGCACGCCCTGCGCGGCGATCGTCCGCGTCTCCTCCGTCGACAGCCCGCACGGCTTCTCGCAGAGGATCGGCAGGCCGTGCTCCGCGAGCGCCCGCGTCACCTCGACATGGAACCGCGTCGGCACCGCGACGAGGAACCCGTCGACCTCGGGCAGCGATCCGAGCGTCGCCCGCGGCGCGCGCACGCTCGCCGCGGCCGCGTCGGAAGGATCGACCACGCACGTGATCTCGACCTCGTCGGACGACTCGAGTGCGCGCGCATGGGCCGCGCCCATGCGACCCGCACCGATCAGCGCCAGGCGGAAGATCGCGCTGCCCCGCTCACGCGAGCCATTGCTCGACGAGCGCGCGGTTGCGTTCGTCCGACGCCCGCACTTCCGGCATGTCGCCGACCGTGACGGCGACGCGGTCCTGCTCGATCACGCCGTAGCCGTCGAGGGCGCGGACTTCGGCCAGTGCGAGGAACTCGCGGATCGGGACGACGCCGGCGCCGAACTCGCAGAAGATCCCGAGCGGCCACGCCTCGTCCATGTCGACCTCGCCGCGCGACAGGCGGCCGAGCACCGCACCGTCGACGTCCTTGAGGTGGATGTGACGAAGGCGCCGCGAATGGCGCCGGGCGAGCGCGACGGGATCGCCGCCGCCGACGACGGTGTGCCCCGTGTCGACGCAGAGCGCGATGTCGGTGCGCTCGAGGATGCGGTCGGTCTCGCTCTCCGACTCGATGTGCGTCGCCGCATGGGGGTGCAGTGCGGCCTCGAGGCCGCGGCCGCGGACGATGTCGGTCGCCCGCTGGAGCCGCTCGGCCGCACGGTCGACCGTCTCGTCGTCCCAGGCCGTCTCGCGCCGCCGCTCCTCGCTCCCCGCGGCGCGCGCGCGGTCGGGAGTCTCCATGTCGGCGAGCAGGACGACGCCGCCGCCGGACGCCTCGAGCACCTCGACGGTGCGGTCGAGCGCCCCGAGGTCCTCCTCGAAGCCCTCGGGATCGCCGAGGCGAAGCGGCAGGAACGTCGCAACGAGCTCGACGCCCGCAGCGCGCGCCCGATCGGCGGCCTCGGCGGCACTCGGCGCGAAATAGCCGGGAGGGCCCGTCTCCGTCGCCGTGTAGCCCATGTCGACGATCGTGTCGAGGTACGTCTGCGGTGGGATCAGGTCGGGACGGTCGATCGTCATCTCCCAGATCCCCCAGGAGACCGGCGCGGTCGCGACCTTCACGACGCCGCCCTCAGACGCGCGCCCGCACGGCGGGCCTTCCTGAACAGCTGCGGCAGCACGAATGCGAGTGCCAGCAGGAGCAGCGAACCGGCGAGGAGCATCGTCGCCACGGCATTCACCTCCGGAGTGATCCCGAACTTGATCTGGGTGTAGATGTAGATCGGCAGTGTGTTGTGACCGCCGATGAGGAAGAACGTGATGATGAACTCGTCGAGCGAGAGCGTGAACGCGAACAGCCCTCCGGCCAGGATCGCGGGAAAGATCAGCGGCAGCACGACACGGCGAAGCCGCTGGAACGAGTTGGCGCCCAGATCCGCCGCAGCGCGCTCGAGCGCAGCGTCGAACCCCTGCAGCCTCGCAGCGACGAGCAGGATCACGAACGGCGTCGTGTAGACCGCCTGGCCGATCACCGCCGTCTCCGGCGAGAGCGTCCAGTGGAACGTGCTCGTGAACAGCACGAGCAGCGACACGCCGATCAGCAGCCCGGGGATCATGATCGGCAGGATCAGGATGATCCGGATCCCCTCGCGGCCGGGCAGTCGCGAGCGCACGAGCGGGAAAGCCGCCGCCGTGCCCACGACCATCGAGATCAGCGTGACCTGGAGCGCGACCTTGATCGTCGTCGAGACGGCATCGTGCACCTGGTAGTCGCTCAACGCTGCGCGGTACCACTTGAACGTCCAGCCGGTAATCGGAAACGTGCCGTAGCGGTTCGCGTTGAAGCTGAACAGCACGAGCAGGAAGATCGGTGCGAACAGAAAGACGTAGATCAGGACCGCGTAGCCCGAGAGCAGCGCGCGCACGAAGCGCGCGCGCCCGGACAGGACCTCGACGTCATGCGCCATAGGCTTCCTTCGCCGAGAGGGACTTCCGGAAGATCAGCAGCAGCACGACGATGAAGCCGGCGATCAGGAGCGAGACGGCCGCGCCGCGTGTGTACTCCGCCTCCTGGAAGAAGTTCACGATCAGGTTCCCGATCATCACGCCGCCGGTGCCGCCGACGATCTGCGGTGTGAGGTACTCGCCGAGAATCGGGATGAACACGAAGATGATCGCCGTGATGATCCCCGGCTTGATCTGGGGCACGAGGATCCGGAAGATCGCCTGCGCCGGTGACGCCCCCAGGTCCATCGCCGCGCGGAGCTGGTTCCAGTCGAAGCGGTCGATCGAGGAGTAGAGCGTCAGCGCGCCGAACGGGAAGTACAGGTAGACGAGCACGAGGATCACGGCCGGACGGTCGTAGAGGAAGACCCCGAGCGGGTGGTTGGTGATCCCCGCCCACTGCAGGAACCGGTTCAGCACGCCCTGGTCACCCAGGATCGTCAGCCACGAGTAGACGCGAAGCAGGTAGCTCGTCCAGAACGGGACGATCACGAGCACGAGCAGCGGAACGCGGAGGCGCTGCGGGACGTAGCGCGACAGCCAGTACGCGAACGGGAACGCGAGCCCGATCGCGAGGGCCGTCGCCACGACCGCGACCCAGAGCGTCGCCCACATCGTCGACACGTACGCGCTGACGCTGAAGAAGTACGTGTAGTTCGAGAACGTCCAGTGGTGGACGACCTCGTAGTCGATCGTCTCCCAGAACGAGTAACAGACGATGATCCCGAGCGGAACGAGGAAGCAGAGGCCGAGCAGCACGATCGCCGGCACGAAGCCTGCGTACGAGGCGAGCCCGGAGCCGATGCGCGCGCCGCGCCGCCGCCCCGACCGCGGAGCGGCGGCGGTGTCCGCCCGTGCGCTCACCCGGGCGGCTCCAGCACGATCCCGTCGCCGGGAGACCAGGAGAGCGAGACCTCGTCCCCGACCGCCGGCACGTTCGCGAGCTCCCGGAGCGCCGCCACCACCGGCGCCTCGGCGGCGGGCGTCTCCACCGCGACGCGCACGTAGCTGCCGAGGAACGACGTCTGCAGCACCCGCCCGGCGATCGAGCCGGGCCCGGTGGCCAGCGTGATCGCCTCCGGCCGCACCATCAGTGTCGAAGGCCCGCTGCGGCCGCCGGCGCACCCGACGCGGCTCCCGTCGGTGAGCTCGGCGACGTCCCCGGTCACCGTCGCGTCGAAGAAGTTGGAGTCACCGATGAAGTCGGCGACGAATCGCGATGCCGGGCGGCGGTAGACCTCCTCGGGCGAGCCGAGGTGCTCGATGCGGCCGTCGTTCATCACGGCGATGCGGTCGGCCATCGACATCGCCTCTTCCTGGTCGTGCGTCACGTAGACGAACGTCGTCCCGACGTCCCGGTGGATCTGCGTCAGCTCGATCTGCAGCCGCTGCCGCAACTTGAGGTCGAGCGCGCCGAGCGGCTCGTCGAGCAGCAGCACCGCGGGCCGTTTGACGAGAGCGCGCGCGACGGCGACGCGCTGCTGCTGGCCGCCGGAGAGCTGGCTCGGCATGCGCTCGCCGAACTCCTCGAGGCCGACGAGGCGCAGCGACTCGCGCACGCGCCCGACCGACTCGTCGCGCGGGACGTGATCCATCTTCAGGCCGAAGCGCACGTTCTCGAACACGGTCATGTGCGGGAACAGGGCATACGACTGGAACACCGTGTTGACCGGGCGCTTGTGCGGCGGCAGCGTGTCGATGCGCCTCCCCCGGATCCAGATCTCGCCCTCTGTCGGCCCGACGAACCCGCCGATCAGGTTGAGGGTCGTCGTCTTGCCGCACCCCGACGGGCCGAGCAGGCAGAAGAACTCGCCGTCCCGGATCTCGAGATCGAGGCCGCGCAGAGCGGTCTGCGTCCCGTACCGCTTGACCACCGAGCGCAACTCGATGCCCGCGGCGGTGGGCGGGGAAGCCTGCTCGGCGAGAGTCGGAACCGTCGTCACTCGAGAAACGTCGTTAGCGCCGCCGCCTCGGCGAACGTACCATCATGTGGACAGCCTGTCTAGGATGCGGAACAGGAGGTGGACAGCCTGGCAACCAGGGAACGGAAGGAACAGCTTCGCGAGAACCCTATCCGTGCGCTTGCCAAGGCCGTTTACCTGCTCGAGCAGCTCGCGGACGAGCGCGAGGCGACGCCCCGCCGTCTCGCCGAGCTGATCGACGAGCCGCGGACGACCACCTACCGCCTGCTCCGCAGCCTGGAGGCGCTCGACCTCGTCGAGCCCGGGTCGCAGCCGCGCACCTACCGGCTCGGGTGGAAGCTGATGCGGCTCGGCGCGGCCGTGGTCGAGCGGCTCGACGAGCGGCAGGCGGCGCTGCCGGTGATGGAGCGCATCCACGAGCGCGTCGGCGAGACCGTCTTCCTGCTCGTCCGCCGCGGCAACAACGCGGTGTGCATCGAGCGCCTCGAGGGCCTGCGGGTGCAGTCACTGGCGCTGCGGCTCGGCGGGTCGCTGCCGCTCTATGCCGGCGCGGGCCCACGCGCACTGCTCGCCTGGGAGCCCGAGACCGAGTGGGAGGAGTACGCCGCCGAAGGGCTCGAGCAGGTCGGCGATCTCGTCCCCCCGTCACCCGACGACCTGTTCGAGGAGCTGCACGTGACCCGCCGGCGCGGCTATGCGGTCAGTGACGAGGACGTCACGGCGGGGATCGCGTCGCTCGGCGCGCCGATCCTCGATTACACGGGCGCCGTCCGCGCCGCGCTCTCGATCGGCGGCATGAAGTCGCTCGTGCTCGGCAAGGATCGCGACGAGTTCGTGCGACTGCTCGTCGACGGCGCCCGCGACGTCTCCCACGCGCTCGGTTACGACCGCGCGGACTAGCAGGATCTAAACGGCGACTTGGTAGACAACGGCTGTCCCGTCGAGCACGACGACGCTGTCTTGATTCGAGATGGTGGTCCGCAGCTTCGAGATCGGCTTGTCCTCGCGCACCTCGAGCACCTCTACTTCGGCGGTGATCACGTCACCCGGGCGAACCGGCGCCCGAAAGTCCCAGTCGACGTGAAGAAACACACTGCCAGGGCCAGGCAGATCTTCTGCGACCACCGCGTTCAGCAATCCTGAGGTGACGCCGCCCTGGACGATGATTCCACCGAAGCGGCTCCGCGCAGCGGCGTCCGGGTCGTAATGGAGCGGGTTGCGGTCGCCGGTTAGTTCAGTGAAGAGCTCGATGTCGCGATCGCTGACCTCGCGTGACCGCCGCGCTGTATCGCCGACCTGCATCGCACTGATCGTCTCACGAACTAACGCTACAGCTGCGGGTCGAGCACGACCTTCATCGCGCCGTCGCGCTGCGAGATCTCGAGCGCGTCGGCCGCCCGTTCGAGCGGCAGCCGGTGTGTCACGATCCGGTCGACCGCAAGCGCTTCCCGGTTGGCCGCGAGCAGCTCGAGCGACGGCCCGTAGGCGGTCGCGCGCTCCCCGCCGATGCCGATCACGGTCACGCTCCGCGTGCAGATGTCGCGGTTCGGGTTGATCTCGACCGGGCCGAGATCGACGAAGTCGCCCGATTCGACGACGACACCGCCCGGACGGGCCATCCGCAGCGCTGTCCCGAACGTGTCGGGAACGCCGGAGCAGTCGTGAACGACGTCCGCACCCCGCGCGGTGTGCTCGTGCACCCGCGCGACCAGCTCGTCCTGGTCGAGCTCCGACGCGTTCAGCGTCAACGTCGCACCGAGCGCCGCAGCGGACTCGAGGCGCGAGGCGAACCGGTCGATCGCGATCAGCTCGCCGCAGCCGGTCAGCCGCGACTTGAGCAGATGGCACAGACCGAGCGGCCCGACTCCGAGCACGACGACGCTCTCGCCGGCCGTGACGCCGAGGACGAGGCGCGCCGTCTCGACGCCGTGCGTCACGGCCATCGGCTCGGTGAGCACTGCGAGCTCGTCCTCGAGCCCGTCCGGCACGCGAAAGAGCGGCGTGCCGGGAAGCAGGTACATCGACTCCGCCCAGCCGCCGAAGAGCGACGGCGGCCGCGACACGTTGAGCGAGTTCCCGTAGTCCTCCAGGTGCTCGCAGAGGTAGTACGGCTCGTCGTTCGCGCAGTACCAGCACGTCCCGCACGGGACGTTCGCGCCCGGGACGATCCTGTCGCCGACTGCGAGCAGCGTGCCGTCGAACGCTCGCACCTCGCCGCCGATCGCCTCGATCACCCCGACGTTCTCGTGCCCGCAGATCAGCGGGTACGCGAGTCGGCGCTCGTGCGGCGTCCCGGCGTACTGCGCCGTCTCGCCGCGGAACGTGTGCTTGTCGGTCCCACAGACTCCCGAGAGGCCGACGCGCAGCACGACCGCTCCGGGCTCGGGATCGGGCACGGCGAACCGCTCCACCCCGATCTCGCCCGGCGCAGTCATCACGGCAGCGCGGATCTGTCCCCGCTCGACGGCTCCGTCGAGCCTACGCCGACGCATGTCCGGCGATTATCTCGTCGACGCGCACCCAGCGGCGCTCGGCCGCCGCGCGCTCCATCGCCTCGCACACCGCCTGCACCCGGGCGCCGTGCTCGAGACCGG
>Ga0335083_10010156_pt1 | contig 11393 bp, 11 predicted proteins | sample Lox_Sample_42_FD_206716 | JGI IMG/M metagenome (GOLD analysis project Ga0335083, IMG submission 206716) | Soil microbial communities from Loxahatchee National Wildlife Refuge, Florida, United States - Lox_Sample_4.2 | ecosystem: Environmental > Terrestrial > Soil > Wetlands | place: USA... | reverse complement strand
CCTTTGCCTAGCATCGCCTCGGGAGGAGCAACCCAAACTATGCCGGTAAACGGACGCGTGCCGGTAAGCGCGCGCCCGGAACTGATTCAGTCCGCTCGCGACAGCCTGTTCACGTCGGGTTCTTTGGGACGTTATTCCAAAACGCTGAACTCCGTCCTGGAATCGCCGGGCGGTTTGTATTCCGAAAAGCGGCCTTAAGTTCACTCATGAACTTTTTAATACTCAGCCTTATCAAGGCGGCGCTGATCGCCTTCGTGCTTCTTACCGCGCTCGCGTATTTGCAATGGATCGAGCGCAAAGTGATCGCGCATATCCAGCTTCGGGTGGGTCCGTACCGCGTCGGTCCACATGGGCTTCTGCAGCCGCTGGCCGACGTGGTGAAGCTGATTACCAAGGAAGGCGTGATTCCATCGCACGTGAACAAGCTGTTTTACTTGATGGCGCCCTGGCTGGCAGTCACGCTCGCGCTCATTTCCATCGCCGTGATTCCGTTTGGGCCGGAGATCACCGTGGGTCCGGTGACTACCTGGATGCAGCTCACCGATCTCCGCATCGGCATTCTGTTCGTGCTGGCGGTATCTTCCATCGGCGTGTACGGCGTGGCGTTGGGCGGCTGGGCGTCCAACAATAAATACTCGCTGCTTGGCGGGCTGCGCAGCTCCGCGCAGATGATCAGTTACGAACTGCCGCTGGGCCTGGCCGTGGCCGCTCCGCTGCTGCTCGCCAATACGCTCAGCTTTCGCGAGATGGTGAATTACCAGAACGGTTACTGGCTCGGATTCATTCCCCGTTGGAACGCGATTCCCGAAATCCTGGGCTTCATCGTCTTTGTGATTGCCGGCTTCGCCGAAACCAATCGCGTTCCTTTCGATCTGCCGGAAGCCGAGAATGAACTGGTGGCCGGCTTCCACACCGAGTACAGCAGCATGAAGTTCGCCGCTTTTTTCATGGCCGAATATTCCAACATGGTGACGGTGACGGCGGTGGCGACGCTGCTTTTCCTGGGCGGCTGGCTGCCTCCCTTCCCGGAACCCTATTCAGACGCGATCCCAATTGTGGTTTTCGCATTGGGCGGTCTGATCGCCATTTATCACGGGTTGCATCCGGCCCGGCGGAAAGATAGGTTCACGTTGCCGGCGGCCGGACTGGTGTTTCTGGGCCTGGCCGCGCTGTTTGGCGTCTCCTTATTGGTGCCCGTTCTCAAAACCATCCTGATGGCGCTGTTCTGGTTCTGCGGCAAAATCGGGATCTTGCTATTCCTGTTCATTTGGGTCCGCGGCACTTCGCCTCGCTTCCGCTACGACCAGCTCATGCGATTTGCCTGGACGTTCTTGTTTCCGCTCGCCATGGTGAACCTGTTGATCACTGGATTCTTCGTGGCCCTAGGATCCAAATAAATATGACTGCGCTTATTTTCTTCCTCTTCGCCGGCATCGCGGTATTCTGCGCAATCAATCTGGTAGCCCAGACGCATCCCATCGCAAGCGCCCTTTCGTTGGTGGGCGTCATGGGATCTCTCGCCATTCTGTACTTGCAGTTGGGCGGAGAATTTATCGCGATGGCACAGATTATCGTGTACGCCGGCGCCATCATGGTGCTGTTCGTCTTCGTCATCATGCTGCTGAACGCGGGCGCCGAGAGTGCCTCGCCCCGGCTATCGGGCATCGTCAAGTACCTGGGCATCGTTTTGCTCGCGGCGTTCCTCGGCTTGATCAGCTTCGTCATTCAATCCATGCTGCCCAAGACGGAGGGCGTGGTGTTCGGAAATTTCCAGGGTGGCACGGCGCTCGAAATCGGCCGGAAGCTGTTCACCGCGTACCTACTGCCCTTTGAAGTCACTTCGGTTCTCATCCTGATCGCGCTCGTCGGCGCGATCGTGCTCGCAAGGAAGGAGATTTAGCTGTGCAAAATGCCGTCCCCTTGAGCTGGTATCTGATTCTGAGCGCGATTCTCTTCGGACTCGGCGTGGCCGGATTCATTTATCGCCGCAACATCATCACCGTCTTCATGTCGATCGAGTTGATGCTCAATGCGGTGAACCTGAGCTTCATCGCCTTTTCCTACACGCAGCGACAAATAGACGGCCACATCTTCAGTTTTTTCGTGATGGTGGTTGCAGCGGCGGAAGCGGCGGTCGGCTTGGCGATTATCCTGACGGTTTTCAAAAACCGCGACACGCTCATGATCGACGAAATCAGCTCCATGAAATATTGACATGCCCTTGCGCCACGGTGCCCACTAAATGAACCTCTGGCTGATCCCGATCCTCCCGTTCGCCGGATTCCTGATCAACGGTCTCTTCGGCCGGCGCATGGCCAAGCCGCTGATCAATTTGTTCGCCGTCGGCTCGGTGGCGCTCTCCTTTGCCTGGGCGGTGACGGTTCTCTTGAGACTGAACCCGCTCGAAACGAAATACGTCGAGCACTACTTCACTTGGATTCAAAGCGGATCGCTGAACATCGGCGTGGATTTCGCGGTCGACCGCCTCACTGCCGTGATGCTGATGGTGGTGACCGGAGTCGGATTTCTGATCCATGTTTACTCGATTGGTTACATGGCCGAAGACCCCGGTTACTACCGCTTCTTTTCCTACCTGAACCTGTTCATGTTCTTCATGCTGGTGCTGGTGCTGGCGCAGAATTTCTTGCTGCTGTTCGTGGGATGGGAAGGCGTGGGCCTGTGCAGCTACCTGCTGATCGGATTTTTCCTGCTGGAACAGTTCGCCACCAACGCGGGCAACAAGGCGTTCATCGTGAATCGCATCGGCGATTTCGGTTTTTCGCTGGCAATATTTTTGATCTTTCGGCAATTCGGCTCGCTCGACTTCACGCGCGTCTTCGACGCCGCTAAGGGGATGCCCAACGAAGCCAGCGCCGGCATTCTCACCGCCATCTGCCTGCTGCTGCTGGTGGGCGCCACTGGCAAATCCGCGCAGATTCCTTTGTACGTCTGGCTTCCGGACGCGATGGCCGGTCCCACTCCTGTCTCCGCGCTGATCCACGCCGCCACCATGGTGACGGCGGGCGTTTATATGACGGCGCGCTCGGCGGCATTGTTCACGCACTCGCCCATCGCGATGGACACGGTTGCGGTCATCGGATTGGCTACAGCCTTCCTCGCCGCCACCATCGGTCTGGCCCAGACCGACATCAAGAAAGTTTTTGCCTACTCCACCGTCTCGCAGCTCGGCTACATGTTCCTGGGCGTGGGCGTGGGCGCGTTCTCGGCCGGCATCTTCCACTTGATGACGCACGCTTTCTTCAAGGCGCTGCTGTTCCTCGGAGCGGGCGCGGTGATCCACGGCCTGCATGGTGAACAGGACCTCCGCCAAATGGGCGGGCTCTACAAGCACATGCGCATCACGGCCATCACGCTGCTGTGCGCTTCACTGGCGATCTCCGGATTCCCATTCACCTCGGGATTCTTCAGCAAAGACGCGATTCTGGTTGCAGCCTACGCGCGCGCGCCGTGGATGTATTGGATCGGCGTCCTGACCGCGGGCATGACGGCGTTTTATGTGTTCCGCGCCTGGTTCCTGGCCTTCACCGGCGAGTATCGCGGCCACGCGCATCCTCACGAATCTCCACTCGTCATGACCGGGCCGCTCATGCTGCTGGCCGCACTGTCCCTGGGTGGCGGCTTCATCAACGTCCCGCACTGGCTGGAGCCGATGTTCGCCGAAAAGGGAGAAAACCAGATGCTGGCGTGGCTCTCGGCCGCGGTCGGCTTGATCGGCATCGCCATAGCCTACATCTTCTATGTAGCCAAGCCCGGTCTTGCCGATTCGTTCGCCAGGTCCGTGGGCGGTCTCTACCGGCTGGTCTACAACAAATATTTCGTCGATGAAGTCTACAACGCGGCTATCGTCCAGCCCGTGGTGAAAGGCTCGCGCGTCTTTCTGTGGAGAGGCGTCGACGCCGGCTTGATCGACGGCGCGGTGAACGGCGTCGGCATCCGCTCCCGCGGGATCGGCGGAGTTTTGCGGTTGCTTCAATCCGGAAATATCCGGAGTTACGCGGCCTGGGTGGTGCTCGGGTCGGTGATAGTGCTGCTCGCCATCGGCCTGGCGGGAGGCGCGCGATGACGCTGCTCAACGCGGTGATCTTCCTTCCGCTGATCGCCTTCCTTCTCATACTCGTCTTGCCGAACGACAACCCTGGCATGATCCGCCGATTCAGCCTGGTTGCCTCCACGGCCATTTTCATCGTGTCGCTGGGCCTGATCGGCCAATACTGGTTTCAGAGCCCGGCTAGGTTTGTACTGGAGACCAACGTTCCCTGGATCGAATCGCCCGCCATCCACTACCACGTCGCGATCGACGGCATCAGCCTGTGGCTGGTGATCCTTACCACGTTGCTGACGCCCATTTGCGTGCTGGTTTCCTGGCGGTCCATCGATAAGTACGTCAAACAGTTCTTTGCTTTTCTGCTGCTGCTCGAATTCGGCCTGGTCGGCGTCTTCTGCGCGCTCGACCTCTTCCTGTTCTTCGTCTTCTGGGAAGTTTCGCTGGTCCCCATGTATTTTCTGATCGGCGTGTGGGGACACGAGCGCCGCATCTACTCGGCCGTGAAGTTTTTCTTGTACACCATGGTCGGGTCGATGCTGATGCTGGTCGCGATCATTTATCTTTACAACGCTTCCGGCACGTTCGACTACACCCGCATACTGTCAGGCCTTCAGAACGGATCGATCGCGCTCAACTCCCAGGAACAGTTGCTGCTATTCCTGGCATTCTTCATCGCATTTGCCATCAAAGTTCCGCTGTTCCCCTTGCACACCTGGCTGCCGGACGCGCACGTGGAGGCTCCCACTGCCGGTTCCGTCATGCTGGCGTCGGTGATGCTGAAAATGGGCACCTATGGGCTGCTGCGTTACTGCGTGCCCATGTTTCCGAACGCCGCGCGCACCTGTTCAGGATGGATTGTGACCCTTGCCATCATCGGCATCGTTTACGGCGCGCTGGTGGCGATGGTCCAGCCCAACATGAAGAAGCTGGTGGCGTACTCCTCGGTCAGCCATCTCGGCTTCGTGGTGCTCGGCATCTTCACCTTCACGCAGCAGGGTTTCGACGGCGCGGTCTACCAGATGCTCAACCACGGCATCTCCACCGGCGCGCTGTTCATCCTGGTCGGCTTCCTTTATGAGCGCCGCCATTCGCTCGAAATAGCCGACTACGGCGGTGTCGCGACGCCTGCGCCGCGCCTCTCCACGGTCTTCATGATCACCATGCTCGCCAGCATCGGCCTGCCCATGTTGAATAACTTCATCGGCGAATACCTGGTGCTGCAAGGCGCGGCCATGGTTTACTTCCGCTGGAGCGCATTCGCGGCCCTGGGCGTAATTCTTTCGGCGTGCTACATGCTGTGGCTCTACCAGCGCGTCTTCTTCGGCCGCGCTTCCGAAGACTTGACGCACCACATGCCAGACTTGAACTTCCGCGAATACGCCATCATCGTCCCCTTGATCGCGCTGATGCTCTGGATGGGAACCTTCACGCAAAGCTTCATTCCACCGATTTCCGCCTCGAACGCCTTGATCCTTGGGCCCATCGATGCCGGGCGCGATGTGCACGTGCGCAATTCCTCGCCGCCGCGCGCACTCGCCGGGAAGGAGCTGGCCAATGCTCGCTAGCTACGTGCCGGCCGCCGACGATTACCTCCGCCTGCTGCCCGAAATCATCATGACCGCGGGCGGCGCATTGATCATGCTGGTTGAGCCGGCGCTCGGCGAGAACAAGCGAACCGCGTTCAGCAGCATTTCATTGGCCGCTTTCTTTGCCGCCCTGGCCGCCGCCATCCGCGCCAACAGCATCCCCGGCCTGTCGTTCTCCAATATGCTGATCATCGACGGCTTCGCCACCTTCTTCCGCGTTTTGGTAATCGCCGTCGGCATTCTGAGCGTGCTTTCAGCTTCCCAATACCTGCGCCGCGAGCACGCCGACTCAGCTGAATATTATGCTTTACTGCTGTTTTCCGTAACTGGCCAGTGCATCATGGCGGCCGCCAACGAGCTGATCATGATCTTCATCGGCCTGGAGATTTCCTCCATCGCCACCTACGTCCTGGCCGGCTACCTGCGCGACGACAAGCGCAACAACGAAGCGGCCCTGAAATATTTCCTGCTGGGATCGTTCGCCACTGCGTTTCTGCTTTACGGCATCGCCTTCATCTACGGGACCACTGGCAGCACCAATCTGGCCGACATCCGCAACTACATGCTGACTCCCGGCACCGAAAGCAACGTCATCCTGGCCAGCACCGCCGCGGCTTTGATGTTCGTCGGGTTTGGCTTCAAGGTTTCCGCCGCGCCGTTCCAGATTTGGGCGCCGGATGTTTATCAAGGCGCGCCCGCGCCGGTGACACTGTTCATGTCAGCCGGCCCGAAAGCCGCGGCGTTCGCCGTCTTCCTGCGCGTCTTCATGACTGCCTTTCTTCCCATCGCGAATCGTTGGGAGCCGTTCGTCTGGTCCTCGGCGCTGCTGACGATGATCATCGGAAACTTCGCCGCGCTCACGCAGTCCAACATCAAGCGGCTGCTCGCCTACAGCTCCATCGCGCACGCCGGTTACGTGATGGTGGCGATCGCGGCGCACAACCAGATCGGAATCGCTGCCGCGATGTTTTATCTGGCCGCCTATGCACTGATGAACATTGGCGCGTTCGCCGTAGTGACGCACTTCTCGCGGCAAGGTGAGAAATACGTCAACATCGAGGATCTCGCAGGCCTGGGCTGGAAACAGCCGGTCACGGCCGGGCTCTTCGCCATCTTTCTGCTCTCGCTGATCGGCGTGCCTTTGACGGGCGGCTTTTTCGGGAAATTCTACATCTTCAAGGCCGCGCTGGACGCCCACCTGGTTTGGCTGGCGGTGCTGGGCTTGCTGAACAGCGCCGTGGCGGCGTATTACTACCTGCGCATCCTGGTGGTGATGTACATGCAGGAACCGGGCCCAGCCACGGTTTCGGTGCAGCCGTTAAGCGCAGGCATCCGCACTACGCTTTGGGCCTCAGCGCTCGGCACGCTGATCCTGGGCATCTTCCCTTCAGTGCTGCTCAACTTCGCACAGAACTCCAGCGCGCTGGTGAAGTAGCCGCCGGTAGCCGCCGAGCGCTCTATCCGATCGCGTTGAGCAAGTACTGCTGCATTTCATCGCCAATCTTGATCACCTTGGTGTTCGCATCAAAGTTGTTCTTGGCTTGCAGCATGGCTACCGCGGCCGTACTCAAATCCACGGTATCCTGCCCAGCAGCCGCCGCGACCGGCGCCTTCGCGATCTGCTGCGCCGCTTGATCGAACTGCTCTTCCGAGTTTGACAGGCCTTTGAGGGCCGTTGTGAACCCTATCATGGGAACCTCCGTCGAGGGAACCTCCCGTCGACTGGACTCTATTTGTCTTGCTTTTCTGGCTTGACTTCCTCATCGGCCGGCCGGAGGAGAATTTGAGCCATATTGTACTTAAGCTCTTCGATGCCCTGCCCCGTCACGCTCGAAATTTCGTAGTACGGAAGTCCCAGTTTGTCCGCAGCCACGCGCAGCGAAGCCGTCCGCGCCGGATCCTGCGCCGCATCTATCTTGGACGCCACCACGAACATCGGCTTGGACGCCAAAGCCGGGCTGAAGCTCGCCAGCTCCTCCAGCACGATACGAAAATCCTCAGCCGGCTCGCGCCCGCTGGCTTCGGAGACATCCACCAGGTGCACCAGCAATCGTGTGCGCTCGATATGCCGCAGAAACTGGACGCCTAGCCCGTGTCCTAAGTGCGCTCCTTCGATCAGCCCCGGAATATCGGCCACCACGAAGCTGAAATCGTCCACGCTCGCAACCCCCAGGTTCGGCTCGAGCGTGGTAAACGGATAATCGGCGATCTTGGGTCGCGCCGCCGAGATGCGCGAGATCAACGTGGACTTGCCCGCGTTGGGAAACCCCACCAGCCCCACATCGGCCAACAGCTTCAGCTCCAGGCGTAGATGCCGTTCTTCGCCCGGCTTTCCGGGCTCATGCTCGGTGGGCGCTTGATGCGTGGACGTGGCGAAGTGCTGGTTGCCGCGTCCTCCCCGGCCTCCATGCGCCACCGTAAAGCGGTCGCCCGCGCGCGTGAAATCGTGCAATAGCTCGCCCGAATCTGCGTCGTAGACAATGGTTCCAACCGGCACCGGCAGCTCGATCGATACGCCCTCGCGCCCGGTGCGATTGCTGCCTTCGCCGTGCCGGCCTCGCTGGGCAGTGTGCTCGGGATTGTAGCGGAAGTGCAGCAGCGTGTTATGGTGCTCGCTGGCCACCATCACCACGTCGCCGCCGCGCCCGCCGTCGCCGCCGCTTGGGCCCCCGCGCGGAACGTACTTCTCACGCCGAAACGCAAGACAACCGTTGCCGCCGTCGCCCGCTTTCACGCGGATTCTGACTTCGTCAATGAACATCGAGGCTGTTAATCAGGATTCGGGGACCGCGCCCCCGAAGAAAAAGGGAGGCTAATGTCGAACCGCTTAGCTGGCCGGTTCGATGCTGATAAATTTTCCGGACCGGCCGCGGTCGCGAAATACGACGATCCCTGAGACCTTGGCAAACAGCGTATCGTCTTTGCCGCGCCCGACATTGTCGCCGGCCTTGAAAATGGTGCCGCGCTGCCGCACCAGGATGGAACCTCCCGGCACCAGCTCGCCGCCGAAGGCTTTCACCCCCAGCCGCTGCGCGTTGGAATCGCGCCCGTTCTTAGAACTGCCCAGACCTTTTTTATGCGCCATATTGCACCTATGCCAGAATCTCGTTCACGGTCACCGCCGTATAGTTTTGCCGGTGACCGATGGTCCGCTTGTACTGTTTCTTGCGCTTGAACTTGAACACGATCACTTTGTCGCCGCGGCCGTGACTCAGAATGGTTCCCTTGACGCGCGCTTTGCCAGCCGCTTCGCCGGTGACCAGTTCGTTGGAGTCGTTCATGACCGCCAGCACGCGGCCAAGTTCCACTTCCGCGCCCACATCGCCCGAGAGGGTGTCGACCTGAATCACGTCGCCGGGAGCGACCTTCCATTGTTTTCCGCCCGCTTCAATCACTGCGTACATAACTGTCCTTCTTCGATTTTTAAAATTGGTTGGGCTAATCCAGGCAGGCCCGAGCAGGGATCTCCCAAGCTGGAACTGCAAAACTTAATGATACAGCAAGTTTGCACCGTATCGCAAACCGAGCTCAAGCGGGCATGTCCAAAGACTCAATCTTCTCGGCCGTCTCGGGCCAGGCGCCGTTTAGAAACGTCCCAATGGCGCCGAATACTTTTCCCGGGTTTTCAATCCAGGGTGCATGCCCGGCTTCAACCACGGTCACTAGCCGCGCGTTAGGCAGCCGCAGCGCCCATTCCCTTCCTCCGCCATAAGGCGCGCTCCGGTCTTTCCGGCCGTGGATCGTCAATACGGGAGCTTGCGCCTTGGCGAAATCCGCTGCAGAAAGGTTCAGACCTTGGAGCGAAGGGACGATGTGCTCGGTCCAATATTTCATGAAGTTCAACTCGTTCGGCAGGCCGCACCGGCCCCAATCGGTCCTGTGTGCATTCGCGGGATCGACCACATACAGCTCGCGCAGCACCGCCCAGAACTTCTTACAAATTTCTACCGGATCGCCCGAGAGACGCTGCTCGATCAACTGTCCAACCCGGCCGAGCACCTCCGCGCGTTTGGCATCGTGACATCTCAGATGTTCGGGATACTCCTTACCTTGCTCGGGCTCAGCAGGACCAATTTGCACCACGCGATTGGTATGCTCGGGATACTTCATCGCGTATAAAGCAACCATGACGCCTATGTAAGAATGGCCGACCACGTCCAGAGTGCCGATTCGGAGATGCTTTCGGACCACCTCCAGATCGTCGACGTCGTTATGGATGCCTCTTTTGAGCTTCGCGGCGTCGTTGATGGCATCGGATTTGCCCCGGTTCCGCACATCGTAAAATATGAGCTTCCGTCCATCCGCGAGCGGCGAGAAATCATCGGCGAGATAAATCCCGTTCGGAAACACGACGGAGTTCGGACCGTCTCCAATGGTCCGAAAATACAATCTGGCGCCGTCATTGGCGGTTAGATAACCGTCGCTCCACGGCATCATTAGCCCGCCCCAAGATAAACGAACCGTGCTATAAACAATGCCGCCAGTACGTACACCAGCCAACTAACGCTGCGAAATTCGCCCCGCGCCACCTTCAGAATCACGTACGCCGTAAAGCCGAACGCCAGGCCGTTGGCGATACTGAACGTCAATGGAATGGTAACAATGGTCAAAAACGCGGGCACCGACACCACCGGGTCAGACCACGGGATTTCGGCCGCGTGCGCGATCATGAGAGATCCCACCACGATCAGCGCCGGGGCGGTCGCCGCACCCGGGATCGCTCCCACGGCCGGGGCAATGAAGAGCGCCACGCAAAACAGCAACCCCGTCGTGATGGCCGTGACGCCCGAACGCCCGCCCGCCGCCACGCCCGCCGCGCTTTCGATGTAGCTCGTAACGGTCGACGTCCCGGCCAGCGACCCTACCACGGTGGCGGTCGCGTCCGCGAACAGAATCCGGTTGATGCGCGGAATCTGGTTGGCTTTATCGAACAGCTTGGCTTGCTTTCCCACCGCCACCAGCGTGCCGATGTTGTCGAACAGATCCACGAACAGGAAGACAAACACAATCTCGATCAGACCATAGCTCAGCGCGCCGCTAATGTTGAGGTGAAACGCGGTGGCTCGAATGTCGGCAACCGAGTAGCTCTGCGGCTGCCAGCGCACCAGTCCGAAAACAATTCCGAGCACGGTGGTTCCCAGGATGCCCAACAAAATCGCGCCTCGCACTCTCCAGGCCAACAGCGACGCGATCAGCAACAAACCAGCGATGGCCAGCAGCGTGTCGGGATTCCGCAGATTTCCCATGGTCACCAGAGTTTCCTTGCTGGCGACGATGATTCCGGAATTATGCAGCCCGATCAGCGCGATGAACAGCCCGATGCCCACCGCGACCGCCGCGTACAGCTCATGCGGAATCGCCGACACGATCATCTGCCGCACTCCGACAGCAGTCAAAACCAGGAACGCAACGCCCGATAAAAATACCGCGCCCAGCGCCGTCTCCCACGGCACTCCCATGCCCTTCACCACCGAGTAAGTGAAATAAGCATTGAGTCCCATTCCGGGCGCGAGCGCGATGGGATATTTCGCCAGCACGCCCATCATGACGCTTCCGAATCCCGCGCACAGGCACGTCGCCGCCACCACCGCCGCCAGCGGCATTCCGGTCTCATGCAAGATCGCCGGATTCACGAAAATGATGTACGCCATGGTCACGAAGGTCGTGCATCCGGCCAGAATTTCGGTGCGCCAGTTGGTGCCGAGTTCGCGAAATCGGAAGTACTGCTCCAGGCGAGCCTT
>Ga0335083_10010154_pt1 | contig 11394 bp, 17 predicted proteins | sample Lox_Sample_42_FD_206716 | JGI IMG/M metagenome (GOLD analysis project Ga0335083, IMG submission 206716) | Soil microbial communities from Loxahatchee National Wildlife Refuge, Florida, United States - Lox_Sample_4.2 | ecosystem: Environmental > Terrestrial > Soil > Wetlands | place: USA... | reverse complement strand
CGAGGGTGCCGACCACTCCTTCAAAAGTGTTCGCCTTCTGTCGACGGGAAATACCGATTGGGCGCGCCATATATTTCACTATAGCAAGATAGTGCTATATTGAAAATAGGATATCGAGATGTTCGAACCGCGTAGAGTCCGTGCACTTGTTGAGACACTGGGGTGGCCGAGGACGGTCTTCTTGCTCTCTCTGGCCCTTCTCGCGTCGCGAATCGTGACTTTTGAACAGTGCATGATTCTTCTCTTGATTGCCCTAGCGGCTCCTTTTTCTAAGCAACCGTGATGTGCCGGTCAGAAAGTCAAGAGATGGCTAGTGCAGCGATCGGCAAACCTGTGAGTTGATTGTCACGGATGGTTGGGATTGTCTCCCTGGAAGTAGAGCAATATTCGGTTTCCCCGCAGGCTCGTTCACCGCTTTGCAAGAAGACTAGAACCGACGAAACCAGCATTGTTTTGCGCCCTGTATTGGCCGTCGAAGGTCGACCTCGGCGATGAAGCTCCCCAACCAAACCGATTGAGACACGTCTTCGGTCCGGGAGGCCAACTCACTTCATGAAGACGCCTGATGCCGCCAACGGTTGACAAACTGTAATGGTGTCGTTGGAGTCGGGAGCGCGTAGGAAATCTTTGAACCTCTCATGCGGGTTGCGGCTGGCTAGACTTGTGAGGATCCGTCCCCAAGTCTCGTTGAGCGACGCGGCAAGATCGTTCTCCAGGCTTTCGAGAAGAGCACGCGCCGACACCAGCTCTGCCGAACTAAGATCTTCGACCGCGCTCCAGGAGAACCGGAATTTCTTCTTCCAGGCTTCCCAAGAATTCGGGTCATCGGGGAGTTTTGGCCACAGTGTTTCGCCATGCCGCTCCCCCCGTCCTAGCACGGGATTGTGGATCAGCAGGTTGCGATAGGTATCGATCTTCCGAAAAGCCAAAGGGAAATCATTGGGCAGCCGGCGCGGAAGGAACCGAACAGTGTCCCCGCTGACATGCCGCACCGCTTCGTAGAAGTCCTCGACGTTTTCGCAGCAGGTCTGCAGCAAGGAGATGACCTCCTCGGGGTGAGTAGGCGCATCTGGTGCAGTGCTTGCCTGTTCCAGCCTGAGTTCCACAGCCCTCGATAGTCTGTAGAAAACGGAGTAGTGGCAAAGAGCAAGCTTTTGCCATTCTGATGGAATGTTTCTCCGGACGCGAACCCACGACCGATCCGGAACTGCGACAGGAGCGAGAACCCTGTTTGTCAGCGGAACCACATAGAGCCGCCAGAATATTTCGTAGTTGCCGAACCGGTCCCGGACCAGGCGCCACCGCTCATGTTCGTGGCGGTCCCCATGATTCTCTAGATTAAATTGTTCGAGTTTTTCGCTTGCGGTCATGACGTCCTTGCCTCGGTCCGATATTTTGCTGAGCAGAACTCTTATTTTCTCACCAGGCGGTGCGGCTTACGAGGGTGCGAGCACGGAGAAAGGCGCTAGAGAAACAATCCGGGATCGGCTCAAGGTCTGAACCGCCCTCGCGGATCTTGGGTTTCTCTCCGAGAAAGGCAAGCGAAAGCACACCCAGCAATGCCTGGTCGGACTACTATGGGACATGGCAGTCTTCCTGGGATTTTCGGCAGAAATTCAAGGAATTGACTATCCAGCGGCTGCGATCTTCAAGCTGGATGCTGGAGCCGCCTTCTGCTGGAATGGTGACCACCCCACAAACGGCTATCTAGCAGTCTTTGATCTCGTACAACAGAAGCGACATTGGGTGTCAGGATCGTTTGGTGTCCACGGAAGCCGCCATCGAAACGGCGTGCGCCATCAGGCTTTGGAGCCTGCGGGACATAGAAAAATCTACATCTCGCCGTACATGGATACGGCGGCTACAGATTTGGCGTCAGACAGCCACATTCGCACTGTCCATGTTCCGCTGCTCCAAGGGTTTGAATGGTGGCCTATTAAAACCCCGTTGTGGGATGCAATTGCAACGACATCACGTCACGTTCTGCGAAGAGAAGACTTCGGCGAGCGAGTTGACGGCGTGATCTTGCAAGGATTCATGTGTCGCCACGCCTGCGTCGATGATCTGCTCGCCAGATGGCGAAAAACCACCTACAGGTCATGGATTGAACGCGACGGGGAATTTGACTTGGTTGTTCTCGCCGAGGTCGTCAGGGTTCCCACGCCCATGCTCCGCTAAAACACCCTACTCTGGCTTGATCCCTCTTACCTGTAAATGCCAGTCGGTGACGGCAAAGCGCTATTGCAGTGGTAGTGATCTGCTGCACTGTTCAGGCATGGTGACTGCCAGCCGGGAAATGTCCCCGCTTTCCGGCAACGACATTGGTTGAAGTAATGGCCGTGTATGCGGGTCAATCAGCGCCAACTCAGCGGCGTTGTCGGATGGGTCTAGAGGATTGAAAGATGTGCTGTGTGCGAACCAGCCATCTTTCCTTTGCGGGATGACGGCGGAGTAGGCGTTGGAAGCGATCCCGTCGTAGAACAGAATTCGGTCGCCATATTGGTCGTGCAACTTCCGAGCGAGGGACATCAATTCGTCCTGATTGTGAAATGGGTACTGGCGCACGATTCGATAGATTCGCAGCTCTCCGCCGATGAGACGCAGGCCGACCACAGTTAGGTAATGGCTCGGATCGCTGTAAAAAGCACCGAAGAAGTGCCGCTCGCTGTTGCTGCACTCGTACTTGTAGTGCCTGAGCACTTCTACGTTCGCCTTCGTGACGACGTTGTAGAAGTAAATGCTCCCATAAACCCAACTCAGCGAATCGGCAAGTTGCTTTTGCGTCTCCGTTGGGTAACCACGGAAGGCGACTTCGGCCTTGCAGGCGATACGAACGCAGCTTTCTTTGGTGTATTCCTTCTTCGGAACGATCCAGTTCACTTCAGAGAAGTGCGGATCATTAATGCTCTCTCCAATACAGAAACCATCCAGACAGAGGTTCGCTGGCGTCTGTGCTGTCAGCGGCGATGCGAACAGGACGAGGGTGAAAAGAGCGAACGATAGCCGTGCGACTCGCATGTTGAAACTCTTTGAAGTAGTGGACTATCGAGGACGGATGCGTCACAAGATTACGGAAGTTTAGCCCGTAGGCTGCGGTTTTACAGGATTACATAGTTCCATTCGTCGCCATCCTCGAACTTGCATCGTGTCCGCAATTGCGTCAGGTCTTTCTCGGAAAGCGACTCCGCATCGAACGTATGCACGATGTCTGTGGGAACGTGCTTGAGGGCGCCGGGTTCCTTGATTTCTTCTGAGACCGCAACAACTTTGAACGTACGTCCGTTGCGAAGGTCGGCAAAGACAGCGTCCTTTTTCAGAGGCTTGTCCCTGAATCGCACACTTGTCTCGCTAACGGGCACAGACCCATTGTGCTTCCAAACGTAGTCGAAAAATTTCACCGCTTGGGCAGGATCGCTCACTTTATCGTATCTTCCTGGCCAAATTGTTTCTTAATCCTGCATTCTTCCGCAAGTTGCCTATGGGTGGTTCGGCTTGTCACCTAGAAAGGCGAAGAGTATCCGTTTTCCTCCTGGCTCTTTCACGGTTTTGTGGGAAGATTCAACAGTGACGAAAACAGAATTGATCTGCGACAGAACATTCGGATTGTCGCAGATCAATACCCAGCGATCATCTTTGGCGTCGTCATTGTGGAAGACACCCAGGCTGCTGATGGGTTTGTCGGCACCGAGGCGCTCACCCCAAACGTAGAACGATACTTTGGCATCCAGTTTTCGCGGGTCAGCGAGATCATACGCGTAGAAGGTCAGCGATTTCCCTTCGGCATAAAAGATCCGTCCGAAGGCGCGCTGACTCTTTCCATTCCCATCCCGGTCGTGCACGTCAATGATGTGCAGATTGCGCGCAATAACCAGATCGCGAACGTCACTGCCTCGAGCCGCGAGTTCTTGTTGCTGGCCGAGAGCGGCCTCCTGGGCAGCCAATTTGTTCCGCAGGTCTCGCAACTCACCTTCTTTGTAGGCCAGCGCCACTTCGTTGGCGTCTTTATCGGACTTCGACTTCGCAAGTTCCGCCTCAAGACTCGCGATCCTATTTTTCAGCTGGTCACGCTCCGATATTGCGCTTGTATTCGCCTTTTCCGCTTCGGTGAGCTGTGCCGCCAATGAGGAGTGCCGGTTCCCCAGATCCTCAAGCTCAGTCCGCTGTCGCTGAATAGTGTTCTGCATCGTAGCGACTTCAGAGCGGGCTGTATTCAAATCGCGACGCAGATTCGCCTCTTGCTGTAATTGAGGCGGCGCCGATGGAACCGAGATCGGCGGCTCGGACTTAGCCGCAGCGTTTCGTCGGGCGCCAGTGGAAGTACGAAACATAGTCTGGCGGCCGGCTAGGAGAAATCCCACAATAAGAGCAGCAAAACAGAACGCGGCCAGGGGGACAAGAATGCCGGCGTTTCTTGGCTTCTTCGCTTCGGACACGGGTTCGCGGCTGATCTCAATCCCTTCCGAGCGTGCACGCGCGACAAATCGCTGCGTCATCCCAGCGGGGATCTCGCAGCGCAAGCGCTTGGCCGCAACCTGCGCTAAACCCTGAGCGCTGATCTGAGTGAAGTCATAGGCAACGCTGCGGCATTTGGGGCAGCCTTCGAGGTGCAGTCGGAGATCGCTCAACTGCGCCGACGAAGCTTGACCGCTGGCCGCGAGGGCACAGAGTTCCTCGTATTGTTCATGGGTATTCAACGAGGATTCCCTTCGGATTGACTCTACGCTCTGCTGCCTTCTGTTTGGAAGCGCAAGCCTCCGCTCGGAGCACCTTGCGCAGTTTTGCGAGGCCGCGGTAGAGATTGTGCCGTACAGAGGACGCGGTGTCTCCGGTTTTGCGGGCAATCTCTTCGGCTGTCAGGCCATCAAAGTAGGTCAATTCAACTATCTTGCGCTGGTGCGGTTCCAACATCGCGAGGACTTGTTCCACCAGACAGGCGATCTCCTGTGGCGGCAGGCAAAGTAGGTGCCCGGCACTATAGAAGAGTTCCGACGGAACGAGTTCATCGAGCTCGGCGCGGCTATAGAACCGATTGGACTCGAGGTGCTGGCGGCGGTTGATGGTGCGGTGGTAGGCGTATTGGAGCAACCAGGTCTTGAACGTTCCTCGATCGGAATTGAACTGATTCACTGCCTTGAAGACATCCAGAAATACCCTCTGGACCGTCTCCTCCGCCTCGCCGTCGTCACGCAGTATGGCGCGGGCGATCCGGAAGACTAAGGCGCTATGGCGTTCGAAGAGAATTGCCAGTGCGTCGTTGCATCCGATCCGGAGTGCCTGCATTAGGTCTTCGTCGGTAAGGCTGCGGAGGCGCGTGGGAGAGAGGAGAGCGGCTGCCAGTTCGTCATCAGACAAAGGCATCATGACACCCCAGCAAGGCGGCCATTCTTGAACTTCCAGTCCGAATGCCGTTAGAAAATGGATACTATACTTTGTGGAACTATTCACTGACTACTTCCAGACTGCATGCTGCGCATGGCAGTTGGAAACAAACCTGTCTCGTGGGAAAAGCGAGCCTTCGCACGAGTTTTGCTCGAATTGCGCGAGGAACGTAATCTCACACAAGAAGAGCTCGCATTCGAAAGTGGTTACCACCCCAAATACATCAGCCTTCTTGAGCGCGGAAAATATAGCCCATCTCTAACCACGATCTTGGAACTGGCTGACGCCCTACGTGTTACGGGATCTGATCTCATCGCGCGGGTAGAGACTCTGCTCCCGCGCAATCGATACCGTCGCCGCGACACACGACCGCTTCGCTAAATCAATCGCGCCTGACAGTTTAGGAGTCTGCTCAAAAAGGATAGTATACTTGGTGGAACTATAGTAGGTAAAGCGAGATTATCAAGCCGCCTATGGCAAAAGCAGGCGGCAAAGAACCCCGGCATCCGAAAGAACCCGTTGTGCGGGCTGCTTTTGCACGGACCCTTGTGGAGTTTCGAAAGGAAGCAAAGATGAAACAAGGCAAGGTGGCAGAGGACAGCGGCTACGAAGAGAAATACATTGGATATTTAGAACACCGGAAACACACACCCACACTCACGGCAATGATACAAATTTCGAAAGCTCTGAACATTTCCCCAACAGAAATGCTAAAGAGGGTGTTGGAGCTGATGCCAAAATTTGCACATCTTGAAAATGGCGGAACGGTATCTGGTGAACAAACTACCTAAAGATGCGTGATCGGTGCCGGACCGCAGTACATTAGCCATCTCGAAACCGGCCGCATCAAAACTCCTCGCTGGGACCGGATGAAAAAGCTAGCCAATGTTTTGAGTGTGTCCCTGAATGATCTATTTTTCTTTGAAGGCATCGATGACAACGCAGAAGTCTTGCGCTCGAAAATACAACATCTTGCAGAAACTAGCGATGTCGAGAAGCTGCGTAAGTGCTATCGCCTCATGATTGTGTCCCAAGAAAAGTAATCGCAGAGTGCACACATCCTGCACACAAATCAGTCGAAGCGCCCAACAATCTAATCTCAACTGCGGTCCGACAGTCAGCCAGTCGCCCGTATCGCGGAGATAAGTTCTGCACACAGTTAGCTCGCGAAAGTGATTTGCGGTCGAACTGGGAAAACGACTGTTTCAGTTGCTATGAGCGGGTTTTTCGGGACTCGCTCACAAATGTTCCTAACCTTATCAGAGCCAGAGGTTTGTGCGATGAGACGACAGACACTGAGAGGCTTCCCCCTGCGCCGCATCAAACTTCATAGGGCTGAGGTCGTGTGCCTTTCGGAAAAGAAGGCTCCGTCTTTGGTGAGACGACGGAAATCAGGTGCGGCCACCGGGGCTCCTGAACAAATCCTGCAGCGGCCAAGAACTTGGGATTGCCTCTGGAGTCGAAGTCTCCAGGTAATTCAATGGTGCCGCCAATACAGCGCTCATACCAATCCACGGCCGCCTTCGCCGTCATGCGGATGCGCTTCACGTACAGGTAGTTCCGTCTCCCAAGTCGCCTCAGCTGGAAGTTTTGTTCCGCAATCTCCGATGGACTCGGAAACTCGGCGGGGTAAAGTTCAACGAGTCCGAACATGAGAAAGCGTGATTGGTCCGCGCGATACCGGGCGAGGTGGACGAGTGCATTGCCATAATCCTCGATTTTGACCGCCGTTAGGGGTGCAGCCTCAGGGGTGGAACCCGAAGTTGTTGGCATGGCGTAAGAATACCTATCGGATATTGGTACCAAGACCCTGCGTCACTCGTGTGAGGGTGGAGGCGCCAAATTTCCGCACCAAGTGCCTGCCCTCTTCGAGTTTCTGCCAGTTGGGAGTGCGAACATGGGGCCGACGGGCGCCCTTTACCCTAGGGGCTTCTACGAAGAACCGGGAGGAGACTCGTCTTGCTTTTGGGGTTCTTCCACGACCTTCAGAGGTGCGGCCGCGGAAAATGGAACTGCCACAGCCACCATTATGGCGGGCGTTTCCCACTCTCCTCGTTTCAAATCGCGAACCGGACAGCAGACGGGATTTTCCCGCAGGAGGGTGTCCCTTCCGATTGGAATCGAAGGAATCAACGACACTACATCGCCTTCTGGAATGATGATTTTCTTATTCACCCATCGAGCATTTATTTCCGGCGTGGCGTCGTCCATGTCGAGAACCCAGATCTGCCGTGCGGCGCGTCCATAGAGAACAGCTGTGTTCAGTACAACAGCCCGACCGCGCCTCGGACCGCCGCCGAGGTGTATCTTGAACTCGACCAGTTCACCGCGCTTATACGAGAGTTCTTCTTCGTTGATCATCTTCTCACCAGTCGAATCCTTGTTCGACGCAATCGAGCAGGTTCAGACCCATCTCGCGTACCCGGTCGAGGAACCGTTTTGCCTCGGCACTCCGAATTCTAAGGCGTTCTCCCAAGGCAAGAGATGTGTCTCCGCTCAAATCGAGGTATTCCTGATCGACGATGCCGTGATTGTGAATCAGGATGTGGCGACGTTGGACCATCTTTTTAATGAATGCCACTTCGTCGGGCGGAATCGTTCGCTTCGGAACATTTGCGTTTCCCGGCCATTCCAGCAGGCCAACATCGAACCACTGCGATAGCGACTCGTTGGCCGCGAACGGTTTCTGAAAGTTCAGGTCATCAAGTTGTTTTCTTCGCCGCGCAGTCATCGGGAGCAAGCGCAGCTTCAGCCGAACATGCTTCGCGAACGGCTCGAATGCGGAGACGCTCTTCACGGTCAGGTCCTCCCATACCTCTTTTCTCGCATTTCGGTCGGTAATGTTCTGATCTGTGTGCTTCCAGCGATCCAGCATCGTCTCGATTTCCTGATTGAACAATTTGCGCGAGTTCGTTCGACCGCATCGTGGACAAAAGCCGTAATCACCCAATATGTCGGTTTCCGTTCCACACTTTGGCGTATCGCACGTGAAGTGGAACTGCTGCTTCACTTCTGAATAGTGCCACGCCGAATTCACGTCCGACACCTGCTCTTCGCCGATGGAGGTCGTCTTTCTCTCCCGGTACGCCCGCGCAAAGGTGTCGTAGCAAGCTGTCAGGTATACGCGTTGATCCGTTGAAACGAAATCGACGCTCCGTGCGACTCCAGCACAGTATGGGCAGTGCGTAATCTCGGGTACGACATGATTTGTTCGGAAGTACTTTTCGCAATGAGGACAGTTGCGCCCCCACATGCTCTGTTGGTCGGATTGGATACACGCTGTTACCGAAGGCTGAGGTTGAACGGCAACTTGTCCGAGTCCCACCGCTGGAACGGCGCAGAGTATGTGCCGACCATCCATGCTCAAGGCAACGAAGTAGAGTGCCCGCATGAACCCCGAGACTTCGAAGGCGATGCCCTTGGCGTTGACGTGATACGTTATCTTCCCGCCTCCGGCAGGAATCGCCTCTTTGTATTCGGTCATTGTGACTGACAGGCTGGTTCCGTAATTTTAGCAGCGAACCGGAGCGGCAAGTGCATGGCGACCCCTATTAATAGGCTGATTGAAAAGAAGCGTACAACCCATTGCGGCTCTAAGGTGTTTCCTGTATACTGCAGGGTACTGGTTCTATAGATGCAAGCTCCGCTCTTACGTTGCAACAAACAGTAACCGCGTCTTTCGCATTCCGAGACCAGAATTCAAACGGCACCCACGCCGTGGAGGTTTCGGATGTCGACATGGCCGTTCTACTTCAACCCACTGATTGTTTTCAATGGAATCGAAGTCGATGTAATCGACATCGGGGATGCCGATTGCATTGTCGTGACTAAGTGGCATGATTCTTTTCCGCATCGAATTCTGATCGACGGCGGATGTGGCGGCGACGCTGAAGTGATTTTGGACTTCCTGCTGCGGCGCGGCTACACGAATTTTTGGGCAGCCGTCTGTACTCATCTCCATAATGATCACGCCAGCGGCCTCGTCAAGCTCGCGCGAAACCCAGCACTCACTTTCCAGAACGGATGGATGCATAACATCAACCGTCACATCAGTGCAGAGTCCCTTCGCCGAGCTTCGAGTCTCACCGATGGTGTGAAGGAAGTCGTTGAGGCAACGAAAGAACTAGCTGCGGCCTTTGCGAGTCGCGGCATCACTCCGAAAGAACCGTTCACCGGAATGTCCATCGCGGCATACCCTGATATGTCTGTTCTTGGTCCGTCGCTTTCGTACTACCGCGAGGTGATGACAGAGTTTACCGACGTGAAACTCTCAATTCCAATTCCGTTGGCGACGACCGAACCCGAACCCTCCAGCTTTTATCATCTTGCAGCCCTCGCTCTGGGTTCCGCCCCGAACGCTGCAGGCTCGAATAGTCTGGCATCGCTTTTCCCTCCGGTTACATCGTCCGCGATGCCGCCACTCTTCGGCGCGCTCATCAATTCAAGCGTGAAGGAGAACCCAACGACTCAGCCCTTCAACAACACAAGTGCAATTCTGGGAGTGAATTTCAACGGCGCAGAACTCTTGTTTCCCGGCGATGCCGGATCAGAGGCACTGTCCTATGTCGGTGCGGAGTGGCATGACCTGCTTTACATGGGTGTTCCGCATCATGGAAGCAACGGCAATTTGTCGCAGTTCGATATCGAACGGTTCCGTCCGAAATTCGCGATCATCTCGGCCAAAGGAGATTCTTCACATCCTGACCGGGCGATTGTCAGCGGTTTGGTGAAGGTCGGAGCCATGGTAGGGAGTACGCACGAACACGGTAATCTTTGGTTCTACTCGGGCGTCGTACCGGCGCGCTCCGACTACCACCCAATCATTGGACTAAGGGGAACTGGAAACCCGCAACCGCTGCTTTAGGGACGTGGTGATTCAATATGTTTGAAAAGTTTCTAGATCCCTACGAAATAAAAGCACGAATCGCGCCGGGGTTGATCCTATCCGTTGCGGTGCTGGTCGACGTGGTTATCACGGCTCCGGTATTGAGCAATCTGCCCATCTTTGCCGCCACGGGAATCTTCAGCCTCGCGTTGATCTACGGGTTAGGGAATTTCGCGCGGGCGCGCGGTGCAGGAATCCAACCGAAGCTGTGGGCAGCTTGGGGCGGAGAGCCTTCAACCCGTTTTCTCCGATTACGCGACCCTCATTTTGGTGATGGCCTGAAAGCGTCGATTCGGAACGAGATTACGAGAAGATTCGGGACGCGGTTGCTGTCGCCTGACGAGGAATCGAGAAACGCGGAGGGCGCAGACCGAGAGATCGTCGATTCCTTCAGACGAGTCCGTTCATATCTTCGCCAGAAGGACTCCGACGGTCTTTGGCAAAAGCAGAACATCGAATATGGGTTCTGCCGGAACCTGCTCGGTTGTCGAGTCTCGTGGGTTGTTTTATCACTGATTGCCGTCGCGTTCGCGTTGGGGAGCGCGGTCCGGAGCGGCCAGAGCCTTGTAAACGCTGGTTCAATTGTGGCCTCCATCTCGCTCTTGTGCGCCGTATACGTCGGTTGGTTTATGCTGCCCACCGCGACAAGGCGGGTAGCTGAAGCTTATGCCGAATCTGCGTGGATGGCCTTCCTATATTTGAGCCAAGGCGAACCCGCTGCTAATCCCGAACCGATTCCTGCGGCGCAAGACTTCATCCACGTCGATCCTGCAGCTTTGTAGGCAATCGGGCGTGGATTCGATGAACGAACCTGTTGGCAAACTGAAAGGCTAGGAAGGAGTGGGAGAGTATGAATGTGATTTGTCCAAGTTGTGGTATCACCGTCGGTGAGCAAGTCGGCGGAAAACTCGCAATAGGGTTAACGGCTTTCTACTTCGGAAAGAAGGTCAATCCCGTCGTTGCATTGGTAGCTGGGCTCGCTGGCGCATGGCTGGGACACCAGTTCATTGATAGTGCCGTCAGGCGCTGTCCGCAGTGTGGAACCATCTTCAAAATCGCAGGCGGATTGCTCTGAACGGCATCTGCTTTTTGGGAAAAAATCGAAGGAGTTAGTCGGAACCCATGGCGCC
>Ga0335083_10010153_pt1 | contig 11396 bp, 10 predicted proteins | sample Lox_Sample_42_FD_206716 | JGI IMG/M metagenome (GOLD analysis project Ga0335083, IMG submission 206716) | Soil microbial communities from Loxahatchee National Wildlife Refuge, Florida, United States - Lox_Sample_4.2 | ecosystem: Environmental > Terrestrial > Soil > Wetlands | place: USA... | reverse complement strand
CTTGGCGAGCGCTGGGGTTCCCGGCCTCAAATAGCTTGGACTTCCGGGAAGTTGCGGAGGGATCATACCGGTGCGTAGCGGATACATGCCAGTGAAAAAGACGTTGCGCCCTGACGTGCAGCTCTGCATGGCGTAATAGCTTGTGAACCTCGCACCCTCATGCGCGATGCGGTCGATGTTTGGTGTTTCACCAAGCCCTACGCCAGAGTGATAGACGCCCACCTGCATCCAGCCGATGTCGTCGCCCATGATGAATAGGATGTTAGGCTTTGCCTGTTGCTGCGCCGTAGCTCGTGCGCCCGGCAGAGTTGCAGCGCCGATCACCGCAACAATCGCCATGACTACGAGCCTTGTGCCGGCGTCGGCGACTCTCTTCTTATCGTAGATCATGCTAAGAAACCTCTGTTGTTTTTTCATCATTCGCCAAAACGCCATTTATTGACTCTCGATGACTACTGCACTGCGTCGGTCGACTAGCGCGCGGCCGTATTGGCGCTCGACGGTTTGCCGGCGCCCAGCGACACCAGTTTCTGATCGAGCCCGTTAGCCCAATAATTCATCGCGTTCTCGGCGTCGCCCCACTGCCATACGGTTGCGTTTCTGACCGCCGCCGTTCCGAATCGCTGGTCGGCCCAGGCCGCCAGCAACTGCCCGTTCTCTGAATCGGTCAGCTTAGCCTCGGCGGTTGCCGAGCCGACGAAGGCGTAGGTTCCCGTCGCAAGATATTTGAGCAGATTGAGCGCATGAGCCTGAGGCACCACTACGGAAATGGTGCGCAAACCTGGGGTGGCTGAACTGGCGTCGCTCAGCGCTACGTCCAGCCGTGCCACTCCTGGGCCGGGGCCACTAACGATCGTAAAGTTCTTACTCAAGTACTGGACAAGCGTCACATAAAAATAGTCGCACAATATCTGCTGGTCCTTGCTGGGCACCTTCGAATCGTCATCCGCCCAGAACGTGACCGGCAGCACCAGAATCTTGTTGTAGCTGCTCCACTGGACATTCGGTGCCATGTAGCGAAGCATTGCTTCCTGACCTGAGCCGGCTGCGCCCGGTTGCAGAAGCGAATAGTCGCTGCCTAGAAAGCCACTGGGTGGCGGTGCAGCAGGCTTCTCGTTTTCAACTCGCTGGACTACGTTTGGTTCCGGCGCGGCGGTTTGCGAGCAACCAGCCACCAAGGCCACCAATGCGACTCCGCAAAGGATGCTGGACGTCAATCTCTTGATACTCACTTCGGCTTTCATCTGTTTCCCCTCCATGGCGGCGATATCTCTTTCACTGCCGTTCTATGCCTTCAAACAAACGCATATCTGTACATTCAAACGCTATTGGCTATCAGTCTAATTGGACCTCAGTTCAATCTTCGTCTATCGTCGCTACCGAGTGCGACCTTGATACAATTAGTGGCTCCCTGCTGATTTGGACCTCCTCGCGATCGCGTCGGGTGCTGCGCACATTCCCGGCCACGACGGTGCGATGACGAGCCCCAGGACTATTGCAACTTTGTCAAGCTCATGGGTTGTGGATTATTTATGCTGTCGCTAATCATTGTTATCTCCGCAAAGCTCCGCCAATGTTCTTTACGACCAGACTTTTGCGAGAGGATAATTCTCATACTTCAAAGCCGGTGCTATGGTTGTGCGCTACGGTGCAGCGACCACCCGCTTGCGGTCAGTTGCTGTTGCGCAAGGGGCGTCATCTGGGCGGGAATCCACAGCACGCGATTTTGCAGCGCGAGCAATGCAGGGGTCGTCACGAAACCCGCAATGCGCGGCGTCCACGATACGTAGTCGACCGGCGCGGGCACTACCACAGTGCCATTCTGGTCACGAGCAACCAGTACCCCTGGGACCTGAATCGCGGCGATCGGACTCTTCTGCTGGCCCCATTGATTGAGTATGTGCAATGAGGTCGCCAGGAAACGTGCCTCGTACTCGGTCATCGTGTTTCCCACCGCCACCGCTGCGGCCCGGCGGCCCGGAATGTCGCCGAGACCTTCGAGGTCTTCGACCGCGGAAACCTGCAGACTCAACGGGACCGCGGAATTGCTGATGAAGGTTGCGATCTCGCCTTCCGATAGCCCCATGTTCTGCAGCTTGTGCTGGACAAACAGGATGAGGTCGCCTTTCGGTTTCTGGTAGACGAGATCGTTGGTGAACTCCACCCCCGAGATGATCATCGAGGCCGGCACCGCCATCATCGCCGCATCGACCGTCAAGCGGGCCGAGAACATGACCCAGGCAACTGAGTTCAGCTTCTTGGTGAGGACCGGATCGGAACTGTAAGGATCGACGTGCAATCGTCTAGCCAACTCTCGACGAACCTGGTCGTAACCGAGCGCGGTCATCGTCGCGTTGCCGGCCTGGTCGGCGGCTTTGCCGCTTCCGAACGAATTCGAGGCTGACGACGCTACTTCCCCCACGCCGAGACTCACGCGGTCAAAGAAAGTCCCAATACCGTTGGGCAGCCCCGTTACCGTATCCATCGGATGGATGACCATATTGGCAGCGTCCGCGACCGGACGCTCCGCGCTTTGCGCAAACGCCTTGGCAAATACACCGGTCTTGCTCACGTTCTCGAGGTAGGCGATCGCGGGTATCTCGGAAAGACGTATCTTCAGTAGATCGAGGCTCTCCACCCGATACGTCCCTGCGTCGGACAGAAATACTGATGCGTCAGCGACTATAGTGTATTGGCCCATCGCACCATCGGTCGGCACCATATGCTCAACGTGAAATCCGGGGCCTGAAAGCACGCTCTCCGGCAAAAGTTGTGTGACATTTATAATCGGCGGCTGTTCGAACTGACCGCTGCCCTGCGCCCACAGCATTTGGGGAACGAGGAATACAAGCGCCAGCACTGCATAACCACCAAAGCATGAAGCACGGCGCGATGACGAATTACAACGGATCATTTGTCCCCCGCTAGGCTCCGTGAATCAGTGAAGCTCGACTTTACATTCAAACTCCCGGGACCAGTGCTCTCTGCACACGATCTACGTTCCCCCATGGATGAATGCTGCTGACTGACAGTTCTTACCATCGGTGCCAACCTAAACATTCTTAGGAGTTTGCCGCTATTGGACTTTAGGCCAATGGTCTTTAGTCCAATCAGGAGTCTTACTTCGGCGGCCGCGAAGGCTGTACTGGGTACTGTCAAATATACATCCATTCGGAAACAGGCAAGCGTCCGCAACATCAGCAGTTCGATCACGGTTGGTGCTCACCGGGGCTGCTTAACAGAGCGGCTTAGATCCCGCCGATCGCCGAGTTGGCAGCCCGGCGTCCGCCGTCGGTGCATCACTCGCGGATTCTTCGACGCAACCACAAGCGGAGGCGGTCTTTGGAAGCCGTTGGGGCGCGATCGAGGTAGCGTCAGACAGGCGCGGCCATTGGCATCGCCATGAGCCCGCTTCGGCGCGACGGAATCGATGAGCGAATCCTGCTCGAAGCGATTAACTGCGCTCGCGCCGTGGAAAAAACAAACGAAGCAAATATTAGACTTTTCGCCCCGCGCGCTGTGCGGTCGACTTAGTTACCCCTCGAGCTCCCGAGCTGTCAAAAGAAAAGGTCTTCGCATCGGTGCGGCGCGCGCCGAGCCGTTCCGCCATGCGTGCCAGTTCGGCGAGCGATCCGGCGCCCATCTTTTCCATAACCCGCGCACGATGGACTTTGACGGTTCTCTCGGTGATGCCCAGGTCCGAGGCAGCTTGTTTGTTGAGGGAGCCTTCCGCGACCAAGGCGAAAATCTGTCGCTCGCGCGGCGTCAATCTACCGTAACGCCCTTCTATAGTAGTAATTTCATCGTGCGAGGCTTTCAACCGGCGGCTCTGCTCGGCGGCACGAAGTATCGCCGCAAGCAGCGCGTCGCTGTCAACAGGCTTCTCCAGGAAGTCCACCGCTCCGCCCTTCATAGCTGTGACACCAGCCGGGACGTTGCCATGACCAGTAATGAAGACCAGCGAGAGATGAGGAGAGGTCTCTTTCAGCTCTTGCTGTAGTTTAAGGCCGTCGATACCGGGCATTCGAAGGTCGGTAACTGCGCAGTCGACTTCTTCGCGTGCGGAATTGTTGAGAAACTCGTACGGCGATGAGAAGGTAATGGCCTCGATGCCTGCCGACCTCATCAGACGCGCAAGAGAGCGGAGCGTCCGCGCTTCGTCGTCGATAATTGCCACTTTGATCGAGGCGCGCACGAGGCCTCCGGAAGTGGCGTCATTTGCGGCTTTCTGCATGTTCTTGCACTGGCAGCTCGATTATCAGAACCGCTCTGCGATCGGGATTGCAGAGCGCCTACATTCGGCTCCCGTGAGTCTCGACGATCATGCGCTTGCACCTTTCTGGAGACAAAGTTGATCCGCGGTCGTGCGTATCCTTCGAATGACGGTGTGGACGGAATGGTAATCCAGCCCACTTTGCGTTCTTATAGCCGAGACGCATTTCAAAGGATAGAGTTGCGCAGCGCTTCACATGCTGTTCACAAAAAACAGTGAAAGACTCATTAAGACATTGTCGCCGTTCGCGAAAACTCTTGATCCGCGGGCTTTTACGGTCTGTTGGCTATGGGTGAGGGGGCCAATAACTGCGAGGATCGTTTTGGGCCCGCTGGCGCCTGGCGTTGCCATCGGGCGGCAACTTCTATTTGCTCTGCGCTTCCTATTCGCTGGCATCGACAGCGACTAGTCTGAAACGAGTCTTCGCTCGATAGGTGCATTCGCGCAAAACTCTTGATCGCGCAAAATGCCCGTCGCTCTTGACGACTCGGGCAGCACGGTCTCGTACGCATAGACGATCCAAGGCTTATCGGATTCGATGCTTACGTAGCAGTCCACGTCGGCGGTCATGTCTCTGCCCGTTAGCGCGACAGGAACGGAAAGAGGTACCAGATGCGCTCCATTCGACGATTCGCGCTGAGTGGAGTGCACTGCTTCCCCTGCGGCGTAGTGTTCGATTGCTCTTGCACATACGACGCTAAGGTCAAGTTCACAGCCGGTGCGTGCGGACTCGTTGGCCGGAGTCCGCGCACTGCAGCCAAGCAGCGCAAATTGAATCAGTATCTGTGCACCGAGACCCAATGTTGTTAGCGAGTTGCGCATTTCTTCACCGAGTTCGTTCTTCTCGCGAACGTTTACGAAGCACAATATCCGCTTCTGCATCAGGTGATGAAATTGGCCTTTGGTCCATAAGCCTTTGGTGCAATAGACTGCGACTGGACTTGAGCGAAGAATCCTCTTTCTCGAACCCGACCGACGAGAAGACCTGATTAGGGCGCTCGCTACTCTGAGCGGATGAATACAAAAGGCTCACAGCGGGTAGCTGCCACCATTGCAGTGCTGCTCATGTGCCTCTGGCAGCCGACAGGTGTCGTTGCCAATCCAGTCGACGAATCGATCTGCGATGCCGCCGCCGATCGCTTCCTTGCAGCAGAGAACTATCCTGAAGCGATTCGTCTTCACGGGGAGTTTCTGCGGAAAAATCCGACCAATGCGCTCGCTCACTATCATTTGGGCTTTGCTGAAGGAATGGTAGGCGACAAAACACAGGAGCTCAGAGAGTACCGGCGCGCCTCTGCGCTTGGACTCTCGCGCTGGGACTTTTTTCTGAACATGGGACTCGCCTTGCTCGATGGCGGAAACCTGGAGTCGGCGACGAACGAGTTGCGGCTGGCCGTTGGACTCAACCCGAGCCGACCCGAGCCGCACTTCAATCTAGGCCTGGTCTATGAGCGCCGCGACATGTTGACCGAAGCGGAGCAAGAGATGCGGGCGGCGCTACGCTCGGATCCTACAGAGCTGGATGCCCGAAACATGCTGGGCGTCATTTACGCTCGACAGGGAAAGACCGCGAAAGCCTTCAGCCAATGGCATGCCATGCTTCAAGACGCACCCTACTACAGCGCGGCTCGCAAGAACCTCGCAATTCTTGAGGGGAAGCGGCCTGTCTCACTGGTGACAGGGAGACGACCAATTATTCCCGGCCGTGCAGCAATTCGACCCAAGATCGCTAGGCTGAGTGCAGCAATGCGGCTTTAGCAGGGTATTGATCAAAGGGTTGAATCACGAGCTTGGCTTGGTCTGGTGAGATGACGAGGTGAGTATTGAGGTTGCGGGCGGGTTTCTGCCAAGTTGGGCCGTGAGAGGCGCAGCTCGCTGGCGACTCGATTCATCCGCTGGGACAGAGCTTTGCGATTCTCAGCACACCTGGCACAGAATGAGCGGCGGCGGGGTGGCTCGGCGCTCGACCCTCGCACCACGTTTCTCCGAGGACGAAAGTCCTATGGAATCAGTGCGGTCGTTTGACCGGGACGCTCTGGGTCGAACACCCTTTGTATACTCAGGCCATGTTCGCGCTAACCCGTGTGCACGAACTTGCTCCCCAGCATCCCGAATGGACACAACACGAACCGTTCAAGGCCGTTCTCACGAACGATCGTGAGGCGATGGCCAAGTTCTCTGAATCGGATTGGGAGGTTATTCTCGCGGCCACTCACACTGGGATGACCACCGAAGCATTCCAGAAACTTGTGAAGCAATGGCTGGCAACGGCCAAGGACCCCAGGTTTCATCAGCCTTACACAGAACTCGTCTACCAGCCGATGCTTGAGGTCATGGATTTCTTGCGTGCCAACGGATTCAAGACCTACATAGTCACGGGCGGCGGCCAGGAGTTCGTTCGCGTATATAGTCAGCATGTCTACGGCGTCCCGCAAGAGCAGGTCGTGGGATCGAGTATCCTGACCAGGTACGAGTATCAGGATGGCAAACCGGTACTAATGCGGGAGCCCAAAGTATTTTTCATCGACGACAAGACAGGCAAGCCGATCGGGATCAACCTGTTTATCGGCAAGCGGCCATATGCCGCGTTCGGCAACTCGACCGGCGATCAGCAGATGCTTGAGTGGACCCAGGCGGGGAACGGTGCGCGATTGATGATGCTGGTCTTGCATGACGATCCAGAACGCGAGTACGCGTACGGTCCCGCTGCCGGTCTGCCGGATAGCAAGGTTGGTACGTTCTCTCAGGCGCTGTACGACGAGGCCAAGTCCAAAGGCTGGACCGTCATCAGCATGAAAAAGGACTGGAAGCACATTTTTGCTTTCGAGAAGTGAGGTGATGACGCCGAATAGAGGCGGGGTTATGGCCATTGAGACATTGTCGATGGAACCGCGCTTTTCAACACCCTTGATGCTAGATGATTTTTGCCGAACTGCCCGATGGCGTAACCCAAGGACTTGAGCAATTCCGCGATAGTTGGGTCCTCTACCCGAAATACCGCATTGGGTTCTGGCCCGTGATGAACGCGGCGCGTCTGGCCATGCAGCTTTGCTGGCCATAGTAGTCGGTGAAGGCATCACACAAGAGAATCTTTCGACAGTGCCAGCGCGCAATCTATCGCCTCGAACAAGGCTTTCTCATCTATAGGCTTGAACAGCGCTGCCACTGGATGTGACCGGTCGATCAGCCGCTTTGTTTCGGCGTCGTTACGGCCGCTGATCATGATCACCGGCAAGCCACGCTGCGATTCATTCAACACACCGATCAGTTCGACACCATTCATTTCTGGCATGTGGACGTCCACTACCATGCATGCATTGGTCTTCGGGATGTCACTAGCGAGCAAAGCGCTCGGCCGATCGAAGCTCATAACGGTGAAACCGGCGGATCGAATCAACCTGGCCGCGGCGGGTAGAAAAGATAAGTCGTCGTCCACCAGCAGGACCGTAGCCCTGGTATGCTTTGCGATCGATCCGACGGCTTTTACTCGTCGTGCCTTCGACTGTTTGGACACTGCAGCTGCGCGCTCCAACTTGCCTGCTTCGCACCGTGGACGCCGTACCTCGCCTATTTATCCGCTCGCCTTCTGGTTGGTGCCGTTGTACCAGAGAGACTTGGTGCCCAGATCACTTGCATAATCGAGAGCCAGCTGGTTGGGCTTCTTTACTGCGTAGTCTGCGGCGGCGGCAAACTGCAGCTTCAATCGGGTGGGTAGCAGCACCTGGTCAAAAGCTATCTCGGCATGCAAGGTGAACGATTTGGCTTCGGCGAGCGTCGAGCACGCGCCACGCAGGATCTTCTCGGCTTCCGGGTCCACATGAGAACTGGCCGTTTGCGGTTGCAACGCAGACGGCGGTCCCTTGCTTGTGGCAGAGGCCGGCGCGTCAACCGTGGCTTGATTCGAAGGCGCGATCACCCCATCAGCTGCGAGAGCTTTGCTATCAATCGTTATGAGTGCTGCGAGCATCATGGAAACCAAGGCGAACGAGAACGAGTTGGTCATCATGTCCGCTTGCTCTCGCCATCCGAATAGGGGACTTTCTGGCGTCTCGCTGAGAACTTAGCGGGTTTGTTCGGAATTGATAGTTGGACTTTAGGCCAATGCGCCGCCCCCTTCTGGCAATTTGGACCAAAGGCCTAGGTCCGGGGTGCTAGGGCAGGCGGGACGACACGAAATTGCAGCAGACGTGGCGTAAGACCTGTAGTTACGGTTGTGTGACAGTCAGGTTACTTATTGCCGCCTTCTAATTAACCTGCCCAAGTGATAAGAATTGCGGCGCACTAGCGCCATTTCCCCCAGCCCATCCGTGCGAGGGAAAGCTGCGCGACGACCATAATGCCCCTTGCTGTGCGGACGCGGGAGAGCACTGACGCTCGCTCCCACTGTCACGGAGAGAAGCTTATGAGCGTTGGGGGAGGATTTTCAGCCTACGCCCTGGAAAGGCTGAGCAAAGATCCGCAGTTTATTCTATATCGCGCCCGCGAGCCCGCGAGTCGCCGACGCGTCCTCCTGTTTGCTCCCGCTTCGGAGAACCTTCCGCAACATATTCTTAAGCGCATCGAGCATGAGTACGCACTGCGCGCTGAGCTCGACTCCGCATGGGCGGCGATGCCCATCGCTCTGGCTCACGACGGGGGGCGCACGATATTGGTGCGCAAAGACCCGGGCGGAGAACCGCTCGATCAGCTACTCGAGCGTCCGTTCGACCTAAGACAATTTCTGCGAATCGCGATCGGGTTGACAACGGCCCTAGCCGCAATGCACGAGCGGCGCATCGTGCACAGAGACATAAGACCCGCCAACATCCTGGTAAATGCAGCGTCGGGCAAGGTTTGGCTTACCGGCTTCGGCGTCGCGACCGGCCCATTGCGCCAACCACAGGCGCCCGAGCCCTCGGCGACCGTTGGGGCCACTCTTGCCTACATGGCTCCAGAGCAAACCGGACGCATGAACCGGTCAATAGACACTCGCAGCGACCTCTATTCGCTCGGAGTCATTCTCTATCAAATGCTCACCGGCACTTTGCCTTTCGTTGCCTCCGACCCTCTCGAATGGGTCCATTGTCACATCGCGCGGCAGCCGGCATCGCCGCATGAGCGAAGGAAAGAAGTTCCTGAGGCACTATCGGCCATAGTCCTGAAGCTTCTGGCCAAGAGCCCGGAGGAGCGTTACGAGACCGCGGCGGGCCTGCGAGCTGATCTCGCAAGCTGCCTGAAGGCTTTGAACGCCGTTGGACACGTTGAACCGTTCGTACTCGGCAGAGCCGACGTGTCGGATCGGTTGGCGGTCCCGGAGAAGCTCTATGGACGCGACCGAGAACGAGCGATTCTGGTCGAGGCATTCGATCGGGTTGTAGCTAGCGGTACGCCGGAGTTCGTTTTGGTTTCAGGGTACTCTGGCATTGGCAAGTCGTCGATCGTTAACGAGCTGCAAAGGGCGATCGTGCCAACCCACGGCATTTTCGTTTCAGGCAAGCTCGACCAGTACAAGCGCGAAATCCCCTATGCAACTTTCGCGCAGGCTTTCCAAAGCCTGATTCGCCAGGTGCTCAGCTGTGCCACCGTCGAGTTCGAAATGTGGCGCGACGCACTTATAGGGGCGCTGCAGACGAATGGGCAGCTCCTGATTAATCTGGTTCCAGAGCTGGAGCTGGTAATCGGCAAGCAACGATCCGTGCCGGAACTCACTGCGCACGAGGCTGAGAACCGGTTCCATCTCCTGGTTCGAGCTTTTATTGGAGTCTTTGCGCGGCCAGATCATCCGCTCGTACTCTTTCTGGATGATCTGCAATGGCTTGATCCTGCGACACTTAAGCTTCTCGAGCACTTGATTGTGCAGGTGGAAGTCCCTCACCTATTGCTCGTTGGTGCCTACCGCGATAACGAGGTTAACGCTTCCCATCCGTTGGCGCTGATGCTGGATGCGTTACGCGGGAGCAAAGCGCGGTTGGTTAAGATCGAGCTGTCGCCGCTCTCGCTTGATGACCTTGGCCGGCTGGTCGCCGATACCGTCCATCAGGAACCTGCGCTGACAGAGTCGCTCGCGCGACTGGTGCATGAAAAGACCGCGGGTAGTCCTTTGTTTGTGGCCCAGTTCCTGACCGCGTTGGCCGAGGAGCGCCTCCTCGAATTCGATCCGAGCATAGCGACTTGGCGATGGGACGTGGATCGCATTCGCGCCCACAGAAGCACCGACAATGTGGTCGACCTGATGCTCGGGAAGTTGAATCGACTCCCCGACAATACTCGTGAGGTCCTCAAAAAACTGGCTTGTCTGGGAAACAGGGCGAACGCCGCCACTCTGGCTGTCGTTCAGGGGCGGTCAGAGGAAGAGACGCACTCGGGTGTGAGCGAAGCCGTGCGGCAGGGGTTCGTTATACTTTCAGGCGATTCGTACGAGTTTGTCCACGACCGCGTCCAAGAAGCCGCCTATTCGCTGATCCCTGAAGAGGACCGCGCACACGTCCATCTGCAGATTGGTCGCCTGCTCATCGCCGCGACACCGGCCGACAAAATTGCCGAGCGTATATTCAACCTCATTAACCAGCTCAATCGTGGAACCGCACTAATCTCCGACTCGAACGAAAAATCTCGGGTAGCCGAACTTAACCTCCTCGCAGCAAGAAAGGCACGGGGCTCGACAGCTTACGCCGCGGCTTGCACCTACACGTCTGTCGGAATGTCGCTGCTGAGTGATGAGGACCGGGATAGCGCGTACGAGCTGGCGTTCGCTCTGAGAGTACTACGCGCAGAATGTGAGTTCCTACGCGGCAACTTCGAGGCGGGCGAAACCCTCGTTTCGCAGCTTCTCAAGAAAGCGAACTCAACAGCCAATCGGGCAACAGCTTATCGCCTCAGGATCGACCTTCACATCATGAAATCGGAGCATACCAAGGCGGTGGACAGCGCGCTCGAGTGCCTGCATGTTCTCGGTATACAGCTCTCCTCGCGCCCCGTCTGGGAACGCGTCAAGACCGAATATGAGGCGGTCTGGCGGAATCTGGGCCAGCGATCCATTGAGAGCCTGGTCGACCTGCCATCCATGACTGATCCGGCGATGCAGGCGGCCATGGGCGTGCTGTCTGTCCTCCATTCCTCAGCCTTCTCCGTCGATATCAATCTG
>Ga0335083_10010152_pt1 | contig 11396 bp, 9 predicted proteins | sample Lox_Sample_42_FD_206716 | JGI IMG/M metagenome (GOLD analysis project Ga0335083, IMG submission 206716) | Soil microbial communities from Loxahatchee National Wildlife Refuge, Florida, United States - Lox_Sample_4.2 | ecosystem: Environmental > Terrestrial > Soil > Wetlands | place: USA: Florida... | reverse complement strand
CTTCGTGATCACGGCATTCGACTTGTCCATGGCCGCAACGCCTCCGATCGCCGCTTGCCGGCTCTCGATCGGTTTTCCCGGTGCGGCCCACTCCATCAGAATGGGCACGGCGCGGATGTCGCCGAGTCTGCCGAGTCCTCGCAGCGCAGCGTCGCGAAGAATGTCGTCCGGCGACTCGCTTTTCACGGCGGCGGTGAGCACTGGGAAGGCGTCCGGCGCGTGGACGCTAGCCAAAGCGCCGAGCGCCGCGGCTCTCGCCGTGTACGCTGGATCGCTCGCAGCGATTTTAGAAAGCTTTGCCGGGAGCGAGTCGTCATCTTTGAAGTTACCCAGCTCGCTAACCGCGACGCTGCGCACCCACGGCTCCGGGTCCCGGACCGCAGCGAGCACCTGCTCCTCGGCGTCCGGTCCCCCCACGCGGCCGAGAGCCAGCAACGCCTCCACGCGAACGCCCCAGAAGCGATCGTGGCGCGCCGCATCGCCTAGCGCGCTCACGGCGCGCGGATCGTCCTTGATCGTGCCAAGTGCAACCGCGGCTTCGGCGCGATCCGGTGTGGTCGAGCCGTTCTTGAGCTGGTAGGCAAGCAGACCTGCGTCTCGCTTGAATTCGAGGCTCTTCAAAATCTTGTCGCCTTTGTCGAAGACGATCATTCGCGGGGCGTCGTCCACCGAGAACGCGAACGTCTGGCTCGCCTGGCTCACTTCGACCGTATGCGTCTCGCGCGCTTTCGAAGTGGCAATCTCGATATCCACGGGCACATGGAACAACGCTACGCGGCCTTCCACCTTCTGCGTTTGCTTCACCGTCAGCTTCACCTGATGCGCGTCGGGATCGTAGACGTAGCTCACGTCGAATTTCGGCGCGCCCGCGCCATACACCCACTGCTCGAAGAATCTGTCGACGTTGACCGAGGTCGCCTGCTCGACGGCCTTCTGCAGGTCGGCCGTGACCACGTTCTGGCCCTTATTGCCTTCGAGGTAATGGTGCAGCGAAGCGTAAAACGCCTCGTCGCCGAGCTTCTCGCGCAACATGCGCAGCACCCACCCCGCCTTGTCGTAGACGTTGTCCTGATATTCCGTCGAATCCTCGAAATCCCGGGTCACGATCGGCACGGGAAAGAGGCGCGGTTGCCGCACCCACTGATTCTGATCGCGCCAGAAGTCGAAATCGTATTCGTCGCGGCCGAAGCGGTGCTCGCTCCACACGCGCTGGAAGAAATCCGCAAAGCCTTCGTTCAGCCACAGATTTCCCCAGTCCTTGCAGGTGACCAGATCGCCAAACCATTGATGCGCGAGTTCATGCGAATTCACGTCGTCCGCGCCGTCGCGGTCCTCGGGAGCGAGTGCTGGATTCACCAGCGAATGGGTGGTGATCGAAGTCGCGCTGGTGTTTTCCATTCCCTCGGCGACGAAATCGTCGAGGGCGGTCTGCGCGTATTGCGACCACGGGTAAGGCTCGCCCAGCTTGCTGGTGAAAAGGTCGAGCATCTCCTTTGTCTCAAAAAAGGTTGGGTCGATCTTCGATTCCTCGCCGCGGGGAACCAGGTAGCGGAGTGGAATCCCGTGCCAGGAATCATCGCGTTCCGTGAACTCGCCCGCGACGACCGAAATCAGGTATGTCGAAAGTGGTTGCGTCTGCTTCCAATCCCACGTTTTCTGTCCGTCCGGTTCCGTCTTCACTCCGATGAGCTGGCCGTTCGAGACCGTGGTCCACGTGGCCGGGACCGTCAGCAGCATCTCGGACGTGGCGCGATCGTTCGGATAGTCGTAGAGGGGAATGTAGTAGCGCGTGTCCTCGGCCTCGCCCTGCGTCCAAATCTCTTTTGGCTGATGGGGATAATTCGCGTCGGGCAGGACGAAATAGAGGCCCTTCTTGGGCTTCCCGTCGTAGCGAATCAGGACTTCATGTTTTTCGCCGCTGGCGGCGGGATGATCCAGGGTAACGATCAGGTTGTTGGGCGTGACGGCAAATTTCGCGGTCTGGCCGTCCACGGCGACGCTTTGAATATTCAGCGCGACCGAGTCGAATTTCAGGTCGGAAACATTGTCGCGCAGCGCCGCGACGGTTTCCGTCACTTCGCCGCGAACCGCGCGCTGCTCGACGTCAAACCACAGATGTGTGTGAATATTCTGCAGGTCATAATCGCGGCTGCGCGCGTAGGGCTCGTCCGCGCGCGCGGATGCCGCCATCGCAATCGCAGCGCCCAGCAGCGCGAACCCGGCGGCGCGGCGCGCAAGGTTCCTCCAGCTTGGGATGAGTCTTTCCATTCCTTCTCCGACGAGATAAATCCGATTTCGTAAGCTAACCATCATAGCAGGTGAGCCGGCGTTCACATTTGAGAGGGGCGCGCCCGAAAGAGTTGTTGGCGGGCTCAGAATGCGTCTAAGATGCGCTGGTGACTTTTCCGGCCTGGCTCGCCGCGATCGTCCTGTTCTTGCAGCTTCCGATCCCTCTCTACTGGTTCGTAGTGCATCCGGGCGCGCGTTTCTGGCGGCGATATTCGCGCGCGGTATACGTCGTGGGCTTGGCGTGCTCCTGGCTTCCCGTTACGGTCGCGCTGGTCCTGTTTCATCGAAGGCTGTTTCGCTCTACGTGGCCTTCCACTCCGGCATTTGCAGCGGGGCTCGCTTTGATCGCGCTGGAAATGTGGATCTTCTGGCGAGTACATCACGATCTGGGAACCGCGCGCCTGGTGGGGAAGACCGAAATCTCCGGCGCGGGCGAGATCCAGAGCAGCGGAATCTACGGAATGATCCGCCACCCGCGCTACGCAGCGTCGTTTGTGGCGATCGCCGGTGCCTGCATCCTTGCCGGAGCGACACTGGCTTGGATGGCCGCTTGCGCCTGGCTGGTTCTAATGACGATCGTGCTTACGCTTGAGGAGCGGGAAATGCATGCGCGCTTCGGCGAAGCCTATGAGGTCTACTGCAGGCAGGTGCCGCGATTCATCCCGCGGTGGAAGTAGGCAAACGATTCGCTAGCAGGCGGCGCGACTACATCCCGCCATTGCATGGCGGAGTCGTGCAGCTCTCTGTCTGTTCCAACCAGAGACCAAGAGCCGTACCCCCAAGGACCGCGGCGGCGGCGGCGACGAACGCCACGTGCTTCCAGTTGATTCCGCTGTGGCCCACGCCGTACTGATCCTGGCCGCCACCGGGCTCGGCAGGGGCTGCGGTGGCTTCAAACGTCTCGCCTTCCGAAATCGTCTTTCGGTCGCCGTTCGGCGCGATGACCAGCAGGGACCCTTCGTAGGCGCTGATCTGCATCTTGGTCGGACTCAGCACTGCCACCTGCGCGAAAACTCGCTGGCCATCCGCGCCGCGAATGGTGGCGAAAGGAGTCGCGATTTCGAGCTGGTCCGGCGCGCTCGTGGAGAAGCCCAGCGTTCCGCGTGTCACCTTGGCCTGCACGCGGCTCTCTCCGGACGCCAGCGTCGCAGCCGTCGAGGCGAGCAGATACACCTGGCTCGCGCCGACCTTCATGCGCATCGTCCCCGTCGGATCGGTCGCCAAAGCGTCGCCGGCAAACAGGTCCGTGCCGACTTCAGCGTTGGCGCTGCCGACTTTGGCGTGGTCGGCGATCACCACCATGCCCAGTGGCTTGGAGCTTGCCGCCATCAAAGGAAGGTTGACCATGCCGGAGACCACAAGTCCAATGAGGACCGAGCGGACGCCCGAGAGGTTGGGACGCACTGTTCCCTCCAGGAACAACACCGCCAATGTACGCGCTCGATTTTTCGGTGTCAACACAAACTACACACAACTAATGGGGTACTGGCCGCCGAGGGTTCGCTTTTTGTTGGGGGCGGCTTTCCGGGAACGCTCTCCGTCGTTGTGACCTGAGAGTTCGTTTGCTAAGCTAGCTCGCGGAGAGGTGTCCGAGTGGTTGAAGGAGCTCGCCTCGAAAGCGAGTGTTGGGGAAACTCAACCGTGGGTTCGAATCCCACCCTCTCCGCCATCGAGCTTTGTTCTTCTTTTTGAATCACTTCCACGCGTGACCCGGGTCACTGCCTTTCGTCTCGCAAGGGCGTATAAGAAACTCCAGGCAAGGAGGGTTGCCATGGATACCGTCCACACCTATCGGATCCGAGCGGCCGCGACCGCACTTCGCTCGGGAGAGGTTGCTTCTCCTAATGTTCCGGGTTCGATCGAGTTCAGCGCTCCACCGGAGTTTTTGGGTCAGGCCGGCATGTGGACGCCCGAAGACCTTTTCGTAGCTGCGCTCGTCAGTTGCTACGTCAGCACGTTTTCGAGCATAGCCGACCTATCGAAGTTCAATTTCGTCTCGCTGGAAGTGGATGCCGAAGGCCGGCTCGAGAAAGTCGACGGCGCGTGGAAGTTTGTGCAGGTCTACCTGCGGCCCAATCTGCAGATCGAGCACGAACGAGACCGCGAACGCGGCATTCGTCTGCTGGAGAAAGCGGAGAAGGGCTGCCTGATCGCCCGTTCGATTTCGGCGCAGACGATCTTGGAGCACACGGTGATCGTGGTTTCGCCGGATGTCGCCGTGACGCACGCGGCCTAGCCGCCGGATCTCAGTGCGTTGACCTGCGGTTGTAGTTGCGCGCGAACTCTACGACCTGCTTGCCTACCAGCGCAAGCTGTGCGGCTACCTTTTCGTCCGTACAGTGGCCATGTGCGTCGAAGAGCTTTTCCGACGTATTGAGCGTCGCGCCGAAAGGGGTTGGCCAGCCGCGCAGTGCGTGCACGATCGAGCGCAGCGCCGCCAGAGTGCTGGCGCTGGCCTGCCAGCCTGCGGCGTTCACCACGCAGCCGACCGCTCGCCCATCGAGATAACTTCGCGGGTCGTCCCGCAGATCTTCCAGCAGGTCGAGCGCGTTCTTCACCAGCCCTGAGACTCCGCCGTGATAGCCCGGACTCGCCACGATCAATCCATCCGCCTTGCGCACCGCCTCGACTAGTTGCCGCTGCTCTTCGTTGCGCTCAGGATGCTCGGGCACGTAATGAGGCAGGCGGGAAAGAAACGGGCCGTCGAAAATCAGAGTGCCTGCGCCAGCGTCTTCCGCGGCCTTCAAGGCAATCCGCAGCGCGCGGTCGGTCGAAGATGTCGGCCGGGTGGTGCCGCCGATGCCAACGATCAGCAACTTGGTTTCGTTCTTCGCGTTGTCAGGGCCGTGCGTCATGGCTGTGCGTTTCTACCCTGTACATCCATTCGTGTCAAACCGGCACTGCGCGTCAAAGCAGATCGAGCGCCGCGGCGATCTGATCGTGCACGTGGTGCAACTGCTCAGCCGTGATTGCATATGGCGGCAGCACGTAGACGACATTGCCCAGCGGTCGCAGCAGCACCCCGGCGTCGAGAAAGAACTTGTACAGTTTCGGGCGCAGATTCGAGAAGTAGCCGGCATCATCCGCGTGCAGCTCGACTGCGGCCATCGTTCCGATCGAGCGCACCTCCGCAACCGCGGGATGATTGCGGATTGCCGCCAGCCGCTCGCCATGAATCCGCGCGATTGTGGCGATGCGTTCGAAGACGGGTTCGCTTTCGAAAATCCGCAGGCTCGCGGCTCCCGCCGCCGCGGCGATTGGGTTCCCCGTATACGAATGCCCGTGATAGAAAGTCCGCGAGCGATCTTTGCTGACGAACGCTTCGTGAATCGCGTCTGTGCAGATCGTCGCGCCCATGGGCAGCACGCCGCCGGTCAGCCCTTTTGAGAGGCAAACGATGTCCGGCGCAACGCCCGCCAGCTCGCACGCAAACATCTTTCCGCAGCGGCCAAAGCCGGTGAGTACTTCATCCGCGATCAGCAGCACGCCGTGGTCTGAGCACGTTTTGCGCACGCGCTGTAGGAACTCGATTGGGTGGACGATCATGCCGCCGGCGCCTTGCAGCAGCGGCTCTACAATCACTGCCGCAATCTCGCCGCCCTTCTGCCCCAGCAGCCGCTCCAGCTGCTCCGCGCAATCGATCGAGCATGTCGCCCGCGCCTTTCCAACCGGGCAGCGGTGGCAATACGCCGAATGCACGCGGTGGACAGGGAAGAGCATCGAGTGAAACGGGTCGGTGAAGCCCGAGGGCGCTCCGACCGACATCGCGCCCGCGGTGTCGCCGTGGTAGGCGTGCTCAAGCGCAACGATCTCGCGCTTTTCTGGCCGGCCGATGTTCTGCCAATGCTGCACGGCCATCTTCAACGCCACTTCGACGGCCGTCGATCCGTCATCCGAGAAGAAGATGTGCTCGAGCCCAGGAGGCAAATACTTCTTCAATCCGCTGCGTAGCTCCTCGACCGCGTCGTGCGTGAATCCCGCCAGCAGCACGTGGTCGAGTTTGGCCGCTTGCTCGGCGATGGCGCGGACGATAGCCGGGTGGCCGTGCCCGTGCAAGTTCGTCCACCAGGAGGAAATCCCGTCGATCAGTTTGCGGCCGTCGGCCGTGTGCAGCCACACGCCTTCGGCCTTCACGATGTGAATCGGCAGCGGGTCGAGCGCCTCTTGGGTGAACGGATGCCAGACGCGCAAATCGGAAGTCATGGGCGAAACACCCGCGGATCGAAATTCTTGTGGAACGCTCCGAGCAGCGCGCCGCGGTCGAGCTTTTTGAGCGGTGGCACCGCGCCGACCACGGAAATCCGGCCGTAATGCTCGATTGCCTTGCGATTTTCAATGTTCGGCTTGCCCGCCAGGATCACGCCTCGCACGTTCAGCCGCGCCGCGCGCAGGGCAGCGAGCGAAAGCAGCGTGTGATTGATCGTGCCGAGCGCCGTGCGCGAGACGAGCAGCACGGGCAGGTCAAGATGCTTCATCAAGTCGGTCATCAGACGCGTTTCGTCGATCGGCACCAGCGCGCCGCCCGCTCCTTCGACGATCAAGTTCTCCCGTGCGCCGATTTCCGGCATTCGAATTTCGTCCAATGCGATGCGCACTCCTGCCTTTCGCGCCGCGAGATGCGGCGAAACCGGTGGAGCGAACTTATACGCCTCGGGCAGGATCTTGGCGCGCGGGATTCCCGCGATACGCGCAACCGTGCGGCTGTCCGTACCTTCGCGGGTGCCCGTCTGGATAGGTTTCCAGTAGTAGGCGTCGAGCGCGGCGCAGAGCAGCGCGGAGACGACGGTCTTGCCGATGCCCGTGTCGGTCCCGGTGACGAAAAAGCGGCTAGGCATGAACGGCAGCGCCGGACATCGCGCTGGGCAGGGAATCGCGCGCCGCTTCCATTGCTCGCACGAGGGCATGAATCCGTTCGCGCGTGATGTGGCTGGTCAGCGAGAAGCGCACGCGCGCCGCTCCGGCGGGAACCGTCGGCGGACGAATCGCGCGAACCGCGAATCCGGCGCGCTGCAGTTCTGTCGCGAAGTGCAGAGCCGCGTCATTCGATCCCAGAATCACCGGCACGATGTGAGACGAGCTTTGGCCGCAATCAAAGCCGCGCCCGGCGAGTTCGCGCCGCAAAAGCTCCGCGATTTCGCGGAGATGCTTGCGGTCGTCTTCGGCGCCGCGTGCGATGCCTAGCGCGGCCTGAATCTGGCCCGCGAGGTAGGGCGGCATCGCGGTGCTGAAAATGAAGGTGCGCGCGCGATTGATCAGGTAGTCGCGCAGCGTCGCCGAGCCGCAAACGAACGCCCCCGCGCTTGCCAGCGCCTTGCCGCAGGTGTGCACGATCGCCAGAATCTCCGGTGCCCGCGCATGTTCGGCGGCGACTCCGCGTCCTTCCGGCCCGCAGACTCCGGTGGCGTGCGCTTCGTCGAACACCAGCGCGGCACCGTACGCGCGTGCCAGGCGCAGCAGCCCTTCGACGGGCGCGAGATCGCCTTCCATGCTGAAAATGGTTTCCGTGACGATCACTTTCGCGCCCGGCGCGCCGGCGCGTTCGCGGAGCACGCCTTCGAGGAATGCGAGATCGCGATGCGGATAGATCACTTTGCGCGCGCCGGACAGGCGAATGCCGTCGATCAAGCTCGCGTGGTTCAGCGCGTCGGAGAAAACCGTGTCGCCCGGCTTGAGGACCGATGAGAGCAGACCAATGTTCGCGGCGTAGCCGGAGCCGAAGTAGAGCGCCGCTTCCGTTCCTGCGAATCGCGCGAAGGCCGTTTCGGCTTGCTCCCATTCGGGCGCGTTGCCGGAGAGAAGCCGAGACCCGGTGCCGCCGGCCACGCTCGCGCCTGCGATGGCTTTCGCAGTGGCTTCCTTCAGGCGAGGATCGGCGGCCAACCCCAGATAGTCGTTGGAAAGCAGATTCACTCCGGTGAGGTTTTCGAGCGTCCGGAACTGCGATTGCGCGTGAAGCTCGTCTAGTTCACGCGCCATTCGCTCGCGAATCGTCGCCATCGGATGCGCCTCAGGCACTCATGGCCTTCATGCCCAGCGTTTCGAGCAGGCGGTGATCGGCATCCGCACCGGGATTGGGCGTGGTGAGCAGCTTTTCGCCTGTGAAGATGGAATTGGCGCCGGCGAGAAAGCACAGCGTGACCGCTTCCTGCGACAGTCCGCGGCGGCCCGCGGCCAGCCGTACGCGCGAAGCGGGCATGAGGATACGCGCCGTAGCGATGGTCCGCACCATCACCAGCGGGTCGACCTCCTCGGCGTTTCCGAGCGGAGTGCCCTCGTTGGGCACCAGCATGTTAATGGGTACGCTTTCCGGATGCGGGTCGAGGCGCGCGAGCTGTTCGAGCAGGCTGATGCGGTCCGCGTCCGTTTCGCCCATGCCGAGGATGCCGCCGCAGCAGACGGTGATGCCAGCCTTGCGCACGTTCGCGATGGTTTCGAGGCGGTCTTCATAGACTCGCGTGGTGACGATTTCGCCGTAAAACTCCGGCGACGTGTCGAGGTTGTGGTTGTAGGCGCTGCAGCCGGCATCCTTCAGGCGCTGCGCCTGGGATTCGGTAAGCATGCCGAGCGTGCAGCAGACTTCCAAGTTGAGCGCCGCCACTCCACGGACCATTTCCAGCACGCGGTCGAATTCCTTGCCGTCGTTCACCTGCCGCCACGCCGCGCCCATGCAGAATCGCGTCGCCCCTTCGTCCTTGGCGCGCCGCGCCGCGACCAGCACGTCGACGGGATTCATCAGTTCCTGCCGCGCCACGCCGGTTTTGTAGTGCGCGCTCTGCGAACAGTACGAGCAATCCTCGGGGCAGCCGCCTGTCTTGATCGAAAGCAGGCGGCAGAGCTGCACTTCATCCGGACGGTGATATTCGCGGTGCGCCACCTGCGCCCGGAAAATCAGTTCAGGCAGCGGCAGGCTGTAGATTTCGCGAATCTCGTTGCGGGTCCAGTTGTGGCGAAGCTGCGTCATCCAGTTCCTCGAGTCGGCGTTCCGGGTAGGTTCGTTTCGCCGTCCAAGATAGCAAAATTCGGAATCGCGCGCGGCGGGAAAAGGGACCAGCGCGCGATGTAAGCTGTGACGTACGTCACCATTTTGCGGGTAGTGCGTCACTGCGGGTGGGGTCCTGCCGATAGTAAAAGTGGCTCGAAAGGAGGCAAATCATGCTAATGACGATGGTTACGGTCTGGGCGGTGGTCACGGTGGCGCTGATTGCGCTCTCGATTCACCGATCAATTTTCATCATGCGCGAGCAAGATACGCTATTTGTCTCGGAGGCCGAGCGCGGAACGAAAGCTGAGTACGCAACCACGGTGCAACGCCTGCGGCGCTTGGAAGGGGTCCTAAAGATATTCTCGTTCGCTGCGGGTATCCTGAGCGTGATTGTGGCCGCAGTCTGGCTGTACGGAAAGCTGTATCACTAGGTAATCACGCCTAGCAACTGAAGGAGGCTGGCTTCAGGGACTAAAGCCCCGCCATTGCCGGGCGGGTAGATGCCGGAGCTAAAGCTCCGACCCCCAAAGAGCCCTAGTCGGAGGCTGAGGAGTCCGCCACGGCGGTGGCCGCGGAAGCAGCCACTGGCACGGGTTCCGTCCCCTTCGCGGCGCGCCAGCGGTCCACGTAAGCCTGGGCCAGCGACATCGTGCCGGTGTAGAGATAGCCCCAGACAAACAGCAGCAGGAAAGGAACCGTCAGGTAGTTCGTGTTCTGGATGCTGTAGGCCACGGCGCCGGCGAAATAGACTCCGAGAAATACTTCCAGCCAGGGCATCCAGCCGGCGCTCTTGTGGTACTTCTTCTTCACCCAGTCGACGGAATGCTTCGCGCCCGCTTCCACTTTGTACTTCGGCGTGCGCACGAATTCGGATTTCACCCCGCAGATCGCTTCGATCACCGCGACCGCGTTCTTCACCGATAGGCCGATGCCCACGGCCATCACGAAGGGCAAATACCAGAACGTTCGCTTCCACGTTTTCGGATAGAACGCCCGCTGCGCGCAAAGATAGAACGACGAAATCGAGCAGGTCGAGGCCAGGAATAGCGGCAGGTCGATCAAGAGCACCTGGAACCAGCCTTGATAGAAGCGCACGATCATCGCCGGCAGCAGGATGATCGAAAGGAAAACCATCAGCGGGTAGCTGATGTTGGCGCTCAGGTGGAAGAAAGCCTCTGCTTTCGCTTTCGCCGGTACATCCGAGCGAAACACCTGCGGTAGGATCTTCTTGGCCGTTTGCATCAGACCCTTGGCCCAGCGCGCCTGCTGCGACTTGAAAGCGTTCATTTCGACAGGCAGCTCGCTGGGGCAGTCGATCTCCGGCAGGTAAAGGAACTTCCAGCCGCGAATTTGCGCGCGATAGGAAAGGTCGGTGTCCTCGGTCAGCGTGTCGTGCTGCCAGCCGCCGGCGTCTTCGATCGCGGAGCGGCGCCATATGCCCGCGGTGCCGTTGAAATTGAAAAACAGGCCGCTGCGGAAACGCGAAGAGTGCTCGATGGCGAAGTGGCCGTCGAGCAGGATGGCTTCGACTTCGGTTAGCTTCGAGTAGTTGCGGTTGATATAGCTCCAGCGCGTCTGCACCATCGCGATCTGCGGGCTGGTGAAGTAGGGAACGGTGCGGCGCAGAAAATCCGCGGGTGGGATGAAGTCGGCGTCGAAAATCGCGACAAATTCGCCGGTGGCCGATTTCAGCCCTTCCTGCAACGCGCCCGCCTTGAACCCCTCGCGATTGTCGCGGTGGATGTAGGTCACCGGAACGCCGAGGGTCTGGTGGCGTTCGACGCAATCGCGCGCCACTTGCTGGGTGGCGTCAGTGGAATCGTCCAGCACCTGAATGTCGAGCAGCTCGCGCGGGTAGTCGAACTGCGCGATGGCTTCGACCAGCCGCTCGATCACGTAGCGCTCGTTGTAGATCGGCAGCTGCACGGTAACCCGCGGCCATTCCGTCACCGGCGGCGGCGGTCCGGGAACGTTGTTGCGGTTCTTGAAGTAGTGGTAGACCAGCGCGTAGCGGTGAATCCCGTACATCGCCAGCACCGCCATCACCAGGAAATAGGGAAGCATGATGGCCAGATCGAACGCGTTGGCCTGGTAGAGGCCGCGGAAAGTTGGGTCAACCAGACGG
>Ga0335083_10010151_pt1 | contig 11396 bp, 9 predicted proteins | sample Lox_Sample_42_FD_206716 | JGI IMG/M metagenome (GOLD analysis project Ga0335083, IMG submission 206716) | Soil microbial communities from Loxahatchee National Wildlife Refuge, Florida, United States - Lox_Sample_4.2 | ecosystem: Environmental > Terrestrial > Soil > Wetlands | place: USA: Florida... | reverse complement strand
GTTTCCAGATGTGGAGGGGATGGCCGCGTTCTTGCGTTCGGCGCTGAGAGACATTCCGGGTATTACCGACGCGTTGGCCTGTCTGCCCAGAAAGCTCCTGCATGCCGATCCGGCCACCATGCCGACGCTCGACTTTCGGTGCCCCAGAGCAGGCGATCAACCTGTTTCCGCCGTAAGCTGCGCGCTGGAGAATCAGCCGGCCCTCAAATGCGTCCCCTTGCGCACACCGCGCCAAGAATTCGGCTGCCTGCTCCTGGCCGTGAGCAACGAGGCGCAGTTTCTGCCTTACAAGCCCTTTGTCACCAATATCGGCGGCATGATCGCCAGCATATTGGAAAACCGCGATAATGTCCGATCCCTGGCGGAAGCGAACGCACATCTGAACCGGCTCGTCGATGAGCTTGAAGAACGCGTGAAAGAGCGGACGAGGCAGATTGAGCTAGCAAACGAATCGCTGGAAGCGCGCGTGCGCACCGAAGTCGCGGCCAGGGAGGTGGCGCAAATGCGCGCGGCCCAGGCCGAACGCATGCAAGCACTCGGCCAGCTCGCCGGCGGTATCGCGCATGACCTCAACAACGTGCTGCAGGCCGTGCAGGGCGCCACGCAACTGATCGGCAGGCGCGCGCGCGACAACGCGGACATCCAGCGCCTGGTGGACGTGGTGCTGGAAGCCGCCACGCGCGGCGGCGCCGTCACGCACCGCCTGCTCGCGTTTTCCCGGCAAAGCGATCTGCATGCCGAGGTGATCGATGTCGCCGCGTTGCTGGAGTGCCTGCGCGAAATCCTCTCCCATTCCCTGGGCGCCGGTATCGAGGTGCGGGTGGTGGTTGAACCGGGCCTGGCGCCCATCGTCGCCGACAAGGCGCAATTGGAAACCGCGCTGGTGAATCTGGCCACCAACGCGCGCGATGCGATGGACGGCGGCGGTACACTCACGATCACGGCCGAGGCGATCACGTCCAGCCACGCTGATGGGCATCCGGCGAGCCTGGCAATGGGTCATTATGTCTGCCTGCGTATGAGCGATACCGGCAGCGGCATGGATCAAGCGACCCTCGCGCGGGCGATGGAGCCGTTCTTCACCACAAAGCCCCAGGGCAAGGGCACCGGGCTTGGCTTGTCCATGGCACGAGGATTTGCCGAGCAGTCTGGCGGCACGCTGCTCCTGGACAGCGTGCCGGGACAAGGCACGACGGTTTCGCTGTGGCTCCCCCAGGCGGACGCCAGCGCCGTGCGTACGCAGGCATCAGCGTCACCCGTGTCCGGTGAGCCAGGGGGCGGTCAGGTGCTGCTGGTGGACGACGACACGTTGGTGCGCAGCACGCTCGAGGAGCAGTTGGCGGACGCGGGCTTCACGGTCCTGTGCGCCTCCAATGCGGCCGAGGCGTTGGCTTGTTTGGACGTGGAACCATCCATCCGGGTACTGGTGTCGGACTTGTCCATGCCGGGCGGGATGGACGGCATCGCCCTGATTCGCGAGGCGCAGGCGCGTCATCCCGATCTACCGGCAGTGTTGCTGACCGGCTACGCGGGCGATGGGAGGGAAACAGACCTGGCGCTTGGCGGCTTGCAGGGCGGCAGGTTTTCGTTGCTGCACAAGCCCATGTCAGGCGCCCTGCTCGCCGCCCGCATCACCGCGCTGCTCGCGGCCCAGGAGACGGCCTGCACATAGACTAACCCAATAATATCAGCCGCCATTGCTGGATAGAAGGGCTCGTTGGCGTCGAATTTCAGAGAGGACGTTGGACGACAGGTCTGGAGCGCTGTTTTCGGATCGTGAGGCGGCACGCGACCGCCAGCAGGATCCCCCATAATCCCACCGCGGAGAGCGCTTCGAGCGACACGGCCGGGCCGCCCAAGATCCCATCGCGAAGAGCCAGCACCGACAGGAGGGCCGCCGCAACCTCCAGGATGAACAATGCAGGGCGGCGGTTTGCTCGCTCCGGATGAAGCACGCGAAGGACGCGCGTCAACATGCCCCGAACACCACATGTGGTTGTATAAACCATGGCCCGAAGGTGGCGATTAGCGCATAAGAAATCCATATCGCAGCGAAGCCGTCGAAATACAGAAGGTATAAAGACGGCAATATCAACCCTCGATTATCCGTCAGCCTGCCCTGACAGAGCATGCCGGGCGACCGGTTCGAGGGTCAGGCCCTGGACCACGATCGAAAAGACGACGATCCCATAGGCGATGGTCAGAATCGGAGCCTTGTTTGGGCCGTCCGGCAGAGACAGGGCCATGGCGACGGAGAGTCCTCCCCGCAAACCGCCCCAGGTGAGGATCAGTAAGGAAGCATACCGGCGCGGAAGATGCAGGTTGAGAGGCAAAGCCGAAACGGCGACGCTGAGCCCGCGGATGAGGAGCACCAGGGGGATCATGGCCGCTGTGGCGATGAAATTCCACCATTCCAGGTCGATCGCCGCGATTTCAAGCCCGATCATCAGGAACAGCAAGGCATTCAGGGTTTCCTCGATGAGGCGCCAGAAGGTCATCAGGTGCTGTCGGGTCGTCTCGCTCATCGCGCCGCCCATGCCATGATTGCCGATCAGAATGCCGGCAACGACAACGGCAATGGGGCCGGAGACCCCGAGCATTCCGGCCAGGCTATAGGTGCCGGACGCAAGCGCCAGCGAGATGATCAACTCTACGTTGTAATCGTCGACCTGCCGGATCATCAGGAACGTGAAATAGCCAAGCCCCAGTCCGAGAAGCGCGCCGCCGACCGCCTCGAGCAGAAAAAGGCTGGCGATTGTGACTGGACCGAAGTGGTCGATCTGAGTGCCGGTCGCCAGCGACAGCATGAGCATGAACAGGACCACGCCGACCCCGTCGTTGAACAGGCTCTCTCCCGCGACGGTCGCCTGAAGGTCCCGGGGGATACCGACCCGCTTCAGCACATCGAGGACCGAGACCGGGTCGGTGGGCGAGATTAAAGCGCCCAATACAAGGCACCAGGAGAGCGGTATGCCGAGCCCGAGCAAACGCGAAACGGCAAGCAGCGCCGCCGCGACCAATCCGGTCGAAAGCACCGTAGCGAGAGTGGCGAGCGCCAGGATCGTCCACTTACGCTCGAACATATCCCTGGAATTGACATGGAGAGCGCCGGCGAAGAGGAGAAAGGCCAGGAAGCCGTTGAGCAGCGTCGCTGGGAAGTCGATGCTGCCGACGAGATTGCGGATCACCAGCTTGAGGCCGAGGCCTGGCAGGACGGCATCCAGCGCGATCAGGATCGAGGCACCGGCGGCGGCGCCGACAAGCAGGCCCACGGTCAGGGGCAGCTTCCAGACCCGATAATTCAGATAGGCGAGGCCGGCCGATGTGACGAGCAGAAGGGCCAGCAGGTCGAAGGACGAATGCACGGGTTATGTCTCGTCGAGAAGCGATTTGGAGCCGTTGGCCGACTCGGGGGAGGCCATTATGCCAAGTCTCGCCGACACGGAGCCGCGCGCCAATCGGAATAAATAATTCAAGGCGATTGCGAACTGAGCGCTATAAGTATCGGATTCTAAAGGCTACGCCTTTGGCGGGGGCCAGGGGCGGAGCCCCTGGCCTTTGCTTTGCTCCCGCTACCGCCGCCGCGGCGCCGGGGCGGCCGGGGCGCTGAAGCCGAGCATACGGAACGTCTCCCGCATATGCGGCGGCAGGTCCGCCGCCAGTTCCAGCGTGCCGCCGGCCGGATGCGGCAGGACCAGCGCGCGCGCGTGCAGGTGCAGCCCTTCCGGCAGGCCGTCCACCAGCGCCTGTTCCGCGCCGTATTTCATGTCGCCCAGGATCGGTGCGCCGATGGCGGCGCAATGCACGCGGAGCTGATGGGTGCGGCCGGTCAGCGGCATCAGTTCCAGCCAGGCGAGTTTCTGCGCCGCGTTGTCGAGGGTGCGGAAATCGGTGATGGCGCGGGCCGCGTCCTCGTCGCCTCGCTCGGCGGGCTCGGTGCGTTCGCCGCGCAGGCCGCCGATGCGGCGGAGCGGCAGGTCGATGCGGCCTTCCACCGGCACCGGCCGGCCGGCGGTCACGGCCCAATAGGTCTTGTGCACAGCCCGGCCGCGGAAGGCGGCGGCAAGCTTGGCAGCGGTGCCGGGGGTGCGGGCCAGCAGCAGCACGCCGGAGGTGTCACGGTCAAGCCGGTGCACGAGGCGCGGGCGATCGGGGGCGCCGAAGCGGAGCCCGTCCAGCATCGCGTCCAGGTGCCGCACGATGCCGGGGCCGCCCTGCACCGGCAGGCCGGACGGCTTGTTCAGCGCAATCACCTGGTCGTCGCGGTAGATCACCATCCGCTCCAGGTCCTTCTGCTCCCGCGGGTCGAGCGCCGGCGGGGCGGAAGGTTCGGCCGGCGCGGCCGGCAGCGGCGGCACGCGCACCGCCTGGCCGGGCGAGAGCCGGGTCGCCGCCTCGACGCGCTTGCCGTCCACGCGCACCTGGCCGGTGCGGCAAAGCTTCTGGATCGCGGCCTGGGTCAGCCCGGGATAGTGGCGGCGGAACCAGCGATCGAGCCGGATCTCCTGCTCATCCTCGGTCACCAGGCGGGTGGTCACGCTCATACGTCGATTATCCTTGGTAGCCGGCGCCGCGCCTTGGTTTTTGCGCGCGCTGCCTGGAACGATAAGGCCAGGGGCTCCGCCCCTGGACCCCGCCAAAGGCTTAGCCTTTGGAATCCATTAGTTAGAGCAATATCCGCAAGCCAAGGCGAACGGAAAAACCCCTAAGTGATCGGGGGTCTGGGGCCTCAAGGCCCCAGCGGGGTCCAGGGGCAGAGCCCCTGGCCTCGCCTTTACTTGGTGCTTATGGAGCCCCGCCCTTCCGGCGTTCTTTCAAGGCCGCCCAATACTCCATTCGCCGCTTCACCTCACGCTCGAAACCCCGCTCATTCGGGCGGTAGAACGGCGGCTGCTTCGGTCCCGCCAGCGCGGAAGGCATGAATTCCTGCCCCGAGAAGGCGTCCGGCTCGTCGTGATCGTAGCGGTACCCCATGTGGCGGCCGAGATCCTTCATCAGTTGGGTCGGCGCATTCAGGATGTGCATGGGGGGCGGCAGATGCGCCGTACGCTCGGCGACCGCGAGGGCCTCGTTGAACGCGGCATAGGCGGCGTTCGATTTCGGCGCGGTGGCGACGTAGGCGATCGCCTGCGCCAGGAACAGGCGCCCTTCGGGCCAGCCGATCCGCTCGAAGGCCTGCCACGCGGTGATGACCTGCACCATCGCCTGCGGGTCGGCCATGCCGACATCCTCGCTGGCGGCGCAGGAGAGGCGCCGGAACACCGCCTCCGGCGCCTCTCCGGCCGCGATCATCCGGGCGGCATAGTAAAGGGCCGCCTGCACATCCGAGCCGCGCAGCGACTTATGGAAGGCGCTCAGCAAATCGTAGTGACCGTCCCCGGCCTTGTCATGCGACGGCAGGCGCCGTTGCAGCACGCGCCCCATCGCCGCCGTGTCGAGCGGCTCGGGGCCGGTCAGGGTGTAGACCTGCTCCACCATGTTCAGCAGATAGCGGCCATCGCCCCCCGCCAGGTCGAGAAGGGCGGATCGCGCCTCGGGCCGCAGCGGCAGGGCGCGGTCCATCTGAACCTCCGCGCGCCGCAGCAACGCGGCCAGCGCCGCCTCGTCGAGCGCGCGCAGCACGAAGACCCGCACGCGCGACAGGATCGCTCCGTTCAGCTCAAAGGACGGGTTCTCGGTGGTGGCCCCGACGAGCGTGATGGTCCCGTCCTCGAGATAGGGCAGGAAGGCGTCTTGCTGGGCCCGGTTGAAGCGGTGGATCTCGTCGCAGAACAGCAGCGTCCCCTGCCCCGCCGCGCGGCGGGACCGGGCGGCCTCGAACACTTTCCGCAGATCCGCGACGCCGCCCTGGATGGCGGACACGGCCTCGAAATGCAGGTCGGTGGCCTGGGCCAGCAGCCGGGCGATGGTGGTCTTGCCGACGCCCGGCGGGCCCCACAGCACCAGGGAGGACAGCGCACGGGCCGCAACCATGCGGCTGAGAGGGCCGTCCGGGCCGAGCAGATGGTCCTGGCCGGCGACCTCGGTCAAGCTTGTGGGGCGCAGGCGATCCGCCAGTGGCCTCGGCGCCTCTTCCTCGAACAAGCTATGCATGGCCATCGGAACAGCTCCAATCGAGGCGCCCCCGCCCCATCGCGACACGCCAGCCTACCCGCATGCGGGAAAGCGCGCGCGGCCACCGCCCCCTCGCGGGCGGGCACGGCGCCACCCGCGCGATCGCCGGAGAACCAGACAGATGTGGGAAGGAAGAAGGCCGTGTCATGCGCAGTTGCAAGCAGGTGACAATTTTGTGGCCAAAATGCCGCGAGTCTGGACATTACCGGAGTGTATCTTGCAGGGGCTTTTTACCAAACCTACCGTTCTCCCCGGCCGCATGGGCGGACGATGGGTTCTGTCGTCCGGTCATGGTCACACAAAAGGAAACTTGACCATGCGCAAAACCACTCTGCTCGGTCTGGCCGCCCTCGCTCTCGCGACGAGCGGCGCCATCGCGAACGCCAACGCGCAGACGGCTCCGGCCGCCGCGCCGGAGGCCACCACCACCCCGGCGAAGCCGCCGGTCTCCCACCACAAGACCGGGATGCACAAGACCAAGGCCACGAAGGGGCAAAAGGCTCCGGGGATGGCCAAGGAACCGGCGGTTGAGGATCTGAACAGCCAGAGCCTGAACGCGGCCAAGAGCGGCCAGGCCTTCACTCCCCCAGCCAAGTCGGCCCAGTAATCGCCTTACGGCACTGGCATTCCCGGCATGGCGATTCCCGTCGCGTGAGCGCGTCGCCGTAATCGCCCCCCGCCGCCGGAAACCGCGGCGGGGTTAGCCGGAGCCGAACACTCAAAACCAATCGCCGCAAAAACATCAGGCGCCGCGAGGGCGCCTGCCGGGCCGGGATGACCGGCCGTAAAACTCTCGCCTTCCCACCCAGGCTCCGCCGACCGGAATGACCGGCGGAATACCCGGATGGTTTCCGCCCGATGACCTCAGGCGGCCTCGGCTTCCGAGGCGACTTCCGGCTTCGGCCCGCTATCCTGGCCCTTGGCCGAGGGGTCGCGGTCCACCAGCTCGATCACCGCCATGTCAGCGGCGTCGCCATAGCGGACGCCGGCCTTCAGCACGCGGGTATAACCGCCAGCCCGGCCCCGATACCGTTCGGCCAGGGCATCGAACAGCTTGTTGACGATCACATCGTCCCGAAGCTGCGCATAGGCCTGACGGCGCGCATGCAGCCCGCCACGCTTGCCGAGCGTGATCAGCTTCTCCGCCACCGGCCGCAGCTCCTTGGCCTTCGGCAGGGTGGTGGTGATCTGCTCGTGCTTGAGCAGCGCCACAGCCATGTTGCGGAACATGGCAAGGCGATGGGTGGACGTGACGCCGAGCTTCCGGCCGGCAACACCGTGACGCATGAACCCTAACTCCCCGGAGCCCGTCCCTCCCAGGCGAAGGGCCTGAGAGGCAGCGGCGCCTCACTACAAAACCGAACAAAGCGGCGCCACCCCAAGACCGGGCCGGAACCGCCTCAGCAGACCAGAAAGGCAACCGCGCCGGCCCAGGGCCGGCGAGCGCCTGACTCCGACGGCCGGCGCGCGCCCAGGGGCGCCGCACCGAACCGCGCGGGATCTCAGAACGGCTCGTCGAGCCGCTTCGCCAGTTCCTCGATATTCTCCGGCGGCCAGCCGGGCACCGTCATACCGAGGGTGAGGCCCATATTGGTCAGGACCTCTTTGATCTCGTTCAGGGACTTGCGGCCGAAATTCGGCGTGCGGAGCATTTCCTGCTCGGTCTTCTGCACGAGATCGCCGATATAGACGATGTTGTCGTTCTTCAGGCAGTTGGCGCTGCGAACCGACAGTTCCAGCTCGTCCACCTTGCGCAGCAGGTTGCGGTTGAACCCCAGATCTTCCTGCGGCTCCTCGGCGCGGACCAGCTGCGGCTCCTCGAAATTGATGAAGAGCTGGAGCTGATCCTGCAGGATGCGAGCGGCGAGCGCCACCGCGTCCTCAGGCGTCACCGCCCCGTTGGTCTCCACCGTGAGCAGCAGCTTGTCGAAGTCCGTCACCTGACCGACGCGGGTCGGCTCGACCTTGTAGGCGACGCGGCGCACCGGCGAGTAGATGGCATCGACCGGAATCAGGCCGATCGGCGCATCCTCGGGACGGTTGGCGGCGGCCGGCTCATAGCCGCGGCCGAGCTGCACCGTGAACTCCATGTTGAACTTCACCCCCTCATCGAGGGTGCAGATCACCAGGTCGGGGTTCATGATGTCGATATCGTGCCCGGCCTGGATCTGGCCCGCGCGCACCTCGCCAGGGCCGGTCGCCGTCAGCGACATGCGCTTCGGCCCTTCCCCGTGCATGCGCAGCGCGAGCTGCTTCACGTTCAGCACGATGTCCGTGACGTCCTCGCGCACGCCGGCCACGCTGCTGAATTCGTGCAGCACACCGTCGATCTGCAGCGAGGTCACGGCGGCGCCCTGCAGCGAGGAGAGCAGGATGCGGCGGATGGCGTTACCCAGCGTCATGCCGAAGCCGCGCTCGAGCGGCTCGGCGACGATGGTCGCGACCCGCGACGGGTCGGCTCCCGGCTCGACTTCCAGCTTCTCCGGCTTGATCAGGGACTGCCAGTTCCTCTGGATGACCACTCTCTCAGCCTTTCAAATGCGTTTGGCCGCGACCCCGCTGGCTCCGGCAAGGAGCGGGCGGGTCGCCGCCTCCGATCTCAGACGCGCCGGCGCTTGCGCGGGCGGCAGCCATTGTGCGGGATCGGGGTCATGTCACGGATCGCGGTGATCGCGAAGCCGACCGCCTGCAGGGCCCGCAGCGCGCTCTCGCGCCCGGAACCGGGGCCGCTCACCTCGATCTCCAGCGTCTCCATCCCGTGCTCGCGCGCCTTGCGGCCCGCATCCTCGGCCGCGACCTGGGCGGCGTACGGGGTGGACTTACGGCTGCCCTTGAAGCCCTGGCTGCCGCTCGACGACCAGGCGATGGCATTGCCCTGGGCGTCGGTGATGGTGATCATGGTGTTGTTGAACGAGGCGTTCACATGCGCCACACCCGAGATGATGTTCTTGCGCTCTTTCTTGCGCGGCCGGGTGGACGAAGCGGCGGGTTTCGCCATGAGGTAAAAATCCTGCTTGTTTGGCGCCCCTCACGGAAGGGCGCGGAAAAGGGCGATGGCGGAGAGAGAGAAACCGGAAGATAAGGCCGGAAGACCGGCCTTACTTCGTCACCTTCTTCTTGCCGGCGATCGGCACCGCCTTGCCCTTGCGGGTACGCGCATTCGTGTGGGTCCGCTGACCGCGCACCGGCAGGCCGCGGCGATGCCGCAGGCCGCGATAGCAGCCGAGATCCATCAGGCGCTTGATGTTCATCGCAACTTCACGCCGCAGGTCGCCCTCGACGCGGAATTCGTGGTCGATCAGCTCGCGGATACGCAGGACTTCTTCGTCGCTCAGCTGGTTCACACGGCGGTCGTCGGCGATGCCGAGCTTGTTGCAGATCTCCTGCGCCTTCGCCGGCCCGATGCCGTAAATGTAACGCAGGCTGATGGTCACCCGCTTGTTCGTTGGGATGTTCACACCGGCAATACGCGCCACGCCTGTCACTCCTTAAGCGCCAGGAAGCCAGTCTTCCGGCGCCGGACCTGAGGTCCGCCCCGAAACAGAGCTTCCAGCAAGCAAAACCATTGAGGGCGCGCATCGCCCGATGCCGCCAAGGGCGCGGACTATAGCGTCCGCGCCCGCCATGTCAACGCAAACAGATCAACTTGCCGTGAGCTGAGCCCGGACCTCATCGGCCGGCAAACTGGCCAGAATGCGTTCGATTTCCCGCGTCACGGCGCCGATTTCCGCCATGCCGTCCACCGTGTAGAGCCGCCCCTGCGCCTCATAGAAGGGCAGAATCGGCGCGGTCTTCTTGTGGTACGCTTCCAGCCGGGCCACCACGGTTTCCCGCTTGTCATCGGCGCGGCGGACGAAATCATGACTGCCGCACTGATCGCAGACCCCCGACTCCTTCGTCGGCTTATACGAGTCGTGATAGCCGGCGCCGCACTTCGCGCAGGCGAAGCGGCCCGCGATTCGCTCGACCAGCGCCTCATCGTCCACGCGCAGCTCGATCACGGCATCCAGCGACAGCCCGAGACCGGCGAGCAGCTTATCCAGCGCCTCGGCCTGCGGCACGGTGCGGGGAAACCCGTCCAGGATGAAGCCACGGGCGCAATCCGGCTGGCGCACCCGGCCGCCAAGCATCTCGATGATGATCTCGTCCGGCACCAGGCCGCCCGACTCCATGATGCTCTTGGCCTTCTGGCCGATCTCGCTGCCGGCGGCGACCTCGGCGCGGAGCATGTCACCGGTCGAAACCTGAGCGAGTCCATCGCGCTGAGCCAACAGCGAAGCCTGCGTGCCTTTTCCAGCCCCCGGAGGGCCGAGGAGTATGAGATTCAACGATTACGTCTCCTCACCCGGGCCTTCCTGATGAGGCCCTCATATTGATGCGCCAGCAGATGAGACTGGATCTGCGTGACCGTGTCCATAGTCACCGAAACGATAATCATCAGGCTGGTGCCGCCAAAGTAAAATGGCACGCCATAGCGGCTGATCAGGATTTCCGGCAGCAGACAGACGGCCACGAGATAAAGGGCGCCGATCGTGGTCAGCCGCGTCAGAATATGATCGAAGAATTCAGCGGTGTGGCTGCCCGGACGGATACCGGGAATGAAGCCGCCATACTTCTTCAGATTGTCGGCGGTCTCCTGCGGGTTAAACACCACCGCCGTATAGAAATACGAGAAGAAGACGATCAGTCCCGCGTACATCGCCATATACAAGGGCTGACCATGCGCGAGCTGGCCGCTGATCCATGTCACCCAGGAGGGCGCGCCGGTGCCGCGGGAGAAGCCGGCGATGGTCGCCGGGACCAGCAGGATCGAACTCGCGAAGATCGGCGGAATCACGCCCGAGGTGTTGATCTTCAGCGGCATGTGGGTCGAGTCGCCGCCGAACATGCGGGTTCCCACCTGGCGCTTCGGATACTGGATCACGATTCGCCGCTGCGCCCGCTCCATGAACACGATGAAGGCGATCACCGCCGCCGCGATAAGCATGAAGGCGACGATGAACACCGGCGAAAGCGCGCCGGTACGGCCCAGTTCCAGCAGGTTAGCGAGCGCGTGGGGCAGGTTGGCGACGATGCCGGCGAAGATGATCAGGCTCGTACCGTTGCCGATGCCGCGCGCGGTGATCTGCTCGCCGAGCCACATTAGGAACATCGTTCCGCCGACCAGCGTGACGACACAGGAGAAGCGGAACATCAGGCCCGGATCGATGACCGCCGCCCCGAGCGCGCCATGCATGCCTTCCAGCCCGACGGCAATGCCGTACGCCTGGAACAGTGCGATC
>Ga0335083_10010150_pt1 | contig 11396 bp, 8 predicted proteins | sample Lox_Sample_42_FD_206716 | JGI IMG/M metagenome (GOLD analysis project Ga0335083, IMG submission 206716) | Soil microbial communities from Loxahatchee National Wildlife Refuge, Florida, United States - Lox_Sample_4.2 | ecosystem: Environmental > Terrestrial > Soil > Wetlands | place: USA: Florida... | reverse complement strand
CCACCCATAACCTCAGTCTAAGACCGTGGGTATGGGTGGCCGGGACAAGCCCGGCCATGACGATGTGGATGTTTCAGTCTAGCCAGAAACTGCTCTAAGACAGTGGGTATGGGTGGCCGGGACAAGCCCGGCCATGACGATGTAAATGTTTCAGTCTAGCCAGAAACTGCTCTAAGATTGACCCAAAGGCGAGAGCGCGTGGCCGGCCCTACCTGGGTCCCCTTCCTCTCGCTACGCTGCGCTTCGCTCGGCCGGGGATGACATCGTGGTAGCGGAGAAAGCGCTCAAATCGACGCTTTCACCGTCCCGCCGCGGCAATGGCCCAGCGGCGCGCGCGCTGGAGGAGACTGCGGGCTTCGGCGGCGGGGGCCTGCAGCGGCAGCGTATAGGGCGGTCCATTGCGCATGGTCTCGTACAGCAACAGGTCCTGTGCATTGTCGGCGAGCACGCGTTCGCGCAACAGCGGCGTGACCTGGCTGTCGTAGCGCTCGGAATCGGGTTGCTCGGACGCGATTTCCACCTTGGGCCAGCCGAACAGATGTGAAAGCGCCTGCACCAGTTCGCGCAGTTCCTCGGTGAACCCTACCGCCAGATATTCCGCCTGCAAGGTCTCCAGCGCCACGCGGGCGTCCATCACGTTGCACACGCGCCGGCATTGCAGGTTCACGTAATAGCGCGGATTGCGTTGCGAGGCGCGGATATAGAACGTCTCCAGATCGTGCTCCATGGCCAGCGCATGATCCTTGTGCGTCGCCTTGCGGCGCACGAAGTGATAGATCGAGACCGCGCGATAGAGCGGGTGACGCAGCACCGCGATCGGCAGCAGCGGCCGCGTCACCTTGTTGGGACGGAAGTCGAAATGATCGCTGTAGACGCGCGCGCCCTCGACGGTCGCGTCGGTCGCATCCTTCCAGATGACGGGATTGGTGCGAAACTGGCGGCTGTAGATCTTGTCGGCGCCGAACACCTGGGCGAAGACCAGGCGCCGCAGCGTGTTGCCGCCGGTGCGCTGGGTGTGGGGATGGACGATCAGCGCGTCGGGGTCGCCGGCGCGCGCTTTGAGCTTCTCGTTGATGAACCAGGCGGCCAAAATCTTTCGCTGTCTTGACGGAACGCGGGAGCGCGAACTTAAGTGCGCGGGCCAAGGAGCGCAACGCGGCAATGGGATTGAATGGCCTGGTCCATCTGGCGGGCAAGCTGCGAACGGCGCTGCGCCGCGGCGTTTCGCGCGCCATTCCGCCGCGCGTGAAGAAATATCTTCTGACGACGAAGCCGGGACAGCGCTTCGCCATGCCGGGCGTGAAGAACAGGCTCGTACGCGCCGCCGCGATCCCCGAGTACCGCCAAAGCTTCCATCTCGCGCTGCCCGAAGGCTGGCCGGCGCGTGCCGTCGAAGTCACGCTCAGCGTGCCCGCGATCCCGCCTCGGCCGCATCTCGAATTCGCCGACCATCCGCTCGGCGCGGACGCAGAGGCGAGCGAAACGGTCGTCGCCTCGGCCATGGGCGGCTTCGGCCTCAGCCACGATCTGGGCCGAAGCTGGAGATACGTGACGGTGCCGGGACAAGAAGACCGCCGCGTGCGCCAGGCAAAGCAGATCGCGCCCGGAACCTATCTCCTCCAGGCGACGGACCGGCAGCCGCAACAAGACGCGCCGCGCAACGTCGATCTTCTCGTCGTCGACGGGACCGGCAAGGTGCTGGCGGCGAACAGCCTGGCGGCATCGCCCTGGCATGGCTGCCGTTCGGTCGACTGCGCGAACGGGGTGCTGATGTATGCGGAGTATCCTTATGAGCTGCCCAACGCCACGCCGGAGCAGCGCGACCCGAGCCGCGTGTGGCGCTCGCGCGATATGGGCCGGAATTGGGAGACGGTGTTCGAAGTGCGCGACATCCGCCACTTCCATTTCATCCAGGCGCGGCCGGGCCATCCGCGGGAATGGTGGCTGACCTCGGGCGACTCGCCGATGGAGTCGCGCGTCTATGTCTCCAAGGACGATGGTGCGACCTGGCACGACGTGACGGCCGGCTATGGCGGGCATCTCAAATTCGGCGAGGCGGAAATTCCGCGCACCCTGTTCCGGCTTACCGATCTCGCCTGGGTCGACGATCAGGTGGTGTGGGGAACGGACGATTTTCTCTACAGCGTGCGCGGCACCGAGCAGGGCGCGCGCATGTTCCGCGCGCGCTGCGGCGACCTGCTGGCGCCGGAGATCGTCGGCCGCGGGCGATGGCAGATTCGTAACATGGTGGACGTGGGCGACTTCTTCTTCGTGCTCACGCAGGGCTGCAACCGCGCCGACGCGACGCCCGAGGAAAAGCGGCCCGGCGTGTTCCTGATGCCCAAGCGCGCGCCGCCGCCGCCCGCGCCGGCGCTGATCCACCTCTTCGACGTGCCGGTCTACGGCCAGATCCGCACCGGCTTCACCTATTCGCGCGCCAGCCGCGCCGCCAAGGACGGCACCTTCTTCAGCTACCGCGCCGGCAGCGACGCGTTCCCCACCGGCCACAAGCTGCTGAAGTGGGAGGTGAAGTGGGGATAGTCAGAAGCCAGAAGCCAGAAGCCGGAAAGGATGCTGCATGGCATGTTCTGATTTCCGGCTTCCGCGTCAACCCACATACGACTTCTGCTCGCGCAGGTCGGAGCCCAGGAGTTCGTCGATGGCGCGTTTGAGCACGGCGCGGCGGTCGTTGGTGCGATAGACCTGGCGCGCCAGTTCGACGAAGCCTTCGCCGAAATCGGCCTCGGCCTCGCGTGCGCGCAGGGCGTCCTCGATCTCCCAGAGCGCTTCGTTGACGGATTTGAGTTCCGCGAACAGCGCGTCGAAACCTGTCGCAAGCGCGACCTGACCGAAAAAGGCGTCGGTCAAAAGCGCGAGCTCCTGGCGGATGCTGTCGAGCTTGCCGGGATCGCGGATGCGCTCGTTCTTGATGCGCAGGATGGTGATGCGGTCGGCGGCATCGCCGTAGGACACCGGAATCGTCACCGCGCGCATCCGCTTCTCCGTCATGCCATCATCTCGAGCAGACGCTGCTCGACCAGATCGATGCCGATCTCCTCCATGCAGCGGCATTGGCCGCGCATGAAGCCTTCGACGTCCTTGATCTCGCACGGCGCGCAATCCTTCTGCAGCACGATCGCCTGCGCCGTGGCGCGGATCGGAAGCCGCGTCGCCGCGTTGGTCGGCGCGAACAGGGCAAGCGTGGGTATGCCGAGCGCATTGGCGATGTTCATCACGCCGCTGTCGTTGGAGACGAAATGGCTGCAATCCAGCATGGCGCGGCACATCTCGGCGATGGTCGAGCCGGTGCGGTTCTCGGTCCCTTCGACGTATTCCTCGGCGAGGCCGAACGACGCGACCCGCAGGCCTTTTGCGGTCAGCCGTTCCGCCAAACCGGCGAAATAGGGCCAGCGCTTGACCGCCCAGTTGCCGCTCTTGGACCCGGCATGGAAGCCGATCAAAGCGCCTTCGGGGGCTTTCCAGGCGAGATCGCCGCAGAAATAGCCTTGCGCGTCTTCTTCGCCATAGGGAATTCCGAGCAGCCGCTTGGCCGCTTCGAGATTGAACAGAGTCTCGTGCATGCGCGCCGGCGAGAAATTGTCCCAGTCGCGCGACCACACGACGCGCTTGGCCGTGAACGGCATGCGCGCGGATCCGAAGGAATGCGTCACGAACACGGTATCGTAGACGCGCCGCAGCACGGTCTGTGTCAGCGCATAGACCGCGTTCACGCAGTCCGGGCGGTGCATGAGGAAGAGGCTGCGGGCATGGTCTTCCGCAACCACCACATCCACCGGATGGCCCAGATGCCGCGCCATCGCGCGCAGCATCGGCGTCGTATGCAGCATGTTGCCGAGACCCGAGCCGACCGCGACCAGCACCGGCGTGCGTGTCGCCGCGACAAGGGCGTCCAGCGAGCGGCGCTGGGATTGTCCGTCGTAGCGGCTCGCGTTTTCTTTTGCCGCGCGGCTGCGCTCGGCGTGATAGGCAGCGTCCGCGTACAGCCTGGCGATCTCGCCCGCCCAGGCGATCGGATCGTTGGGAAGAGAGACCCCGCTCGACCGCAGCAGAAGCGGGACGTTGCCGCGGTCCGAACCGATCACGGGAACGCCCGCGCGCTGGGCCTCGATGCAGATGCGGCTGAACGACTCGCGAAAACGATAGCTCGGCACCGCGACCGCGCGCGCCCGTCGATAGAGCGGCGCCATGTCGGCGGTGCGCCCGATCACGGTGACGTTGGCGAGCCCCGCGGCCTCCGCCGCCTGCGCCGCCTCGTCGCGCGGCGACTGGCTCGCGATCGCCAGGAAGGGAACATCGGGCAACAGCGCCGCGACCTTGAGGATCAGGTCGAATCCCTTTTCGGGCTTGGCGTTGGCGAGAAGGACGTAGTCGGCCGGAAGCGTCATGCGGCGGGCAGACTAACGGATGGGACGGGGAATTGTCGAAGCATGGACGTGTGGTCCCTTGCCAAAGCCAAGGGTGCCGCAAGTTCGACATTCTCCCTGTTGTGGAGAGTCTATTGGTGCTACGTATGGTTGGAATGTTGTGGTGACACAGCGGCTTGGGGGGAAGGGGCGCCGGCGTCGCATAGAGGCCAAGCTCGCCAAGATCGGACTTGGCCCTGGCGGCACGCCGGCCGTCGGTTTCCCTCAAGGATTCGACGTTTGCGGGCGTGTCAGATCCGCGATTGGGGGGGATATGAACCTGCGCACCCGCATGCTTGAAGCATCGAAACGGTCACGGCGCGAATTTCGGATGCGGCGCTTTCGCCGTGTCGGACCGATCTGCGCTGCAGCGGCACTGTCGCTGTTCGATGGCGCAGCCTTGGCGCAGAGCGCAGATCATCATCATTCGCCAGAGGCAGTTGTCGAAACGGTGGTGGTGACGGCGCGGCGGGTCAAGGAGAACATCCAGCAGGTGCCGCTGACGGTCACGGCTTTGGACGCCGGCCAGCTCAAGCAGCAAAACATCGAGACGGCGAGCCAGCTGATGTATGCCGTGCCCTCGCTCACGGTGAATCCCTATTTCGGAATCCAGTTTTCGTCTTATTCGGTCCGCGGCCTTTCCTCTCTCAACAACGGCACCAGCGTCGCCACTTATTTCGAGGGCTCCCCGTGTTGCGTACCCAATCCCTCGATCCCCTTTACCGACCTGGAGTCGATCGAGGTCCTCAACGGACCGCAAGGAACGCTCTTCGGCCGCACCAGCGCCTCCGGCGCCATTCTCTTCAGGCCGGTGCATCCCGATCTGGACGAATTCGGCGGCATCGTTCATTTCACCGTGGGCGATTACGGCCGCGCGCAGGCCAACGCAGCCGTAAACCTTCCGCTGATCGACGACCGTCTCGCGGCGAGAATATCCGTGAGCGACAATTTCGTCGGAGGATACACCAAGGCGATCGGCACCGGCATGCGCTACGACGATCAGCGAAGTCAGACGGTTCGCCTGGGTCTCGAATTCAAGGATCGGGGGTTCGACGACTACGTCGCATTCGACTACGTGAATCTGCATCAGACGCCGACCAATGCGGTGCTGGTGGGCGTCGATACGGTTCATGGCGCAGGCGGGCTTTACAATTTGCCGTCATCCGACGCGCCTGCCGTCTTCGGCGCCATCTGCCAGCAGGCGTTCGTGGACGGTCTGGTCAACGACGTCAACGACTGCATCAACTCGCGGTACGACACGCTTGTCGGAATCAAGACCGCTCTCGACGCGGAATTGGCGCGCGTGTCGGCCGGAGGAGACGCCATCCGCTCGGAGCAGGCTCCGGCCGGCGGAAACCCGGCCTTCGTGGCGTTCCGCGACTTCAGCGTGGTGAACGACGCCGAGTACCGCCTGTTGGCCGGAGAGTCCCTCACCTTGACGCTGAACGACATCTTCTCGTTCGAGAGCGGGACCAACAATTCGGGTTATCCCACGGACGGTATCGGGGGCCTGGCTGAGGAAAGCGGCGCGCAGCAGACCGCGAGCTACGGCTCGAGCAACGAGCTCGGTACGAAAATCATCGAGCGGCTGGGCCCATATCCGCAGACGTTCAACAACGATCTGCAGGCCCGTTTCGAGGGAGGCGATCCGCATCTGACGGGCGTCGTCGGCTTCTTCTACACGCACAACAGCCAGCCGGGGACGGATCTTGGCGTCGGCAGTCTCTATCGGGTTTTCGGCGGCGTGTTCAACGAGAACCTGGGGTTCAGCGCGGGCGCCGGATTCCCCGCAGGCGGGCATGGGAGCGAAGCCGCGGTTTATACACAAGAGACGCTCGATCTCGCGGCCTGGATCCACGGCCTCAAAGCGACCGGCGGCTTCAGATATTCGTGGGACGATACCTACAATTCCTTCCATGCGGCCGTTGAAGACAACGTCACCGGCGTATTTTCGCCGGACGCAGCGCTCGCCGTTTCCAAAGCGAGTTCGCAAGGCGCGAACTACACCGCTTCGCTGACCGAACAGGCGACGGACGAGCTGATGGCCTATCTCACGGTAAGCCGCGCCTATGTCCCGGGCGGCGTCAACGGTCAGTTCGGAAACCTGAACCTGCCGAACTACACGCCGACTTATGCGCCGGAGTCGCTGTTGACCGAGGAGCTTGGCGTCAAATGGGACTTGCAGCTGGCCGGCGCGCCGGCGCGGATCAACGCCGACGTCTACAACTACGATTTCGGCGACATACAGGAGTTCTTTTCCGGAATCTCGAACGGCGTCGGGCTCAATTACATCGAGAACATCGCCGCGGCGCGGCTGCGCGGCTTCGAGACCGAGGCGACGTTCCTGCCCGACCCGGCCTGGCAGATCCGGATGAGCTACAATTACAACGACTTCCACTACACCAAATGGACCGGCGAAGATCCTTTGACCATCGCCCAGCCCGGCGATCCTCTGTGCGTGCCGTCATCGCCGCCGGGCTATTGCTATCTCGATCTGACGAAAAATCCGGCGGCCGGAATGCCGCATCATCAGGGCCACGTCACCGTCGTCTATCGCCTGCCCGTGAATTCCGCCTTCGGATACGTCGACCTTGCGGCGACCTTGTACGGCCAGAGCAGGGTGTATTTCCCGGCGACCGCATATCGCCAGATGCAGGTGTCCGGTCCCGGCGCGCTGGAATCGGTGTCTCAGGACCCCTATGCGCTGCTCGATTTCCGGGCGACGTGGTCGAACGTGATGGGCGGCTCCTGGGCCGCAACGGCATTCGTCAGCAACGTCGCCGACCAGACGTACAAATTGGGGACGACGTCGCAATTGTGGTCGTTGGGGGAAGCTACGGCGACTTATGCGCCGCCGCGCATGTTCGGCGTGGAGCTGTCCAAGAAGTTCTAAGTTGCCGGCGCGGCCGATCTCGCCGACAAGAACGGCCGCGTCGATAGACGTCAGGCGGCAACCCAGATCGCATTGTCGATGCTGCGCGGATCCAGATATTCTTCGGCAACGCCACGGTCGGCGGCCTTCGCGGCGGCCTGGTCGGACAGCATTTTCGCCCTTGTGTTCACCATCGTGTCGAAGTCCGGGAACTCGCTCGCGAACAGGACTTCGTTGCCGCCTCCGACGCGCATGAACACATCCACCTTGTGGCCGGTGACTCTGGTGAAGTGGGAGGCCATTTCCTTCGCCCAATCGATGCCCTTCGGGCTGGTCGTGTTGAGGCGGGCCCGATAATGGAATTTCAACATGGATGTCTCCTTTGTGTGTTGAAGCGGGGCAAGTTCCCCTTAAGGTAAGGCTACACCACAGCGCGCAGACACGAAACGGTAGAATCGATAACCGGTTCGTTCTCTTGGAGATTCGTGGGACGGCACCGGGCGCGTTGCCCGGCGTGAAAAAATGGATCGTTCAATCCTGACCGCCGCCGTCGTCGTCGCGCGCGCGGCGCCGCATGCGGCGGGCGTCCAGCGCCGCCTTGCAGTCGGAAGAGAGCTTGTCGAGGTGGCTCTCCAGGCATGCGCGGCGGTCCCGGCCCGTCTGGTCCGCCGCGCAGTACTGCTCGACGTCGGCCTCGCAGGCCCTTCGCAGACCGCGGTGCTGGGCCCTCTCGTCGCGCATCAGCATCCGCGCACCCATGCGGCCGGCATGGCCGGCGGGATGGCGCTCGCAGGCGGCGAGGCTCAGGCAAAGCAGCGCGGCGAGGCACAAGTTCAGTGTCTTCATGGCGGCCCTCATGCGACTAGCTTGCGAACGGGCGTCGCAATCGTTTCCGTCGCGTGGCCCGCGCCCGGACATAAAGGAAGTATAAGTTCAAGAGGAATTTCAAGTGCATAGGGCTTGTGAGCCGCTTGCCCTTTCGCAAAGGCTCGGGCTAAAAGCGGGAACCGCGCCGTCATGGCGCTGGGGCAGTCTTGCTTTTCAAGAAGGCGGACGAGGCGGATGCCATTGAAGAAGCTTGCACGCGGCGTGGGGCGTGCCATTCGGGTTGCGGGCGTATGCGCGCTTGGGCTCCTTATGAATCAGGCCACGGCGCAGACGCTGGGTCCCAGCGACATCCAGAGCATTCTGCAGGGCGTGTCACAGTCGACTCCGACAACCACGGCGCCGACGCAACCGACGCCGTTGCCGTCCACATCCACGACGCAGACCTTGCAGCCGGCCGTATTGCCGCCCGCGCCTGCGACACCGATGCCGCCCACGCCGCTCGAGAACGACTTCAGCGCGCGGGCCGGCGTGACCCTCAAGCAGTTCGGCTACGACATTTTCGGCAGCGCCGCGCCCGTCACGACGACGCAGATGGGTGCGGTGCAGGACAGCTACATTCTCGGTGTCGGCGATCAGCTTCAGATCGTGATGGTCGGCCACGAGAACGCGACCTACACCGTCACCATCGACCGCGACGGCCGCATCCTGCTCTTGAATCTTCCGCCGGTCACCGCGGCGGGACGCACCCTGGGCGAAGTGCGCGCCGAACTTGCCGCACGCATCGCCGCGCAGTTCCTGGGCACGAAGAGCTACATCACCGTCGCCGGCATCCGGCAGATTTCCGTGCTCGTGACCGGCGAGGTGAACATCCCCGGCATGCGCACGCTCACCGCGCTCAACAGCGCGCTGGATGCGCTGTTGCTGTCGGGAGGCGTCAAGAAGACCGGCAGCTTGCGCGGCATCTATGTCGTGCGCGGCACCCAGCGCATTCCGCTCGATCTCTATTCCATCATCGCCCACGGCACCTCGACGCGGCTGGGCAGTCTCACCGAGGGCGACCGCATCGTGGTGCCGCCGATCGGCAACACGGTCGCGATCACCGGCGTGGTGCAGCATCCGGGCATCTACGAGCTGCCGCCGGGGTCTTCGCACATTGGCGCGCATGCGTTGATCCAGCTCGCCGGCGGCGAGGAGCTGGCCGGCGCCAAGCGCTTGACCAAGCTCGCGCTCTCGCCCGACGGCCGCACGACGATGGTGTCGCTGCCGCATGACGGCAGCATCGCCAAGGGCGAAGTGCTGTTCGTCGATTTCAACCGCTCCTCGACTGCCGCCCGCGTCTCGCTGAACGGCGAAGTGACGGTGCCGGGGGTGCATGCGATCAACGGCGCGTCGACGGTCGCGGAGCTTCTGCGCGACCACGACGATCTGGGCCCCAACGCCTATACCTTGTTCGCCGTGATCGTCCGTCACGATCCCGCGACCAATTTCCTCAAGCTGGTGCCGTTCTCGATCCAGGCCGTGTTCGACAAGACGCAGAGCGTGAAGCTGGTCGACAACGACTTCGTCTATGTCTTCAACAACAACGAGATCGCCGCGCTGGCGCAGGTGGCTTCGACGCAACTCTATAGCGCCACGCAATCGCCGTCCGTTCAGGCGATGACCTCGCAGCAGAACCAGAACGCCAACGCGAACAACCAGTCCGGTTCGGCGCAGGCCCCGTCCGCCAATGCGGGTACGCCTTCCGCGCCCAACTCGCAGACATTGGCGCAGATGGCCGCCACCGCCCAGGCTGCCGCACCCCAGAGCAATGGCAGCATCTCGGCCGGCGCTGCTCCTCTTGCGGCCGCGAGCGCGGGGATGCCGCCGCCTGCCGGAACGGTCACGTCGGCCGGCATCGCGCCGCCGGGCAGCACCTCGACCTCGCCCGCGCCGCCCGGAGCGCCGATGGCGACCAATTCCACCACGGTCATGGCGACGGTCAATCCCAATGCCGTGAACGCGATTGCCGCCCGCATGGGCGTTTCGCAGACGGCGCTCACCAATTTGGCGAGCGACTATCTGGTATGGGTCAACGGCGAGGTGCTCAATCCCGGTCCGCTGCTGGCCGCTGCCGGCGGCAATCTGAAATCGGTGATCGAGGCCGCGGGCGGCCTTTCGCGCCAGGCCGATCTCTCGGGCATCACGGTCACCTCCACCGAAATCGATCCGCAGCGCGGCTTGTCGCGAACGGTGCGAAATACCTATGCGCAGAAGGACATCGATTTCGCGTCGATTTCCATCCGGCCCTTCGATGCGGTGACGGTCCGTGCGGTGTTTTCCGACCGCGTCGGCGAAAGCATCGTGATCTCGGGCCAGGTGCGCTATCCCGGCACCTACGAAATCACCCGCAACGAACGCCTTTCTTCCGTCATCGCGCGCGCCGGCGGCCTGACCGACGAGGCCTATGCTTACGGCGCCGTGTTCACGCGCCAGAGCGCGGCCGCGGCCGAAGCCGAGGCGAACGCGCGCGAGGCCCGGATGCTGAACGACGAAATCGTCACTCTGGCAAGCCAACAGACGGTCCCGGGCCAAGCCCCGCCCAATCTCGGCTATCTGCAGACCATGGCGCAGACGCTGACCCATCAGCCCACGCTGGGCCGGATCTCGATCGCGGTCGATCCTGCGATCCTGCTCTCGCATCCCGAGCGCGATCCGCTGCTCGAAACCGGAGACGCGCTCTATCTCCCGAAGCGGCCTTCGACGGTGGCGGTGACCGGCGAGGTGCTCAACCCGGGCGCCTTCGCCTGGCGCAAGGGCATGTCGCTCGACGACTATGTCGACATGGCGGGCGGCGAAACCAATGCAGCCGAGGACGACATGGTCTTCGTGGTCATGCCCGACGGAACCGCGGTGCCGGCGCATACCAGCTGGTGGTCGTTCGGCGGCGCGACGCGAATCCCGCCGGGCGCCACCATCGTCGTGCCGCGCGATCCGCAGCCGTTCAACCTGCAGACCTTCCTCTCGGTCTACACCGATATCCTGAGCAAGGTCGCGATCACGGCCGCTTCGCTCGCGGTGATCAACAAGAACTAGTATCGTTTCGGTTTCGAAGTTCGCTTTGACGCACGAACTTCGCAACCACGACACTAGAGCAGTTTCTGGCTAGACTGAAACATCCACATCGTCATGGCCGGGCTTGTCCCGGCCACCCATACCCACGGTCTTAGACTGAGGTTATGGGTGGCCGCCACGGGGGCGGCCATGACGGTTGGGGTGTGATTCTGTTAAATCGG
>Ga0335083_10010149_pt1 | contig 11397 bp, 5 predicted proteins | sample Lox_Sample_42_FD_206716 | JGI IMG/M metagenome (GOLD analysis project Ga0335083, IMG submission 206716) | Soil microbial communities from Loxahatchee National Wildlife Refuge, Florida, United States - Lox_Sample_4.2 | ecosystem: Environmental > Terrestrial > Soil > Wetlands | place: USA: Florida... | reverse complement strand
GGCGTGCTCGAGCAGCGCGTCCTCGTCGCCGAGAACAAGGGCGATCAGGTCGAGCTCTCCACGCGGCTCGGTCAAGTCTACGAAGAGCGCCTCGGTCAGATCGCCGACGCGGTGCGCGCCTACCGTCGCATCTTCGACGAGCTCGAGCCCGCGAACGAAAACGCGCTCGAAGCGCTCTCGCGCATCTACCAGCAGACGGAGAACTACACGGAGCTCCAGAAGGTGTACGAGCGTGAGCTCGAGAACGCCGCGGGCGACGTGCAAGAAGCCGAGATCCGCGCGAAGATGGCGCACCTTGCCGCCGACCGGCTCGGCAACAAAGAGGCGGCCGTCGAGGGTTGGAAGCGGGTGCTCGATCTCCGTGGCGAGGATCCGGAGGCGCTGCGCGCGCTCGCCGGCCTCTACGAGGATCAGGGACGCTGGGCCGAGCTCACCGACGTCCTCGAACGTCACTTCGACATCGCGGAGAGCGACGAGGATCGCGTCGCCGTGCTCGTGCGCCGCGCGCGGCTCTTCGCCGAGCAGCTGCATCGCGACGACGAGGCGCTCGAGACGTGGCAACGCGTGCTCGACATCGACTTCTCGAACGTGACGGCGTTGCGCGCCGTCGCCAACGTCTGGCGCACGCGCAAGGAGCCGCAAGAGCTCGTCGGCGCGTTGCACGCGACGATCGATCGCGCGGCGGCGCTGCTCGAGCCGAGCGAGCTCAAGGAGGTCTACCGCGAGCTCGGCCAGACCTACGGCAGCGTGCTCGAGCAGCCGTTCGAGGCGGCCGAAGCGTGGCGGCACCTGCTCGACGTCGACGCGGGCGACTTCGAGGCCATGGGCGAGCTCGAGAAGATCTACCGCGCGGACGGGCGCTTCGCCGAGGTCGTCGGCGTGAAGATGCAGCGCGCCGAGGCGCTCACGGAGCCTTCCGAGAAGATCCGCGAGCTGCTCGAGGTGGGCGAGATCTGGAAGAAAGAGGTCAACGACTACGACCAGGCGACACCCGCCTTCGAGAAGATCCTGGCCGTCGATCCGACGCATCAGGAAGCCTTCGAAGCGCTCGAGCGGCTGCACACGGCCGCGGGGCGCTGGGAGCCGCTCGTCGAGCTCTACCTCGCACGGCTCGAGACGCGCGAGACGGCCGCCGAGAAGAGCGACCTCTTGCGCCGTATCGCGCACGTCTTCGAAGACAAGCTCGGCGACCCGAACCAGGCGTTCGACGCGCTCGTCACCGCGTTCAGCGACGACTTCGGCGACGACGAGACGGCGCGCTTCCTCGAGCACCTCGCTCAGGTGACGAACCGCTGGACGGAGCTCATCAACGCCGCGAACGGCTGGCTCGCGGAGCAGACCGAGCCGAAGCAGCGCATCCAGCTCTGCTTGCGCCTGAGCAAGTGGTACGGCGAGAACCTGAACCACCCGGAGTACGCGCAGCCCTACTACCAGCAGATCATGGCGCTCGACCCGAACAACGTTCAGGTCCTGCGCCAAATGGCGGCGATTCATCGCATGGGCGCGCAGTGGCAGCGCGTCGGCGAGACGCTGCAGCGGGCCCTCGACGTCGCGGTCGCGAACGACGACCGCAAGATGATCCTGGTCGATCTCGGCGAGCTCCTCGAAAAGAACATGGGGCAGGCCGATCAGGGCATCAGCTATTACAAGCGCGCCCTCGAGATCGACTCGCTCTATCTGCCCGCGCTCACCGCGCTCGAGCGCATCTACGAGGAGCGCCAGAACCACGGCGAGCTCGTGCAGATCCTCACGAGCAAGGTCGCGGCGCTGACGGACCACGAGCAAATCGCGGCGACCAAGCTCCGCATCGCTTCGCTCAACGAGCAGTCGCTCGGTGAGTTCGAGAAGGCGGGCAAGGTCTATCGCGAGGTGCTCGAGCTCGACAGCGGCAATCTCGTCGCTCTCCGCGGCGTCGAGCGCGTGAGCGAGCGACTCTCGGATTGGCCCGAGCTCGTGCGCATCCTCGAGCGCGAGCTCGACGTGGTCGAGACCGAGCGCGAGCGCGTCGAGGTGCTCCTGAAGCTCGCCTCGAATCTCGAGGAGCACTTCCTCAAGTTCGATCAGGCCGCGCAACGGCTCGAGCAAGCACTCGAGATCTCTCCGGCGGAAGAGCGCGCTTACGTCGCGCTCGCGCGCTGCTACCGCCGTCTCAAGCAGTGGCTCGACCTCATCAACGCCTACGAGCGTCACGTCTCCGAGGCCGCGAACACCGCGACGAAGATCGAGGTCTACGGCCAGATCGCCCAGGTCTACAGCGACGAGGTCGGCGACGTCGATCGCGCGATCGACGCGTATCGCAATATCGTCGATCTCGACGAGACGAACATCCAGGCGCTCGAAGCGCTCTCGAAGCTCTACGAGAAGCAGGGGGACGCGGCGCAGGCCATCGACGCGATGACGCGCGTCGCGGACCTCACGACGGACGGCGTGCAGCGCGTCGAGATGTACTACCGCATCGGCAAGGCGCTCGACGAGAAGCTCGCCGATCGCGTGCAGGCGCGCGAGCGCTTCGAGATGGCGCTCGATCTCGACCCGACGCACCTCGCGACGCTGGCGGCGCTCCGCACCATCGCCATCGACGACTCCGATTGGGATCGGGCGGCGCGCTACCTCGAGCAAGAACAGGCGAACACGCCGTCGGCGCGGGCGCGGGCGAAATTGCTCGTCGAGCTCGGCAAGCTCCGCGACGAGATGCTCGGCGAGCACGAGGCCGCCGTGCAGGCGTGGGAGCTCGCGATTCAAGCCGACCCCGATTGCGAGGAGGCCGCGCTCCCGCTCGTGCAGGAGTACGTGCGCGTCGAGAAGTGGCCGCAAGCCGAGCCGCTCGCCGAGATGCTCGTGAAGAAGAGCAAGGGCAAGGACCGCCAGGAGCAGCACATGCTGCAAAAGCTCCTCGGCAAGGTCCACGCCGCGCTCGGGAATTACGAGAAGGCGCTCAAGGCCTACCAGACGGCGAACCAGCTCGACGTGACGGATCAGGAGACGATTCGCGGCATCGCGGACGTCGCGTACGAGCTCAAGGATTGGCCGAGCGCGCTCACCAATTACCAGAAGGTCCTCACGGCGCTCAGCGAGGACGACACCGAGCAGCGCACGGACGTCTACTTCCGGCTCGGCAACATCAAGCGCGAGCAGAACCAGGCGCGCCAGGCCATCAACAACTACGAGAAGGCCCTCGCGCTCAACGCCGATCACCGTCCGACGCTCGAGGCGCTCGTCGACGTCTACGCGAAGGCGAACGACTGGAAGCAGGTCGCCGCCTACCGCCGCCAGATCCTCGACAGCGTGATGGACCCGGAGGAGCGCTACGCGATCCTCAACACCATCGGCGACATTTGGGCGGAGAAGGAAAAGAACCCGCACAAGGCGATCGAGGCCTTGGAAGAGGCGCGCGAGCTACGCCCGAACGATCACGTGCTCTTGCACAAGCTGCTCCAGCTCTACCAGGCGGCGAGCGAGTGGCAGCGCATGATCGATACGCTCCAGTCCATCGCGGAGCTCGAAGTGCGACCCGAGGTGAAGGCGCGCTACATCTTCACCCAAGCGCAGATCTGCCGCGACAAGCTCGAGGATCCGGACCGCGCGGTCGAGCTCTTCAACGACGCGCTCGACCTGAACCCGAGCTACCTCGAAGCCTTCGAGCGCATCAACAAGATCCTCACCACGCAGAAGGCGTGGAAGCAGCTCGAGCGCTCCTACCGGAAGATGATTCATCGCATCGCCGGCAAGGGGAACACCGACCTCGAGCACACGCTCTGGCACCAGCTCGGCCTCATCTATCGCGATCGCCTGCAGCAGGCGGACACGGCGATCGAGGCGTTCAAGATGGCGAGCGTCACGAAGCCCGACTCGACCGTGATCCACCAGATCTTGGCCGAGCTCTACGAAGTGAACGAGCGCTGGGACGACGGCATCGTCGAGCAACGCATGCTCCTCGCCGCCGATCCGCTCGCCATCGATCCGTACCGCGCGCTCTATCGCCTCTACCTGCACAAGCAGTCGTACGACGAGGCGTGGTGTCAGGCGGCGGCCATGGCGTTCTTGCGCAAGGCCGACGAGGAAGAGACGCGCTTCTTCGAGGACTATCGCCCTCACGGCATTCTGCCGGTGAAGGGGCGCGTGACGAACGAGCTCTGGCAGACGGCGGTCTTCCACCCCGACGAAAACCTCTACATCTCGAAGATCTTCGAGATGATCGCGCCGGCCGCGCTGCTCGCGAAGATCGCGCAGCTCCAGGGTCAGGGCAAGCTGCCGGTCCTCGACAAGCGCTTCTATCAAGACCCGACGACGTCGACCGTGACCTTCGCGAAGACGTTCGGCTGGGCGGCGCAAGTGCTCGGGATCCAGCCGCCCGCGCTCTACGTGCGCAACGACGTGCCCGGCGCGATCGTCGCCGTGCCCGCGACGCCTCCGGCGTCCGTGGCCGGGCAGACGGTGCTCACGGGGTTCCAGCCGCAAGAGCTCACCTTCATGTGCGGCAAGCACCTCTCGCATTACCGCGGCGAGCACTACATCCGGACGCTCTTCCCGACGCAGGCCGAGCTCACCATCATGCTCTTTGCGGGCGTGATGATCGCGGCTCCGAACACGCCGATGCCGCAGGACATGGCCGCGCAGATCCGCGCGACCGCGCAGGAGCTCGCCAAGCACATTCAGCCCGTGCAGCTCGAAGGCCTGCGCATGGTGGTCAAGCGCTTCATCGAAGAAGGCGCGAAGGCGAACATCAAGCGCTGGAACCAGGCGGTCGAGCTCACCGCGTGCCGCGCGGGTCTCATCGTGTCCGGGGATCTCGAGGTCGCGAAGAAGATCTTGAGCGCCGAGCAGCAGCTGCCCGGCGATCTCTCGCCCGCCGAGAAGATGAAGGAGCTCCTGCTCTACTCGGTGAGCGAAGAGTATTCGCGCGTGCGCCAGGCGCTCGGCATCGCCGTCGCGGCGTGAGAGCGGGCTCCACGGCCGTCCGACCCGAGCGGGCGGCCGCGCGAAGCGGCTATTTCCCCGGCAAATCGAGCACGACGCGCAGGCCGCCGCTGAACGCGAAATGCGTCGCCATGCCGGGAGTGTGGTCTTGCGATCCGCCCGCGGCGTTCGTGCTCGGGCGCGTCGTGAAGACGCCCGAATCGAAGTCGAGCCAGGGACCGAGGCCGAACCCGCTGAACACGAAGTAGTCGCCGCCGATCATGACGTGAGCGAACTCGAAGCCGGCGAAATGGCGCTTCACGCCGCCGGCGTCGAGGCTGAGGCTCCGGTAACCCGCGCCGGCGAGCACCCACGGATCGAACCGCACGCCCTGGACCAGGTGGTACGTCACGGAGGGACCGAGCGCGAAGCTCGACTGTGAGCTCCCGTACTCGAAGAAATTACCCCAGAGCCCCACCACGACCGTCCGGCTCACGCCGAACCCGAGATCGACGATCCCGCCGTAGCCGGCTCCCAAGCCCGACGTTTCATCCAGCGTGAGCTGGCCGAACGGCGCCTCGACGGCGGCCGCGAGGCCGGCCGTCCAATGGCCGCTCAGCGTGTCGTGAGCCGCGGGGACGAGCGGCGGCGGCGGCTCGTCCATTTCCACCTCGGGGAGCGATGGCGTGCTCTGCACGGCCGGCCCGGTGGGCGCCTGGGCGAACGCGCTGGTCGAGGCGAGCGCGAAGGCGCAAAACCAGGGGAGGCGGCGGGCGGGCATGGGTTTCGAGCCGGAGCCTTATCACACACGCAACTCGGGCGGCGAGCGGACCGACCAGAGGGCGTGCAACACGAATCCCTCGAGCCAGGTGAAACGACCTCGGAAACCATGGTGCTCCCGGTCTGCCGCTCCGACGGCGACTGGCTCATCGAGCTCGGCACCGCGGACGCGGCCCAAACGGTCGAGCTTCCGCGCGGGCAGCCGCTCGTGCTCGGCAGCGGTCGGAGCGCCGACGTGCGGCTCGAGGATCGCTGCGTGAGCTCCCGGCACTGCGCGCTCTCCCTCACGGAGGGCGGCGTCAGGGTGGACGACCTCGACTCCACGAACGGGCTTTACGTGGCCGGCGCCCGGCTCGGGTCGGCGCTCCTCGCCGAGGACGGCGCAAGCTTCGTCATCGGGCGCACGAGCGTCACCTTGCGCCAGCGCTCCGAGCCGACGGCGAGTCACGCGCCGCGCATCCCCGGGCTCGTGGGTTCGTCGCTGCCGATGCGTCGCGTCGCCGAAGAGATCGCTCGGCACGCCCGCTCGCGCCAGAGCGTGCTCCTGCAGGGCGAGTCGGGGACGGGCAAGGACGTCGTCGCGCGCGCCCTTCACGCGCAGAGCGGCCGAACGGGCGAGTACGTGCCCTTGAACGCGGGCGCCGTGCCCGATTCGCTCGCCGACGCCGAGCTCTTCGGACATCGCCGGGGCGCTTATACCGGCGCGGTCACGAGTCGCGCGGGGGCGTTCGAAGCGGCCCATCGCGGCACGCTCTTCCTCGACGAAGTCGCCGAGCTCTCGCCGTCGGCGCAGGTGAAGCTCCTCAGAGTCGTCGAAGACGGCGCCGTGCGTCCGATCGGCGGGTCGCACTCGATCGCGGTCGACGTGCGGGTCGTTTCGGCGAGCTGGGCGTCGCTCGAAACGCGCGTCAGCGAAGGTCGCTTTCGCGTCGACCTCTTTCACCGTCTCTCGACGATCACGATCACGCTCCCGCCGCTCCGCCGGCGCAAGAGCGACATCCCGGCGCTCTGCCGCGTGCTCCTCGAACGGCTCGCGGGCGACGTCGGCGAGAAGCGCGTCACCTCTCACGCGCTCGCGCGGCTCGTGGCGTACGCGTGGCCCGGCAACGTGCGCGAGCTCTCGGCGGTGCTTTATCGCGCGGCGATGGCCGCGCCCGGGCCCGAGATTCTCGTCGCTCACGTCGTCTTGCCCGAACCGGAAATGAAGGGGCCGGGCATCGTGCGCGCGACGCCGAACCGCGCGGAAGCGCTGCTCGCCGAGCACGACGGCAACGTGAGCCGCGCCGCGCGTGCCGCGGGCGTGCCGCGCAGCACGTTTCGTTCGTGGCTCGGGCGGGCGCGTTCTTTCGATCAGAAGCGACCGGCGACGCTCACGCCGCCCTGCTTCGAATCGAGCCAGGGCAGCACGGCGACACGCGAGAACGGCGCGGAGCTCGCCGTGCGGCCGTCGTCGGCCGTCACGAAGTAGAGCACGGCCGTCGTGACCGCCATCACGCCGGCGCCGATGCCTGCGACGGTCGCGACCGTCTTCAGCCCGTCGCCTTTTTTGACGTCGTCCTGGCGATGCGAGCACGCGTCCGAGAAACGAGCGGCCTCGGCGTCGTTGCCCGGCCCGAGCACCTTGCTCGGATCCACGCAGATGCCTTGGGTGGACACGCCGTCCACGCGCGCGCGATCGTTGATCTGCGACGCGATGTCGTCCGCGTCCGAGTAGCTCACGCGCGAAGCGATCGCGAAGCCGACCGCGCCGCCGCCGAGCAGAAGCGTCGCGCCGCCCGAGATCACGCCGGCCGGCTTCGTGAGCAGCCAGTGGAAGAAGGGCTCACGACCGCCGCCCGAACTCTCGGGTGGATGTTCCGGCTCGGGTTCGGGCTCGGTCGCGGGTGGGGGAGGGGCGGCTGCCGGCGGCGGCTTGGGCGCTACGGCGGGCGCCACCTCGGCCGCGAACTTCAGCTTGATTTCGCGGCTCTCGCCGGCCTTGGCCGTCACGCTCTGGGTGACGACGCGGTCGCCCTTCTTGGCCTGAAGCGTGTGCGTGCCCGGATCGAGATAAATCGGAGCGGCGAGCGGCGCCTGACCTTGCAGCGTTCCGTCGACGCTCACGTCGGCATCCGGGTCGGTCACGACCGTGATTTCGCAGACGGCCGCGCGCGCGCTCGTGAGGCCGGTCTGGGCCGCGTCGCGCTCGCCAGGTTTCACGTCGGTCGCTTCGCGCAGGTACTCGCTGAAATGCTGGGCGGCGTCTCGCTCGTGATTGGAGCGGAGCTCGCTCTGCGCGAGGTTCAAGAGCACGGCGGGGTGCTTTTTGAGCGCGTACGCCTGGAGAAACGCCGTGCGCGCTTTCTCGTACTCCTTCTGATCGAAGTAGGTCACCCCTTCTTTGAAGCGTTCGCGCGCGGCGGCGGTGGCGTCGTCGTCGGCGTGCGCGACTTTCACCGTGCCGAGCACCGCGACGAGCAGCCCGGCCGCCAAGGTCTTGTTCAAACGCGGGGTCCGAATCACCAATTTCGACAGTAGGCGAGCGGCGGGCCCCTCCGCTAGGGGCGAAAGCGCCCGTGCCGCGGCGCTCCGGACTGGCGGCTTCAAAATGGCGTTTCCCGGATGATGGTGCTCTTGCCGCCCGTCTTCGGAGCGGCCTTCGGCGAAGAGCTCGGGGGCCTCGCTGGGGCCGCCTTCGCCACGCCGGCCCTCGGGGTGGTCTTGGCGATCGTCGGCGGGGCCTTGCCGACCGGCGCCGGCTTGGCGGGCTTGTTCGGCGGAGGAGCGACCGCTGCCGAGTCGACGGGGACGGGGACGGGCAGCGCCGTAACGCTCGGCGTGCTCGAGCTAGGCGCGGGAGGAGGCGCGACCGCAGCGGACGTTTCCGCTGGCTCGGCGGCCGGGACGGCAGGGGGCGGGGCCGGCGCCGCCGTGTCCGGGGCGACGGTCGCGGCTGCGGTCGAGCTTGCGCTCGGGACCTCGGCCGGTGAGCTCGAGCCTCCGCGCGCAACGAGGAGCGCGACGCCGGCGCCGCCGCCGAGTACGAGCAACCCGAGCGCCGCAACCAGACCGAAGCTTCGCTTCCGCGGCACCACGAAGTCGGCGTCCTGCTGCGCCGGGGCGCTCGGCAGGTCGAAGGCGTTCATGCGCGCGATCGTCGGAGCGCGACGCGCGCGGTGCTCGGCTTCGAGCTTCGCGCTTTCACCCGTCTCCGCTTGCTGCACGTCGGCTCCCAACATCACGGCGGGAGCGCCTTCGTCCTTCGGCTTGTACTTTTGACCGATGCCGCTCGGCTTCGACTCGGGAGGCAGCTCCTCGACATCGATGGGCATCGGCGCTTCGGTGTCCCCGCGCGGTTGCGTGGAGACGTCCCAGTCGAGATCATCCGCGGCGGGGCTCGGCGCGGTCGGGGCGGTCGGCGCGGATCGGACGACCGGCGTGGGCGGCGCCGTGCCGACGAGCGTCGGATGCTTCGACGTGGTGACCGTGAGCGGAACGGCCGCCCGGGCTGATGCTCGCGGACCCTGCGCGGCCGATGCGGCGGAACCGCCCGTGATGTTCACGACGGGCGCGGTCGTGACCGCGGGGCCCGACGCCGGCTTCGAGCGCGGCTCCGACGGAGGCGTGGGGATGGGCTGGTCGCGCGGGATCGTGGGTGGATCCTCTTCCCAACTCGGCCGGAATTGCTCGGAAAGGCGGTCCGCCTCTTCCTCGGTCATCGTGCCCGCCGCCCGTCGATCAGCGTCAGTTTCGGCCATGGACCGGAGCCTCAAGGTACCATCCGTGACCCAGGTGGCGCAATCCGCCTCCTTCAATCGACTCGCTCACCTCGAGCCCAGAGAGTTTTTGACCTCGGCTTTCGCCCCCTCGGTTCTCGCGCGTGCGCTCGGGGTGCTCGTCATCGTCGCGATGGGTTGCGCGCGGGGCGAGCGGGACCGTGAACGCCGCGTGGCCGAGGATGCCGGCCGGCACGACGAAGAGCTCGGCACGCGAGCCGACGCGGTGGCTCGCGCCGATGCGCTCGCCGTCTCCGCGACCCACGTCTCGGGCGACCGGGCCCAGCGCCTCGTTCTCGAAGCCGCCGAGCTCCGCGAAAAGCTTTTTCGCCTCGAGCATCGGGAGGCGGACGGGCTCGAAGCGGTGGAGCTTTTCGGACAAGCCGTGCGGGTCGACCCGACGCGTCGCTGCGAGCCCGCGGTCCGTCAAGCGCTGCTCGAAGCCGAGCTCAAGCACGATCCGGCGCTCGCGTACCGGCGCATCGACGGCGAGCGCGCGCAGAGCTCGGATGCGCGTTGCCGAGCGCTCTGCAACGAGGCGCTCGTGAGCCTCGCCGCGTTTCGCTCGGACGCCGTGCCGCCGCCGTCGGCGAGCGCGGTTTCGGCGGTGGGTTCGAGCGCGCCGAACTCGGGTCCCGTCGTCGTGCCCTCCAAGTCGGGCACGAGCGCGGAGCCGGCGAGCGTCACCGAGATCGAGCGCTACGGTGCGAAGGACGCCGCGCGCGTCGTGGTTCACGTGACGCACCCGACGCTCTTCGAGGTGCGTTCGCTCCCCGCGGAGGGCGTGAACGGCCCGCGCTTGGTCGTCGATCTCGCGAACACGACGGCACACCAGCCGAAGGCGCTCCCTGTCGGCGGACTCGTCGAGCGCGTGCGAGTCGGCGCGCAGGTGTCCGGGACGCGCGTCGTGCTCGACCTCGCGCAACCCGCGTATCGCCGCGTCTTCTACCTGCCCGAGCCGTTTCGGCTCGTCATCGACGTTTCGAAGGATCCGCCGGTCGGCTTCGCCGACAGCGCTGTCGGTGAACGCGCGGTGCGGCGCGTCGTGCTCGATCCGGGCCACGGCGGCAACGACCCGGGCGCGATCGGCCCGGGAGGATTGCGCGAGAAGGACGTGACGCTCGACATCGCGCACCGCGCGGCGCCGGTCCTCGCGCGCGAGCTCGGCATCTCGACGCTGCTCACGCGCGACACGGACGTGTACGTCGCGCTCGACGAGCGCACGGCGCGAGCGAACGCGTTCGCCGCCGACCTCCTGATCTCGATTCATTGCAACGCGAGCGAGGACGGCGGCGGCAAGGGCGTCATGAGCTTCGTGCTCGACGGCTCGCGCGACGCGCTCTCCGCACGCATCGCGGCGCGCGAAAACTCGGCGTCCGCCGCCGCCGCCTCCGAGCTCGCGAACGCGCTCAGCGCCGTGCTCGATCGCTCGGTCGTGAATCGCTCGGAACGGCTCGCCGAGCTCCTCGAACGCGCGACGCTCGCCTCTTTGTCGGGCCGTTATCCCGACGTGCCGGACCTCGGCGTCCGGCGCGCCGGCTTCTACGTGCTCGCCGGCGCCACGATGCCGGCCGTGCTCTTCGAAACGTCGTTCATCTCGAACCCGCAGGGCGAAGAACGCCTCGGGACGCCCGACTACCGTCAAAAGCTGGCGGACGGCATCGTGAACGCCGTCCGCGCCTACCGCGACGGACGTTGAGCCCGCGAGCGGAAGGCCGTGGCAAAATGCTCTCGCGGGCTCGCGCTCGTTCCCGTTGACGAACCCGTTCTGGGGACCTAGCTTGTTGAGCCCCCTAAGGCCGGCCAACGGGCCAATACCCACGGCGTAGTCATGACCAAAGTCCAGCTCAAGAAGTTCAGGGACATGCTCGAGGCGAAGCGCGAGGAAATCATCAAGCGCGCGCAACAGACGCTCGATCAGGACATGGCCCTCGATACCGACGACCTTCCCGACGAGATGGACCTC
>Ga0335083_10010148_pt1 | contig 11397 bp, 11 predicted proteins | sample Lox_Sample_42_FD_206716 | JGI IMG/M metagenome (GOLD analysis project Ga0335083, IMG submission 206716) | Soil microbial communities from Loxahatchee National Wildlife Refuge, Florida, United States - Lox_Sample_4.2 | ecosystem: Environmental > Terrestrial > Soil > Wetlands | place: USA... | reverse complement strand
TTAGCATGGGGGCCTCTGTTGGCACGAGGGGCGCTTTGGAGGCGCTTTAAACCAGCATGACCGCATGTCTTCACTGATCTATGTCAAATCGTGTTTCTCTATTCTCTGTTCGGCCAAAACGCCGTTTCTCCGCCCTCACGGCCGATGCCGCCTCCTTTGATCTAGATCAGTGATCGGGAGAGAAACGCGCACCATTAGATAGCCAGCGACAACCCAACACACTTGGTGCTGGAACCCGTGACCTTGATACAGCCGCAACCGCCTGCTCCGGACCGCTCGTGCCACGCCGAGATGATCTGGATTCCTGCCGGCATGTTCCGTATGGGCTCGGACCGGCACTATCCCGAAGAGGCGCCGGTTCATCGCGTGGCCGTCGATGGCTTTTGGATCGATCGTGCACCGGTCACTAACCGTGAGTTCCGTAAATTTGTAACCGCAACCGGTTATGTTACTGTCGCCGAGATCGCGCCGGATCCTAAAGACTATCCTGACGCGCTCCCGAGCATGCTCAGGGCGGGGTCATTGGTTTTTACCCCGCCCAAGGGCGCGGTCGATCTGCGCGATTGGAGCCGATGGTGGAACTTCAAGTTTGGCGCCAACTGGAAGCGGCCCTATGGGCCGCGCAGTTCGCTTGTTGGACTCAACGAGCATCCGGTGGTTCACGTCGCCTATGCGGATGCCCTTGCCTACGCCAAATGGGCCGGCAAGGACCTGCCGACCGAAGCTGAGTGGGAGTTTGCCGCCCGCGGCGGGCTTGACGGCGCCGAGTTTGCCTGGGGCGATGAGCTTACACCCGACGGCAAGCAGATGGCCAACACTTGGCAGGGCGCGTTTCCACAGGAGAACCTCAAACTCGACGGATACGAACGCACCTCGCCGGTGATGGCGTTCCCGCCGAACGGCTACGGCCTCTACGACATGACCGGGAATGTCTGGGAGTGGACCAGCGACTGGTATGCGTCCCAACACGAGGCGGATGCTCCAAAGTCGTGCTGCGCGCCGAAAAACCCCCGCGGCGGGCGCGAGGACGCGAGCTACGATCCTCGTCTCCCTCAGGTTAAAATTCCCCGCAAGGTCCTAAAAGGCGGCTCGCACCTTTGTGCGCCGAATTACTGCCGCCGCTACAGGCCGGCCGCGCGGCATCCCGAACCGGTGGACAGTGCGATGAGCCATATCGGTTTCCGCTGCGTCGTGCGTCAATCCGGGTCGTCGCGATGAGCGATTCGAAAACGGCTGGCCTGGGGCTGCTGGCGAAGCTGGTCATTGCGGCCGCGATGGTGCTGTTCGCTGCCGGGGTACTCTGGCATGGGGTTACGGTTGAGGCATTCGAGCGCCTCTGGGGCGACCTTATCGACCGTCCGAGCCGCGCGATGTCGTTCCGTTTCGTTTTGCAGCCGACGATGGCTGCAATCACGGCGATCCGTGCCGGTATCAGGGACGCGCGTTCCGGTCGGCCTCCCTATTTTTGGTCGATGTTGCGCGCACCCGAGCCGGGTGTCCCCCGGCTGCGCGAAGGGCTGAATGCTACCGCTCGGATCATCCTGCTCGGGCTCGCGATGGACGTGATCTATCAGGCGCTCGTGCTCAAGACGTTCTACCCGAACGAGGCCCTGATCATTTCGCTGCTGCTCGCTTTTGTTCCCTACCTGCTGATCCGCGGGCCCGCCGCCCGCATCGCGCGCTGTTGGCACGGCCAAACGACGGCGGATGAAAGTCAGGCGGGCCGGTAGCTCTTACCCATAGCGGGAAGCCGCGATGAAGCGGCAAAGCCGCACACCGCACCCCGACCTGTTCGACGTCAGGACGACCGTAACGAGTTTCGAGTTAGCTGAAGGAGATCGAACGATGCCTAAGGGAAAACCCAATATTCTGGTCATCTGGGGTGATGACATTGGCTACTGGAACCTCAGCTGCTACAGCGGCGGCATGATGGGCTACCAGACGCCCAACATCGACCGCATCGCCAATGAAGGCATGCGCTTCACCGACTGCTACGGGGAGCAGAGCTGCACGGCCGGTCGCGCCGCCTTCATCATGGGCCAAAGCGTGTTTCGCTCGGGGCTGAGCAAGGTCGGCCTGCCTGCCGCCGCACTGGGGATGCGTGCCGAGGACCCGACGATTGCAGAGCTGCTCAAGCCACATGGCTACGCCACCGGCCAATTCGGCAAGAACCATCTCGGGGACCGGGACGAGCATCTGCCGACGATGCATGGTTTCGACGAATTCTTTGGCAACCTCTACCACCTGAACGCCGAAGAAGAGCCGGAATTGCGGGATTACCCAAAGCCCGAGGATTATCCCAACTTCCGCAAGAATTTCGGTCCGCGCGGCGTGCTGCATTGTTGGGCCGACGGCAAGGGCGGTCAGCGGATCGAGGACACTGGACCGCTGACCAAAAAGCGGATGGAGACGGTGGACGACGAGACCTGCGCGGCGGCGCAGGATTTCATCGATCGCGCGCACAAGGACGGCAAGCCGTTTTTCGTCTGGTACAACACGACGCGAATGCATTTACGCACGCATGTCCGGCCTGAGAGATTGGGCCAGTCGGGTCGGTGGCAGTCCGAATACCACGATGGAATGATCGAGCACGACCAGACCGTCGGCGAACTGCTGGCGCAGCTCGATGCGCTCGGCATCGCCGACGATACGATCGTCTTCTACAGCACCGATAACGGGCCGCACCGGAACAGCTGGCCCGACGGCGCCACAACTCCGTTCCGCAGCGAAAAGAACACCAACTGGGAGGGCGCCTTCCGGGTACCGGGGCTGGTGCGTTGGCCCGGCAAGATCAAGGCCGGCTCCATCTCTAACCAGATGATCAGTCACATGGACTGGCTGCCGACATTCGTGGCGGCCGCCGGCGAGCCGGACGTGAAGGAAAAGTTGCTGACCGGTCACCAGGCGGCTGGCAAGACCTTCAAGGTTCACCTCGACGGCTACAACCAACTGCCGTTCCTCACTGGCGCGACCGACAAGAGTCCGCGCGAGGAGTTCTTCTATTTCTCAGACGATGGCGATCTGCTCGCCTTGCGATATGATAACTGGAAACTTGTCTTCGGCGAGCAACGGCTACGCGGCACGATGCAGCTCTGGTTCGAGCCTTTCGTGATGCTACGAGTTCCGAAGATGTTCAACTTGCGAACGGACCCGTTCGAGTTTGCCGACATCACCTCGAACACGTATTGGGATTGGTTCCTCGACCACGTTTTCCTGATCGTTCCCGCGCAGAAGTTCGTTGGCGATTTCCTGGCCACATTCCGGGATTACCCGCCGCGGCAAAAGGCGGCGAGCTTTACTGTCGACCAAGTGCTGGCGAAGCTGCAGGAGAGCCACGGCGGCTAGCGGCCTTGGAGCATGATGGGCGCTGCGCGTCTCGCGTTCCCAGTTTGAGCGCGCGTAAAGCTGGACGGCAGCGCCCCTGCCGCCCAACGGTGACGCTGAGTATCTCAACAGGCCATACACCGACCGAATAGGCGAAACTCACGGTAGCGTGCCAATGAGAGAATGGCTAATCGTGGTTACCGAGGCGGCTATCGTGGTCATCGACGCGCTAGCGCTGGTGATCATCGTCGTCGGAACCGTCGAGGCATTCGTTCGAGGCTTGCGCCTGCTGTTCTCGCTGCCATCGGGCCAGGCGCGACGCGATGTCGGATTGCGCTACGCGCGTTGGCTGGTCGCTGGCCTGACATTCCAGCTCGCGGCGGACATCATCGAGACCTCTATTACCACGGACTGGGACGCCGTCGGACGGCTGGCAGCCGTTGCCGTGATCCGCACCTTTCTCAACTACTTCCTGGAAAACGACGTTGGCGAAATGCGCGAACGCGAGCGGGAGGCCAGGACATGATGCAAGGCCCCCAGAACCGGAGGAAGGCACACCATTTCGAGCCGCGCTGGCCCGTAGCGCTGACGATCCTCGTCGTGATTATCCTGTTTGCAGCCTTGCCGGAGCGTATCCGGTTGTTTCCAACGCCGATTACCTACGTCGCCGGGTTCGCTGTATTCATACCGATTGTCGCGGTCGGGCTAACCGCCGCCAAACCGCGGTGGCTGCGTGTCGAGCGCACCGTCACATTCGTCTTCGTCGTGTTTTCGGGGGGCGTGACTCTTACTAATCTTAGCAAGCTGATCGAGGCGATGCTGTACCGCCCGGCCGATATCAGCGGCCTCCAGCTTCTGGCAACTAGCGTCGCGGTTTGGGTGAGCAACGCCCTCATATTCTCGTTGTTGTACTGGCAGATCGATCGCGGCGGCCCCGAAGCCCGGAAAAACGGCGCCAGTGCGACGCCAGACTGGCTCTTCCCACAAGAGGGGGCACCCACCGCCGACGTGCCGCGAGGCTGGGAGCCGACGTTCATCGATTACCTCTATCTCGGATATTCAACGGCAACGGCGTTCAGCACAACAGACGCGATGCCGCTGACGCCCCGCGCCAAGTTATTGATGATGTTTGAAAGCGCCATCTCGCTGGTGACGGTCATCGTCGTTGGTGCACGCGCGATCAACATCCTCGGCAGCCAGTAGGCGTTCCATAAAATGAAAATTCGGCGTCAGAAACATCGACGGCAGTGGGTGAAAAGGGCCCCAGCCCACACCTCGCATAAATTGTACTCCCGCCGTGCGCTCTTGGCGGGCTCGGCGGCGATCGGCGCAACACTCCTTACCCGGGCATCGCCGGCCACAGCAGAGGAGCGCCGTGTGAAGAAGACTTTCACCATCCTGCACACCAACGATATGCACTCGGCCCTTATCGGGATGGGGCCGGCCTCGGACTACACGCCGTTCACGCTGAACGATGACGAAACCCGGGGCGGATACGCCCGCCTAGCCAGGCTGATCGTGCAGCGACAGGAAGCGAACAAAAATCAGGGGCCGGTGCTGGTGCTCGATGCGGGCGACTACAGCATGGGAACCGCGTTTGGCGCCGCCAGCCGTGAAACCGGTGGCGAACTACAACTCATGTCCCTGATGGGTTATGACGCCACCACGTTCGGCAACCACGATTTCGACCTCGGGCCTGAGGGGCTGGGCAAGTCTATCGACGCGGCTAAAAAAGCGGGTCGTGTTCCGGTGATTATCGCCTCGAATACCAACGTCATGGGCAGCGACCCAACGCTGGCCGAGCTCCAGCGACTGGCCAAGGATGGGATAATCCGCCCCTACCAGGTGATCGAACGCGGTGGCATCCGCTTTGGGCTCTTCGGCCTACTCGGCAAAGAGGCTCAGTTCTACACTACCGGCGCTGGCGCCATTACATTCCCCGACGCCATCGAATCCGCCAAGCAGATCGTCCAGGTGCTCCGCGAGGTGGAAAAGGTAGATGTAGTTATTTGTCTCAGCCACGGCGGTGTAGAGAAGGGCACGGACGGGCGCTACCGGGATGGCGATGACGTGAGATTGCCAAGAGCTGTGCCGGGTATCGACGTGGTGATCGGCGGCCATAGCCACACCGAACTCCGGGAACCGATTATCGTCAAAAACCGCACGCCGGTGGTCCAGACGGGAAAGGAAGCAGCAAACCTTGGCGAGCTGGTAATCGATTTGGACGGCGACAGGCTGACCGTCGCATCCTACCGGCTTTACCCGATCGACGACACCATCGTGGGCGACCGCGCCATCGCAGATCAAATTGATCAACTCAAGCAAGAAGTCACGGCAGTAGTATTGGCCTCACGAGGCTACCGCATCGACGAACCGCTAGCGGTAGCGCCGCGAGATTTGTCAAACACCTTCACCGACATTGCCGGTGGCACCATTCTCGCCAATCTCTGCACCGATGCCTTTAGAAAGGCGACCGGAGCGGACATCGGTTTCACCGCCAACGGGATGATGCGCGCTCCGCTTACGCGCGGAAAATCTGGCGTCCAAACCGTCTACGACGTCTTCGCCGTGACGCCCCTCGGCGCAGGTGTAGTGGACACAACCGCCGGCAGCGCACTTGTGACGGCCTATTTCACCGGCGAAGAACTTAAGCACTTGCTCGAATTTTTCCTCGTGGAGAACCCGGCCCATCCGGGTGAATATTTCCCGCGCTGTTCCGGAATGCGGTTCCGCTATGATCCGTCGCGCGCGAAGTTCGATGTCGTGACCGCGATCGAGATTGGCGACCTCGATCGCGGATACGGCACAATCGACATCTCCGGTAAAGACCCCCGGCTCTACAGTCTCACCTGCCCTCTGTATCTCGGCATAATCCTCGTGGCGATACCGAAATACACCAAGGGAACCCTGACGCTTGTGCCGAAGAACAAAGCGGGGAAGCCCCTCAAATCACGGGTCGAAGCACTCGACGACCCTCGGGTGGACACACCTTACCTGCTGCCGCCACCGGGCACGGTGGATAAGCTTAGTGTCTCGACCGGAGCCAGAATCGGCGTTCTGCGGGAGATCAAAGAATGGCAGGCGATCATGGACCACCTGCGCAATCTGCCGGTCAACCACCCGGGCGAGTTGCCCGTGATCCCAGTCGATGAGCGGGCAGCAGAGGCCCGAGCAATCAGGGCAGGCCGACCTGCTTCAGACCGAATGTAGCGGCCAGGAACATCAATGATCGAACGCCTGTATATCTTGCTGGTCGGAGAAAATTTGTTGGTCTTGGCGGAATTATGGTTCGCGCTACTCTCCGTGGCGTTCGAGAGTGGGTTTTGTTTGGGCCAGCGTGGCGCTCGCCCCGCCCAAGCGCGGAAAGGCATCGGCACCATCCTTGGCAGTGTAATGGCCCTACCAGCTTGGCGTCATCGGAGAACGTCCGCCGATCCTCGTGCCACTACTCCTCGTCATGTGCACCGGGGCGCTGGCTCTTATCGTGGACCTGAAACGGCCGCGCCTTGGCTCGATTCACGTCGAACCATCCCCGCTGATCTGGGCATTGGAAGTTTCACGACCTCGGCGGCGCGACATCACTTGGTCGGTGGCGACGCGTTTGCGGCCCTGTATTGGCGTCGCTCGCCCCCAGAAACGGACAGGATTGAAGGAGCCCGTTATGGCTAATTCGGCGCAGGAGAGCCGGACGACGAGACCGCGTCGTGATCTCGGGGCGATGCGCACGATGATGGCCGCCGACCGCACATTGATGGCGTGGATACGCACAGCTCTTTCATTGCTCAGTTTTGGGTTTGCCATTTACAAAATTTTGCAAGAGGTCGAGCAGTCCGGAAAATTGTTACCAAATCAGAATAGTCCTCGAAATGTCGGGCTTATCTTCGGAATAGCTGGAACTGCAGCAATGGTAATGGGCACGATAGAATATTGGCAAACTCTTCACGAATTGCGACAGGACAATCATTTTCGTCAATTTCGCCCCGCTTTTATCATGGCTCTGGTGATGTCGGTTTCGGGATTGGTTCTAATAGTTGGAATGCTGACTAACTTTCTCTGAACCCGACGACGACATCGCCCGGTCTCTCCGAAGAGGAAAAGAATCAAATGCGAACCGCCTCGGCGACCCACGTCCTTACGGCCTGGGTCCTGTTTGCCGGCTTGATCGCAACGATCACCCCGGATGTGGCGAGGGCGCAACCCTACGCCACGCCGGATACTTGGGGTGGGAGCATCCTGTCCCGGCCCCGCCTCACCGGCGACTGGGGCGGCTTGCGCGACGATCTCGCGAAGACGGGTATTGTGCTAGACATTGATCTGCTCGCTTCCCCCCAGGCCGTGGTGAGCGGCGGCCGGAGCACCGGCGAGAATTTGTGGGGAAATCTCGATTACACGCTCAATATCGACACGCAGAAGCTCGGCCTATGGCCGGGCGGTTTCTTCAAGTTCGAGGGTGACACCGGATTCGGCAGCAATGTGTTTTCAGATGCCGGCGCGATCGTGCCGCTGAACACCGCTGCCCTGTTGCCGGGGTTGAACGACCGCACTTCCGCGCTGACCAATGCGACCTTGACGCAATTCTTTAGCCCCCAACTCGGTCTATTCGCCGGTAAGATCGACACACTTGATTTAGGCGTTACAGAGTTCTACGGGGACTATCGTACTCAGTTTCAGAACCTGGCGCTTAACTTTCCGCTGGCTTTCAATAATCAGATTCCCGCCTCGGCGTTCGGCGGCGGAGCGATCGTCGTGCCGCGGGAGAATATCCTCCTGTCGGCGATGGTGCTGGACCCGGATGGGACGGCGACTGGCAACAACCTCGGCAAGGCGTTCAGCGACGGCGTAATGCTCGTGAGCAGCGGTCAGCTCACGATTAAGCCGTTCGGGCTCGTTGGCCATCAGAGCCTCGGGTTCAAATGGAGTGACGAGGATCGGTTTTCGCTGACCCAAGATCCTTCGAATATCGCCACCTTGTTGCTGAACGAGCGGTTTCCCCGGTTGGCAAATCCCGGGCCGATTCTGGCGGATATCTTCGCCCGGTTCTTCCCGAATCTGCTCATCCCCACCCAACCTGCCAACCGCAAGAGCAGCACCTGGGCTGTCAACTATGGCTTCGATCAATATCTTTGGCAGCCCGATGGCAATCCAAAGCATGGGATCGGCGTCTTCTTCAATGTTGGGGCTTCCGACGGGAACCCCAACCCGATTCAGTACTCCTTCCTCGCGGGGATTGGCGGCAAGGGTGTGGTTCCCGGGCGCCCAGATGACAGCTTTGGCCTTGGGCTTGCCCGGACCCAGTTCAGCGACGATTTTGTTCCCTTCCTGCGTCAGCAGCTCAATCTCGGCCTTCATCACGAGGATACGGTCGAGATGTACTACAACGCTGCGCTCACACCCTGGCTCAATGCAACCGCAGATCTTCAGATCGTCAATCCAGGCCTGACAAAGACCCTGAGCACGTCGTCATCTCAGTTCCTCCCGACGCTCGCGAATGTCGATACTGCAGTCGTGACCGGAGTTCGCCTGCGCGTCAGGTTCTAAAAGAGCCAGTGGCCTGCCTAAAATCTGACCCGCGAAAGAATAGGGTGCCCCGGTGAGTTCGATCGCTATCGCCTCGGTGGTTTTCGGCTGTTCTTTCGGGGCTGGAGTCATAGGGACATATGCCAGATTGCCAGAGCGTCATCTGGACACAGAGTCCCGGGATGTCGTTAAGCTTGTGATGGGTCTGATTGGCACCATTTCCGCGCTGGTGCTCAGTCTGCTCATCGCCTCCGCGAACAGTTCCTATGACCAGCAGAAGAGTGAACTGAACACGCTCTCCGTCAATATCGTCCTGCTCGACCGGACGCTCGAACTTTACGGGCCAGAAGCGAGGGCGGCCCGTGATGCATTCCGCGATGCTGTCCGAAATACACATGACCGCATCTGGTCGCCGAATGGCATACGGCCCGAGGTTCTCGCCTCAACGGAAACGGAAAACGCCGCGAAACATGATTTAGCGCGGTTGCAAAGCCTCGCCCCTAAAACCGACGTGGAGCGGGTGTTGCAAAGTCGGGCCACACAGATATCAGACAGCATCACGCAATCGCGCCTGATGATGACCGCACAGCTCAGCAGCTCGATCGCGTGGCCGTTCCTGACGGTATTGGTCTTCTGGATCTGCGCGCTGTTTTTCGGCTTCGGCCTGTTCGCGCGCTTCAACGCGACCGTCACCATGGCGCTGTTGGTCGGCGCGCTGTCGGTCGCCGGTGCGATCTTCCTCATCCTGGAGTTGAACGACCCCTACCGCGGCCTCATGCGAATTTCCGACGAACCTTTACGCAGCGCAATAAGCCAGATCGACCACCAGTAGCTTGACCCGACACCCGAGTCGCGGCCGGCGCCGATCACTTTCCCGGTGCCTTGGACAAGGGGTAGGCCTATGCCACACACGCAGCAGACGGTCGAGGGCGGTGGTTTTAAGCTCCAACAAGACCCCTGCGACTGCGGCGGATCGTTACCCTGGGAACAGAAAAATGACTGCAAGTCGAGCGCCTACTCCATCCGGGCCACCGGAAGCGCTATGCGCCCAATAGCGTAGTCCGGCCTGAAATTGCACTTTCTGGCTACCGATGGTGGTGAGCTTCGCGACCATCCAGTTGATCGGGACGGCCCACTGTCCCGAGGTCCAGTTGTAGGACGACTCGCTATTCATCGCAAAGTTCCATGCATCTGCAGTTGTATAGGAGATGAACGGCTGTAGGAACGTGTTGTTTAGGTCAGGCGCATGGCTTCGGGTCGCGGCAACCCGCCAAACGTGATTGGCCAATACACCATATGTCCAACCACTTTGCTGGAACAGGAACACGCCCGTCGGCCCCGTCCCCAACGTACCGGAGCCGAGAAGCCGGTCGGTGCTGGTCGGCCAGTTGACCGCAGGTCCAACACCGTAAGTCAACGTGCCTAACGCGGTCTTCTGTGGTTGCGGCACGAGAAAGAAGCTCTGTAACGTGTCACCCAACCCGAACTGAGTTCTCGAATTGCCTAGAATGTCGTTTTGCCACGTGACTGGCAGGATTGTTCTGGTCACTAGAGAAAGATCTGCGCTCAGATCGAACGGGATTACCGGCTGGATGTTGACAAAGGCTTTGTCACCATTTGCGGGGCCATATCCTGAATCGTAATTGAACTGGAGCGGCACACTCACCAGTGAGGCGATCGGATTGGCGAGTTTTGTAGCCAGCTGGACATCCGTATTTCCCGGTTCCTGACCCAAAGCTGGAGCGGTACCTGAGACGGCAAGGAAAATGGCTGTCGCCCGCACCCTCTTCCTAATCGTTTTGTCCATATATCATTCTCCGCGCCGCTCCGATGGAAACTAAAAAATCATCCGTGGGCGAGCGATTTCAAAATGGGGGTGTAGATTTTCCGGTTCTTCCTCTGGTTGGCACGGTTTCTATCTACTATGCCAATGGCGGTTTATGGGCCCAGGCATAGCCGCGCCGGCCACGCTGATAGCCGTAGTCGTAAAGGGCGCGCATGTAGTTGGGGTCGAACGGCGCGGGCAGCTTCTGCGTGAAGTCCGTGCCGATATAGGCCAGGTTGTATTCGATGCCATCGCGCTGAGCATTGTTGTAGATGCGCACGACGTCGTTGTAGCCGCTGGCGGTGGTCATCGTTGATATCGCGCGCTCGGCGATGCTCAGCGTGCGCCGGTCGGTTGAAGCCCAATCGGGATCGAGCCGGCCGTTACGGATGACGTATGCCCGGGCGGGTATCACTTGCTCGCCGGCCCGCATCCGCTCCTGGCGCTGGCGCATCACTGTGGCCGGATAAAGAAAGGTCTGCGCGAAAGCGCCGCCGTCGACATGCATCTCCTGGTACGGCTTTCCATCCAATGTCACATCGAACATTGTTGGCGGAAAGGCCGCCGGCATCGCGGATGAGGCCAAAAGGATCCGGCGGATCGTGTCCAGCGCTCGGGGATGGCCGCTCTTGGCGATGGCGCCAATGTTCCAGACCACCGGCTGCTGCGCATCCAAATCGGTAGAGCCAATCAACAGCAAGCGTCCACCGTCATAGGCTTTGGCGATGGCG
>Ga0335083_10010146_pt1 | contig 11397 bp, 10 predicted proteins | sample Lox_Sample_42_FD_206716 | JGI IMG/M metagenome (GOLD analysis project Ga0335083, IMG submission 206716) | Soil microbial communities from Loxahatchee National Wildlife Refuge, Florida, United States - Lox_Sample_4.2 | ecosystem: Environmental > Terrestrial > Soil > Wetlands | place: USA... | reverse complement strand
ATCTGTCGACCGACCTCACGCGTGCGAGCGTAATGCTTCGTCCTTCTGGTTTCGAATATGCAAGGTGCATGTCCAGATGGCGCAACGCCTCGACGGCGTGCGAGGACGTCCCATTGACCGGCTCGTTGATGGACTTGAGTCCCTTCGTTGGTATCGGGGCCGCCCGCTTGTGCACGTAGCCGCGAGGCAGCCCACGCTGGCAATCCGTATCGTGTGCGCGCGGTCGATCATGCAGCCGTGGGAGCGGTTCAGGAGCTTCGCCACGGCGGCTTGAGTCGGGCGAAACGGTTCGTCGCGGGGGAGCGCGTGTATCAGGTAATGCTTCGAGAACGGTGCGGAGTGGGTCCTGTTGTTCCCCACGTGGACCGGCGCCGACAACCAGGGGAATCGAAGCACGGGCCGGAAGGCATCCAGCGATTGCAGTTTGCCCCATGAAAAATAGGGCGATTCAACGAAGTCTCAATTCGGCCGCGTCAGCGTGGCCGTTTCAGCGCCCCACAGACTTGAAAAGCCGGTTCTTTTCGAGCGTCGCCGCATCGGGCGTCTTGTCGTTGTCTTCCGTGGCCGCGGCCAAGTGGGCGTCTTCTAGCGCGGGCCCAGTGTAGCGGCCTCGCGGCCGGATGACCTTGCCCACCCTGAGCTGCTCGATGCAATGCGCGAGCAGTCCCACACTGCGCGCCGTGGCGAACAGCGCGAAGGAAGCGTCGCGCGGCAGCTTCAACTGCGCCGCGAGCGTGGCGATCGCGACATCGATATTCGGCCGAAGTCCCGTGAGCGCCACGACCTTTTCGATGAATCAGGCGAGTTCCGCGGGCGGGTCCAGCACTTCGAGCAACGCGTCCGCGCGCGGATCGCCGTCCGGATACAGATGGTGTCCAAACCCCGGAATCGGAATGGCCGACTGCAGATGGTGCGCCACGACGTGCTGTGCGCCAAGTCTGCCCACGTCATCGAACACGGCGCGCACGCGGCCCGATGCGTCGCCGTGCAGCGGGCCCGAGAGCGTGGAGAGTCCCGTGAGCAGGCAGCCCGGTAGCGATGCGCCGGTCGACGCCGTGATTCTCGCCGCGAATGCCGAGCTCGTGATCTCGTGATCGGCCACGAGCACCATCGCCCGGCGGATCAGCTCGGCGGCCTCGCTGCCCTGGCCCCAGCCGAGCGCGAGCCGTTCGTGAACGGGCTGTGCCGCGCTGCCGACACGAGCATCGCAGCGTGCGCCGAATGCATGCGCGATGACCGCCACGAGCCGTCCGGCCTCGACATGCAACGCATGGTCGGTGCGCCCCAGCGTGGAGTGACCGCAGGCGGCGAGCGCCGCGAGCGATGTGAACGCACTTTGCCGACCGCGCTCGTCGCCCTGCAAGGGCACGTCCGCGGCTTCGAACGTGACGTTGGCGCGCGCATTCCAGAGCAGGGTGGCCACGTCTTCGAGCGTCGCCGTTTGCGCAAGGCGAATGCTGTCCCGGCCCCGGTAATACAGGCGGCCCTTCGAGAAGGTGGTGATGCCGCTGTAGATGCAAGGCTCCGCGCCGAAGATCGTACCGGCGGCGAGCGCCTCGCGCTTGCGGCCCACCTGCTTCTTGCGGCACAGGCCGGCGACATCTTCGGCGCGGTAGAGGCTCTTTCGCGGGTCTTGCGGGTCGGGCATGACGGCGATATTGCCCCGGCTTGCGTACGCGTAGACGGTCTGCGCTTGCACGCCGAGTTGTCGAGCGGCTTCGACCAGGGTGATCCAGTTTGGCATGGCGTGGCGGGCAAGGCGCTAGGGGTGTGGAGCGTCAATATTGAAGGCTTTTCACCGAAAAGTCATCCAGGCGCCCGCGCCGCAAGAGAGTGAGTGTCAGAGTTCGATACGCGAGAGCTTGCCGAGCAGCACCGAATACGAGAGCGTGCCGAGCAGGCAGATCGCGCCCATCAGGTTGAGGGCCCAGTAGAAGTGGCCGGTGTGCTGCGTGATGTAGCCGATCATGAGCGGCGTGGTGACTCCCGCAATGTTGGCCGCGAGGCTCGTGATGCTGCTGGTGAGGCCGACATACTGCCGGGGCGCGATTTCGGAAACGGCGGCCCACGACATGGAACCGATGCCCTGGGCGAAGAACGCGATGGTGAGGATGGCGATCACGACCTCGTTCGACTCGACGAAGTTCACGAGCACGATGGAAGCGCCGAGCAAGGTGCCGATGATGAGCGGCGCCTTGCGCGCGGCCGAGATCGACACGCCGCGCCGGATGAAGAAGTCCGAGAGGAAGCCCGCGGCGAGAATGCCGACTGTCGCGCCGAGGAAAGGCATGGCCTGGAAAATGCCCACCTTGATCATCGACATGTGACGCGCTTCGATCAGATAGGTCATGAACCACGTGGTGAAGAAAACGAGCAGCGTGTTGTTGCAGAACTTGCCGAGGCAGAGTGCGAGGATCTGGCGGTAGCTCAGCAGCTTGAGCGCCATGCGCCAGTCGAACTTCTCGCGCGGCTTGCGCGAGGCGGCCGTGGCGCCTTCGTTGATGTACTGCAGTTCGGCGGCATTCACCGAGGGGTGCTTGTGCGGATCGCGGTACACGCGGAACCAGATCATGCTGAAGAGCAGGCCGAAGCCGCCCGTCACGAAAAACACCGTACGCCATCCGTAGGCTGCGGATATCCACAACAGCAGACCGGTGAAGAGGGGCGTGCCCACGTATTGCCCCATTACGTACACACTCGTTGCAAAGCCGCGTTCCTGCACGGGGAACCACAGCGTCACGGCGCGCGTGTTCGAAGGGAAGGCCGGGGCTTCGAGCGCGCCCATCGTGAGGCGCGAGCCGAGCAGCATGTGATAGCCGCTCGCGAGGCCTTGCGTGAGCGTCGCAATCGACCAGCCGACGAGCGAGAGTGCGTAGGCCACGCGCGAGCCGAGCACGTCGGTGAGGATGCCGCCCGGCAACAGGGCGATCGAATAGGCGAGACCGAACGCCGCGAATAGCTCGCCCATCTGCATCCTGGTGAGCGCGAGGTCCTTCGACAGACCCGGCGCGACGATGCCGAGCGCCGAGCGGTCGACGAAGTTGAGCACGGTGGCCACGAGCAGCATCGAGAGCACGACGTATCGCACCCTGGAGCGTTTCGCGCTTTCGGCGTAGGCCGCGGGCTGCGCGGGCAACGCATGTTCCTCTACGACTTTCATCGGTGTCTCCGTATCAGTTCGATGGACTGTTTTTTATTATTGTGGGCAGCAATGCTGCGCTATCCGCGGCCAACGAAGGGCATCGCGCTCGCCATGATGGTCATGTTAAGCACATTGGCTTCGAGTGGGAGGCTCGCCATGTGCACGACCGCATTCGCCACGTGTGCGACGTCCATCCGCGCTTCGGGTGCGATGCGCCCGTCGGCCTGGAGGACGCCTTTGTTCATGCGCTCGGTGAGCGGCGTGACGGCGTTGCCGATGTCGATCTGGCTGCACGCGATGTTGTACGCGCGGCCGTCCAGCGCGATCGATTTCGTGATGCCGGTCACGGCGTGTTTCGTCGCCGAGTAGGCGATCGTATGCGGCCGTGGCGAATGCGCGGAGATCGAGCCGTTGTTGATGATGCGGCCGCCTTGCGGAGTCTGCGCCTTCATCAGACGATACGCCGCGCGCGCGCACAGGAAGACGCCGGTGAGATTGGTGGCGACGACATCGTTCCAGAAGTCGACCTCGTAGTCTTCCAGCGGCACGGCCCCCGCGTTGCGGCCCGCGTTGTTGAACAGCACGTCGAGGCGGCCGAACGTTTGCGAGATTTGCGAGAACGCGTGCTCGACCGATGCCGCATCGGCCACGTCGGCCGGGAACGTATGGGCTTCGCCGCCCGCATTGCCGATGATCTCCCTTGTGTCCAGCAGCGGCTCGATTCTGCGTCCGAGCAGCGCGACGGTGAATCCTGCATGGGCGAGCGCCACGGCGGCGGCGCGGCCAATGCCGGAGCCCGCTCCCGTTACTGCTGCAAACTTCTTCGATGCTGACATTTCCCTTCCTCTCGACGATTCCATGGGTCACGGGAAAAGAATTGCACTCGCATGAGGCGCGCAGCAATCTTGATTCGTTGAATCAACATCCGTGGCCTTGATGGCCGGGCGCCGCATCAGGGTTTTCCTGATACGCCGGACGCGCGCAGCGGCGCGGGAAAGGGATGATTGGGCCGCGCAGCAGCGCGCGCCGGCGTTCAAAGCGAATACGCCGGGAATACAGGGCCAAAGCGTTTGCTTGAAGTTGATTCGGCGAATCAACATTGACCGGACCGCAGGCGCTTTCGTAGTCTCTCGACGTCTGCCGAACCCAAGGAAAACACCATGCCGGAAAATCATCGCACCAGGCTGTTGATTGCGCGAAAGGTGCCCACTGCCGTGGCGAATCGCGCCGTAGCCGAATTCCACGCCTTCGTAACCGACGCCGATATGGACGCGTGGTCCGTGGTCGACTTCTGCAAGCAGCACGAGGTGCCGGCCGTGCTAGTCGGAAAGAAGTCGGGCCTGCAGGCGGAGCACATCGCCGCGCTGCCTGCGTCGGTCAGGATCATTGCGAACGCGAGCGCGGGCGTCGATCACATGGATGTGGCCTTTGCGCGCGAGCGCGGCATCGTCGTCACGAACGCACCCGATGCGCTGACCGAATGCACGGCCGACTTTTCCATGCTGCTCGTGCTGGCCGCCTGCCGGCGTGCATCGGAGTACGAACGGATCATGCGCGACGGATGGGGTAAATCGTTCGGCATGACCGCAATGCTCGGCACGCGCGTGAACGGCAAGACGCTCGGCATTATGGGTTTCGGGCGCATTGGCCGGGCGGTGGCGCGGCGCGCGCAGGGGTTCGGCATGCGCGTGATCTACACCGACATGCATCGCGCGGCGCCCGCAGTTGAAAACGGTGCGACGTTCTACGCGAGTTTCGAAGCGATGCTGCCGCATTGCGAGGTGCTCACGCTGCACGTGCCGGGCGGCGGCGCGCCCTTGATGACGAAAAAGGAGTTCGGACTCCTACCGAAGGGCGCGGTTTTCGTCAATGCGGCGCGCGGCGGCCTCGTGGACGAAGACGCCCTGTACGAGGCCTTGACCTCGGGGCATCTGTTCGCCGCGGGCCTCGACGTATATCGGAACGAGCCCAATGTGGACCCACGCTTCGCGAGCCTCGACAACGTGTTTCTCACACCGCACATGGCGAGCGCCACGGTGGAAACACGTGACCAGATGGGCTTCACGGCGCTGGATAACGTCGTGGCCGTGCTGGATGGGCGGCCCGCGTTGAACCCGGTTTGAATCGCGGTTGAAATGGATTTGAGGTGGGTCTGCGGCGGGGGTGTTGCGGGCCGGCGCCGCGTATCAACTGCGTCCCGAATGCCGCAAGCGCTTGAGCACGAGCACGCAGAGCGCGGGCAAATGGACGACGCCCATGCCGCTCGCCACCACCACCCACGGCGGCGCGGCCGGCCCGGACAGCATCGCGCTGACCACGCCGAAGCCAAGGCCCGCCGCCAGCAGCGTGGCGTGGGCCGCGAGGCGCTTCGGACCCCTGGCCGTGAAGCGCGGGAGGTGCGCATGGACATACACCACGATCAGCAAGGCGACGGTGGCAATGGCGGGAAACAGCATGTTCGAATCCTCGGGTCCAACGATGACGGGAGTCTTCGACTGTAGTGGAGGATTGCCGTTACGTCGATGGCTGCCGGCAACGGCCGGCCGGCGAACCTCGTGCGCTAGTGGACGAGCCTCAGCACCAGACCACGCTTTCATAGGCAACCGTGCGGCGATAGACGCTCCTGCCGCGCCAGGTCGAAAACTCCATATACGCGCATTCCAGCACCAGAATCCAGTTCGTGACTCGCATCGCCGCCCCCGTTGTTCGTTCGACCGCGAAGCCAGTCTACGGGGCATGGTTGCGTGGCAATGCGGCGAGCAGGGCGCGATATCGCGTCCAGTTCGCCGCATTGCCGGGGCACGGCGTAGGGCGCTGGCCGCAGCATGGAAGTCGGGCGCCGACAGCACGTACCTTGCGCCAATCGCCGCGGATCGCCTGGCATCGCCTGGCGTCGGAGCCCAGCCCGCGTGCATCAGCCCAGATCGTCGCGACGCGGCGTGACGGGTTCGACGGCGGCCCAATAAGGCTCGGCGCCGTAATACGCGTGCAGCGTGCTGCCCCAGGTGGCGTCGGCCATGGCGGGCCAGCTGTCCTTGTCGAAGCCCGGCGCTTCCTTCACGCGTTCGGACGAGACATTGAGCAGAAAACACTTGCGGCTCGTATCGAGCATCAGCGCGTTCCAGGGAATGGCGAGCAGCTTGTCGCCGATGCCGAGAAATCCGCCGCTCGACATCACCACGTAGGCCACGCGCCCGCTTTGCACGTCGAGCATGATCTCCTTGATCTTGCCGACTTCTTCGCCATCGGAGCTGAGCACGCGATCGCTGTCGAGGGTGCTGGCGGCCATGACGTCGGGGCCCGGCCCCGGGGCGCTCACGCGGCCCTTGCCGACGATGCGCGCGCCATTGCCCCTGGGCATGGGAGGAGGAGGGAAGGTGGGCATGTGGGTCTCCTTGATGGAGGGAACGACATTGAGCCAGGCCAGACAACGACGGTTCCCGTTTCCCGTTGCCGGCGATGCCGCAGCGGTTCTGGCCGCATGCCTGCGATACAGCAAACGGCGTACCGCAGCGCGCCGACGTTTTTGTCGTTGCGTTGCTCGCGTGCACCAGCGCGCGGCGCATTGAGGCGCTGTCGCCAACTCGAAAGGCAGCACGCGTAAGGGCGTCAGTGCGCAGCGCAAATCGAGCTCGTCTTCCGGAAAAGCGTCCTCATGTGAGTGGACTGAGGTCACGGAATGGAACGAACGTTCATATGCAATTGCATTTACTTCGCATAACGAATCAAAAGATGGCCGACGAAAATTAGGGATTGGATGTGAATCCCCCTTCACACGGGGCTTGCCCAGCAACGCTGGGCGGCCGCGGCGGCAATCGGCGTAGTGGAAAAGCGTGCGAACTGCACGATCGTGCACTTCGCGCGGGTCGCCCGCATACGCGAAATGCCTGATCAGGACTTCTCACCGAGCCTCGTCCGTGCGAGTATTGCGCGCTTCAGTTTTTGCCGCGCATTGCCGATAACCCGCTTCAGGCGCGCCGTTGCGGCAAGCGCCGCGCAACCGTTTCCGTTCTGGCTTGAACTCACGCGATGATCACTGCTCCGCTTCCTCTGGACGAGGATGCTCGCCTCAGGGCGTTGCAGCAACTCGACATACTCGATACCGGTCCTGAAGAGGCGTTCGACCGTATCGCGCGGCTCGCCGCGTTCGCGTTCGAGGTGCCGATCGCACTGATCTCGCTCGTCGACGAAGACCGCCAGTGGTTCAAGTCGCATCACGGGCTCGCGGCCTGCGAAACGCCGCGCAGCATGTCGTTCTGCGCGCACGCCGTGTTGAGCAAGTGCTTGCTCGTGGTCGAGGACGCGCTCGACGACGAGCGGTTCTTCGACAATCCGCTCGTGACGCAAGCGCCGAACATCCGCTTCTATGCGGGCTCGCCGCTGCGCCTCGCCGATGGCCAGGTGGTCGGCACGCTGTGCCTGATCGATACGAAGCCGCGCGCGTTCGACGAGGCCGAGGGCGCCATGCTCGCGGATTTCGCGCGTCTCGTGGAGCGCGAGCTGGAACTGCGCCAGCAGCTGATCCGCGCGCGCACGGCGCACGAACGCGACCGTCGCTCGCTCGCGGTCAGCGAGGCGCGCTTTCGAACGGTGTTCGAGCAGACGCCCATCGGCAAAGCCGTGGTCGATCTCGACGGCCGCTTTCTCGACGTGAACCAGAAGTTCTCGGAGATCACCGGCTATGACGAGAGCGAGTTGCGCAAGCGCACGTTCGCTTCGGTCACGCATCCGGCCGATATCGCCGCCGATCTCGCGCTCGCGTCCGAACTGATCGCGGGCCGGCAGGTGTCGTACGGGATCGAGAAGCGCTATCTGCGCCCCGACGGCACGGCGGTATGGGTCAATCTCGCCGTTTCGCTCGTCCGCGACGTGTCGGGCACGCCGCTGCATTTCATCGCGGCCGTGCAGGACATCGGCGGTCGCAAGAAGAGCGAGGAGGCGCTGCGCAACTATCACGTCGAGCTCGAGGAACGCGTGCGCGAGCGCACGGCGGAGCTGCGCCGCAGCCGCGACGCGCTGCAGACCATCACCGACAATCTGCCCGCGCTGATCGCCATGGTCGATCGCAACCTCTGCTATCAGTTCAACAACGAGGCGTTCCAGAGCGTCTTCGCCGCCGACCCGGCGACGCTGCGTGGGCGCAGCCTGCGCGAGTCGCTGGGGCCGGAGCTGTTCGAGCAGATGGAGCCGCTTTTTACGCGCGCGCTGGCCGGCGAACGCGTGACCTGCGACGAGGTGCGCTACGTGGCCGACACGGAGCGCGTGTGGCAGGCCACTTACATTCCCGCCGAGCGCGACGGCAAGGTAACGGGCTTCTACGTGATGTCGCACGACGTGACCGAGCAGCGCCGCACCGAACAGCGCTTGCGCGAGAGCGCGCTCGTCGACCCGCTCACGGGGCTCGCGAACCGTCGCGCGTTGCAGGAGTCGCTGGGTGAACTGCGCGCGGGCGGCGACCCGTTCGCGCTTTTCTTCATCGACATGGACGGCTTCAAGGCCATCAACGACCGCTACGGCCACGACACGGGCGACACCCTGCTCAAGGAGGTCGCGCGCCGGCTCACGGCCACCGTGCGTACGGGCGATGTGGTGAGCCGCCTTGGCGGCGACGAATTCGTCGTGGCGAGCCACGGCGTGAACGATGCGCGCACCGGGGAGCGCATCGCGGCGGCCATCTGCCGGGAGGTGTCCAGGCCGCTCGTCGTGGCCGGTCGCGTGATCAAGACGAGCGCGAGCGTGGGCGTCGTGCTGACTGGAGCTGCGGGCGCCGCGGGGGCAGCGGGTGCAGCGAGCGTGGCGCTGCCGGCCGAGGCGGAGGGCGAGGCGCTGGCCGACGACCCGCTTTGTCTCGCCGACGCCGCGATGTACGAAGCCAAGCGCGCGGGGCGCAACACCTGGCGCGTCGCGTCGGGCGCATGAGGCCTTTTGACGCTGCTGCCTGCGTAATGCAGCGGACGTGATGTTCCTTTATCGCCGTTAGCACCTTGCTGTCGGCAAGCGTGACTCAGTAACGCATCTTCTTTACCGGGGGAGACCGCGCCTTGTCGTGGGCGGGCAATCCTCTCGATCCTGGCCGCTTTGGCCGGCTTCTTCATTCAAAACCTTTGTAACGCCTTCCGGGCCCGGTGCTTCGCGCTTTGTCGCGTGCGCAGGCGTGACATGCCAGCGTTCGGGTTTGCGCGCAATCTGGCACCTGATATATCTCATTCAGGGGAAACCCTCAGTTATCTGAAAATAAATTTTCAAGATAATCGTTCCATGTAATTCAATTTACTCTTTCATTACTCTTACGCTGACCCATCGCATGGCAAACCGACCGTCCAGCCCCGACACCGCCGAAGCCGAGATCGTCGCGCGCATCGCCGCCGCGATGCCCGATCTCACGCCAGGGCACCGGCGCATGGCCGAATACGTGCTCGCGAACCTGTTCCATGCCGCCACCATGCGCATCGACGAACTGGCCAGCGCGGTGGGCGCTTCGGTGGCCACGGCCAACCGGTTTGCGCGCGCGCTCGGGTTCGACGGGTATCCGCAGTTTCGCGAGGCGCTCGTGCGCGGCTTCGAGGCCACGCTCGCGCCGGTGGAGCGCCTGCGCAGCGCGCAAGAGTCGCCCGCGAGCGGCGCGGAACCGTTCGGCGCTTCGCTTGAGCAGGCCGAACTGAACCTGAGGTCGTCGCGCCAGTCGATCGACAGCGCCGCAGCCACCGCGGCCGTCGAAGCCATTCTCTCGGCGCGCCGCGTGTTTCTGATCGGCTCCGGCACCAGCGCATTTCTCGCCGGGTTGATGGAGAACTCGCTGTTGCCGTATCTGGACAACGTGCAGGCGCTCAACGCGATCGGCGGGCCCACGCACGCGGCGCGACGCCTCTTTGGCGTGAACCGCGACGATCTCGTGATCGGCATCGCCTTCCCGCGTTACGTGGACGACACGATCAAGCTCACGCGCCACGCCGCGAACCAGGGCGCGCGCGTGCTCGCGCTGACCGACAGCGCCGATTCGCCGCTCGCGCGCATTGCCGACCTCACGCTGCTGATTCGCTCCGAGCGGCGTCTCGCCGCGAACTCCGAGGCTGCCGTGCTGGCCGTCATCGAAGCGCTTTGCGATGCCGTTGCGTTGCGCACGAAACATTCCGTCGAAGCCGCGGCGGCCATCACCGAATCGGTGCTGCCGTGGCTTTCTTCGACTGCCACGCCGTCCACCCGGCACGCGCCTGTCGAGCCTTCGAACCCGTCTTCCCAAACGAAAAAGAAGTCATGAAATCCAACGCAGTCATCGCCATTCACGGCGGCGCCGGCACGATCCTGCGTGCCTCGATGGCGCCCGAAGTCGAAGCCCAGTATCTCGAAGCGCTGCGCCGCGTGCTCGCGGCCGGCCAGCGCGTTTTGGCCGAAGGCGGCAGCGCGCTCGACGCGGTTCAGGAGGCAGTGCGCCTGCTCGAAGACTGCCCGTTCTTCAACGCGGGCCACGGCTCGGTCTTCACGGCCGCAGGCACGCACGAGCTCGACGCTTCGATCATGGACGGCCGCACGCTCGAAGCGGGCGCGGTATGCTGCGTGAAACGCGTGCGTAACCCGGTGCTGGCGGCGCGCCGCGTGCTCGAGCACAGCGAGCACGTGCTCTTCACCGGCGAAGGCGCGGAAGCGTTCGCGGCAGCGCAGGGCCTCGAATTCGTCGAGCCCGGCTATTTCCATACCGACGCGCGTTACCGCCAGTGGCAGCTTGCACGCGGCGAGGCGCGCGCGATGCTCGACCACGACGGCGCGACGCTCGCGGCAAAGGCGGAGCAGGAAAGCCTGCCGCACGAGCCGATCGACCCGAACCGCAAGTTCGGCACGGTGGGCGCGGTGGCGCTCGACACTCACGGCCACCTGGCGGCGGCGACGTCGACGGGCGGCATCACGAACAAGCAGGTGGGCCGCGTGGGCGACGCCCCGCTGATCGGCGCGGGCTGCTACGCCGACGACGCCACCTGCGCCGTTTCCACCACGGGCTCGGGCGAGATGTTCATGCGCATGGTCGCCGCTTACGACGTGGCCGCGCAGATGAAGTATCGCGGCGTGTCGCTCGCCGAAGCGGCAACGAATGTCGTGATGGAGCAACTGCCGCGCATCGACGGCCGCGGTGGCCTCGTCGCCGTGGACGCGCAAGGCAATGTCGTCCTGCCGTTCAATACCGAAGGCATGTATCGCGGTTACGCACGCGTGGGCGAAGCGCCCATTGCGTCGATCTACGCTTGAGCGGCGCATCGCTTTGC
>Ga0335083_10010144_pt1 | contig 11398 bp, 8 predicted proteins | sample Lox_Sample_42_FD_206716 | JGI IMG/M metagenome (GOLD analysis project Ga0335083, IMG submission 206716) | Soil microbial communities from Loxahatchee National Wildlife Refuge, Florida, United States - Lox_Sample_4.2 | ecosystem: Environmental > Terrestrial > Soil > Wetlands | place: USA: Florida... | reverse complement strand
CGATCAGGCGCATGCCAATGCGGCGGCGGTGGCGCGCGCATCAGCGGCGCTGCGCGTTGCGGGCGATGCCGGCTCCTATGTTTCGGAGAGCGACTATTTCAACGCGAACTGGCAGAGCGCGTTCTGGGGCGCGAACTACGCGCGGCTGCGTGCGGTGAAGCGCGCGCGTGACCCAGACGGGCTCTTCATCGTGCACCACGGCGTCGGCAGCGAGGATTGGAGCGCCGACGGCTTTACGCGGGCGGCGTGATCAATTCACCCGGCGCGGCGGACCGGAAATGCCGACGGCGCTTCGCAGATCGCTGGCCTGCATCAGCCGGCCGTCGCGCATCACCAGCACGACATTGCGCAGATCGCCGATGCGCTGGCTCGGATCGCCGTCGACCAGGAACAGCTCCGCGTTCTTGCCGACTGTGATCGAACCGGCCTGTGCGCCAACGCCGAACAGGCGCGACGGGTTGATCGTCGCCGTGGCGAGCGCATCCGCTGGTGTGAAGCCGGCGGCGACATAAAGCTCAAGCTCGCGCACCAATTCGAGGCCCGTGCCGTCAGTGCCGGCGACAATGGTCATGTTGCGGCGATGCAATTCCTCGACGAGATTGCTCAGCGCGGCGAAGCCGCGGCGCATCTGTTCGCGCGAGACATCGGGCGTCGCGCCCATGCCGCCGGACTTGAAGCCGCGTTCCACTTGCGGCGGCATGGTGCCGATGAACGGCGCGTAGGCGCCGCCCGGGTCGCCCGGGTCGGGCACATAAATGCCTTCGAAGGTGACGAGTGTTGGATCGACCGCGATGTGGCGGCGCTGCAATTCGTCGAGGTAGGCCGTCATTTCGGGCGAATGCAGATTGACGTCCGGCGCATAGCGCGCCGTGCCCATGATGCGCGGGATGCCGTTGGAATGCTGGACCACGTCATCCGGCATGGCCTGCATCATCACGAAATTGATGTGGGTGATCTCGTCATAGCCCGCGCGCACGGCGTCGAGCGGGCGCATGCCCGCGGGAATGTGGCCATGCACGTGCAAACCGAGGCGGTGCGCCTCCGCCGCCATCGGCGCGACCCAGGCCGGATTGATGGTGCCGTAGAGCTTGATGGCGAAATAGCCGTTGTCCTTGGCGCGATGTACGGCGGCGATGGCTTCCTGTTCGTTGTGCACCACGACGGCCACCTGTGCGGTGTTGGGACCTTCGCCATCGATCAGCAGCGACGGCACGATCCGCGGGCCCAAAAGATCGCCGGTGTCGATGCGATGCTTGCGCGCCATCAGTTCCGCGGGCTGGTTGCCGGGATCACGGATGCTGGTGATGCCTTGCGCCAGCAGCAGCGGGCCGGCGGAATCGTCGCCATAATGCTGGTGGCTGTCCCACAAGCCGGGCACAAGCGTCTTGCCCGCGCCGTCAATCACCTGCGCGCCGGCGGGTGCATGCACGGCGCCGGCGCGGCCCACGGCGGTGATGCGCCCGTCATTGACGACGACGCTTTGGTCTTCAAGGAAGCGGCGATTGATGGAATCATAGAGCCGCACGTGCGTGAACACGACGGGATGGGTGAGACGCGGCGCGATCTGGTTCACCAATTGCGAACTGCGCAGCGCCAGTGCGGCGTTCTGGGCTTGGCTGAGTTCGGGCGCGACGCTTTCCCAGCCAGCCGGCATGTAAGACAGCACGCCGACGGTCGCGAAGAAACGATCGCCCTCGTACCAGACCGGAAATGGCGAAAGCCCCGTGCCAATCACGGCGTAAGCGGTCAGCGATTTTGTCTCGTGGCCGTTTGAAACTTGGTGCGTGGCGAGGTCAACCAGTTGCGCTTGGCCCGAAGGCAGCAGGTGAAGCGTGCGGTTGGGCGCGGCGCGCAGCGCGTCGAGAAAGGCGATGGTGCTGTCGAGCGTGCCGCCATACGAGGCGTAATAGGCGCCCGCAGGCATCGTATCGCCGCCACGATCGACCGGGGTTTGATATTGGTAGCGGCCGCTGGCGATGGAGAACGTTTCCGCCGCATCGCCCGATGGCGTCGCGCCGCGCACGACGAGATTGGCGAGCAATCCGTCTGCAGCGAGGGTCTGCTGCTGATCGATCTCGGTGACGAAGCCGCGCAGCAGGATGCTTTCGCGCGACCAGCGCACGCCGTCGGGCGTCGTCCAGCGCCACGACGTTCCGTGTTGGCCGGCCGTTGAGATGATGGAGAAGACCTGGGCGTTTGCCGGCGGCGTGACCAATTGCTCTTTCGGCACTTGACCGTAGGCCGGAACGAAGACGAGTGCGACGAGAGAAAGAAAAAAAGAGACGAGCGCGCGGCGCATGGAAGGCCCCCACGAATTTGGCGAACCATGCGCGCGCTGCGGCGGTTTTGGCAAGCGCGAAGCGTTGACGCGCCGTCAGTGCGCGAGATAGGCGTGCGGTTTTTGCGGCCCGACGCCATCTGGCACCGGAACGTCGGTGCCTTCGTAGTCGGTGTTGAGCACGAGATCCGGGCCCGCGCTGACTTGGATACGGCGCGCCACGATCACGGTGTACGCGGATTGGTCGGCGATCGGGCGATTGGCGTCAACGTCGAGCACGCCGTCGCGCAGATAAATCGTGCCCAAGAGATTGCGCGCATTGTCGCTGGAAATGCGGAAGTGGCGGAGATTGAGATCGCCGGTCAGCAGTACACGATTGGCGAAAAACAAGAACCCCGCCATCGGCCCATCGCGCGGGGCGGTGAGATTGATCTGGCTCTGCGGGCTCAACGTCATGGTCGAGAGATCGCCGACAAAATAAAAGCCGACGTGATTGCCGTTGAGCGTTGCGCCGTCCATCACCAGCAGCGGGCCGTTTTTCATCACGTAGATACCCGGCGAAAGCGTCGCGCTGGCGCCGGGCAGGATGGTAAGTCCGCCACAATAGACACCCGGCGCGAGCGTCTTGTTGCCGATGATGGAGAGCGTCAGCAGGTGATCGCAGCCGCCCGAATTGGGCTCTTCGCGGCCGGCGAGCGGATCGGGGATCGCCGGGCAATCGGTGATCGCGTGGGGCTCGTAGTTATCCTCGTCTCCCGCCGCGCCGCCGGACGAGCAGATCATCGTGGCGGTGATTTTTGAATTGTTCACCACGGCGATGCTTTGCGGATTGTTGGAGTTGGACAGCACCGCGCAATTGGGCGCATCGAGCCGCGCCTGGTCGGTGAGGTAGACGCCGTGCGCCTGGCTTTGCTCGAGCGCGAGTGCACAGAGCGGTGCGCCGCCGGCGAGACGCGCAATAGCTTCCACGTGCGGTGCGTAGCCGTGCGACTGGAAAATCGCGCCGAGAATGGACGGCACCTTTGCCGTTAAGTCGACATGAACGCCGGCGCGGTTGTCGAGGATGGAGCTTTCGATATTTGCGATCTGCAGATTGCCGGCATTGCCGTGTACATAGCCCTCGACGACGGACTTCACCGTTGATCGCGTGGTCGAGCGCAGCGGCAGTTCTGTTGCGGCGGCGAGCGCTGCGCCGTCGGCGATGGATTGCAGCGTTTGCTGTGAAGACCATGCGTTGGCGAAATCGAGCGAAAGTGCGCCACAGCCAAGCAGAACCGGCGTCGCCAACGCCGTAACGATGGCGATGTTGCCTGCGCGCGCGTGCGCGAAGGCGGATAGCAAGCCCCGCGTCAACCGACCTAACACGCTCGTGCCCTTAAGCGTTTGCAACAAGTCTCGTGCTAAGGCCTAGGCCAATTGGCTTAAGAAAGCGGCGTCAGCGAATACTTAACGTATTCGAATTTGGGGTTCCATGGGACGGCTTGGCAAACAATCGCTTAACCGCAAGCTGACGCTGGTGGTCGTCACCGCCGCGTTGTCTGCGGTGCTGGTGATTGCCGTCGGCGCGCTGTGGCAGGAAGCGCGCCGTCACACCCAGGGCAAGATCGATTATCTCACCGCGACGGCTTCGGTATTTGCGTCTGCGACATCGGACGCAGTGGCGCGCGGCGACCAGCGCGATGCGCTCTATGCGCTGCGCGGCGTGGCCCATGCGCCTGATTTGCTTTATGCGCGCGTCACCATGCTTGATGGCCGGCGGCTTGCGGAAATTGGCTCCGGCGTGATGCTGCAGACCGACGTCAAGGTCGACGACGGCGATCGCGCCTCGGTCGCGGGCGCGCTGTACAGCCGAACGATCCAGGTTTCGCGGCCGATCATTCAGGGCGGGCGCATTATCGGGCGCATCACGCTGGTTGCCGACAATTCCGATCTACTGCCGAGCCTTGGAGGCACGCTGCTGCAAACCCTGCTTGGCGCGCTGGCGGCGCTGGCGGTGGCGGCCGCTGTGGCGTCGCGGCTGCAGCGTTGGGTGGCGCGGCCGCTGCTGCGGCTGACCGAAGCCGTGCGCCACATTTCGCATTCGCACGATTATTCCACGCGGGTGGAGATCGAGACCCAGGACGAGGTCGGCGATCTCTGCGAAGGCTTCAACGTCATGCTCGGCGAAATCAAGGATCGCGAACGCCGCATTATCGATCTGGCGCTGCACGATGCAGAAACCGATCTGCCCAATCGCCTGGCGTTCGAGCGCGAGATCGCCGCGCGCCTCACCGCGCCGCGCCGTGGCGTTCTGGCGGTGGTCGCGCTCGGCGTTGACCGCTTCCAATATGTTCGCGGCGTGATCGGCTATCATTTGGCCGGAGATTTACTCGGCGAAATCGGCGCGCGCATCGCCGCGATGGGCGTGCGCGGTGCGGCGGCGCGGATTTCGACCGACGTCATCGCGTTTCTGATCGAGGGCGCTGACGCTGCGCATGTGCGGGCGCGGGCGATGGAGATTTTGACCGAGGCCGAGGCGCCGATGATGCTTGGGGCCAATTCCATCGACGTCAATCTCACGGCGGGCTTCGCCATCGCCGGCCTTCACGCCGACAGCGTGCAGAGCCTGATCGAACACGCCAACATCGCGCTCGATCAGGCGCGCGCCGCGCATGCCAAGATCGCCGCATTCGACAAACAAACCTATCTCAGCACGGCCAGCAATCTGTCGCTGATGACGGACATGGTGCGGGCGCTCGGCAATGGCGAGATGGCCATTCACGTGCAGCCCAAATACGACATCCGCGCCGGCGCGGTGACCAGCGCGGAGGTGCTGGCGCGCTGGCGTCATCCGCAGCGCGGCATGGTGCCGCCGGACATATTTGTCGGCATGGCGGAGGAAACCGGGGCCATCGCCGCTCTGACCTATTGGGTGCTGCAGCAGAGCTTGGCGTGCCAGGCGCGACTGGCGGAGGCCGGCCAGCCTGCGACGCTCGCAGTGAATATTTCCGGCCGCCTGATCAGCGACGCCGATTTTATCCGCGACGCCGTCGCGCTGGTGGAGCAGGCGCCGGCGCAGCTTTATCTCGAAATCACCGAGACCGCGACCATCGACAGCCAGGAGCGCGCGCTGCGCCACATCTCGGCTCTGGTCGGCGCCGGCGCGCGCATCTCCATCGATGACTACGGTTCCGGGCTTTCATCGCTCGCCTATCTCAAGCGTATTCCCGCCGACGAGCTCAAAATCGACAAGGCGTTCGTGCAATTGCTTGGCGAGCATCAGCGCGACGCGCTGCTGGTGAAGTCCACCATTGATCTCGCTCACTCGCTCGGCATGCAGGTGACGGCAGAGGGCGTCGAGACCGACGTCGCGCTGTCTGCGCTCACCGCCATGGGCTGCGACTATGCGCAAGGTTATCTGATCGCCAAGCCGATGGCCGAGGCAGAGTATGTGCGCTTCCTCACCGCGTTTTCCAGTGAAGGCGTAGCGGCCAACTCCGCAAAACGGCATGGCGCGCACACGTAACCGTGGCGCGCCAATTTTGCCGCACTACGCTGTGAAGGCTAGGCTTTCGCGCCGATGGCTTGCAGCCGCGAAGACACGATGCCGCAAATGATCACGGCGGCGTAGCACGCGAACATCAGAGCCGCGAATTGCTGACCCAGGCCGATGTCCAAGTTTGGGAAGATGAAGCGGAAGCTGTTGATTTCATAGATGCCGATCAAGAGGCCCGGCAGCGCGAAGATCGAAGCCGCCTCTGCGCGGTCGGACGGATCGACCTTGAACATGACCAAGAGCAGATAGGTCACCACAAACAGAACCAGGGGCAGCAGCAGGAACAGCCAGGCGATGCCGCCGGTGTTCGCCAGAAGCAGATCTTGTCCAACGAAGCGGAAGGCGACGCTCACCGCGATCCAAAGCACGAACCCGACAATCAACCAACGCGCGATCATGGCGAACCCCCTTTGTGGCCGGCGCCGAGACCGGTCCGGATACGATGAATCGAGGTTACCGTTTCCTCATACGGGCTGCAACGCTCCGCTTAGGCGGGGGCGGGCGCGGCGCGCATCGCTTTTGGGGAAATGAGCGCGACAAGTGCGGCCAGGACGAGCATGCCGAGCAGCGCCACCACGATCACTGCGCCTGTTGGCAGGTCGTACAGAGCCGAGGCGACGAGCCCGACCACATAGCCTAGGAAACCGACGGTATAACCGACGACGAGGCGGAGATTTTCAGCAAAGCGCTTGGCCGCCAACGCCGGCACGATCAAGCTGGCGAACACGAGATAGACGCCTACCAGTTGCACGGATTGCGTCACCACGAGCGCGAACAACACGTAGAAACCGATCTGGCCCAGACGCTTGCGCAGCCCGAACCAGGCCGCGAGCGCGATCGCGTAAAGGATCGCCACGGGGATCAGTTTCTCCGGCGAGACCCAGAGGATCTGACCCACCAGCAGGTCTTTCAAATGCTCGCCGCCATGCGGATTATTGGCGAGGATCAGCAGCTCGATGCAGGCGGCGACCACGAAGAGCACGCCAATCAGGGCCTCCTGCACTTCGGGCCAGATCTTTTCGGTCCAGGTCAGCAGCAGCGCGCCGATCAGCGCTGCAATCACAGCGGCGGCTTGCACGCGCCAGCCCTCGGGCTCGAAGCCCAAAGCGCTGGCGGCGGTGACGCCGAGGCCCGCGACCTGCGCGATGGCGAGATCGATGAAGACGATGCCGCGATTGAGCACTTGCTGGCCCAGCGGCACGTGGGTGGCGAGCACCAACATCCCCGCCAAGAAGGCGGGGAAGAGGATGCTGAGTTCGAGGTTCTCAAGGTTCACGAGTGCGCTCCTTGCAGGCCCGCCAGGAGCCGCGTGATGGTGTCGTCGTAGAGTTTGAACAGATCGGTCGATTGCGCGTCGCCGCCGACAGTGAACGGCAGCACCACAGCCGGAACGCCGGCATGTTCGGAGATGAAATCCGACGGGCGGTCGTCTTCGTACGCCGCGCGGATGACGAAGCGGGCCGGGGTTTGGTGCAGGCGCTGCAGCACCTGCGCCAGATAGCCGGATGACGGCGGCACGCCTGGATGCGGTTCAAGCGGAACCACCTCGGTCATGCCCAACCAGTTTTCCAGATAGACCCAGGCGTGGTGCTGCACCGCGATCGGCATGCCGCGCAGCGGCGCTGCGCGCTGTTGCCAGCCGGCGATGGCGGCGATCCAGCGATGCTCCCAATCCGCTTGCCGCGCGCGGTAGAGCGCGGCGTTGGCGGGATCGAGCTGTTGGAAGCGTGTCGCGAGCGCGCGCGAAACCGGGATCAGCATGCGCGGATCGGTCTGGATGTGCGGGTTGCCGCCGGCGTGAATGTCGCCATTGGCGCGATCGAGCGAAGCGGGGCGCTCCATCAGATTGACTTGCGCGGTGGCGTCGAACGATCCCGCTGCGCCCGGCGCGATCTTGGGGTTGCCGGATTGCTGGATGATCAGCGGCAGCCAGCCGATTTCCAATTCTGCGCCGGTGCAGACCGAGATGTCCGCGGTGCGGGCGCGCGCGATCAGGCTCGGGCGCGCTTGCACTTGGTGCGGATCCTGCGTGCCGACGGTCGCAGTATAGACGTCGACCTTGTCGCCGCCGATTTCGCTCGACAGCGCGCCCCATTCGGGTTCGCAGGCGAACACGTTGAGATTGGCGTAAGCCGGGCTGGCCATCGCGGCAAGGGCGAGCGCGGCGCAAACGAAGAGCTTCTTCATCGAGAGTTTCCTTTAATAGCGGTGAGCGCCGTGCGGGCCGTAGATCACGGTGTATTGCAGCATGGCGATGTTGTTGGCTTCCGGTCCGGATTCGTCGTGCGTGTATTGCAAGCGCAGACGGCCGAATTCGCTGGTGTCGAATTCGAGCAGCGCGGTGGCGTCGAACGGCGAGTGGCCCATGTCGTCGAGTTCTGTGCCGGCAAGCAGCGGGCCAGGGTCGTCCGCGTTCAAGCCGGAGAAGCGCAGGCCCGCGCTCCATTGCGGAATGAATTGATAGACGCCCTGCACGTACCAGCCCTGATGGGTCTGATCGAGCGCGACGCCGTTGAAGCGGCCTTGATCGCGGCCATAAAAGTACTCGCCGGTGACGACGAGATTGCGGCTCGTGGGATTGCCGTTGGGCGCCCATTTGTACACGCCGCTGACGATGCCCAGATCGCTGTGGCCGTTGAACAGGTCGCCGTTGGCGTCGATGCGGTCGACGGCGTCTGAGTGCAGATACGAAAGCCCGCCCAGCCATGAGCTCGAGACATTGATGTCGGAGCCGGTCTTGACGAACGCGGTGTACGTGCCGACGCCGCGATCCGCCGCGCCGGAAGCCGGGTAGGCCTCGCCGCGCAGCGCTTCCGCGCCAAACTCCAAATAGATGTCGGTCGGCGCGAGCCAGCGCACCTGCACGCCATCGTCGCCGAGCTGCGTGTTAAGCAGCGCGCGATACGGCAGCGGCGCGTCGGAGAAGCTCCAATCGTGGGCGTGGCGCTCGTTGAGATAGCCGATCCCGGAAAGGAAACGGCCGGCTTTGATGGTGAAGCCGTTCGGCAGCGCGGTGCTGCGAATATAGGCTTCCTCCAGCGAGACTTGATTGGCGCTGTCGATGGAGAAATCCATGAAGCCGGCCAGCGAGGGATCAATGTTCGCGGAGAACGACACCTCGGATTCGCCCAGGGAGAAGCCGCGCGCCGGGCGATCGATGTCGTCGCCGGTGGCGAAGCCGGAGATCGGCTCGCCTTGGGTGTCCTTGCTCGCCGCGGTGTAGAAGCCGTTGAGCGCGACCGCGATGCCGGGATTGTAGGCGTTTTGTGATGTGGTGGCGGCGGGCGCGGGCGGCGGCGGCGCAGCTTGCGCCATCACCGTCGATTGATCGGTCGTGACTTGATCGGGGATCACGACCTGATCGGTGGACGGCGCGGTCGACGCCGCGGTTTGATCGGCCGGCGCTGCGGGCGCTTGCGCGGTTTGCGTTGCGCTTTGGGCGTTGCCTTCCGCCGCTTCGGCTTGCGCCAAGCGCGCCTCAAGTGCGGCGATGCGCGCGTCGTAGTCGTGCCGGAGATTTTCCAAGTCCTGCCGCATCGCGGCGATGTCGGCCGCGCTGGGCGCGGCGTTCTGCGCCATCGCCGGAGTGGCGATCAGCGCGGCCGCCGCAAATGCGGGCGCGGCGTATCGAGAGAAATGCACCTTCGTGCCTCCAAGCTCTGAGATCGCGCTCGCGCCGAAGCGCGTGCGCACTGGTCGCGAGCGCGTGCGCGCTCGGACGGTTCAGCGATTACTCAGAGCGAGATTGGCGGGGCGCGGCTTTGCCATGCATGCGCCGGGAAGGTGCGCGGCGCTGTGAAAGAGGCGGCCGGCGCGATGGTGAGTGCGAACGTCTCGCCGAGCGTCAGCGCCGGCGGCGTCGCCTGCAGGAAAGCGCCCGATAGCGCCAGTTCCTGGCAGAGGAAGCACGCTGTTGGGGCGTCTTCGCGCCCGGCGGCGTGCGCCGTCTGCGCAACATAGGCGGCGGCGGTGTCGCTGGAGAGCGGCGCGCCGGCATGCTCGACGTGGGTCTGGACCACGAAAGCCTGGAAGAGGAGCGCGACAAGCGCCAGCAGCGCGCCGAGGCGCGGGCGCGCCGCCAATGTGGCGCGTCGGCTGGAGCTGGTTCTGCTCATCCCGGATGCCAGCATAAGGCGCACCGGGCGTTATTGTATAGCGTCGGCGGTCGCCACTTTCCGCCGCAGGTCGCACTGAGTGTCGACGCCAAGACACCTAAGGGCGAGGAATTTCACTGGGAAACGCCGCTTCTTCGGATTTATGGCAATTATTGACAATAATTGGTGTTGGTCTCTTGCCGCTCGTTTTGCGTCGTGGCTAGCGTTGGACAACGAAGCCCGAAGGGCGCGCGAAAAGGGGAGGCCCATGAGTCGAGATCGAGATAGCGGTTAGCGCCGCGCGGCCGGCGACCAAGCACCCGAACTCCAGACACGAAATTCAAGCGCGTCACCGCCGCGAATGCGGACCTGCGCCTTCACGTCAGAAAGCTGACCACATGCCGACCATGAGCGTCTCAGAGCTCTTCCTGCTCGCGATGATCATCATCTTCACGCTGCCGTACCTGTTCTGGCGGCTGTTTCGAACCGACCATGTCGCGCCGCTGGTGGTGGTGCAGATTGTCGGCGGCATTCTGCTGGGGCCGGGCGTCTTGGGCGCGGTCTTTCCGGGCTACTACCACACTGTGTTTACGCCGCAGGTGATCGGCGCGCTGAACGGCATCGCCTGGTGGGCGGTGATGATCTTCGTATTCGTCGCCGGCATCGAACTCGACATCAAGAAAGCGTGGAAGCACCGCTCGGAGACCACCATTACCGCCGGTTTTGCGCTGGGCACGCCGCTCCTATTCGGCTGCGCCGCCGCGGTGATCCTGCTCGCGCTCAGCACTCAATTTGGCGGCGGCGTCGGCAATTGGATCGGGCCGAGGGGGCAGACCTGGCAGTTTATCCTCGGCATCGGCATGGCCTGCGCCGTGACGGCGCTGCCAATTCTCGTGCTGCTCATGGAAAAAATGAGCATCCTACGCACGCCGCTGGGGCAGCGCACATTGCGCTACGCCAGCCTCGACGACGTCGCCATCTGGGGCGTGCTCGCGATTATCCTGATGGATTGGGACCGCGTCGGGCGTCAAGCCAGCTTCCTGGTCGCCTTCGCCTGCGCCGCGTTTCTCATGCGCTTCATCATGCGCAAGATTCCGGAGCGCGACCGCTGGTACGTTGCGCTGATCTGGCTCGCGGCTTGCGGCTTCGCTGCGGATTGGTCGGGCCTGCATTTCATGGTCGGCGCGTTTCTCTCCGGCGCCGTGCTCGACAGCGACATGTTCGATCAGAAGCAGATGGATTTTTTCCGCAACAACATCCTGCTGGCGATCATGCCTGTCTTCTTCCTCTCCACCGGTCTGCGCACGACATGGGAGATGGGCGGCCTCTGGGTGTTCGGCGCGGCGGCGCTGCTGCTGATCGCGGAGGTCGCCGGCAAGCTGATCGGTATTCACGCCGCCGGCAGAATCCTCAAATGGCAGAGGGGTGAAGCTTCGATCATCGGCTGGCTGCTGCAGACCAAAGCCCTGATCATGATCATCTTCGTCAACG
>Ga0335083_10010143_pt1 | contig 11399 bp, 6 predicted proteins | sample Lox_Sample_42_FD_206716 | JGI IMG/M metagenome (GOLD analysis project Ga0335083, IMG submission 206716) | Soil microbial communities from Loxahatchee National Wildlife Refuge, Florida, United States - Lox_Sample_4.2 | ecosystem: Environmental > Terrestrial > Soil > Wetlands | place: USA: Florida... | reverse complement strand
CTTGCGACGCCGTCAGCGGGCCGCTGTAAATACGGCATTCATCAATCGAACCCAGGAAGCCGGGATCCGCAATGTAGAGCGAATGACCCAGGTAATTGTTCGGATCCGCACCCAATTGGTACGTCAGCACACTTTGGCTATTAAACGCCGGGTTACGATAACCCACCGGATCGACCATGGCGTTGAACATGGAAACCCTCGCGGCCAGGACTCCATTGGTATAAAAGGCCTGATTGCCGGTATCGGGACTAAACACCCCAACGATTTGTATGTTGTTCTGCCCAGCCAACGTATTGGCAACGATGGCATCTCGTTCTCCGGCATTCCCGGGAACACCCTGTCCGAAATTCAGCTGCGCAGTACCACCACCGGTAAGTGGCGAGAAGGTAATGTAGTTGCCTCCGTCCCCGTACGTACCATCAATGGGATTGAGATCCGCAAACCCGAAGGCAAAGAGATTCTCAAAGTTATTGTTGGTGGTCACGCTAATGCTGGCCCAGGTTTCGATCGTTACTTCATTGACGTTGCTGATGATTCCGGCCGGCAATTGCACATAATTATTGGAGTTTCCGTCCAGCACCACCTGGCCTGAGCCATTGAAGGCCGCGGTGCCTACGAGGCTGGCATTCCACGTTGCGCCGCCCACCGAATCCGACGCGGTTGTGCCCGATGCTTCATTGAAACTGTAGCGGTGAATCAAGGCGGCATTAACCGGTGCGACCGTCAGCGTGACGGAGTTGGTGCTGCTCAAGGCACCGACCGTGGCCGTCAAAGTCGCGCTGCCGGCGCTGAGGGCCGTCACCATGCCATTGGCATCCACGGTGGCCACTTTGGGATTGCTCGAGGTGTAAACCGGTTGAGTAAAGGTTGCCGGATCCACGCCGGGTTCCGATGAACTCAAGAGCACTCCACTGATGGCGGGGTAATCGCCGACCAGCGTCGCCTGTTGGAAGTTTCCGACTTCCACTGCGGAGCGGGCCAATGATTGGAAGTAAACCCGTTGCAAGGCTCCACCGAGGGAAGCAGCCTGGACAATGGTGTTGGTCCCATTGTCGTTAATGATTAAATCATTGGTGTCATACCCCTTGCCGTAAACCCGGATAATGCCCCTGGCAACAAGGTTGGTGACGGTCCCGGAAGCGCCATTCAATGTGGTATTAGCTCCGGACACCCAGCCTACCGGCAACTCCAAGGTGCCGCCACCGACATTAAAAACCGTTGTGGCGTCATTATTTGCCTGTCCATTATCAACGTTGACATAGCCATTGATCAAAACGGTCGCCGTGTCGTAGATGTTGATATGACCACCCGTCCAAATGCCGGCTCCGCCCAGGCTGCTGTATTTCGCGTTGTTGTAGAGATTCATCGTTACATATGCCCCTTCACAAACCGGCCACCAGCCGGAACCAAGATTCACAGACGCGCCTGAGGTGTGCATGTAGCCATTCCCAAGCAAATTGATATGGCTGCGTACACCGGGGGTAGGGTCAGGTTGATACGGGGCAATCGTCCAGTCCCACGCCAGCTCCCCGGATACATTCAGGGTGCATCCAAATTCCGGACCAAATATGGTGTTATACACTTCGGATGAATTGCCGACACCAGGGGTCTCTACGTCGCCCGGCGAAATCGTTATCACCGTATCCCCGTCAACGGGGGAAGCATCCAGCCACACATTACCGGTAAAGGTGGTTGTGGGATTTCCCGGGGGTGGCACGCCGACGGGATTCCAGTTATTGGGGTTGTTCCAGAGGTTATTCGTCAGCGTACCGTTCCAGTGCGAGTCCTGGGCGGATACGGATTGGACCAGACATGCCATCAAGGCAATGATGGCAAGATGACATATTGTTTGTGGTTTCATAAGGTTGAGCGGTTTAGTTTACGGTTGAACGGTTGCGGGAAAACAAAGGGGTTAAGTATTTGGCCAAAACAGGAAGACCGGGTCGTTGCCGAAAATTTTAAGATTCGGGCCGTTAAGTCCCTCCCATTTCTGCCATTTAACATGGCCATCCAAATACAATTGGTTGCCACCCGAAGGTTGGGTGCCATTCAGATGACTGGTGCGTTGAACGACATTGCCGGGGAGCCCGCCGACGATAAAGTGGCCGTAAGGGGACGACGATCTCGCGTCAGCGGCAATAACGTCGGCACACCACACGGATTTGGATACGCTGCGCACCGGAGAGCCCAAGGTATTGGTCTGCCAGTACGGCTGCTCCGGGCGGGTACCTCCGGCATTCGCCCCGGCTCCCGGCAGAAACCAGATATAATCAGTGATGCGAAAATGGCTGGCCACCGTGGCGTTCGTGGCACCCGCCACCCCGAAGTTCCAGACATTATCCTTGTTAAATGCCGCATTGGCCGGGCAGAAAAATATGGGGCGGGTTGAACTGTACATAAACATGTTGGTGATGAACAGGTCGGAGATGTCCCACGGCCAGTTGCCATACACGCTATTATTGGGAGGATTGGGGGTCCCGGGAATGGCCGATCCATAAGGTTGATAGTGTAAATCAGGCAACAGGCTGTTATTGTCATTGGCCAGCATCGTCCCGGAGATGCCGAGTTGATGCATATTACTTTCGCACTCGGCAATCCAAGCTCTTTGTTTGGCGGCGGACAAAGCCGGCAGGAGCATGGCTGCCAGGATGGCGATGATGGCGATCACCACCAGAAGTTCGATGAGGGTAAACGCCCTGGAATTTCGTTTTGAACAAAAAGACATTTTGGTTTGGTTGATAACAAAATTTAACTTTGCGCCAGCGCAGGGACAACGCCACTTTGCGGAAAAGAATCGCCATTTCGCGAACGCCAACCGGCCGGCTCCAGTGAGCCGTACGTCTTGCGATACGCCAGCGGGCTGATCCCTTTGCCGGCCCGGAAATACCGGGCAATGTGCGGTACGTCGCAAAAGCCGAGCAGATCTGCAATCTGCGCCACGGGCAGGTCGGTTTCCACCAGCAGCCGGGCAATCTGTTCGGTGCGTACCCGCCGGATTTCATTCAGCACGGAGCGCCCCAGCAATTTGCGGAACCGGTTTTCCAGCATGCGTCGGGACAACCCGGCAAAACCGGCAACTTCATCCACCGACACACTGCAGTGGCGTCCCTGATCCCGAATAAATCGCAACGCCTTGGCCAGATGCACATCTTCCGCCGCCACGAAATCGGTGGAGCGACGCGCGACCACGTGCGCCGCCGTCGCAATGATGCGCGAGGGTCCCGCATACGAATGTTGCATCAACGCGTTCAAAGTATGCGCCGCGTCATAACCGGCGCGTTCGAAATTGATGGCCACGCTCGACATCGGCGGGTCGGTCAGGCCGCAGACAACTTCATCGTTGTCAGCACCGACGACGCCCACCCGGTCCGGCACGGTCTGGCCGGTGAGTTTGCAGGCTTCCATGACGCGTTGACCGCAATCATCATTGCAGGCCATCACGCCGACGGGTTTGGGCAGCGCCTTCAACCAGTTGGCGAGCGAGCGCCAGTCCTTCGACCAATCCCTTCCCGGCCCGGACAGCTCATATTGCGGTGGCGGTTCAAAACCCGCCGCCCGGATCTGCTGGCAGAAGAATTTCCGGCGGATGTCCGACCAGTTGGTGTTCTCGAGGGAACTCTTCTCGAAGCCGCAGAAGGCAAAATGTTTGAAGCCGCAATCCAGCAGGTGATCCGCCGCCATCCGGCCGATGGTTTCCGAATCCGTCACCACGTTCACCATGCCGGGGATTTCCGTTTTATGATGGCCGACCACCACGGTGGGCAGTCCATAAGCCACAATCTCCTCGGCCTGTTCGACATCGCGGAGAATGATGCCGTCGGCGTCACCGGTTTCCAGCAGGGGTTGGACTTTTTCCAATCCCGCCGGTTCCCAGGAAAAAGACCAGGGTCCATGGTGGCGCGAATAATCTGCGATGCCACGAAGCAGCGCGCGCCCCGAGGCGCGCGAAGATTCAATCAACAAAATGACTTTCGGCACGTGCGGCATTTATCTTCCCCGGCGAACTGACCTGCGGTATTACATCCCACCAGGATATTGGCTCGGGGTTATACATTCAAATACGCCTTTTGGCGGTGTAACCCGACAAATTTTCTTTGCCGCAAATGGATTAAAACGACATGATCCTGGCCTTGAATCGTTCCTACCGAGGAGGGATTTTCTTTTAACCTGTTCAGGATCAACGCCGTCTGCTGAAATCCACACGGCCAGGGTAATATCGCTTTGGAGATCAGTCCCCGCTCATGCTGGCGGACGGTTTGGAAACCGCCGGGGCTGTGTCCATTAACGAGGTGGCTTCTCGCAACAGAATTCGAGCGAAGACCCAATCGAACCAGAAACCATGCTCGGCGCTGCCGGGATCCAGCTCATCGCCGAATTTGGTTTTGATGTTTTCCCGGGCTTGTGCCAACTGGCGGGTTGCCTCCTGACGTTGGCCAAGTTGACGGCACGCCATGGCCAGAATCACCCGGGCAGCGGCGACCCGCGGCGGGTTGTCGCCCGGGTAAGCCAGACAATGGCGGCACCAGTCTTCTGCCTTGGCGTAGTTGCCCTGGCGATATTCCATGAGCGCCAACGAAAGGGAACCCCAGGCGGCCTGGAAAACGGTTTCGGCGTTCGTATTGCCGGGTGCGACATTGGCGAAGGATTTTGCAGCCAATTCCGCCAGCGGTGTCAGTGCGCTGATGGTATTCGGGTCCGCCGGCCGGAGCAGGCTGATCTTGACCACCCGTTCCGCGGCCACCGGATAGGGCGTGCTGGCAAAACGGGCGATGGCCGCCTGGCGGAAATGCTCATAACCCTGCACATCACCCATTTCAAGCAAGGCGGGGCCGAGCCGGAGGAAATCGAGGGATGCCATGTCCCATCCGTCGAATTTGTTGATTTGAATCAACACGCCAAACCGGTTGGCCGCCTCCGGCCAGCGGCCTTGCAGTGCCTGCCATTCACCGACGGCGCGGAATACCCGGGCACCTTCCAGGGAGGGTTGCGTTGGGGCATAACCGTTCAAAAGGTTGTTCGCTTCCTCGTACGCGTTCTGGTTTACCCGCACATCAGCCAGTGTGATCTTCTCCCGGATTTCCGCTTGCCGGCGCAATTCCGCCTCATTGGCCCGTGCCCGTTCGGCGTCCTGGCGCAGCAGATATTGCAGTTCCTCGGCGGCCACCGCCTCCCGGCGCGCCGCGCGTTCCATGAAGAAAAGCCAGGTGGCGGTTCCCAATCCGATGAGCAGCGCGGTGGCCACCGCCGCGCCGGAGGCAAAAACGATTTTGTTCCTTCGGACGAGTTTCTGGAACCGGTATAGCCGGCTGGGCGGACGGGCGATGACCGGTTCGTTATTGAGGTAGCGTTGAACATCCATCGCCAGCCCGTTGGACGTTTCGTAACGCCGCCGGCGGTCCTTGTCCAAACACTTCATCACGATCCAGTCCAGGTCACCGCGCAGCAAGGTAATCAACTTGGGTGGCTCGGCGTGACGCTGTACCGCCGTGGCCGTCAATTCCGTGCGTTGCAAGGTGGTCAGCATGGTGGAGGGCCTTTGCGGCTCCTTTTCGCGCAAGGTCCGGCGCATCTCATCCAGACCGGATTGCAGCAGCATTTTCGCGTCAAACGGCGTCCGGCCGGTGAGCAACTCGTACAGCAGCACGCCCAGACTGTAAATGTCGGTGCGCGTGTCAATATCCAACCCGCTCATCTCCGCCTGCTCCGGACTCATGTAAGCGGGCGTGCCAATAATTTGCTCGTAGGCCGTGAAGAAAGTCTGCTCGGTCAGTTTGCCTTCGATGGCCTTGGCGATGCCAAAATCAATCACCTTGGGCACCGGCACGCCGTCGTGCAGTGTGACCAGAACGTTCGAGGGCTTGATATCGCGGTGAATGATCCCTTTTTGATGCGCGTGCTGGATGGCGTGGCAGACCTGGACGAACAAATCCAGACGTTCGTCTGTGTCGAGATGATTCTGGTCACAGTAGTCCGTAATTTTGACCCCGCGCACCAGTTCCATCACAAAGTAAGGCCGCCCGGTTTCGGTTGCGCCTGCGTCCAGCACCCGGGCTATGTTCGGATGGTCCATCATCGCCAGTGCCTGTCGTTCCGCTTCAAAACGGGCGATGACGCTCTTGGTGTCCATGCCGAGCTTGATGATTTTGAAGGCGACCCGGCGCAGGACCGGCTTCTCCTGTTCGGCCATGTAGACCATGCCGCAGCCGCCCTCGCCGATTTTTTGCAGCAGTTTGTACCGGTCAATGCGGCTGCCGGGCCCTTCGGTCGGCCCGGTTTTTTCCGCCGGTATTCTGGTATCTGTGGCAGCCGTGTCCGCGGTCGCAGGCTCGGTGCCCGGCCGCGGCGTGCTGCCGAAGGGGGCGATCTCCCGGAAGAATTTATCGGCGTCCGATTGCGCTGCCAGCAAGGCTTCGACGCGGGCTCGCAGGGTCGCGTCACCGGCACAGGCCTCGTCGAGAAAGGTCCTGCGGGCAGCCGGATTGACGAGCTGGCAGGCCGCGTCAAACAAGGCTTCCACTTGCTGTGTCGTTTTCGTCATACCCTGTGGTGGTAATAATGCTTCTGGTCAAAAGCCGGCCGATTTCAAGTCTGGCTGCGGATGTTTTCAAAAAGCCAGGCCTTGGCAAACGCCCACTGCCGTTCTATCGTGCGCTCGGTCACCCCCAGAATCCGGGCGACTTCCTGGTTGGTCAGGCCCCCAAAAAATTTAAGGATGACAATCCTCTCCTTTTCCGGATCCTCCGCTTCCAGCCGTTCCAGCGCTTCGTCCATCAGCAGGATTTTATCGTCCGGCGTCGCGGCGGCCAGGTTCAATTCATCAATGTCCACACGCAACTGGCCGCCACCGTGTTTCAGCCGCGATTTACGCCGGGCGTTGCCAATCAGGATGTGGCGCATCGCCCGGGCGGCGGCGCTGAAAAAATGGACCCGGTTTTCCCACGTGCGGTCGCCGGCGCCGACCATGCGAAGCCAGGCTTCGTGCACGAGTGCCGTGGCTTGCAAGGTCTGGCCGGGGGCCGCCTGTGCCATATGCGTCGCCGCCAGACGGCGCAATTCGCCGTAAACCAGCGGCAGCAAATCCTCCGCCGTCTGGCCGCCGTGTTTCATGGCCTGCAACATTTGGGTAATCTCACTGGTGATTTCGTCGGGCATGGGCAGAAAACTCGGGTTACCATCAGACGGCAACCCTCTTTAAATAAACACTACGCGGCCTGAATCGTCAATGTGAAGAAGATTTAGGTAATACCGGCAAAAAAAGAGAGGCAGACTCAAGGTCTGCCTCTCTGAAACAAATAATGTTTGCGTGAGACTATCAGGAAACCAACCGGCGGCGCAGGAGAAACACCAGACCGCTTAATCCAAGGAGTGCCATAGCGGCCGGTTCGGGAACGGCGGTTAAGATCGTATAGCCCGCCATGCTGGTGGTATCAATGTTGACATTGCCCACAACTCCATTGCCTTCAAGGATGCCCCTGGTCTCCCAGCTTTGAGCCATAGTGGTGGCGTTACCGTTGATAATCAACTCGCCGCCGGCGAGATCTATCATCCGGTTGGCGTCGCTGACTAGATTGACAGAGTCACCGCCGACTTGCCCAACCGCATCGTTCACGCCGAGATTCTCGTTAATTGTAAACGTCCCGCCATACAGGTTTAAATGACCACCCCAGAACAAATAGCCCACGTTGGCCGTTCCCCCGTATTGGTTCCAGGTAACACCCTGACCACCATTAAACCACCAGTTCTCTCCCAGTCCGATTCCTTCGGCAACATAGGAGCCTCCGGTGTACATGTTAATTACACTGGTATTGCCTACGGGAGCCAAGTACCACCCGACATTGAGTGAACCGTAAATGTCCAATCTCTGTCCCCATTCCGGTCCATAAAGTGTCGGGTAGACCGGGCTGCCTCCACCAGGGGCGACACCCCACGTGCCGGACCATGCGCCTACGTTGGCGGTTTCACTAGCTCCGATTATCGGGTACGAAGTATTACCTGACGGTATGTCGTTAAACACATTATAGTTGTTAACTCCCGGCACACCGTTATCCCAGTTGGCAGGGTTATTCCAATCGTTATCGAGTGCACTACCTATCCAATGGGTATCGGCCATCGCAGGCGTAATCATGAACATGGCCGCGGCGGCGGCTGCCAGGTAAAAGGGGAATTTGTGCGTCTTTTTCATATCTTGTTGCTTTTGGTGTACGACTCTAGGGCTGGCCAAGTTTAGCGAACTTCGGGACACAAACACAACGCCACTTTGCGCAGAAGAATCGCCAAAAACCGTACGGGCTAGCGACCGGATTCTGAACCAATTCCCGCAGTTGGGCCGAACTTTCGAATGAGATTGTCCGAACCATTCGGCGGGTTAGCAGCTAATACGGCACAGGAACTCCTATGGTTGGAAGCCACGCCCTTGGAGGTATTTTTTGCCCCCAATCCTTATGCCAGCAAAGAAGCCAGAGATCGGACAATTTGGTTAATTGCACGTGTCCGTCCCACATTGCCACATTGGCCGCGCCGGGCGGTGTCGCGATTTGCCAGGCCGTGGTGTAGTTGCGCGAGGCCGAATTGACATTGCCATGCCGCTGAATCGCCACGCGGCCCATTTCATACAACAGCCTTTGATGCAGCCAATCCGTGCCCTTCCAGAGGTCCTGACAGGGTGAATCGCCCTCTAAAGGACAGGCGTCCTGCCAGTTACCATCCGCATAAACCGGCGTCAAAGTCGGATGTCGAATATCCGATTCTTTTAGAATGTAATTATTGAGATAGGGACTACCGGAGTAAACCGCGTCCCTGTTTGCGCCAAAGGCCGGCGAGTAAAACCAGGCATTGTAGGTGTAGCTGCAAGGGATGGTCCAGCCAAGGGGCGAGTTCACTGTCAAATACAACACCCACGCATTATTCGCAGTGCCGGGTTGACCGCCGCCGGTGGGGCTGCCCGGCGAACCGTATCTGTTGAACGGAGGTGCTGCCGGGAATGGTGCTGTTGGACAACGGATCAAATTTGTTGATTTTGCGAAGTAATCCAGCAGGGTGCCCAGCCATAGGGACTTGTAGCCATACGGATTGCTGGTGTCGGCTGGTACCAACATGGTTCCTCGGTTGTCCCCGGCGTACATGATGTTGGCCATGCACAACTCCTTAAGATTACTCAAACACACGCCCTGTTGCGCTCTGCGTTTGGCACCAGCCAGCGCAGGCAGCAACAAGGCCGCCAGGATGGCGATGATGGCGATAACAACCAACAATTCTATCAGCGTGAACCCGCGGTTTCCAACCCCTTTCGCGCTTCTACCGGTAAAAGTGGCCAGCGATACCTTGATCAATGCCATAAATGTTTTGTCCACCAGGTTCGTACTTACAGACCTGTAGCCGCACCGTCAGTAAAAAACCCGGCGGTCGCCACCGTTCAATTGCTATAAATATTCTAATGACCGCAAACTGAATCTGGTCCGAAGCAATTGCTTTCGGCGTTCAATTCAGGAACCGGACATGCTTAAAAAATTCTCTAACACAAACACAACGCCACATTGCGCAGAAGAATCGCCATAATCCGCACACCGTTCCCACCCTGCCTGGTTAACCGCGAACTTTTATCCGTCATAGTTGCAACTGGAAAAACCGGGTTGAATCCGGAGCTGGAACGGCCGTCTGGTAATTGCCATCCACAACCACCAGGCTGCTGGTCTCCACCGGAGTCCAAACGGCGCCAGGCCCAAGCACCGGACTGGATACCAAGGTGACCAGCGCCGAGGTTGTCGGCCACGCGAAAACCAAATTGCCACCCGACCGGGTTACGGTCAGTGATACGCTTGTGCTGTTGCCCCGGAGCTGGTTCGGTCCGAGGGCATAATCGGCCGCGATCTGCGAGGCTGTAAGCGGGGCGCTGTAAATGCGGAACTCATCAATGGAACCGAGCAACCCGGGATCCGTTGCATACAGGGAATGACCCAGGTAATTATCCGGATCCGTTCCAATGGCGTAAGCCAGAACGCCCGAATTGGTAAAAGCCACCTGATAGGCCACAGGATCAGTGAGGGCATTGAACATGGGAATGCTGGCGGCGAGCACGCCGTTCGTGTAGAATGATTGGGTGCCGGTTTCAGGACTATAAACCGCAACAATTTGCAGATTGTTCTGCCCGTCCAGCGTGTTGCTTATAAACGCATCCTGCTCGGCCGCGTAACCGGGAAGCCCCATGCCGAAGGTCGCCTGCGCCATGCCACTGAGGGTGTGGGATTGGAAGGCAATATAATTTCCTCCCTCCCCATAGGTGGTTGAAAGCTGATCTGTATCTGAATAGCCAAAGGCAAAGAGATCGGCCCAAGCATTGGTGGTAACACCAAAACTCGCCCAAGCTTCGATCGTCACTTCGTTCAGATTCGTCAGGATTCCGGCCGGCAGTTGCACGTAGTCGGCATCGTTGATGTTGCCATCCAATACCACCTGGCCCGTGCCATTAAAGGCTGCCGTGCCCACGAGAGTGGCATTCCAGGCCGACCCGCCCACCGAATCCGCGGCTGTGGCGCCTGAGGGCTCGTTAAAGCTGTATCGATGTACCAGCGTGGCATTATCCGGCGTCACGCTGATGGTTAGCGCATTGGTGCTGGTGAGCGATCCCAAGGCAGCCGACAACGTCGCGGTGCCCGGAGCGATTGCCCTCACGATACCGTTGGAATCCACCGTAGCCACACTGGGATTACTCGACGTGAAAGTTACCGGCCCGGGCAGTGTTGCCGGATCCACACCCGGTTCCTCCGAACTCACGAGCGCCCCGCTGACAAAAGGATAATCCCCCACAAGAGTGGCTCGCTGAAACGACCCCATCTCCATCGTATTCAGGAGCAATGCCTGAAAGTACACACGTTGCACGGTACCGCCCAAGGGAAGACTGGTGACAATCGTGTTGGTGCCATTATCGGTAATGGACAGGTCGTTTGTGTCCGCTCCCTTGCCATAGGCGCGTAGAACCCCCCGGGCAATCCAACTGGTGACGGTCCCCGAATTCTCGCCGGCGGCACCTGAATTGGTCCAACCGGTCGGCAACAACAGTGCGCCACCGCCCAGATTCAAAGATCGGGTACCGTCATTTACCAGACCGCCGACGTCCATGTTGAGATAACCCCCGGAAGCAATTGAGAACGTGGCCGCATCATAGATATTCATGTGGCCACCCAACCACAAGCCGACGCCGTTGGTCATGTTGGCCAAAGCATCACCGTACATATTCAACGTCACATACGGCCCGCCCAGCCACCACCATTGGTCACCCAGACCCAGCGCGGCGCCGCCATTACACTGAAGCAGGGAGCCGCGGCACAGGTTGATGATGCTGCGGTTTCCTGGGTTGGGGTTATTCTGCACCGGCGCGATGACCCAGCCATAGTTCAGACTGC
>Ga0335083_10010141_pt1 | contig 11401 bp, 9 predicted proteins | sample Lox_Sample_42_FD_206716 | JGI IMG/M metagenome (GOLD analysis project Ga0335083, IMG submission 206716) | Soil microbial communities from Loxahatchee National Wildlife Refuge, Florida, United States - Lox_Sample_4.2 | ecosystem: Environmental > Terrestrial > Soil > Wetlands | place: USA: Florida... | reverse complement strand
CCGTTCCTGCTGGTCGCCTCGTTCACCGACCCGCACGATCCGTGGGAGATCGCCCGCCGCTACTGGGACCGCTACGACCCCGCGGCGATCGCGCTGCCCGCGGTCGGCGCGCAGCCGCTCGACCAGGCCGACCCCTACAGCCGCCGGCTGCGCCAGATGTGCGGCGCCGACCAGGTCACCGTCGACGACGCCACGATCCGCACCGCCCGCCACGCCTACTACGCCGCCATCAGCTACGTCGACGAGCGCATCGGGCAGATCCTGACGGCGCTGCACGGTGCCGGGCTGGCGGGGGACACCATCGTGATCTTCACCGCCGACCACGGCGAGATGCTCGGCGAGCGCGGCCTGTGGTACAAGATGTCGTTCTTCGAGCCCTCGGCGCGGGTCCCGCTGATCTTCACCCTCCCTGGGACGCCGGGCGGCCGCCGCGTCGCCGAGCCGGTCAGCCTGCTCGACCTGGCCCCCACGCTGACCGAGCTGGCCGGAACCGGGACCGGCGCTGGCCTCAACGGCGACGGCCCCGACGCCGGCCCCGACGGCGCTGGCCCGGATGCTGCCCCCGGCGACGGCGTCAGCCTGCTGCCCTGGCTCGTCGGCGGCCGTCCGTGGCAGCGCCCAGGTCCCGTCATCGCCGAGTACCTCGCCGAGGGGGTCACCAACCCCGCCGTGATGCTCAGGACCGCCCGCCACAAGCTCGTCGTCTGTGACGGCGACCCCGACCAGCTCTACGACCTGGCCCGCGACCCCACCGAGCAGGACAACCTGGCCGGCCCCGCAGCCGCACCCGACCAGGCGGGCGCGGACTCACCGGACCAGGCGGGCGCGGACTCACCGGACCAGGCGGGCGCGGACTCACCCGGCCAGGCCGGCGCGGACCAGGCCGCCGCAGCGCACCGGGACCTGCGCGCGTACCTGGCCGCGCACTGGGACCTGCCCGGACTGCGCGAGCGCGTGCTGGCCAGCCAGCGCGACCGCCGCCTGGTCGGCGGGGCGCTGAACCAGGGCGCGTACACCTCCTGGGACTACCAGCCCTCGGTCAACGACGCCCTGCGCTACGTCCGCAGCCGCGCCGACCTCTACGAGCTGCAGAAGAACGCCCGCCTGGACCCCGCCGCACCTGAAAGCTCCGCCCCGGCAGCCCCCTAAGCCACCCGTCCGCGCGGCCGGTAACGACAACAGATTCACATTGTTGTCGTTGTGGTCCGGTGCCCTGGATGGGGGAGCCGCCCGGTCAGTGATGGCGCCCTGGCCTAGCCGGCGGGTACCGTGAGAGACGGCGACCGTCCGCGCCCAACCTCCGGCGACCTGCCCCAGCCCGGTCACCCGACGGAGGCAAAGGGAGGCCCACCTCTCGGCCGGGGCTTGACGGACTGATCGTGCGCCCGCCGCCGCGGTCGCTGGGGGATCCGCGGCCGGGACGCGGGAGACGATCATGACCAGGCAAGCCGATTTCAAGCGGCGCGTGCGCGCCCGGATGGCCAAGACTGGCGAGTCGTACGCGACCGCCCGCAGCAGGCTCCTCACCGAGCATCCGGATACCACCCCCGACACTGAGTACCCAACCACGGGACCGCTCGACTGGATGCCCGAGGCGCTTCACATCAGCAACGGCGACGCGACCGACGTGCCCGGGACCGGGCTCGCGCGGCGGGTGGTCTACTGGCGTGACGTCCTGCACGAGGGACCGGTGCCCGTGGTCGCGCCGGCCGAACTGCGCCGGATCAGGGCCAGCTACCACGGCGTCGACCGGGCCGGGACGATGCGCCAGTTCACCGAGCGGGACCAGGCCCTGGAGGCCAACCGCGACGGGGAGTACGTGCTGTGGTTCGAGGCCGACCTGTACGACCAGCTGCAGATCACCGAGGTCCTCGCCCGCCTGGCCGGCCTGGGCGTTCCCGCCGGGCGCATCACCTTGATCTGCATCGGCGAGCACGCGGGCATCGCCCGCTTCGGCGGCCTCGGCGAGCTGACCGCGGCGCAGTTGCGCGAGCTGCCGCACACGAACGCGTGCGCCCGGCTGACTCCGGCGGCCCTCGAGCTGGCCACCCGCGCGTGGGCCGCCTTCCGCGCGCCCGAACCCGGCGGGCTTGGCGCCATCGCCGCGGTCCGGCTGGGTGAGCTGCGGTTCCTGGGCGAGGCGTTCGACCGGCTCAGCCGGGAGTACCCGGCAACCAGGGACGGGCTGTCGCTGACCGAACGGCGGGTGCTGGCCGCCGTGGCCGACGGCGCGCCCACCGCCGTGGCCGCCGTGGTGCAGGCCATGAGGCGGGAGACGCGGCCGTTCATGGGGGACACCACGTACTTCGGCCGGATGGACCGGATGGCGCGGGGACCCGACCCGCTGCTCATCCTCGACCCGCCCGGCCCCCCGGTGGACCGGGCCACCGGCGTGCGCCTGACCGATACCGGGGCGCGGGTACTGGCCGGCCAGGCCGACCAGGTCGCCCGCAACGGCATCGACCGGTGGATCGGCGGCGTCCACCTGCACGGCCACCACGTGCCGTGGCGCTGGGACGACGGCACCGAGACCATCGTCCATCTCCCCGGTCAGGCTTAGCCGCCGGTGGCCAGGACCCGGCGGCACTTTCCCGGCTGCCTGTGTAAAGATCACAATATGCCCACCCTGATCACGTCCCCGAGCGGGGCGTGAGGCAGGTTGGCACTGACCGGATCGACGTCGGCTAAGCCGGTACTGACCAGGCCGCTGCGGGCCCTGCTCGTGTACGTGTGCGTGCTCGTGCTGGTCGACACGATGTTCTTCACCGCGCTGACCCCGCTGCTGCCGCACTACACGCACGTCGCGCACCTGACCAAGGCCGGCGCGGGGATCCTGGTCGCGAGCTACCCGCTGGGCACCCTGGTCGGCGCCCTGCCCAGCGGGCTGCTCACCGGGCACCTGGGCTACCGCCGGACCGTTCTTTTCGGCCTGGCCCTGATGGGCGTGTCCACGCTGGTCTTCGGGTGGGCCTCGGCCGCGGCGGTGCTGGACTCGGCCCGGTTCGTGCAGGGCCTGGGCGGGGCCTGCACCTGGGCCGGGGGCATGGCCTGGCTGGCCACCGAGGCCCCGCCGGAGCGGCGCGGCGAGCTGATCGGGACGGCCATGGGCGCGGCCGTCGGCGGTGCACTGTTCGGGCCGGTCGTGGGCGCGGTCGGCGACCAGATCGGCACCGGCCCGGCGTTCGCCAGCGCCGCCGTGGCGGCCGCGGTGCTGATGGTGGCGGCGTTCGTCGTGCCGGCCCCGCGCGCCGCGATCCCGCAGGGCCTGCGGGAGGCGTTCGCCGCGGTCCGCGACCGCCGGGTGCTCACCGGGCTGTGGCTGACCATGCTGGCGGGCCTGGCCTTCGGCGTGATCGACGTGCTCGCGCCGCTGCGGATGTCCCGCCTCGGGGTCACCGGCCTGGTCATCGCGGGCACCTTCCTGGCGTCGGCCGCGGTGGAGGCGGCCCTGTCCCCGGTCGCGGGCCGGGCCGCCGACCGGCACGGCGCCCTCACGCCGGTCAGGTTCTCGCTGGTCGGCGCGGTGGCGATCAGCCTGCTGGCGCCCATCCTGGCCCCGGCGGGGGTGCTGATCCCGGTGCTGATCGTCGGCATGCCCTGCTTCGGCACCCTGTTCACCCCGGCCATGACCCTGCTCAGCGAGGGCGCTCAGGACCTGCGGCTTGACCAGGGTCTCGCGTTCGGCCTCGGCAACCTGGTCTGGGCGGCGGGCCAGGCCATCGCCGCCTCCGGCAGCGGCGCCCTGGCCCAGGCCACCACCGACCTGGTTCCTTACTCCCTGCTCGCGGCCGCCTGCCTGGTCACTCTCGGCGTCTTCGGCATCCGGCGCCGCCCAGCCGGCTGACCGTCCTCAGTCTTCCCGGACGAGCCAGGGCTTGTCCCACGGTTCGGCCGGGCCGAGGACTCCCAGTTCGTTCCGTGCGGCGTTCTGGAATTCGCGAGTAGCGCGGCCGAGTATCTCATTTAGCTCGTCCCATGGATCCGCGGGCCCGGGCGGCTCGATACGGTGGATGACGGCCCTGGCCCCGGACAAGGCCCGGAGCACGTGGCCCCAGCGCGATCTTCGCGCATCCCCCCTGGGCGCCTGTCTACGACGCCTTCGACGGCCCGCGCGATGACTCGGCCGCCGAGGCCGGCTCCGATTCCGGCAGCACCAGCGCCCGGGCGGCGAGGTCCGCCTCGTGCAGCCGCTCGCGGCGCGTCCGGGCCGCGATGACCAGTTGCTCGGTCATGCCAGCGAGTTCTTCCGCGGCGTGGTTGTCCGAGGCAGTGAGCGCGACCAGGTCCAGGTACTTGTCGTTGTGCTCAGTCAGCCTGATGGCCTGCTGGTAGTCGCGCTCGGCCTCGTCGGCGGCGGCGATCTGCGCAGCGTACCGTTCCAGGGCGATAACCAGCGCGGTCGTGCTTTCCTGAGCCTCTTCAAGTGATCGCCGCTGGCGCTCGAGGACGTCATGGGTCATCGGGCCGGGCACGCTGCCCGCAACGGTCGCCTTCCGCAGGGAGCGGAGGGAGGATATCTTGCCGAGCCGGTAGGCGATCTGCCATTCATGGTCGCGCAGCCGCGCGTCATCGACGGGATCGCCGAGCATCCCGGCGGCGCGCACCTCTGAGCCGAGAACGGTGCCGATGGCACCCTGAGCGCGACCGAGCAGCGCCTGGCCCCGCGCGTCAAGGTTCTCGGGGAAGATCACCTTCTCGCGAGCCAGCCGCCGGTCGTTCCGGTTGGTCCGGAACTGAGTCGTGACGGCGGAACCGGCCGCCGCGAGGGCCGCGGCGAGCCACCCGACCCAGCTCACCGGTACCGGGTCAGCGACCAGCAGGACCACGCACGCTACGGCTAGCACCCAGCCGCCGACGGCGGCAGGCCGGATTCCGCGACTGCTGCCTCCCGGCGTGAGCGCCAGGAGGTTCCCCTGCGCATCGAAGCAGGCCCGCTGCCTGCGGGCCCACCGGCGGAACGATGCCGGCAGCTGCGGGTCACAGACCGCCGTCACGGTGCCGTGCTCGCGAACGGGCGCGGGAAGCTGGCTCGTCATCACCGGCTCCGGGGCTTAGGCAGGCGCAGGAGCACCGCCAGGCGGGCCGCTGCGGGCAGCAGGCCGGCCGCCATCCGGGCCCGCTTGCGTCCCGGCACGTGGCACAGATCGCTCTTCCATTCCTCGCTCCACCGGTCGCGGTCCGCCGCCGGCAGCAGCGCCACGGCCAGCCCCACCGTGCCGGTAGTGAAACGCCCGAGTGGCCCCGAGGCCCGGGCCGCCGAGCGCGCGGCGGCCGCGGCCCGCCGCGCCGCCCGCGCCGTCTGGGTTGCGGTATAGGGAGCGTAGTGAGACTTTTTCGCGCGGTCCTGCGCCATGTCGGCCCACCAGGTCGCTGCCTCCGCGGCCCGCTCGGCGCGGTTCGCCGCTCGCAGCGCGCCCGCTTCGCGGGCGGCCACGGCCGCATACCTAGTGGCGTTCGCGGCCGCGGCCGCGTATTTGGCGGTGCTCACGATGCCCGCCATCTGGCCGTAGGTACTGCCGGCCTGCAGCGTCTGCTCGTACTCTTCCCCGGTCCGCTCGGCTTTCTGCGCCCGGCCCACGAACTCGGCCGTGATGTTCTGCACGCGCCCGCGGTGGAGGGTCACTGTCGCAGCGCGCGTCGCTTCCTCGGCGGCCATGGACGCCGCGGTCGCGTACCGGTCAGCGATCACGGCACGGGCCGCCGCGATGGCCTCCCCCGGGCGGGTCATAGGCCTGCCCCGCTGGTGCCGGGGGCGACTATCCGCCAGGCCCGGGCGGCGCTCTTCCTCGACTGCTGGATCTCCCTGACCGCCTCGGCGGCGCACTCGGCGCCCTCGCGGGTAAGGCGGTAGTACCGGCGGCGCGGCCGTCCCTCGGCGATGTGCGCGTCCGGGTCTTCCCAGTCGCTTTCCACCCACCCGATGCGCTCGAGCCGGGCCAGGATCGGATAGATCGTCCCGCTCGGCAGGCCGGTCGTATCGCACAGGTCGAGGCCGTACCGCTGCTCAGCGGGCTCGCTGAGCATCTCAGCGAGCACTAGCTGGACTTGCAGGGTCATTCGCGGCTTCGCCATATCTCGTACTCTACATAGCCTGTACATGTCCTAGCAAGAGATCGAGGTATGGAATCGGCTTCCAGGCGGCACCGAGGACGGCCACGGATACTGTCGTGGTGTGCCCGACGCGATCTTCGCCCATCCTCGCCTGGCGCAGCTCTACGACGCCTTCGACGGCCCCCGCGACGACCTGGCCGCCTACGTCGCCATCGCCACCGAACTGGGCGCGGACCGAGTCCTCGACGTGGGCTGCGGTACCGGCTGCCTGGCCCTCCTGCTGGCCAGGACCGGCCGTGCGGTGACGGCCGTCGACCCGGCCGCGGCCTCCCTCGACGTCGCGCGGGCCAAGGACGGAAGCACCGCCGTCACCTGGATCCACGGCGGCGCCGCCGCGGCGCCGGCCGCCACCGCCGATCTCGCGGTCATGACCGGGAACGTGGCCCAGGTCTTCCTCGCCGACGAGGACTGGGCGCGGGTCCTGCGGGCGATCGGGATTGCGCTGCGCCCGCACGGCTACCTGGTCTTCGAGACCCGGCGCCCCGAACGCCGCGCCTGGGAGGAATGGGCGGCGGATACCGCCCCGGTCACCCTCGACGTCCCGGGCGCCGGCCCGGTCGAGCACCGCCTCGAGGTCACCGCGGTGAACCTCCCGTTCGTCTCCTTCCGCGACACGTACACCTTCGGAGCCGACGGCGCGGTCATCACCTCGGACTCCACGCTGCGCTTCCGCGACCGCGACGAGGTGGCCGCGAGCCTGGCCGCCGCGGGCTACCGGATCCTCGACGTCCGCGAAGCCCCCGACCGCCCCGGCCGCGAGCACGTCTTCATCACTCAGCACAAAGATTTATGCCGAACGGGGACGGCATCCCGCCCCGCCGCCCCCGCGTGCCCTCGCGGCGGACGAACGCCATCCGCCAGCCGGCCGATAACGCCTCGTCGCGCCGCCGGGTGACCCCGGCCGCGAGCTGGACGCGGGAGGAGATGTCCAGCTTGGCGAAGATGTGCGCGAGGTGGGTCTGGACGGTCCGGCCCGAGATGTACATGCGCGCCCCGATCTGGGGGTTGGACAGGCCCTCGGCGACCAGGGCCGCGACCGAGCGCTCGGTCGGGGTGAGGCTCGGCCAGCCGGATCGCGGCCGGCTGCGGGCACCGCGCCGGCCGCGCCTGATACCCGCCTCGCGCAGGACCGCTTCGGCCCGGGCCAGGTCACGGGCCGCGCCGAGCTGTTCGTAGAGATCAGCCGCCCGGCCGAGCAGCGGGCCTGCCCGGCCGGCCTGCCCGTGCCGGGCGAGGGCGCTGCCCGCGTCCTCGCTGGCCCGGGCCAGCTGGTAGGGGCGCGCGCCGCGCTCGTGGGCCGCGGCGGCTTCCGCCAGGACATCCGGGTCGTCCGCGGCCAGCCCTTGGCAGCGCAGCGCCTCGCCGGTCAACCAGGCGACGTCGTTGCCCGCGGCCACGGCGGCGACCGCGGCCGCCACCTCCCTGGCCCGTTCCTGGTCACCGTCCGCCCGCGCCATCCGGACCAGGTCCGCTCCGATCGCCGGGTACTCGAGCACCAGCCCGGCGCCGGCGCACCAGTCCCACAGGCCCGCCATCGCGGCCAGCGCCTGCCCGTGCTCGCCGTCCGCCTCGAGCAGCAGCGCCCGCGGCCACGCGACCCAGGCCAGGCTGTGCCCGTTGCCCCAGCCGGCCAGGTACCGCGCGGCGGTGGCGGCCGCCTCCCGGGCCGGGCCGAGCTCGTTGCGGTAGAAGCTGATCCGGGCCATCAGGCCGTAGGCGTACACCAGGCTGTAGATCTCGCCGATCTCCCCGGCGAGCGTGAGGCTGGCCTCGAGCTCGGCCAGGGCGTCGTCCCACTCGCCGGCCGTGAAGCGCCCGTAGGCCAGGTACACCTGGTGCGTGGCGGCGGCCCAGCGGACCCCGAGTTCCTCGCAGATGCGCAGGCCGTCACTCAGCACGGGCCGGGCCTGCGACAGCCGGTCGAGCTCGATCAGCAGCCGCCCGCGGGTGACGCTGACCGGGAAGCGGTGGCCAAGCCGGCCCGGGCTGGCGTCGGCTAGGCGTACCGCCTCGTCGGCGAGGGCGAGCGCTTCGGCGAGCTGGCCGCGTGACTCCGCCACCCGGGCCCTCGTGGACATGACGATACTCGTCGTCAGGTGGTCGACCCCGTCGGCGCTGCCGGTCCCGTCGGTCCCGTCAGGCCTGCTGACTCCGTCCGGCCCGCCGGTCCGGTCGGAACCGTCAGCCCTGTCGGCTCCGTCAGCGCCGGTCACGTCGGCCATGGACCGCGCGACGGAGGCCGCGGCGCCGTCGAGGTCTCCCAGCGAGATGCGCGCGAAGCCGGCCCAGGCCTCGGCGGCGGCCCGCGCGGCCGCGGGCAGGCCGGGTGACCGGCAGGCCAGGTCGAGCTCCTGCCGCGCCTCGCGGACCTGCCCCTGGGCAAGCAGGGCGTGCGCCAGGCAGACCCGGACCTGCCCGTCGACGCCGAGGTCGTGCGGGCGGCCGAGCAGGTCGCGGCAGGCCGCCAGGGCGGCCGGCACCTGGCCGGCCAGCATCAGGCTGTCGGCTCGCTCGGCGAGCAGCCGGTCCCGGCCGGGGTCGGCCGGGCGGGTAAGCCCGATCGCCTGGCCGAGCAGGCCGGCCGCCACGTCCGGCGAGGTCGCGGCGGCCTGGCGGGCCGCCCGGGCCAGGCAGGCGGTGGCTTCGGCGTCGCCCGGGACGGCCCCGCGCGCCAGGTGCTCGGCCACCTGCGAGGCCGGCGCCCCGGCGGCGGCGAGCCGCTGCCCGGCCTCGCGGTGCAGCGCGGTGCGGATGCTGCCAGGCAGGTCTTCGTAGATCGCGTCGCGGATCAGGTCGTGGCGGAACCAGAGCCGGGCGCCGTCGTCGGCCAGGACCCGCGCCCTGATCGGCTCGGCCAGCACCACGGACAGCCGCAGCGCCGGCTGCCCGGTGACCGTGGCCAGGTCGGTGAGCGTGAACCCGGATCCGAGGACCGCGGCCGCGCGCAGCGCCTCCAGCGACTCCTCGGGCAGGAAGCCGATCCGGCGCAGGATCGTCAGCCGCAGCGTGGGCGGCAGGGCCAGGTCTGATACCTCGGCCTGGCCGTCCGAGATCTCGATCATCCGCTCCTGGGCCAGCGCCCCGAGCAGTTCGGTCACGAACAGCGGGTTGCCCGCTGCTCCGGAGATCCCGGCCAGCAGCCGCCGCCCGGGCACGGCGCCGAGCGACTCGGTGACCAGCTCGGTCACGGCCTGCTGGCCGAGCTCGCGTAGCGACAGCCGCTGCCCGCCGGCCGCCTCCAGCACGCCGGCCAGCCGGTCAAGCTCGGCGGCGCGCGGGGCCGGGCGGAAGCAGCCGATGATGGCCGCGGGCAGGTACCTCAGGCGAGTCGCCAGCGCCCCCAGCGTGAGCAGGCTCGACGGGTCGGCCCAGTGCAGGTCGTCCGCGCCGATGACCAGCGGCCCGGCCAGCGCGAGCTCCTCGGCCAGGTCCGCGAACGCGTCCACGGCGCGGAACTGCAGCCCGGGATCGCTGGTCACGGTGATCGGCCCGCCGTCGGCGGCGTCCCCGGTCGCCAGCAGCTCCCCGATGGCCGCCCGCCGCGGGTCCGGCGACGACCTGGCACAGCCGAACACGTCGGCCACCAGGCCGAACGGCCGGGCCCGCTCCAGTTCGCCCGCCCGGCCCGCCTCGACCCGCATCCCGCGGCCGCGGGCCCGGTCCAGCGCGTCCCCGAGCAGGCGCGTCTTGCCGATGCCGGCCTCCCCGTCGACCAGCACGACCGCCGCACGGCCCGCCGCCACCCGGTCCAGGGCATCGTCCAGGACCGCGCTCTCCGTCTCACGCCCGCGCAGGCCCGGGGCCGGTTCCGGCGTCCCCATAGCCCGGATGCTATGCCCGCGGTGGCCCGGGCGGGGTCAGTCCCAGGTCAGCTGGCCCCGCCCGCCCCTGTTTAGGCCGCCCGCATCAGTGCCGGGGACGCCAGCCGGTCGTCTCGGCGAAGAGCCGGTTGCTGACCCGCTCGCCGTCGCGGCAGACGTTGTAGATCCCGCTGGGCACAGTGAGCGCCGCCAGTAGCGCCCGTCCGGCATCCTCGGCGTGCAGCGTGGCACCCAGGCCCGGGTTGGGATGCTCCTGGCCGGTGCCCGGGCCGTCGAGCAGCCCGAGGCGCAGCACCACTCCGTGCCGCCCGGCCGCCGTGAACCTGGCGGCCTGCCGTTCGGCGGCCAGCGCGGACCGCATGATGACCGGGACGGCCTCGCGCACCGGCGTCTCCTCCGTCACCGGGCCGTCCGGGTAGACGAAGGTGACCGTCGGCTGCACGTACGTCTTGACGTCGGCGGCTAGCGCGGCGTCGACTATGACGGCGGACGCCTCGGCCCGGAGCCGGTCGTTTTTCCGCCATGCCTGCGGCTGGTCCATCTGGGCCAGCGACGGAATGCGCGTGGCCAGGTGCAGCACCGCATCCACGTCGCCTGCCGCGGCCGCCACCGCGGCGGGGTCGAAAAGGTCGAGTTCGGCCCGCCCCGGCGCCCGCACCCGGTGCCCCTCGGCTCGCGCCAACGGAACGAACGCCCGCCCGAGAACCCCGGTTCCCCCCGTTACCAGCAGTCGCACGATGTCTCCTTCCCTCGTGGTTGGTCGTACTCAGCCTGCGGCGGCAACAACCGCACGACATCCGCCAGTCAGCGGATGTTGCCGGGGGCCACCCCTAGGCACGATGAGCTGGTGGAAATCCTCATCGCCCTCGACGCCACCGACCCGCCGGCCGGCCGGGTCCGGGTACCTGGCCGCGAAGAGCACGAGGACACCCGCTTCACCGGCTGGCTCGGCCTGCTCCGGGTCCTCAGCGAACTGATGGGCTCACCCGCCCCAGAGGGGAAGGAACCATGAACTGCACACGTAAGCACACCCTCGTCACCGGATCCTCGTCCGGTATCGGCCGCGCTACCGCGCTCCGTCTGGCGGCCGCCGGCCAGCACGTCTACGCCGGGGTCAGGCACGCAGAAGACGGCGAGCAGCTGGCCCGCTCGGCCGCCGCGGGCGAGATCACCCCGGTCATCCTCGACGTCACCGAGCCCGCCCAGATCGAGGCCGCGGCCACCGCCATCGGCGCCCACGGCGGCCTGGACGGCCTGGTCAACAACGCCGGCTACGGCCTGGCCTGCCCCACCGAACTGGTGCCGCTCGACGCCTTCCGGCGTCAGCTGGAGGTCAACGTGACCGGCCAGCTCGCCGTCACCCAGGCCATGCTGCCGGCGCTGCGCCAGGCTCGCGGCCGCATCGTCATGGTCAGCACCATCGGGGTCCGCTTCACCCCGCCGTTCGCCGGCCCGCTGGACGCGGCCAA
>Ga0335083_10010140_pt1 | contig 11402 bp, 8 predicted proteins | sample Lox_Sample_42_FD_206716 | JGI IMG/M metagenome (GOLD analysis project Ga0335083, IMG submission 206716) | Soil microbial communities from Loxahatchee National Wildlife Refuge, Florida, United States - Lox_Sample_4.2 | ecosystem: Environmental > Terrestrial > Soil > Wetlands | place: USA: Florida... | reverse complement strand
GTCTACGCGCCCGGGGGCGACGCCGCGCTCGTGTTCGTCGCGGAGCGCGCGGTCGACCCGGTGCGCTTCGCCGAGTTCGAGCGCCGCGTCGAGTGGGCGAGCCTCACCGCCCTCTTCGCTCAGTAACCGAAATCGCGCGAGCTCGCGTTCGACCCTGATTTCGGCTTGGCGGGCGCGGCGTGGTGCGGCGCGGGCGCCGGCGCCGGATGCGCGACCTTCGCGACCGGCGCGGGCGGCACGGGAGCGAGCGCGGCCGTCGCCGACGCGATCGGAGCGGCTTTCGGAGCGACCTCGCTGCTCGCCGCGGCCGAAACGGCGACGGGCGCCGCGACGGGCGCCGGCGCGACTTCGACGCTGGGGGCCGGGGGCGCGGCCGAAGCCGGCGCGGCGGTCGTCGCAGCCGGAGTCGCCGTGGCGGCGGGCGCCGACTCCGTGTCCGCCTTCTTCCCCGAAAACACTTTGACCGCGGCAAACGCGCCGGCGCCGAGCACGAGCACTCCGGCGAGCGCCGCCACGCCGAGCGCCGACTTGTTCGACTTCGGCGGCAGCCCCTGTTGCGACGTGGCGAAGGAGCCCTGCGTCGCCGGGCCCGGCGCCGTTTGGCCGGGGGTCATGCCGAGCGCCGCGCGCTGTTCGGGGCGGGTCTGCTGAAACGGCGCGGGCGCACCGGCGCCGGTAGCGCCCAAGCGAAACGGCAGCTCGTCGATCGCGCGGATCATCTCGTCGGCCGACGCGAAACGTTGCGCGGCTTCACGCGCCATCGCGCGGCTGACGAGGGCGGCGAAGTTCGGGTCGATCTCGGGCAACACCTGAGTGAGCGGCGTCGGATCGGAGAGCACGATCTTGAACATCAACTCGTTGAACGTGTTCGCCGTGAACGGCACCTCGCCGGTCACCGCTTCGTACAGAATCACGCCCATGGCGTAGAGATCGGTGCGCGCGTCGACCTGGCCGCTGCCCTTCGCCTGTTCGGGCGACATGTAGAACGGCGTGCCCATGACGGCGCCGGTGCGCGTCATGCTCATGTCTCCGCCGAGGGCGTTGAATTTGGAGATGCCGAAATCGATGAGTTTGACGTAGTCGCGGATGCCCGAACGCTCGTTCAGAACGAAGATGTTGTCGGGTTTGAGATCGCGATGGACGATGCCGGCCGCGTGCGCGGCGCCGAGCCCGACGAGCGCTTGACGCACGAGGGGAGCGATCTGCTCCGGCGTCATGCGGCCGAAGCGCCGGATGCGCGCCGAAAGCGGCTCACCGGCGAGGAACTCCATGACCATGTAGCGCTCGCCGTCGGCGAGCACGCCGAGATCCAGAATCTCGAGAATGTGTTCGCTGCCGATGCGGCCGGCCGCCTGCGCCTCACGCTCGAAACGTTGCACCGTCTCGGCATTGCTGAGCGCGGCGCCGTGCAGCACCTTGATCGCGACGCGCCTACTGATGCGCACATTCTCCCCCTCGAACACGGCCCCCATACCGCCTTCCCCAATCAAGCGGACGATCCGATATTTGCCGTCGAGGACCTGCCCGGGCTCAACCATGTACCTAAAGGTCTAGCACTCATCGGGGCCCCCTGTGGTAGCCTCGTTCGCATGCGTGCTAGCGGCGCCACCGCGGGGATCCTCGTCTTTTCGCTGATCTCGAGCTCGATCGCCCCGGCCTGGGCCGCCACGGACGAAGAGCGCTCGGCGGCGCGAGCGGCGGCTTCACAGGGCGCCGACGCGTACGACGCCGGTAAGTGGCAGGACGCCATCGACATGTTCACGCGGGCGGAACAGCTCGTTCATTCGCCGATTCATCTCATGTTCATCGCTCGCGCCGAGCTCAAGCTCTTCGAGTGGGTGAAGGCGTACGAGACGTTCAACCGCGTCAAGCGCGAAGGCGTCCCGGCGGACGCGTCGCCGGCGGTGAAAAAAGCCGTCGAGGACGCGTCGAACGAGCTCGCCAAGCTCGAGCCGCAGATGCCGTACATCGCGAGCAGGATCAAGAACCCGAGCGGCGACGTGAAGGTGATGATGGACGGCACGCAAGTGCCGCCGGCCATGGTCGGCCTGATGCGCCCGGTCAACCCGGGCCAGCACCGCTTTCAAGCGCTGAGCGGCCAGCTCGCGAGCGACGTCGTGACCGTCGACGTGCAGCCCGCCTCGAAGCAGACGGTGGAGCTCGAGCTCAAGGTCGTCACCCCGGCGAGTCCGGCCCTCGCGGCGGCGCCCGTTGCGGCAGCGCCCACGCCGACTCCGGCCGTGAGCGCGCCGCCCGCCGCCGACACCGCGGCCGATCAGGGCGGCGGCGCGAACGGAATGCGCATCGCCTCGTACAGCGCGTTCGGCGTCGGCGTCGTCGGCCTCGCCGTCGGCACCGTGTTCTTGCTCCAGTCGTCGTCGACCCAGAACAAAGCCGACGCGCTCTGCCCGAGCTCGCCCTGCGATCCCTCGAAGAAAGACGCAATTTCCTCGAAGGACAAGGACGCCGCCTCGCAGCGCACGCTCGGCGCCGTCGGCCTCGGCGTGGGCGGCGCCGCCGTCGCGGCGGGCGTCGTGCTGTTCGTCCTCTCGAACGGCAGCAACAAGTCCACCGCCAGCGAGCCCGGCGTGACGCCGTTCATCGGCTATCGCACGGCGGGGCTCTCCGGGCGGTTCTGAACCGGAGCGCGTCCCCGCGCGTTCAGGTGACGCATGACTTCCGAGCGCCGCCCGTCGGGGCTCAAGCTCATCATCGCGTACAAGTGCGTGAAGGCGCCGCTCGTGCTCGCGCTCGCGCTCACCCTCACGCTCAATCCGCGCGGCGCGCTCCACGCGGTCGACGCGCTCGCTCGCGACCTCAGCGAAGGCGGGGCGCTCTTCGGGCGGTTCGCGCACTGGCTCGAAACGCACGTGACCCAGCGCGCCGTCGGTCACGGCGCCTTGCTCGCCTGGCTCGACGGCGTGACGACGACGCTCGAAGCGTTCTTGCTCTGGCGCGGCCACGCGTGGGGTGAGTGGCTCGTCGTCGCGGGCCTCGGCGCGCTCGTGCCGTTCGAGCTCATGTCGCTCGAAAAGCATCCGTCTTGGTTGCGGCTCGGCGCGTTGCTCGTGAACGCCGGCGTCGTCGCCTATCTCGTGGTGCTCAGGCTGCGAGCGCGCGCGCCGCGCTGAGCCGGCCCGCTCGACTCAGAGCGCGGCGACCGCCACCGCGCTCGTCTCGCGCCGGCGCGCGACGACCTCGGCCAGGTTTTCGACGAAGCGCGGGACGTCGGCGAGGTCGTTGTGGCGGCTGAGGGTGAAACGGAGACTCGGTCGATCGATCGGCACGGCCGGGAAGGAGCTGAAGCAGCAGTAATAGCCGCGCTCCATCATCTCCTTGACGGTGCTGCGAGCCCGCTCGGCGGAGTCGAATTGAACCATCACGATCGGAGTCGAGTCCGTCGTCGCGACCGGCAGGTGGTGACGCGCGATCGCTTCGCGCGCGACCCGGAGGCGCTGCTCGAGCTCGGCCTGGAGCGCGGCGAAGCCCGGGTCGAGGTGGAGCTTGGCGGACGCGAGGCTCGCGCCGAGCATCGGCGGCTGAATCGGACCGGAAAACACCATGGTGCCGCCGCAGCGGCGGATGCGCGTGCGGACGCCGACGTGGGGGACGGCGAGCGCGCCGCCGGCTCCGGAGAAAGCCTTGTTGAGCGAGAGCGCGACGACGACGCGCTCGGAGTCACCGAGGTGCGTGAGAGCGACGCCGCGGCCGTGGTTGCCGGCCCAGCTCACGGCGTGGGCGTCGTCGATGTAGAGGTGGAGCTCGGGGTAACGCGCGAGGAGCTCCTTCAACGCCGCGAAGTCGGCGAAGTCGCCGAGCATCGAGTACACGCCGTCGCACACGTACCAAATCGTGCGACCCGAACGCCGGTGAGCCTTGATTTTGTCCTCGAGGACGTCCATGCGGTTGTGCCGCACGCGTTCCACGATCGTGCCCTTCAAGAGCTCGGTCGCCATGTGCAGGCTCGCGTGCGCGAATTGATCGATCAGCACGACGTCGTCGTCCTGCACGAGCACCGGCAGCGCGGAGAGGTGCGCGAGCGTGGTCGAGGCCGCCACGAGCGTCGGCCGGCCGGTGATCGCTTCGAGCGCGTTCTCGAGCTCCTGGTAGAGCGGGGATTCGACGTAGGCGCGCGAGAAGTGGAATTGCGTGCCGTACGCTTCGAGCGCGGCGGCGGCGCCCGCTCGGAGCGCGGGGTGCGCTTCGAGCGCCATGTAGCTGCACGAGCCGAAGTTCCGGTAGACGCGGCCGCCGATCACGCACTCCGGGCCGTTGGCGGAGCCGGCGCGATTCAAGATCAAGCCGTGCTGCTGCGCCTCGCCGAGCACGCGGAAAACGGTTTGATTTTTGCGCTCACGAGTTAGCTTTGCCATTGGTTTCTCCACGATCGAACAAGGCCTTGAGCGCCAACGGGTTGTCGTCGCGCTCTTCGTCCCAAAACAAGCTCAGTACCTTCCACTCGCCGCGCTCGCGAATGAGCTGCAGCGAGTTCACCCCGCGCGCGAACGGTTCGACCGCGGCGGGACTGTGCCGCGTCTCGTAGGCGCTGAGCACGTGAGCGAGGCCGCCGAACCGGCGTTCGTCGCGCAGCACTTCGATCTCGAAGAAGCGCGTGTAGACGCCGAGGTCGAAGGTCTCCTTGGCGAGCTCCTGAAACCCGGCCAGATCGAGGTAATCGGTGCCCTCCGGCGTGATGCGCGTGATGCGCGCGTGCCGCGAGAAGAGCGCCTGCATTCTCCGCCAGTCCGGCTCGCCGCCCTCGTCGAAGGAAATCACCTCGTAAAGCGCCTTGATGAGCGCGTCGATCTCGGCGCGATCGCCGCGGGCAGCCTCTCGCGTTTCCTCGTCCGACACCGTCGAATTCAATCTCATGCTTCCACCTGTCCGCTTGCTGAACTCGCCGCCGCGAGCGCCGATCCTCCCCGTCGTCGCGAGCGCGAGGAGCTCGCTCGCTTGGACGACTCGATGCCCGGCGACGCGGCGCGAGTGACTCCGTGTTTCACCTCTCCGTGTAGCGAGCACGCGCGACACCAGCAATGGGCATTTGTATTACACGCAATCACCCCGCGCAGTGATGTGACGACGTCGCCGCGCGTGAGTTTCGAGACGTGGTCGCGTGCGTGCGCCGTGCCCGCGTGTGCATTTGATAACGCGAGTGCGCTGCGCAACTTGCGCAGCGTTCCGAAAATTTGACCATCATGCGCCGCGCACGACCGTCGCGTTCGAGACGAGACACGCGAGCGATTCGTCGCTCGTGCGTTCTCTCCGTCGTCCGTCTCGACGGCTTCGAGTTTACGCGTGCTCGCGCGCGCTCTCGCCTGCGCACCGCTCTCGCGCATTCGAGTTTACGCGTGCGCACTCGCGTCGCGCCGGCGGCCCGAGTCGCCCGTTCGCGAGCGGCGCACCCGGGAGTTCCGAACGCCGCGCGACGGCGCCTCACGGGCCGCGCGCCCGACCCGAAACCTCCCGCGTCGCCGCCTCCCGCCGCCTCGCCCGTCGTGCTTCGAAGCAGCGGGAAAGCCGCGCCGTCCCTCCGTGACGGCAGTGTGACGAGCCTCGCCCCGGCCGTCTATCATGCCCGGCCCATGCCCTTCGCGGGATCCTCCGCTTGGCCCCTCGCTTTCTACGGCCTGCTCGTTCTCGTCGCGGCGGCGCTCGTCAGGCGCACGCCCGGCGAACCGCGCCTACGTCTGCGCCGGGGCGTTCTCCTTTACGGCTTCTACGCCTTCGTCGTCGGGCTACACGTCGCGGTCGGCGAACGCGCCGGCAGCGAGCTCGCGACCACGCTTCGCTACGCGTCGTCGTTGCTCGCCTTGCTCCTCGCGGTGCACCTCGGCGCGCTGGTGCTCTTCGACGTGCTCTTGCGCGCGCTTCGACTGCGCTCGCCCGACATCGTCCACGACCTCGCGGTCGGCGGCGGCTACGTCGTCGCGGTGTTCTGGTCGATGCACCACGCCGGCGTGAACCTGACGGGCATCGTGGCGACGAGCGCCGTGGTCACGGCGGTGATCGGCTTGTCGCTGCAATCGACGCTCGGCAACGTGATCGGCGGGCTCGCGTTGCAGCTCGACGATTCGATCCGCGAAGGCGAGTGGATCGAGCTCGAAAACAAGACGCAAGGCCTGATCAAGAAGGTGCGCTGGCGCCACACCGTGATCGAGACACGCGACTGGGACACGCTGCTCGTGCCGAACACGCAGCTCATCGCGCAGACCATCAAGGTGCTCGGGCGCCGCGAAGGAGAAGCGGTGAAACATCGCATGTGGGTCTACTTCAACGTGGACCACCGCTTCGCGCCGCGCGACGTGATCCGCGCCGTCGACGAGGCGCTCCAGGCGGCGCCGATGCCCGGCGTCGCCGCCGAGCCCAAGCCGCACGCCGTGTGCATGGATTTCGCGCGCGACGGCCGCGACAGCTTCGCTTACTACGCGGCGCGCTACTGGCTCACGGAGCTCGCGCGCGACGACCCGACGAGCTCGCTCGTGCGCGAGCGCGTGTATGCGGCGCTCGAACGCGCACAGATCCCGCTCGCGTTGCCCGGGACGGCGGTGTTTCTCACGACGGACGACCCCGCCAAATCGGCGCGCAAGCGGCAGCGCTCGCTCGAAGCGTATCGAACGGCCCTGCGCGGCGTGGCGCTGTTTTCGAATCTCTCGGCCGAGGAGCTCACGCGCCTGGCGGAGAGCGTGAAGCGGGCGCCGTTCGCGGCGGGCGAGGTGATCACGCGCGAGGGCGCGCAGGCGCACTGGCTCTACGTGCTCACGAGCGGCGAAGTCGACGTGCTCATCGGCGCGGCGGACGCGGAGCGCCACGTCGCGTCGCTCGAAGCACCGGCGTTTTTCGGCGAGATGGCGCTCACGACGGGCGCGGCGCGTGAAGCGACGGTGGTGGCGAAGAGCGCCGCCGAGTGCCTGCGGGTCGATCGCGACGATTTTCGCGCTCTCGTCGCCGCGCGACCCGAGCTCGCGCGCGAGGTGTCGGCCATCTTGGCGGAGCGGCGCGTCGGGCTCGAGGCGGCGCGCGAAGGGCTCGGTGAGGACGCGCGGCGGCGCCGCATCGCGAGCGAGAGCACGCGCATTCTCGGCGCGATCCGCGAGTTTTTCGCGCTCGAGTAGCCGCGCCGCGCGGAGCGCCCGTCGCGCCTAGAAGTGAGCGCCGAGCGTCAGACCGACGAGGTGCGCGAGCGTGTGATAGCGGCCCTCGGGGCTCTCCGTTCCGCCGCGCGCGTCGGCGGGGAGAAACACGACCAGCATGTAACCGAGGTCGGCCTTGAAGCCGCCTTCCGCGTAACCGAAGCCCGCGGTCGCGTCGACCCGGTCGGCGTCGGGCAACGCGGGACCGACGCCGCTCGCGGGGATGGCGCTGCGATCGAAGATCAGGCCGCCCCGGACGTGAAAGCCGTGCCGGTGCGGCTCGAAATCGAGACCGCCGCGCAGGGTGAACGAGTCGTGGCCGCGCGGGTGGAGCGTGCGATCGGGCGCGGTCGCAAAGTCGATGTCGATGCGATCGTACGTCGACCAGAGCTCGAGGTTCGCGTCGAAGCCGAGCTTGAAATCGCGCCCGGGCCGGATCATGACTCCCGCCGTGACGACGTCGGGCAACGTGATCGCCGCGTGACCCGGTTGATCGGGCAGCGTGCGATCGAAATCAGGATTGCCGGGGCTGAAATCGGCGCGCCCGTCGTAGTCGAGCTTCACGCGACTGCGATACGTGAGCGCGAAGTGCAGCCGATCGGGAAGCGCGCGGTAGAGCGCTGCCGCGTTGAAACCGAAGCCCCACGCGCCGCCGACGAGACGCACGTCGCCGCCCACGATGGACGGCAAGCCGTTCTCGAAATCGACGGTGCTGCGAACCGCGTCGAAGCCGGCCGCGAGCGACCAGCCGTCGCCGAGCTCGACCGCGACCGTGGGGTTCAGCGACAACGTCTGGAGCGTCGCCGAGATCGCGTTTTCGCGTCCGAGCCACGATTCCGGCCAGCCGACGCCGATGCCGAACGCGCTGTAGACGCCCACGCCGAGCGCGACGCGATCACCGATTTTCCCCGCACCGAAGAGCGCGGGCAGCACGAAGTTGCCGCGTTTGCTGCTCGTCTCGCCGCCGCCGCCGCGCGCCTCGAAGTCCGAGCGGGCGGTGATGAACACGCCGCCCGCGGAGACGCTCGCGCCTTGCATCGTCGCGAGCGCGGCCGGATTGAACCAGACGGCCGTCGCGTCCGAGGTGTCCGCGCTCACCGCCGACGCGCGACCAATCGCTTCCCCCGACAGGTCGTAGATCAAAAAGCCGTTCGCGAAGCAGGGCTCGGACGCCAGGCAGAGCGCGGCGGCGAGGAGCGAAGAGCGGGCGAATTGCTTCATGTCGCCTCGAACGTGAACGCGAAGCAGTACACGAGGTTCGTGCGGCTCAAGCCGGTGAGCGGCGTGAACACGGGATTGTCGAAGAGCGCGGCGAGCTGTTCTCGGCCGACTTCGAGCGCCGCCGCGTCGCTGTCGGCGACCGTCGAAATCGTGCTGTGGCCGTCGGCGACGAGGGCGTCGGGCAAGGTGAGCAGCACCGTGATGGGCGCCGGAACGAGCGGCCTGCCGCCGGGCGACTTCACGCCGTCGGTCATGAAGATGCCGTAATCGTGCCCGGCGACGAAGGGCGCGGCTCCGGTGATGGCGACCTCGCCGTTCGCGAAGCTCGCCTCCACGCTCGGAAAACCGGCGACCAAATTGCCGCTCGCGGCCTCGGTGAGGTCCATCAACACGACCGTGCCCGGTCGCTCCTTCACGACGAAGCTCGAGACGCTCGTCGCGTCGACGGGGCCGTGCACGGCGACGCGAATTTCGTCCGCGGCCGTGACGGAGGGCACGAGGCCCGTCGTGGGGTCGATCTCGGCGACCGACGCGCTGTGCGTCGGGAAGCCCCACGCCACGGCGACTTCGTCCTTGGGTAGACCCGCCGCGGCGAAGCGGTCCCACACGCCGGCCGCGAGGTAACTCTCGCGAATCGACTCGAGCATGACGGCGTTCGCCCGCGCCGCCGCGTCGCTTTGCGTTTGGGCCAAGAGCACGAGCGCCGGGCACGCCGGATCGATGGCGTCCGCGCTCGCGGCTCCGCAGGTGAGCGACGAATCCTGCTTCAGGAGCGCGACCGTGGGCGAGCCGACGACTTCGGCGCCCGAGCTCGCGCGCACGCCGCGTTCGTAGCCGCGCACGCCGACGAAGTACGTCTCCCCGAGCTCCCAGCTCGGCTCGGGTGCGAGCGTGAGCTCGTTCGCGTCGGTGTCGAAGCCGAGCGCGACGTTCGGCGAGAGACCCGGAGTGCCGAGCGCGACGACCACGACGTTGTCGCCGAGCGTCAGCGTGGACGGCTCGAGCGGCGCGCTGGCGGGGGCGGAGCCGGGCGTCGCGGTCGGAAAGCCGTCGAGCGTCTCGAGATAGCGATCGAAGTCGCACTCGGCGGGCGACATCGCCGTGGCCTGCGTGCAGTCATCGGGCAGCGGCGTGCCGGCAAGACCGAAATCGATGTGACCCGTGGCCGGATTGACGATGAGACCGATCGGCGCCGGGACGCGCGGGGGCGTCGCCTCCGTATCGAACTCCATCGCTTCCGGCACGGCGTCGTGTCCGATGTCCGGCGTGCAGCTCGCCGCGCTCGCGAGCAAACCGAGCGCGGCGAGCCCCCGTACGTGGGCGGCGCTCACTGCGAGACGATCCGGCCTTGGGGCACGCTGTAGGTCGGGGGAATGTTCGGCACGCCGTCCCCGTCCGTGTCCGGCAACTGGGACACGTAGCCGAGCAGCGCCTGCCACTGCTTGAGCTCCTGCACGCCTTTCGTCTTCGGATCGGCGTCGATGTAGCGCGTGGTCGGATCGACCGGCGTCTTGCAGTCGGAGTCTTTGGCCGTCACGGACAAGAGGCCGCCCGTCACGGACTCGACCACGCCGAGGAGCCCCGCGACGTAGCTCGTGCTCACGATTTTGTAACAAGTCTCGGTGTCGGTCCGATCGAGCGGCACGTCGCCCGCGTCGGTCGTGAGCGACGCGCCCGTCACGCGGCCGAAGAGCGTGCCCGTCGGGTCGACCTGCATCTTGAGGCCCGAGAGCTGCAAGAAGTAGTCTTTCGGGACCTCGCCGGGTTGAGTCGCGCTGAGCTCGAGTCCGGACAGGATGTCGGCGGCGTTCAGGTAATAGGTGACGAGCGGGAAACCGGGGAGCTGATCCTCGCCGATGCCGAGCGGCACCACGCGGAAGAGGTCCGCGAGCCAGACGTCGCCGGTCTTGCCTTGCTGGATGGGCGCTCGGAGCTGCCCGTCCGCGTCGAACGCGATGACGGCCGGATCGTCCGGTTCGAGCGCCGCCGCGCTCGCGAGGTACGCGTCGGTGACGAGGTCGCCGACGGGAGCCTCGGCGAAGTCGGGCAGCGAGAGATCGGCGCTCGTCTCCGCCACCACGGCCTTGTACGTGAGGTTCGAGCTCGCGAGCGCTTGGTCCACGCCGTCCACGTATTGGTCGACGAGGGCCTCGGTGTCGGCGCTCCCGGGAATCGAGTCGTCGATGGAAGCGAGATCGTAGCCGTCGATGCTCACGGCGGGCGGATCGGTCGTGCCCGAGGGGGTGACCGAAAGCTCGAGCTCGCCGAGGAACTGGCCGTACGAGCCCGCGGTGACGATGATCGTCTTGCCGACCACGACCGGCTTCGTCAGAAAGTCGTGGGTGTGCCCGCTGACGATCACGTCGATGCCCGGCACGGCCTGGGCGAGCACGCGGTCCTCGCCGTTGCCGTCGTGATCGATGCCGGAGTGCGAGAGCGCGATGACGAGGTCGACGCCGTCCGTCTGGCGGAGCTCGTTCACCATGCGCGTCGAAGCATCCGCAATCGCCTCGAACGTGACGGGCGCCGCCTGCGGCGTGACGAGCGCCGCGTTGGCGCCCAGCAGGCCGAAAATGCCCACTTTCAGGCCGCCGACCGTCTTCACGAGCTTGTTCTGCACGATGCCGGCCTGCGCCACCGCCTCGAGGTCGTCGTCGCCCGGATCGGTGTCGCTGAACACCATGTTGCTCGCGACGATCGGCACGTTGACGCCGTTGGCCGCGCCCGCGAGCAAGATCGCGGCGAGCCCCTTCGGCGTCCAATCGAATTCGTGATTGCCGAGCGTCGTCGCGTCGTAGTGCACCGCTTGCATGAAGCTGAGCTCGGGCGAGGCGCTCGTAGCCAAAAACTCGAAGAGCGAGCCCATCATGAAGTCGCCGGCGTCGAGCAAGAGCACCGGTTCGTTCTTCGCGGCGGCGCGAGCGCGCGCATCGGCGATCTCGACGGCGAGGCGCGCCACACCGCCGACGGTCGCGTCGTCGCCGGTCGTGAGCGGCGTGTAGTCCTCTTCGGGGCCGAAGCCCATCAAGTGCGAGTGCAGATCATTGG
>Ga0335083_10010138_pt1 | contig 11403 bp, 10 predicted proteins | sample Lox_Sample_42_FD_206716 | JGI IMG/M metagenome (GOLD analysis project Ga0335083, IMG submission 206716) | Soil microbial communities from Loxahatchee National Wildlife Refuge, Florida, United States - Lox_Sample_4.2 | ecosystem: Environmental > Terrestrial > Soil > Wetlands | place: USA... | reverse complement strand
CGCTGTGACGCCCTCGGATTACGACAGGATTCCTCAGCTGCTCGCGGATGCGGCGGCGTTCGCGGGCGGTCAGTTGGTCCAGGCCATTGCACATGAGAGCACGGCGACGTATTTTGCAATCGCCAAGGTAAAAGATCGCGCAACTGGATTCGTTAATCCCGACTGCACCACCGATTATCGCCGCGAGGGTCGGCTGTGGATACCGGCGGAAGAATTGCTGCGTGGCCGGCGGCTTGGTTCGGAAGGATTTTTCCGTCCAGCGCCCGATACCAACTTCAAGTACTACCTGATCAAGCAGGTGCTCAAGCAGACGTTGTCCGAGGCGCAGTGGGCGAGGCTCACCGCGCTTTATTACGGCAGCACAGATCCGGAATGCGCTCTGAACCTGTGGCCCGAGCCAATCAACCTGCAGATGGAATCGGCGCTGCTGCGCAAGGATGGCGCTGCGTTTCATGAGCTGCTGCCACGCCTGGGCAGTGAAGTGGAGTCGACACCTTACAGGGAAGACCTGGTCGCACGAGGGGCAGCGTTTGCCGCCGACAGCGCGCGTCTCGTCTCGCGCGTCTCGCATCCCACCGGCCTGTTTGTTCGGGTCGCCGGCGGGCTCCCGATAGAGCGCACTGACCTGGCGCTGAGGTTGGCGCAAGCCATGGCGCCGGCGTTTCGCCACACCTGGGTTGATCGCGAATTCGCACCGGCGAGCATCAATCGCGCGCTGATCGAATCGACGCTGGTAGTGTCGCTGAACGAAGCTTTTCTGGCCCGTGCGCCGTTTGGCGGGGTGACCATTCATTGGCAGCCCGCACTCTCGCCGGGCGAAAATCTTGAGCAAGCGATCGCGGCGGTGGCTTCGTATCTTTCCCGGCGAACCGCGCACCGGCTGAAGTTGTCGCCACGCGAGTCTTGTCCCACAACGCCGGAGTCGGTCCCAATGAGTGAAGGCGCTTATTGATGTCGCGCATTCTGCTTTCTGCATACGCGTGTGAACCGGGAAAAGGGTCAGAACCGGCTGTGGGCTGGATGTGGGCCACGAGCCTGGCGGCGTTGCAGCACGAGGTGTGGGTCATCACCCGCGCAGCCAATCGTAGCGCCATCGAGCAGGAACCGCATCGCGCCACGAATCGGATGCATTTTGTGTATTGCGACCTTCCCCCACGGGCGCGGCGGTGGAAGCGGCTTCCCGGCGCCATCTACCTCTATTACTTCGTTTGGCAGTGGCTGGCGTTTCATCTAGCGCGGCGGCTGAACCGCGCGCAACATTTCGACTGTGTCCATCACGTCACCTTCGTCAGCCTGCGCGGGCCCAGCTTTATGGGATGGCTGGGGATTCCCTTTTATCTTGGTCCGGTGTCCGGAGGCGAGTGCGTGCCGTGGTCGCTGCGGCGTTCGATGACGCTACGCGCGCAAGCATTCGAATTGGCGCGCGACTGCGCCAATATGATTGCGCGCTACGATCCCCTGCTGCGCAGTGCGTACCGCCGCGCACGCCGGATCTACGTGGCCTCAAACGATTCGCTCGTGCTGGTGCCGCGCCGCTATCGCTATAAGTGCGAAGTGCGGCTGGCGGTCGGTCTCACGCGGCAGCAACTCGGGCTCACCCGTCGATGTGTGGCGAACGGCAACGCGACACTCCGCTGCCTCTACGTGGGACGACTGCTGGAGTGGAAGGGACTGAAGATCGCGTTGCTGGCCATGCAGCGGCTACAGGAGCAAGGGATGCGGGCGCACTTGACGCTAATTGGCGACGGCCCGGCGCGCGCCGCAATGCAAAGGCTCGCGTCGCAACTTGGGATCGCGGACGTCGTCTCGTGGCATCCCTGGCTAGCCCATGAAGAAGTGCTACGGCAGTTTCACCATCACAACATCTTTCTGTTTCCCAGTCTGCGCGATTCCGGCGGCATGGCCGTGCTGGAGGCGCTTGCGCATGGCTTGCCGGTAGTCTGCACGGATCTGGGCGGTCCGGCGCACATTGTCACTGAGCACTGCGGACGCGTGGTCGCAACGAACGGCCGCACGAGCCAGACAATCGCTAGCGACATAGGCGGACATCTGCGCGAGTTCGCGATGAATCGCGGGCTGCGGCAGTCGCTCAGCATTCAGGCACGGCGACGGGCCTGGGATTTTGAGTTTTCTCATGTGGTCGAAGCTGTTTACGGCGCATGCAGTGCGGAGCACAAGGAGACCGTGCCGGCATGAGCACAACGGTGTGGCTGACTCAGTCGGCGGCATGGGAGCACGCCCTTGCGGAATCCCCATCGCAACATGCCGTCGTACGTGTCTCGCGCATGATCGCGCTGTGCTCCCTGCTGTCGCTCGTCTTTGTTCCCGAATATGCGCAGGGAGCGGGCGAGCCCGTCGCCAAGAGCTTTGTTTATGCGCCTGTTGCCGGAGGCTTCCGTGTACTCGACATCGTGGTGCTCGTTCTGGCCGTGGTACATGGCCTCGCACTCGTTTGTTCACGCGACCGGCAGCCGCGCTTCCCTCGCAAGCTCGGGTTACTGCTGGCGGGCTTCGCGATCGCCATCGTGATCAGCCTCGCCTACGGCATGGAGCGCGGAGGACGGAACTTTTTCTTCGACTGGCGCGCCATGGCGCTGGGTGTGGCCTTCTACACCATCTATCGCTGCTGGATCACGACGGAGGCTCACATTCGCGCGGCCATCCTCGCCTTCGGCCTGGTGGCGGCGGTTCGCGCCACAACGTTGTGGCTGGCATACGCGCTGGGACAGGGCGCCAGCCTGCTGGGCATCCGCATTCCGCTGTTCGATGGGCCATCGATTTCCGCGCTGGTGTTTGCTTCGCTTCTGGGCCTGTCCTTATCGCGCGTCGCTTTCGGTGGCAGGCAGCGTTGGTTATGGCTGCTGCTTAGCGCGGGAGCCATGCTGCTGGTTGCGCTATGCTTTCGTCGCACCTACTGGGCGGAGCTGGCAATCGGGATCGCGCTGCTTGCCTTGATCGCTCGCGGGCATCGGGCGCGCATTCTCGCTCTGCCGCTGTGTATGGCGGCCACCGCATTTCTAGTATTGGGACCGTCGCTCGGCGCACGGCTTTCCAGTATCGACTTCACGCACAGCGACCCCCCGTACGGCGAGGACAATGCCGACCACGTCGGCGATGTACTGGACGCTTGGACTCAGCTACGTGCCGCTCCCCTGATGGGGGTGGGCCTGGGCACCTCGTATCCCACCTGGCACATTCGCAATTGGAAAGAGGAGTCGGTGATGGTGCACAACGCGCCGCTACATGTTTGGCTGAAGTATGGATTGCTGGGACTTGGATTCTACTTTGCCTATCACCTTCATCTCTTTCACTGCCTGCACAGGCAGGCGAAGCACGCGCCACCCGCGGGCCGCATTGTCGTCAGCGCGGTGCTGGCGTATCTTGCTGCCCAGTTCATCGTCACGTTGGGATTCACGCCCTGGCCTTACTCGGCCGTTCAGTCCACCAACCTCATCGCTTTTCTTCTGGCGGTAGCTTTCATTTCAGAACCGGTATGTCCCTGCCGAGCGTTTCCGTCATAACTCCCAGCTTCAACGCTGCCGCATACCTGGAAGACGCCATCTTCAGTGTGAGGCGGCAAGGCGGCGTCGCCGCAGAACACATTGTCATCGATGCAGCTTCCACCGATGGCACGCTCGCGATGCTCCAGCGTCACCCGCATCTGCGCTGGATCTCCGGGCCCGATCGCGGACAGTCGGACGCCATCAATAAGGGTTTCCTGATGGCAACCGGCGAGCTTGTCGGCTGGCTGAACGCGGATGACTACTACCTGCCGGGCGGCCTGGAGGCCATCGCGCGCGCGGCCGAGACGCATCCCGAGGCGGACGTGGTCCACGGAGACTGTGTATTCGTCGACCCATGTGGCCGTGTGGTGCGGTCGAAGGTGGAGCACGACTTCGACTTCAACGTGCTGCTGTATTTCGGGTGTTACATCCCTTCGACCGCGACCTTCTTCCGCCGCCGGCTGATCGAGCGCGGACTGCTGCTCGATTGCGACTATCGCGTGGCTATGGACTTCGAGTTCTTCGCACGCCTGGCGCGGCTGGGCTGCAGGTTCCACTACGTTCCGCAATTCATCGCCGCATTTCGTTGGCACGAAGACAACGTCAGCCTTCGCAACGCCGAGCGTCGGGCACATGAGCGTCGCCTGGTGCAACGCGCCGCCGGGTGCGAACGTCCGGAATGGGACATGGAAGTTCGCCGCTATTGGGCGCGAGGGCGGCGGCTCGCCAAGAAGATCGTCAGCGGCAACATCGCGCGCGAGTGGCAGGTGCGGCGAAAGATCGGGTTCGACACGCGCTGGATGAATGCCGCGGAAGCCTTGCTATGGCAAAACCTCCCGTCCTGGTAATTCATAATCGCTATCTTGAGCCGGGCGGCGAAGACACAGTGGTCGCTGCCGAGATTCAACTGCTGCGTCAGCATGGCCATCGCGTCTTGCAGTACGCGCGCCACAATCGCGAGATCGCCGGCTTCAACCTGCTGCGCAGGGCTGCCTTGCCGCTCACCGCAACCTGGGATCAGGAATCGTATGCGGAGCTGCGGGCGCTGATCCGGCAGGAGCGTCCGACGATCGCGCATTGTCACAACCTGCTGCCGCTGGTGAGCCCGGCAGTGTACTACGCGTGCGCCAGCGAAGGCGTGCCGGTGGTGCAGACCGTACACAACTATCGGCTGGTCTGCCCGGGGGGGAACTTCTTTCGCAACGGAGCGGCCTGCGACGACTGCCCCGGCAGTCTGACGAGAGCAGCCATGCGCGGCTGCTATCACGATTCGCGGCGGCACACGGCGTCGGTCGCATTCATGCTGGGCGCGCATCGCGCGCTGGGTACGTGGCGGGAACGGGTAGCTGCCTATATCGCTCCCAGTGAATTCTGCAGGGACGTCCTATGCAGGCACGGATTGCCGCCGGACAAGATTGTGGCAAAGCCACACTTCGCGGCTGAAATTCGCCCGCAAAAGAATGGCGTGGGAGATTTTGCCATCTTCGCCGGACGGCTCGGCGAAGAGAAAGGCATCCTTCCGCTGCTCGCGGTTTGGCGCGAGCTGAAGGACATTCCGCTGGTCGTGGTTGGTTCGGGTCCGCTGGAAGAGGTCGCGAGGCGACTGGTCCGCGAATCCGGCGCCGACCACATGCGTTTCACCGGACAACTCTCGCATAACGAAACGCTGCGCCGCATTGAGGAGGCGCGGTTTCTGATCGCTCCCAGCCGCTGCTATGAGACCTTCGGGTTGTCGGTGTTGGAGGCGATGTCCTCTGGCGTTCCGGCCATCGTTCCCCCGGCAGGTGCGCTGCGGGAGTTGGTGGCGGACCGGCAAACTGGGCTGGTGGTCGATGTCGACGATGTCGAGAAATTGTCGAAGGCAATCCGGCGGATGTGGTCGCGTCCGCTCGAAACCAAAGAGATGGGCCGCGCGGCGCGGCATCGCTGCCTGGAACATTACTCGGCAGAGAGCAACTACCGGCAGCTGATCAGGATCTATGAGGCCGCGCTTGCTGGGAACGAGGCCGCGCATCCCAAGCCGGCATTCGAAGGCACGGCGCGCGCATTGCTCCCGCGCCGGCCAAGCTCTCTTGAAAACATCTGGAATTAACTTCTCTGCCGTTTTTCTGTTCACGATTCGCACACCATTCAGAGGGCAATCATGAAATCGCAAACTCGCGTTTTAGTCACGGGGGCCGGAGGGTTCATCGGCCACAACCTGGTCAGGCGGCTTAAGCAGGAAGGCTATTGGGTGCGCGGCGCCGACCTCAAAGAGCCGGAGTTCGAGCCAACGCCTGCCGACGAATTCGAACTGCTTGACCTGCGGCAGTGGGCCAACTGCCTGCAATCTACACGCGGCATCGACCAGGTCTACAACCTGGCTGCCGACATGGGCGGCATCGGCTATATTACGGCCAGCCTTGCCGACATCGCGCGCAATAACGTACTGATTAACACCCACATGCTGGAGGCGGCGCGCATTAACAGCGTGCGTCGCTTCCTGTTCTCGTCGTCGGCGTGCGTCTACGCGGGATACCGGCAGCACGAGGCGGACGTGACTCCGCTGCGCGAGGAGGACTCGCATCCGGCCGATCCGGAAGCAGGTTACGGCTGGGAGAAGCTGTTCACCGAGCAGCTCTGCCGCTACTACTTCCACGACTACCGCATGGAAACGCGCATCGTACGCTTCCACAATGTCTACGGGCCGCTGGGGACCTTCGAAGGCGGCAAAGAGAAGGCGCCCGCAGCCATCGCGCGGAAAGTCGCGCTCACACCCGATGGCGGCGACATCGAAGTCTGGGGCGACGGACAGCAGACACGCTCGTTTATGTACATCGATGACTGCCTCGACGGCCTGCTGCGCCTGATGGCGAGCAGCTATCGCGAGCCGCTAAATCTGGGCACAGAGGAGCTGATCAGCGTCGATGGCCTGGTGGATCTGGCCTGCGAGATCGCCTGCAAGCACCTGGTGAAGTATCACGATCTCACCAAGCCGCAGGGCGTGCGCGGGCGCAATAGCGACAACTCGCGGCTGCGCGAGGTGCTGGGGTGGGAGCCGCACATCCGGCTGCGCGATGGACTGCGGGTTACCTATATGTGGATTGAGCGCGAACTGCGAAAGTCAGGGCGCCTTTCGCCGGTGCTGGCCTGTGCCGCCGCCGATTAGTTTCGCCGGGGTGCCGCGTGCCAACGTGCTCGGCGTGGGAGTGCATGCCACAACCCTGAAGGAGGCAGTTGCCCTTTCCGGCCGCTTCCTTCAGAGCGGGGAGCAGGGCTACGTCTGCCTCACCGGTGTGCACGGGGTGATGGAGGCGCAGCGCGACCCGCAACTGCGGCGCGTTCTGAATGACGCCGTACTCTGCCTGCCCGACGGCGTGCCGACGGTGTGGGTGGGCCGAACTCAAGGGCAACGGGAGATGTCCCGCGTGTACGGACCGGACTATATGCTCGCGATGTGCCGGTCGCTGGCAGGCCGCGGCTGCCGGCACTTCCTGTATGGCGGGAAGCCGAAGGTCGTTGAACTGCTTCAACGAAAACTTCAACAAAAGCTTCCAAGCTTGCAGATTGTCGGGATGTATACGCCGCCGTTTGTGAGCTTATCTGAGGTTCAGGAAAGCGAACTTCGGGCGCGCATTGCAGAATGCAAGCCGGACATTCTGTGGGTGGGACTGAGCACTCCCAAGCAGGAGCGCTTCATGGCGTCGCATCTTGGGAAGATTGAAGTGCGCTTGATGGTGGGGGTTGGCGCGGCGTTTGACCTCCATGCCGGGCTGGTCTCGGACGCGCCGGATTGGCTCAAGAGCTGTGGCTTGCAGTGGCTCGATCGTTTGCGCAAGGAGCCACGACGACTGGCGCCCCGCTATTTCCGGAATAACCCGGCGTTTCTTTGGGAGATCGCGTTACAGGCAGCCGGAGTACGAAGGTTCGGGGCGGAATAGCCATCGCAATTTTTCTGTCCAATCCCTGCTTTTTTTCTTGAGCGCCGGCCTCGCTCGAACTAGGCTATTGGCGGTCAGTGCGATCGGCCTCAGGGGTGAGCCATGCGAGCGCTCCTACTTTTCCTGCTTGCTGCCATCGCCGCCTTTGCTGAAGATCCGCAAGCGGTCACAACAATCACGCAAGTACCCGAAAACCTCAGCATCCCGGCACGCCTCGAAAAAACAATTAACACGAAAAAGTGCAAACCCGGAGAGGTCGTCGAACTGACGACGATCGAACCGGTTCTCCTCGGCAATGGGCTGGTCATGCCGGAAGATGCGAAGCTGCGCGCGAAGATCGTGGGGGCGGCGTCGCGCCAGAAGGAGCAGCCTTCGTGGGTGCTGCTGGTTGTGGAACAGGCGACCTGGAAGCAGCACAGTGTTCCGCTACACGCCTTCGTCACCTCGCAGATCACGATCAATCACAAGAGCAATGGTCTTTCTGCGGGCGTCAATCTTGGGGACTTTCAGCATGGCCGCTACGCCGCCAACACACAAGGCATTGCGTTAAGCAATCGTTCCAGGTCGCTGGGCCGTACCCCGCGCGATGCATCGGACGGCGGAGACGTGGCCGCGGAACAAAGCTCTCAGGCTCTGACCGATCTGAAGCTAATGCAGGACAAGAGCGGGCGAGTGTTCCTGGTATCGGAGAAGGAGCACCTGAAGCTGCCGTCGGGCACGATGTTCATGCTGCGCAACCAGGCGGCCGCCGTCCCAACACAAGCGCAAACCAAGTGATGCAGTGAGCGGCGGCAATGGCCTTCGGGCCGATGGCTAACGGCCAGTTGCTGCCTCGCTCATTGCTCGCCCCTTCGCCCGTCAATTACACTGATTGGTTTCATCCTGTAGCCATCTTGCAAGGAGATAATTGGCCCTTCGGGCCAGAGCGGCGGAGCTACGTAGCCTCCGCTCACCTTCATAAATCATGAAAATTCACGAGTACCAGGCAAAAGCCATACTGGCAAAGTACGGAGTGGCGGTGCCTCGGGGACAGATGGTCGAGAGTGTCGAAGAAGCCGACACAGCCGCGCGATCACTGCTCCATGAAGGCGCCACCGGAATCGTAGTCAAAGCGCAGATCCACGCCGGCGGACGCGGCAAGGGCGGCGGCGTGAAGCTGGCCAAGTCTGCCGAAGAGGCCACGCAGCTCGCCGGCAAGATCCTCGGCATGCAGCTGGTCACGCATCAGACCGGCCCGGAGGGCAAGAAAGTCCAGCGCCTGCTGATTGAAGAGACGCTGCCCATCGCACGAGAGCTGTACCTCGGCATCGTGCTCGACCGCCAGGTAGGACGCAACGTCTTCATGGCGTCGGCAGCGGGTGGTATGGAGATCGAAGAGGTCGCGGCCAAGGACCCGGACGCGATCATCAAGGAACACATCGTCCCCGGCATGGGCCTGCAAGCCTACCAGGCGCGCAAGATTGCCTTTCGGTTGGGGCTCGACCCCAAGTACGTCAGCGGCGCCGTGAAGTTCATGATGGCCCTGGCACGCGCAGCCGAAGAGACAGACGCTTCGCTGGTCGAGATCAATCCTTTCATTACGACCACCGATGGGCGTCTGTTTGCGCTCGACGCGAAGATGAACTTCGACGACAACGCGCTCTATCGCCATCCTGACATTCGCGATCTGCGCGACCTGAGCGAAGAGGACCCGCTCGAAGTCGAAGCCAGCAAGTACGCGCTGAACTACATCAAGCTGGATGGCAACGTGGGATGTATGGTGAACGGCGCCGGGCTGGCAATGGCCACCATGGACATCATTCAGTACGCGGGCGGCATGCCGGCGAACTTCCTGGACGTGGGCGGCGGCGCCAACGAAGAGCAGGTGACGCATGCCTTTGAAATCCTGCTGGCCGACAAGAATGTGAAAGCAGTGCTGATCAACATTTTCGGCGGCATTCTGCGCGTCGATACGCTGGCCAACGGCGTAGTGAGCGCAGCGCGCAAGACCAATATCCAGCTGCCCATCGTACTGCGGCTGGAAGGAACCAATGTCGAACAGGGCCGCGAGATCCTAAAGAACAGCGGACTGAATTTCATCGTGGCGCAGACCATGAAAGACGCGGCCGAGAAAGTCGTCGCCGCTGCCAAGGGGGTCAAATGAGCATCCTGGTCGACAAATCAACTCGGCTGCTGGTGCAGGGACTGACGGGGCGAGAAGGCACATTCCATGCCAAGAACTCCGCTGCCTATGGAACACAGGTTGTGGGCGGCGTAACTCCCGGCAAGGGCGGCACGACGCACGAGGGCTGGCCGATCTTCAACACGGTAAGCGAAGCAGTCGCGAAGACGGGTGCGAACGCGACGGTGATCTTCGTTCCGCCTCCGGGTGCGGCCGACGCAATCATGGAAGCCGCCGACGCAGGCATCCCGTTGATTGTCTGCATCACCGAAGGCATTCCCGCGATGGACATGGTGAAGACTTGGGAGTTTCTGAAGTCGAAGAACTCGCGGCTGATCGGGCCGAATTGCCCGGGCATCATCTCTCCGGGCAAGTGCAAGATCGGCATCATGCCGGCGCATATCCATAAAGAAGGCAACGTGGGCATCGTGTCGCGCTCCGGCACGCTGACGTACGAAGCGGTCTATCAGCTCACCACGCGCGGCATCGGACAGTCGACGGCCATCGGCATCGGCGGCGACCCGATTATCGGAACCAACTTCATCGATGCCATCGACCTGTTCAACAAGGACCCCGAGACCGAAGCGATCATCATGATCGGCGAGATCGGCGGCAACGCTGAAGAGAACGCAGCCGAGTTCATCAAGGCCAACGTGAAGAAGCCGGTGGTGGGATTCATCGCCGGACAGACGGCTCCTCCGGGACGCCGCATGGGCCATGCGGGCGCGATCATCTCGGGCGGCAAAGGCACAGCCAAGGAGAAGATCAAGGCGATGGAAGCCGCAGGCATCCACGTGGCGCAATCACCGGCCGACATCGGCGAGACGCTGGTGAAGGCGAGGAAGTAAGGACGCTCTTCGCTATTGGCTCCTGGCTTTTGGCCAGAAGGCGGCAGTTCGAATCACGCGCTCCGTAGCAGCGACCTGAGCTTTGAGCCCGTCAGCCGATAGCCCGAAGGGCGAAACGAGCATAGCCCGGCTCGTCAGAGCCGGGTGAGGCGTTCATCGAGAGCCCGAGTCCCGCAGGGCACGGCACGAGTTGCAGATCCCACGCCGGCTCATATCGGCTCGGGATGAACAAAACACAGACACACAAATGCGGCACGGCTGACGCCGTGCCGTGTCCAAGCGACTTCTACAACCAATAGCGAAAGGCGAATAGCGAAAAGCGTTATTATGAAGACCCTGCAACGTACCCTATCCATCATTAAGCCGGACGCGGTCGCCAAGAACGCGACTGGCGACATCATTCACACTCTTCTGCAGAATAATTTCCGCATTATCGGCATGAAGATGCTGCACATCAACAAACACCAAGCCTTCTTCGAGTCGCTGACCAACTTTATGTCGAACGGCCCGATCGTTGTCATGGCACTGGAGAAAGAAGAGGCCATCGCCGACTATCGCAAGCTCATGGGTGCGACCGATCCGGCGAAGGCCGATGAGGGAACCATCCGCAAAAAGTGGGCCGAGAACATTGAGCACAATGCTGTTCACGGCTCCGACGCCGAAGACACCGCGCGCTTCGAGCTAAGCTATTTCTTCGCTGGATACGAATTGGCGAAGTAAACGCGAATCGCTCAATGGCAAAATAAAAGATAGATCAATCGGGTGCCCCATTCCGCCGTCCTTTGGCGGGGTGGGGCTTTTACTTTGTTAACCCGGTCTACTGCCGGCTTTGCGAAGATTGGCCTTGTCGGCCCAAATTGAAGTCAGGCCCTGATCCAAAACACCTCAAGCCCGGCCGGCGAGCATTTTGACCGCGCTCAATCGCATCGCATCCTCGCGGCTGACTCCGCGCGACAGCAGCAGTACCTGAA
>Ga0335083_10010137_pt1 | contig 11404 bp, 13 predicted proteins | sample Lox_Sample_42_FD_206716 | JGI IMG/M metagenome (GOLD analysis project Ga0335083, IMG submission 206716) | Soil microbial communities from Loxahatchee National Wildlife Refuge, Florida, United States - Lox_Sample_4.2 | ecosystem: Environmental > Terrestrial > Soil > Wetlands | place: USA... | reverse complement strand
CAAATCCATTGGGTAAATGCCGGACACCCCAAACCGTTCCTGGTGCGGTCCGCGTCCGAAATCGTGCCGCTGGACAGCACGGGATTGCCGCTGGGGATGCTGGACGCGGCGGGCTACGAAACCAAGACGCTGCAACTCGAGCCCGGGGACAAGATCGTGCTTTTTAGCGACGGCCTGTCGGAAGCAGAAAACGCCGAGGGCGAGTTTTTCGACCGGGGCATGCGCCAGGTGCTCAAAGCGCATGCTTCAGCCGGAAGCGCGGAGTTGCACGAGCGTCTGATCGAAGCGGTGAAGGAATTTACGGAAGACGCCGATCCGGGCGACGACATCACGACCCTGGTATTGGAGTATCGGCCCTAGCTGGCCTCGCGTAAAAGCCGGTGAACTTCGCCGGACACGCACTGCTATAATCGAGCAAGTTAGGCGATTGAAATACTTGAATCCTATTTACGCCGTAACGCGTATTTAAGCTTGTAGGGGAATTCTAAGTAAATGAGCACATCCAAAGTTCAACCTATCGAGGCCGGCGTGGTTGCCTCGAGTCTGGGGAATTACAAGGTGTTCAATCGCATCGTCGATTGGATTACCAACGATCGTCTGCAGTTGTTGAATATCACCGAGCGCATCAACGAGATCGTCCGGAAAAGCGGCATTGGCGACGGTCTGGTTCATCTGCAATCCCTGCACACCACTTCCGCCGTATTCCTCAATGAATGGCAGGACGCGCTGCTGGACGATGTCAAGGGTTTCCTGGAGCAGATGGTGGAGCGCGACCGGTATTATCGGCACAACGACCCGGAGCACTCCGACTGCGAGCGCAAGAATGCCGATTCGCATTTGCGCGGCATGTTGATGGGCCAGACGCTGTGCCTGCAAGTCCGCAACGCTAGTGTGTTGCTGGGGACCTGGCAGAGCATCATTTTCGCCGAGTTCGACGGGCCTCGCAGCCGCTCGCTCGCGGTGCAGGTTTCCGGCATCTAGAGCTGTGGCCCGATTCTTTACGCTCGAACAAGCGCAGCACTTGCTTCCCCAGGTTGAGTCTGCTATTCGCGAAGCCATCGCGTTCAAGGCCGAATACCAAGAGGCGGAGTCCGAGTGCCAGCAATTTCAACGGCGAATCATGCTGCAAGGCGGTGTCGTGGTGGACCACTCCAAGCTGCTCGACCGCAAGCATCGGCGCGATTCCAGCGCCCGGCACCTCCAGCATGCCATCGAAAAAATCCACGAATATGGATGCCTGGTGAAGGATCTGGATGTGGGTCTGATCGATTTCCCGACGCTCTTCAACGGTCAGGAAGTCTACCTTTGCTGGAAGCTCGGCGAGAGCGGCATCCAGTTTTGGCATGGCGTCGAGGAAGGCTTTCGCGGACGCAAACCAATCGATCATGAATTTCTCGAACATCACCAAGGCGACTTGGCCAACTGATGTGCGAGAATTGAGAACAGTCGTCTCTAACCGGTCGATCTCTCAAAATCAAGCATGCTGCTGAGCCGAGAATTCGTTGCGTACCTGTCCAGGCAACTCGTCAAGCGGTTGACTCCGCAGATCATCGAAACCAGCGACCCCAACGCCGCGGGAGAGATGATCGGGACGATCATACAGGACGAGCTGCAGGTGGAGGACCGGCTTAATGACGAGGTGCGCGAGCTGTTGGCTCAATACAGCGATTACATGCGCCGTGAGGGCGTCAGCTACCAGGAGATGTTCCGGCGCATCAAGAACACGCTGATCTCGCAGCGCAAAGTGATTCGCGCCTCCGGCCGCGACACTGGCGACAACATGAAGCTGTCGCGCGACAAAATCAACGACATCTCCCACAAGCTGGTCACTGCCTTCCGCAAGGCGCGCGAATTCCGCGTCAAGAAGGATCCTAACGACGTGCGGCTGGAAATAGTGCGCTCGATGACCGAGCTGCTGGCGGTGGAGGAAAAAGTCGACCGCGCCGCCCGCACCAAGATCCGCTCGCAGAAAAAAGAAATTCCAGAAGGCACCGAGGAGTGGGATCTGCTCCACCGGCGTTATTACGCCGAGGAACTGAAGAAGTTCGGCATCGATCTGAACCGATGAGCGCGGCCACGATCGTCGTCGTGGGCAGCCTCAACATGGATTTCGTAGCGGCAGTGGAGCGTCTGCCTGCGCCCGGCGAGACCGTGCTCGGGCGGGATTTCCAGATGATCCCCGGCGGCAAGGGTGCCAATCAGGCGTGTGCCGCAGCACGGTTGGCCAGTCCGTCCACGCGAGTGAAAATGGTGGGCCGCGTGGGCTACGATGTTTTCGGCGATCATCTCAAGGCCAGTCTCTCGGCCGCGGGCGTCGATGTAAGTGCGGTGCACGCTACGCGCGCTTCAGCCACCGGTGTCGCGCTTATTTCTGTCGATCGTTCCGGGCAAAATTCCATCGTTGTAGCTTCTGGGGCCAACCATGCGTTGGCAGCGTCGGACGTCGAAGCCATGCGGCCGGTATTTCGAGGCGCGCGCGTGGTGCTGTTCCAACTGGAGTCGCCGCTCGATACCGTGTCGGCGGCATTGCGGCTGGCTCGGGAGGAGGGCGCGCGGACGATTTTGGATCCTGCTCCGGCGCAGCCGCTGCCAGCCGAGTTACTTGAGAATGTGGACATCCTGACTCCGAACGAAAGCGAAGCGCTGCTCTTGCTGGGCCATCCGCCGGGCCGGGTCGAGCGGGCTCAGGCGCCGCCGCTAGCGGGGTTCTTGGGCGGTCTCGGCCCCCAGTCGGTAGTGCTGAAGCTGGGCGACCGCGGGAGTTTTTATTACGACGGCCAGATCGAGCTGTTCAGCGATGCGTTTCCCGTCACGGCTCGCGACACGACGGCCGCGGGCGACGTGTTCAACGCTGCACTTGCGGTCGGCCTGGCTGAAGATCGCCCTATCGCCGAAGCGCTGCGGCTCGCCAACGCCGCCGCGGGGATTTCGGTAACTCGGGCCGGTGCGCAATCGTCGATCCCGTCGCGCGGAGAAGTGGAAGCACTAATCAGCTAACACGCGACTCGACTAAACAAAAGGATTCTCAACCCGAATCCCGAAATAGGTATGGCCGTCACTCAAATCTTCCGACCATATGCGCTTCGAGCCAGCGCGCTCGGCGCAGGCAATGATCATGCCATCGTAAAAGTGCAATCCATACCTTGCGTGCACTGCTACGGCTCGGTTGACGATCTCAGGGTCTGGCGCAATCGCGCGAATAGGCTCCAGAGCGTCCAGCATGGCTACAACCTCCGCTGGCTTTGGCCCAGGAGAGACCTTGTGAAGAAAAGTCGCGGCAAACTCGCCTAGAACCTGGGTAGAGAGCACCATTTCACCCGCCAGCGCTTTGCGGACCAGCTCCTGAGCACGTGCTTGTTTGCGGCGATCCGTCAGATCGTACGCATACACGAGTACGTTGGTATCCAGGAAATCAGGAGCGCTCATAAAGATCCGGACGCTTCCACTTGCGCTTACCGATTTTGAACTTGTACCTATCAAACGAATGTTCCAGGGCTTCGCGTTGGCGGCGTCTGCGTCCAGTGGCTGCGTCCTCTGAAGCCACTTGCTCCAGGTAGGAGCGAATCATCGCTGTCAGCGTAGTGTCGCGTTCCGCCGCAACTTTCCGAACTTTTTTGATCAGATCATCATCCAAAGTCAGAGTCACGTTCATCTTCCCATAATAAGGGAAACCCTTATTATGGGCAATCATTTTTCCCGCGGATCTAACACGGGATGTCCGCGGTGGCCAGAGGCGGCGATAGCGCTCTCCTTCCGCACCGTGTCAACATAGAAGTTACTCTTCTCCATGGAATTTTCACTTACATCGGAGCAGGTGCAGCTTCGCAAGGCGGTCCGCGAATTCGCGGAAGCCGAGATCGCTCCCCACGTTTTGGATTGGGATGAGAACCAGATCTTCCCGCTCGAAGCTATCAAGAAGGCCGGCGAGCTCGGCTACATGGGAGCGATCTTTCCTGAAGACTTGGGTGGCGCTGGGCTGGGCTACATCGACTACGCCATCATCATTGAAGAACTCGCGCGGGTCGATCCTTCGGTGGGCTTGATCGTCGCGGCGCACAATTCGCTCTGTTCCAACCATATCTTTCTGGCAGGCAGCGAGGAGCAGCGCCGCAAGTACATTCCTCGGCTGGCCACAGCGGAATGGATCGGCTGCTGGTCACTAACCGAGCCCGAAGCAGGGTCTGATGCCGCCGGCACGCGGACGCGAGCGGTGAAGGACGGCGCCTGCTGGGTGCTCAACGGAGGAAAAACCTTCACCACCAACGCGCAGTACGCCGATGTATGCGTGGCCATGGCCGTGACCAATCGGGCCGCCTCGCATCACGGCATTTCCGCCTTCATTCTCGAGAAAGGAATCCCCGGTTATCGCGTCGGCAAAAAAGAAAACAAAATGGGTATGCGCGCCAGCGCCACGGGCGAAGTTCTTTTCACCGATTGCCGTCTGCCGGAATCGCAGCTGCTCGGCAAGCCGGGCGAGGGCTTCGTCGACAGCCTGCGTATTCTCGACGGCGGACGCATTTCCATCGCGGCGCTTTCGGTCGGCACCGCGCAGGGAGCCTACGAAGCTGCGCTCAGCTACTCGAAGCAACGCAAACAGTTCGGCCGGCCCATTTCCGAGTTTCAGGCCATCCAGAACAAGCTGGCGGATATGGCGACGGAGATCGATGCAGCGCGCCTGCTCACCTATCGCGCCGGCTGGATGAAGGACCAGGGCGAGCGTGTCACCAAGGAATCCGCCATGGCCAAACTGTTCGCTTCCGAGATTGCGGTGCGCGCTGCCAACGAGGCGGTGCAGATTCACGGCGGCTACGGCTTTATCAAAGACTATCCGGTTGAAAAATTCTATCGCGACGTTAAGCTGTGCACCATCGGAGAAGGCACCAGTGAGATCCAGCGGCTGGTGATTGCGCGGCAGCTTCTGAAAAGTTGATGGATTCCTGGTCCGAGCAAATCCTGGCGGGAAATCCGCGCGCCCTGGCGCGGGCCGCGACGGCTGTCGAAAATCGCAGGCCGGCGGCTGAGCATTTGCTCAAGGAACTGTTCGCCCACACTGGACGTGCAACGGTGGTAGGGATCACGGGCGCTCCCGGCGCAGGGAAAAGTTCTCTGGTGGATTGTCTGATCCGCGAACTTCGGCGCGAAGGCAAACAAGTGGGCGTGCTCGCGGTTGACCCCACCAGCCCTTACACCGGCGGCGCCATCCTGGGCGACCGCATCCGCATGCTCAGCCATCACGCCGACTCCGCCGTATTCATTCGTTCCATGGCGACGCGCGGCTGGCTGGGCGGGCTGGCGGCGGCCACTACGGACATGGCGCTGCTGCTGGACGCTGCTGGAAAAGATGTGGTGCTGGTGGAGACTGTCGGCGTCGGCCAGGATGAAGTAGAGATCGCGAAACTGGCCGACGTCACCGTGGTCGTGCTGGTGCCCGGCATGGGCGACGATGTCCAGGCCATCAAAGCCGGCATCATGGAGATCGCCGATGTTTTCGTGATCAACAAATCCGATCAGTCCGGCGCGGATCGGCTGCAGCGCGAGATCAAAGCCATTCAGAGTCTTTCCACACGCAAGGACGGCTGGGTGCCTCCCATCGTCCATACCGTAGCCACGGAAGGGAAGGGAATCGGCGAGCTGCTGGCCGCGGTACGATCGTTTCTGGAACGCAGCGGCGCCAAGAACCGGGCAGTCGAGAACTGGAATTTGCGGCTGCGCGAGATGCTGCGCGAGCGGCTGCTGGATCGCTTCGCGGGCTTGAATTTCGAGCATGCGGCGGAAGAAATCGCGGCGCGCCGCACGGATCCTTACACAACTATCGATGGCTGGCTCAAACAAATTCTCGATTGATCACTTGGGCATCGCGGTGCGCTCGCTCGACGCGGCGCTCGAGTTTTACCAAAAGCAGCTGGGCTTCCCGGTGGGGCTGCGCGAGACTGTGGAACAAGAACGCGTTCATGTGGCGATGCTCCCGGCGGGCGGATCGCGCATCGAATTGCTCGAAGCCACGGGGCCGGATTCGGTGATCGCGAAGTTCATCGAAAAGCGTGGCGAGGGTTTGCATCATGTGGCTGTCAAAGTTCCCGATCTGGCGGCTACGGTAGAGCGTTTGAAGGCTGGCGGTGCGCGCCTGTTGAACGACCCGCGGCCCGGAGCCGGCGGACATCTCTACGTATTCGTGCATCCATCTTCAACCGGAGGCGTGTTGCTGGAGTTGATACAGGAATGAAACCAACCATAGGCATCATAGGCGGAAGTGGGCTGTATTCCATGCCAGGTTTCGAAGCGCAGGAAGAAGTATTGCTCGACAGCCCCTGGGGGCGTCCGTCGGACGATTACATGGTCGGACGGCTGGCGGGCAAAGAGGTGGCTTTTCTGAGCCGGCATGGCCGTGGCCATCGCATCTCGCCGTCCGAGCTGAACTTCCGCGCGAATATCTACGGCTTCAAATCGCTGGGTGTTGAGCGGATCATTTCGCTCAGCGCCGTGGGCTCGCTCAAGGAAGAGCATCCGCCGCTCAAGTTCGTTATTCCCGATCAGTTTTTCGATCGCACGCGCGGCCGCGCTTCCACTTTTTTCGGCGAAGGACTGGTGGCCCATATCAGTTTCGCTCATCCGATTTGTCCGCAGCTTTCCGAAGTCGTGTCGCAGGCTTGCGTGCAAACTGGAGTGGGCGTCGCCAGGGGCGGAACATATCTCTGCATGGAAGGGCCGGCGTTCTCAACGCTCGCCGAATCGAACGTGTATCGCAGCTGGGGCATGGACGTGATTGGCATGACCAATCTGCAAGAGGCCAAGCTGGCGCGCGAGGCTGAGATTTGTTATGTCACGGTCGCGATGGTAACGGACTACGACTGCTGGCATGAAGAACACGATGCGGTGACCGTCACCGACATTCTCGAGAATTTGCAGCGCAATGCCGAGAACGCCTGTAAGGTTGTGGCCGCCAGCGTTGCGAGCATGCCCGCCCAGCGCGAATGCAAATGTGGATCGGCGTTGGCGCATGCGCTGATCACCGATCCGGTCACGGTGCCGCCCGTCACGCGCAAGAAGCTGGAGTTGCTGGTTGCAAAGTACCTCCGCTAAGCGCCTCGCGCACGAGTTGCTGGACTACTGCCTGGAAGGCCGGCCCTGGCCCGACCACCTGATCAACGGCCTGCTGGATGCGGACGGAAGCCGCGCCCTGTTTCGCATCGTGGTGGAGCGGCTCGGCGATCTGTTCGAGCCGAAGCTCTGCAGCGTCTACGCCGAGCTGTTCTCCCAGGTGATCGCGCGGTGCATTCCTGGCCTGCACGCCGAACATCTGGCGGCGCGCTACGAGCGCGTGCGGGGTCCGCGCGCGTTTGATCGCGATCCGGCCGCGATCCGCAACGTCTTCGTACTCTCGCGTGTCACCTTGGGCGCCGATGTTGCCATCACCAGCGTCTTGCTGGATGCGGCCAAGCAGCGCTTCACGAACGCGCGCATCTGGTTCGTTGGCCCGCAAAAGAATTGGGAATTGTTTCAGGCTGATCCCGGCTTGAGCCATCTTGCCATCGCTTATCGCCGCAGCGGCGCGCTGGACGACCGGCTTTCGATTTGGGAGGAACTGCGCAATGCAGTGTCGCGGCCGGCGAGTATCGTGATCGACCCCGACTCGCGGCTTACTCAACTCGGGCTTCTGCCGATTTGTCCGGAAGAAGATTACTACTTCTTCGAGAGCCGCTCTTACGGAGGTGCGAGCGACGAAAAGCTGTGCGCGCTGGCCACGCAATGGGCGGCTGAAACCTTCGGCGCCGCCGATCCGCGCCCTTATATTTCCACCGGCCTGGATGCATCGCAATTCACAACCACGGTCAGCTTCGGTGTTGGCGAGAATCCCGAAAAACGCATCGCCGATCCGTTTGAAGAAGAGCTCTTGCGGCAACTTCCCCGGCCCATTCTCATTGACAAAGGAGCGGGTGGAGAAGAAGCCGCGCGCGTCGAGCGGGCCGTGGCCAGGGCCGGGCCGGGAGTCGCGACTTGGGACGGCTCATTCGCCGGATTCGCCCAGCACATCGCGCGCAGCCGGCTGTACGTTGGCTACGATTCGGCGGGCGGTCACGTGGCGTCCGCGTGCGGCGTTCCGCTGATTAGCATCTTCTCCGGATTTGCTTCCGAGCGCATGCTCCAACGCTGGCGCCCGCCGAGCGCGCACATTCTCCGCGCGGACGATCCAGCCGCGGCGCACGCACTGGTGCGGAACGCGCTGGCACTTCTGTCAACGCTCGGTTTTACTGTTTCTTGACTTTGTTATCTTCGGGCGGCTTTTCTTTGGTCTGATCGTCGGGCAGAGGCTCGGGCGTGTCGAACTTGATCGTGCTGCCGGTTTCGAACTTGCGATACAGCCGGAATTCGATTTCGTTCTTGGTGGCGTAGCGATCGGCTCGCGACGTGAGAACCGCCTTCAAGGGCAGCATGTATTCGCCGTCCGCAATCTTCGCTAAATCATAATCCAGCGACACGTGGACGTCCCGAATCGGAAAGTCGGGAGGAACATCGTAGGGGTTGAGCGTGATCTTGGTCACCATCTTCGTGTCGCGGTCTATAAAGACCAAGCCTCGGTAGGCCGGCACGATGGATTGCTTAGTGTCTTTTTCCTCGATGTGGTATCGCGAGTAAGTTTGCGCAATATCATAGGCGAACACGTAGGTTCGCCGGCCGCGCAGCGTCGCCCAATGATCCCATCCGAATCGCGTATTGCTTTCCGGATCGAAAATCTGTTTCATCATCGTGCCGAATTCGCCCGAGGATGTAGTGCCGCCCAGGTCTTCCATCTTGACATTGGTCACGGGCTGATTGTTCTCGAGGATCACATCATAGTCCTCGTGCTGGCCGTCGTAGGTCAGCTTGGCCGTGATGGTGTCCGTCGTGTGGAAAGCAGTGCCCTTGCCCGACGCATCAATAAAGCGCCGGGTCACCTGTACGCAGATGAAATTTGGAAGATTCTTGGTGTAATTCATCACGTACTCGCGAGCTTCATCCAGGATCTTACCCTGTTCGATGGAGTCCGGAGGCGGGATTGGCACGACTACGGGCTTCGGCGCGGGAGGCGGAGGTTCGGGAAGATTGGCCGTAGCCTCCACCATGCCGCGCAGCGCCATGACTGTCTTCGGTCCGGCGCCTTTGCTCTGAAGCTCCTCAACGGTGGCGTCGTCGAGCTTCTCGGTCAGCTTCACCGATCGCAGATATTGCGCAACCTGGACATCGGACTGCTTCATCTGAATGGTCGATTCGATGAAAGTTTTCAGCTTCTCCACCGTCAGGCTCATTTGCGAGGCGGCGAACAAGGTAGCGGCTGAAACCAGGACGAGCAAATGCCGGATATTCGGAAACAAATACCGCATATTCTTATTGTGCCTCAGAATCAGAGTTTCGGGACGCCAAAACGTCCTCCAGGGCGGGGCGAAGCTCGGGATAGCGGAACCGAAAACCGGCTGCTTCAGCGGCCTCAGGCAGCACGCGCTGGCTCCCCAGAAGCATTCCGGCCATTTCGCCAAACACCAATTTCAGCGCCGCCTCAGGCACTGGAAAAATGGCTGGCCGATGCAAGGCCGCCGCGAACTCCCGAGTAAATTCGAGATTTGTGACGGGGTGCGGCGAGACGGCATTCACCGGACCCCGCAGAGCGGAATTTCCGAGGGCAAACAGGCTCAAATCGACGGCATCCACAATGTGAATCCAGGACATCCATTGCCGGCCCGAACCGATGCGTCCTCCGACGCCGAGCCGGAACGCCGGCAGCATCTTGGCCAGAGCGCCACCCGGACCCAGCACGATTCCGAAACGCACCGGGACCACGCGAATGCCAAACGGCTCCGCGGCCTGGGCGGCGCTCTCCCAATCGGTCACTACCTCTGCTAAGAAACCCTGACCGGAGGCCGAAGTTTCGGTCAGGGTTTCGTCGCCGCGCGATCCGTAAATACCGATAGCGGAGGCGCACACTAAGACAGCCGGCCGCCGGGGCTGCCGCGCGAGAGCACTCACCAGCAGGCGGGTTCCTTCCACTCGGCTGTCACGGATGCGAGCCTTCGCTTGCGATGTCCAGCGCTGCCCCACCGGTTCGCCGGCCAGATGAATGACGGCATCCGCGCCGGCCACGGTGTCTGGCGGAGGTTCCGAGGCCGCGTTCCATTCCGAGAAGGAAACGGACGCCGGGAGCTTTGAGCTGCGTCTTCGCCCCAAGACATGCACCTGGTGGCCGCCGGCGAGGAGCTTCGCAACCAGACGGCTCCCCACGAACCCGGTAGCGCCGGTCAAGGTGACGTTCATCGTGCGCTCCGCATGCCTTCTTACGACTTATACCGCACCGCGCCTAAGATGGGCGCCGTAAGCTGCGGCTACAATGAATTGTCGACATGCGCGCCTGGAATCGTGCCAAATTGCTGTGGGGCTATCTAAGGCGCAAGCCCGTCCTCAACGGGCTGCCGGTTGAGTATATCGTCGAAACCACCGCCAAGTGCAACCTGTATTGCCCCATGTGCCCGCGCGAAACTCACAAGCAACCCAAGGAGGACATGACGGACGAGATTTTCACGCGTCTGGTGCGCGAGTCGGGACAGAGCGCCGAGCACATGATGCTGATCGGCCTGGGCGAGCCGTTCATGGACCGGAAGATTTTCGACCGCATCGAGTACTGCGAGCGCCATCACATCTCGACGCTGCTTTCAACCAACGGGACTTTCTTCGACGAGAAGACCTGCGCCCGGCTGCTTGACACGGCGCTCGAGCACATCACGCTGAGTTTCGACGGTGCCACCAAAGCATCGTATGAGTACTACCGCAAGGGCGCGAATTTCGAGAAAGTGCGCGACAATTTCGTGCGTTTCGCGCGCATGAAGCACGCGCGGCGCGCCAAGGTCCAGGTGGTGGTGCAAATGGTGCGCATGCAGCGCAACTCGGGCGAGGTCGACGATTTCGTGCGCTACTGGAGTGCTGTTCCAGGAGTGGACCAGGTGCGCGTCAAGGAAGACGAGACCAACCTGCTGCAGCCCGAGGGCGGGCACGCTGCGCAGGACTGGAAGCATCCCTGCCATTACTTATGGCGCGGTCCGGCGTACATCAAGCACAACGGCGATGTTTATCCGTGCTGCCAGAGTTACATGCTGGACGGCCGCGCGATCGGAAACCTCGCGGAAGCGCCGCTTCATGCGATTTGGAACGCGGAGGAAATGCAGCGCCTGCGGGCTCTGCATGCCGCCGGGCGCGCTGGTGAGATCGACATGTGCTCGCGCTGCCGGACCACCATCCCGCATCCCATGCTGGTGGCGGGAAGCCTGATCCTGCACGGCCGCACCGTCCGCAAATGGCTGCCGCGCATTGAGCGGTTGATCTACTCGGCTAAGCTGCCCAAGTCGCTGCTCACGCCGCCGAACAAAAGGTCCCTGGAAGA
>Ga0335083_10010134_pt1 | contig 11407 bp, 7 predicted proteins | sample Lox_Sample_42_FD_206716 | JGI IMG/M metagenome (GOLD analysis project Ga0335083, IMG submission 206716) | Soil microbial communities from Loxahatchee National Wildlife Refuge, Florida, United States - Lox_Sample_4.2 | ecosystem: Environmental > Terrestrial > Soil > Wetlands | place: USA: Florida... | reverse complement strand
ACCAACAAATCGCGCAAGCGCAGCAGGAGCGTGATAATGCGACGAGCCAGCTGGCCGATTTGCAGGAGGAAAATGAGCGGTTGCGCGCAGATGAAGCGGATCTTTTGCGATTGCGCGCCCAAGTTTCACAATTGAAAACACAGGCAAATGTGCAGCCCGCGCCGGTCGTGAATGTTTCCATTTGGCAGAATTGGAACAATCACCAGCACATTGGATCGTTCTATGCCATTGCCGGGACCTGGAGAGAGACTGTCGCCGTGGGTTTGGGTGGGCATATCGCAACGCGCAACAATTCGACGGGCGATTGGAAGATCCAAACTTTTGATCATAAACGGGATTTTCGCGCGGTGATTTATGCCGATAATCAATACGTGGCTGTAAGCGAAGGAGGATTCATCACGACGAGCCCGGATGGAATGACATGGACAGAGCGCACGTCTCCAACCAAAAAAACCCTGCTGGGACTTTTTTGGGATGGACATCAATATCTGGCCGGCGGGGACCAGGGAACGATTTTGTCCAGCGCAGATGGGATTAATTGGACGGCGTGCAATTCCGGAAGCCAAATTAGTGTCTACGCGTTCGGTTATTCGGGCGCGGGTTACGTTGCCGTGGGAAACGACGGAATCATGGTGAGCAGCGATTCGGCAAACTGGACGCGCGTGATGACTGCGCCGCCGATTCCGTTTACCGCGTGCACGTGGACAGGCAGTGAATTTCTGGCGTGCGGGCTTGGGCTGGACAAAAATCCCACGATCTACACCAGCCCGGATGGCAATATCTGGACGTTGCGCGATACGACTATCACGGCGTCGCTGCGCGCGGCTATCACGGTCAATAACACCATCTATGTTTCGGGCGACAGTGACATCGAGGAATCTACGGATGGAGGAACGACATGGACAAATACGTTTATCAATCCCCGGGGCGGCGAGCTTTTCATGGGTATGGCTTACAATGGCGAATCCCTGATTGCCGCGGGATTCAATCACAACGTTTGGGCCACGCCGGTGCAATGATAATTAGCCCTTTCAACATTTTTTGAACGAGATTGGCAATTTAACTCACCTCTCCTACATAAACCGGATCGTCCCCTCACCCTGGCCCTCTCCCCCGATGGGGGCGAGGGTAACGGCTCGCGAGTACGCTCGCCCCACCTTAAGATATGTTCGATTTTCCGTAGATCTCAGTTATCAGCACAAGCCTTTGGATGCAATGTCTCTGCGGAATTGCATGCCTTCGAAACAAATTTTCTCCACCGCCACGTAAGCAGCAGCCTGCGCAGCTTTTAAATTTTTGCCCAGCGCAGTCACGCCGAGAACGCGTCCGCCACTGGTGACGGTTTGCCCGTCCTTCAATGTCGTACCCGCATGGAAAACTTTGACGCCGGGCAGCTTGGCCGCGTCATCGAGACCGCGAATGGGCTTTCCTTTTTCATAATTGCCGGGGTAACCGCCACTGGCGATCACGACGCAGACGCTGGCGTCCGGTTTCCATTTCATTTCGATTTTATCCAACGTGCCGTTGACGCTAGCATCAAGCAGTTCGACAAAATCATTTTCCAGGCGCGTGAGATAGACCTGGGTTTCAGGATCGCCGAAGCGGGCGTTGAACTCCAAAACGCCGAAGCCGGTTTTGGTGATAATGATCCCGGGATACAGGATGCCGCGAAAATCAATCCCCTCCTCCGCGCAACCGCGCAGCCAAGGATTTAAGATGGCATCGCCAACGCGTTTTAATTCGGCATCGCTCAGGAAAGGCGTGGGGGAATACGTGCCCATGCCGCCGGTGTTCAGGCCTTTATCGCCGTCCAGCGCGCGTTTGTGGTCCTGGGACGTGGGAAAAAGCCTGGCCGTTTTGCCATCACAAATCGCATGGAGAGAGATTTCCACACCTTCGAGAAATTCCTGGATGACAATTTTCGCACCCGCCGCGCCAAAACTTTTGGCGACGAGAATATCGTCAATGGCTTTGTTGGCCTCAGCAACATTCGCGCAAATCAGAACGCCTTTGCCAAGCGCGAGGCCATCGGCTTTCACAGCGCATTTGCCGTTCAGTTCGGAAGCAAATTTCTTGGCGGCGGCAGCATCGGCAAACGTCCCCGCGCGGGCGGTAGGAATGCCGTACTTTTCCATGAACTGCTGAGAAAAGACTTTGGACGATTCGAATTGCGCGGCTTTTTGGTTTGGCCCCCAAATGCGCAGGCCGTTTTTTTGGAACAAATCCACGATACCCAGCGCGAGTGGATTGTCCGGGCCAACAACCGTAAGCTCGACTTTCTTTTCGTGAGCAAACGAGAGCAGCTTCGGCAAATCCTCCGCGCCAATAGTGACACATTCGACAGGCGCGCCATTTTTTGCGAGGCGTTCCTGCGCGATGCCGGCGTTGCCGGGAGCGCACCACATTTGGGAGACATGCGGTGACAGCGCCAGCTTCCAAACCATGGCGTGCTCGCGTCCGCCGGAACCGATGACGAGGAGTTTCATTTAAGCAACGCGCGCCTCGCCCTTGCCTTTCACGATTTCCCCAATGATCCAGGCATCATGCTTTTGGCCACGGATGAATTTCACCACGGCATTGGCTTTTTCCGCTGAAACGATGGCCACCATGCCGATGCCCATGTTGAAGACTTGATACAGCTCTTCGTCAGGCACGCCACTTTGCGTTTCGATGAATTTAAAAATCGGCAGCATTTTCCATGAACCTTTGGCGATAACGGCGTCGCAGGTTTTAGGCAGCACGCGAGGAATGTTGTCCACGAAACCGCCGCCGGTGATATGGGCGAAGGCCTTAACGGACAGTTGATGGTTAAAACGTTTTAGCAGTTTTTGGACAAGGGGGCCATAACTCACGTGGACCTTTAGCAGTTCATTGCCGATGGTGTTTTTTAATCCGGGAAGGCGGCTGTTTAGTCGCAGGCCAAGATCGTCGAAGAAAATTTTTCGCGCGAGCGAATAGCCGTTTGTGTGCAGGCCGCTGGAGGCGATGCCGATGATGGCGTCGCCACGTTTAACGGTTTTTTGGCCGTTCAGCATCCGTGATTTTTCCACGACGCCGACGATGGTACCGCTGACGTCGTATTCGCCCTGTTGGTAAAAGCCGGGCATCTGTGCCGTCTCGCCGCCGATCAGCGCGCAGTTATTTTCCGCGCAAGCGCGCGCGAAACCTTTGATGACTTCGGTGAAGACGTGCGGCTCGAGTTTTCCGGTGCCAAGGTAATCGAGGAAGAACAACGGTTCCGCTCCGAGCACGGCGATGTCGTTAATGCAATGGTTCACGAGGTCGGCGCCGATGGTATCGTGTTTATCCATGGCGAAGGTGATTTTGAGCTTGGTGCCGACGCCGTCCACCGAGGAGACGAGGACCGGCTCGCGATATTTTTTAATATCGAGCGCGAACAGGCCGCCGAAGCCGCCAACCTTGCCGAGCACTTCACGACGGTGCGTCGAGGCCAGGAGTTGGGGCAAAGAGGATTTAACCTTATTCCCTAAATCAATATCCACGCCGGCGGCGGCGTAAGCTTTTTGTTTCATGCGGCGGGAATTAAAACGGGAATCGGCGGAACGGGCGAGGAAAAACGAAACGCGGCCCCGTGTTCCGGAAGCCGCGTCGTGAATATTAAACTGATATCAGGCGTGCAGAGGCTGGGCGTTTGGCGCTTTGGGTTTGGTCATCACAGCCAGGATAATCGTCCAAATCACCAGCACCGCTGTCAGTGACGGAACCATCCACAACGGGAGGCGTTGATGCAATTCTGCGATGGTCATTCCGTAACCATTGGCCGCCCATTGGTCAAACCGCAGGTTGAAAGCCGCCAGCATCACACCGCCGCAGGAAGCGATTTGAAAAATGTAGGCCGGCCCCATGGCTTTGCCCGTTAACCCGCGAAATTTAGAGAAGTTCCAAATGCCTAACGCCGTCATCAATCCCGCGATGATGAGCGCGCCCGAACGATCCTGTGATTGCCAGGCCAGGTTGATGATGCCCCAAAACATCATGATATGCGTGCCGGCGACGACGAACGCGTAGTTAAGCGTGGTCATCGGTTTCAATTCCGGATGGGTGGTGGCATTGGCGGCCGCTTGCGCCCGGGAATGCCAGTACATGGGAGTAATCCATGTGGCCAGGCTTATGGCATAGAACCACCAGAACCCGGCCATGGCTGCGAAGAAGACTGATTGGCTCCACGCATAATGATGCCCGAGGAATTGCACGAGGGCCTGGCCGCCGATGGCGAAGGTAAGCACTATCGCCCAGGTAATGACCAGCCGGAGCCTGGCAGGGCGGCCGGTGTGTCCTCCAAACATGATCCATTGTGCCGCAAAGCCGGTAAAGATCCCGACGAATGGCAACAGAAAAGCCGCGAAAAATCCCTTGGCCGCAAGGCCGCTCTTGCCGGCCACGCCTGCGCCGGCCGTAGCTGCTGGTCCGCCGACCGCGGGCAACGCCGCCAACACCGCGCTGGAAAATGCCGGGGTGGGCGTGGTCTTGCGCAGGGTCTTTTCCACGAACGATTCCACTTCATCGTGCAACATTTTGCGGCCGCGCGAGAGCCGTTGTTTCACGGCATCTTCGGACAACTCCATTTCCGCCGCCACATTTTCAATGGATTGGTGCTCGCGATAAAAAAGGATCAACGGCTCGCGATACAATTGAGGAATTTTTTCCAGGGCGCGCCACAACAAAGCTTCCTCTTCGTGACTGATGGTTTCGTCCGAAGGCAGCGCGACGAGCGCGGGCGCTTCCTCCACGGTCTCCAGTAACTCGGCGCTGTGTACGGGGTTGCGGATTTCGTGCTGGAGGCATTTTTTGGCGCGGTTATGGACAATGCCGCACAGCCAGGCGCGAAGTTTTTCCGGCTGGCGCAGGAGCCGGAGGCGTTTCCACGCGGTAATGAAGGTTTCCTGTGCTACATCCTCGCTCTGGCCCAGATGGCCAATCCGGCTGTAAGCCAGGGAACAAATTAATATCTGGTAACGCGAGACAATGCGATTGAAGGCGTCGCGGTCTCCGGCCAGCGTGCGCGAAACCAGCTCCGCATCGGGAATGTACTCGGTCGTCGTTATCACGGTTTCTTGTGTTATCATAGTACTAATGATGTTCCCGGGAAAGCCAATGAGGTGACAGAAAATCGCGTTATTTATGATTTATGAATGACGATTTACGCGGCTGGTGTGGAAGTTTTTTATTATCAAATGCTTACGATGATAAAAAAATGCTGGCCTCTATTTTTAAATTATCCGCAAATTAAATTCGCGCTTTCGCGCGACTTCGCAATCGGCGGCTTATCTGTGGATAATATTACCCGGGGTGGCGCGCTCTCAGACTCGCGCTTACCCCGGGCTAATATCTTATGCCCTGTCAGGGCATTCAGTTAGCGGCTACGCCGAATTTTTCCAAAGTTTATGGCCTAAAATTACGTTTATTGGGGATCAAAGCTCAAACACAGACAATGGGAGCTGCTTCGTTACAGGATTGTTACATCACCGGGTTAGTCATGGAACGGCTGATTGCTTATCCTCCGTGAATGCATGCGGCTGAGATCATTCCGCTGATTCTTGCTTTGACGCTGGCGCTGGGGTTTGAATGCGTCAACGGTTTTCATGACACGGCCAACGCCGTGGCCACGGTCATTTATACCCGCAGCCTGCCGCCGTGGCTTGCGGTCGTCTGGTCGGGCATCTTCAATTTTCTGGGCGTGCTGCTTTCCACGGGGGCGGTGGCGTTTGGCATTATTAATTTGCTGCCGGTGGAACTGGTTACTGATGTTGGCTCGCCGATCGGTTTCTCGATGATTTTTTCCTTGTTGATCTCCGCATTGCTTTGGAACGCCGGCACGTGGTACCTCGGCATTCCCGTTTCCAGCACGCACTCGATGGTCGGCGCCATCATGGGCGTGGGGATGATGAATGCGCTGTTGAAAACCGGCAGTGTAATGACCGGATTAAATTGGAAACAGGTGGAGAACATCGGGCTGACGTTACTGGTTTCTCCGGTCTTCGGTTTCTGCTGCGCAGCCCTGCTTTTCTTACTGATGAAAGCCCTGATCCGCCAGCCGGACCTTTACCGTTCTGTGGAAAACCGTCCACCGCCATGGTGGATTCGCGGCATCCTTTGTCTCACCTGCACCGGTGTCAGTTATGCGCACGGCTCCAATGACGGCCAAAAAGGGCTCGGCTTGATGATGCTGATCCTGGCCGGGATTATTCCAGGGATTTACGCCGTTAATCCACAAATCGAGACCGGCTCGGATGCGCAATTGGGCGCTGCCTGCCATGCGGCCACAGCTATTATCCAACAACATACCGGCAACATTTCTGTGGATGCGAAGACCGCTACGGATACACTCGAGGAATTTCTCAGGACCGACGGCGTTTTCACGGACAAGGTCTTCCCTGCCCTGGCGGAAAAGAACCAGGAAATCGCCACCACGCTGGCGCAGCACAAGTCCCTCTCTGAATTGAGCACAAGTGAACGCATTGATTTGCGCACCCAAATCTTTTTGGCCTCCGGCGCCATTGCCAAACTAAGCACGATGAAAAAATTTCCTGCGGACCAGGATACCGCTATGGCGAAATACAAGACCACGCTGGACAAGACCATCAAGTTCATTCCGGTTTGGGTAAAGCTGTCCGTGGCGCTGGCGCTGGGCCTGGGCACGATGATTGGCTGGAAACGCGTAGTGGTGACCATCGGTGAGAAAATCGGCAAAGCTCATCTTACTTATGCACAAGGGGCTTCCGCCGAAATGATTGCCATGGTGACCGTCGGATTGGCATCGAAGTACGGCCTGCCGGTAAGCACCACGCATGTGCTTTCGTCCGGCGTGGCCGGCACCATGGCGGCGAACCGTTCCGGCCTCCAGCGAGCGACTTTACGCAATATTATCCTGGCCTGGGTGCTTACCCTGCCCGCCTGCATCTTTTTGGGCGCGATGATTTTTGCCGCGGCGTTCATGCTCGTCTTTCACGTTTTTCACGTGCATTAACCATCAGAGATTTGTACAGGCATCTCCGGTTGACGTGGCAATCGGAACGGCAAACAATCTGGACAAATGCCCGGCCCCAGTAAAATTCTCAGCGTTGTGTCGTGCCTGCTTTGGTGTCCCTATCTGCTTTCAGCACAAACGAACGCGACCTCTGCTGTCCCAGCCTGGGCACAGCCGGGCTCGGCCACGCATACCCAGGTAGCCCCGCCATCAGATTTTCACCGGCCCAGCAAAATTTTTCTAACGCCAACCGGCATCTTTGACGGCCAGGCGGACATCGGCGGCGCGGTGATACCGGGCAGCGCGAGCTACGATCCCGGCACAAAGCAGTACACGATCAACTCCGCCGGCTACAACGTATGGTACCAGCGTGACGAATTCCGGTTTCTGTGGAAGAAAATGTCGGGCGACGTCTCGGCCGCGGCGGATATTACGTTCCCAGATACCAATGGCTATGGCGACCGCAAGGCGGTCATCATGATTCGACAGGATTTAGATGATGATTCTAAAGAGGTTTTCGTGGCCCTCCATGGTGCAGGCATGATTCAACTGGCACAGCGACCGGAAAAAAACGTGCGCATTACAGACATGGAATATCGGATAGGCAGCCGGGGCGGTTTGCCTGGAGGCAAGTCTCCTGACGATTTGGTCACTGCCAACGCCCGGCGCATCGGCATTGAAAAGCGCAGCGACTCCTTCACTTTATTTGTCAGCCTGGAAGGCGAGCCGATGCACCAGTTCGGTCCGCCCGTCGAGCTGCACATGGATGGTCCTTTCTATGTGGGCATTGGATTTTGTTCCCACTTGCCGGATAAATTAGACACCGCCGTCTTTTCAGAGGTCGTTCTCAAGAATTCTGCCGGCAAGGTCCATTAATCGCTAAGCAGGCAAAAAGAGAGCGTATAGTGCCAAGTTGGCTTCCCGCCGTTAATCTCCTGTTTTCCTGTGTTTTTCTCTTATTTTGCTTCATTATAAATAATTATAGAATTTTTATACAAATTCCCCCGGGATGGTGTCTATAAAGTAAAATCGTGAGTACCGAATACCCCGAATGGTTTGAAGCGTTTTACGAGGCAAAAGCCACGGCCTTGATTCTTTATGGCCGTGCGCTGGGCTTGAGCCACGGGGAGGCCGAGGATGTCCTGCAGGAGACTTTCCTGGCCCTGATGCAGAAATCTGAGATACCACGCGAGCCGGAGCATTACTGCCTCCGCAGCTTCCGTAACCGGGCGCTGAATTATAAGCGCTCGCTGTGGCGGCGATTGACCCGTGAGCTGGAATCACACCGCTGGTTTGAAAAAACAACGAGCGAAGATCCGGCGGAACGGGCAGCGATGAAACAACTGGCTGAATTGCCGCCTGAACAGCGCGAGGTAATCGTGCTCAAAATTTGGAACGATTGCACGTTTGAGGAAATTGGGGCGTTGCTGGACATATCACCCAACACCGCTGCCGGCCGCTACCGCTATGGCCTGCAAAAGATGAAATCACGACTGGAAGGAGCAAGTTATGAAAGAGACGAACCCACTGGAGACGCAATTGCGCTCATGGCGGCCCCGCCGTCCCTCAGCGCGGCTTAAACGCCGGCTGTTTGGCATTTCCTTAATTCCCCGCGCCGGCTGGATCATCGGTTCACTCGCGCCGGCGATGGCATGCCTGCTGATCACGTTCAGCTTTTTGAATCCGCGCCCGATAGTTTCCGGAGCCATGCCGTTAAACGGTTTGATGGCAGGTAGTTGGAGCAATGCCGCATACGTGGTGGACGGTTTTGCCGATAAACAGAACCATTGGGCTTGCGTTACTTTTAATTCGACAAACCGGAGTGGTTTCGGGTCTACTATGGATTCTTTCCGCCACTGAGGTCCGGTGCATAGACGGAAAATTTGCAATGAACAACGACAAAACGAAGCCGCAAAGCGGCGCTAAAACACAAAACGGAAAACCAGGCTCTAAACCAGCCAAAACGGCTGTCGCCACTGCGCCACAACCGGTAGAAGAAGTGAAGCCCCAACCGGTCAAGGTTCCCCCGCTATTTCGTAAGATTGACTGGGTGGCGCTGGTTATCGCTTTCATTGGTGTTTGGGCGGTTTACCTGTGGACGCTGGCACCGGAATTGACACTGGAAGATTCCGGCGAACTGGTCACGGGCGCCTTCTATGCAGGCATTCCCCACCCGCCCGGCTACCCGTTTTGGTCCATTTACTCCTGGTGTTGGACGGCGATTTTAGGAGTGCTGCATTTGGGCAACGCCGCCTGGCGCGTCGAAGTGGGCGAATCCTTTGCGGCGGCTTTTGGTTGCGGTTTGCTGGCCTTGATGGTCTCCCGCGGCAGCAGCATGCTGATTGAAGGCATCGAGGAATTGAAAGCCATTCCCCGCCAATGGGAAAACGCCATATGCGTTGTGTCCGGCTCGGTCGTGGGATTACTGCTGGGTTTGGGAGCGTTCATGTGGCATGAATCAGACGTCATCAACCGTATTTCGCTCTTCGGCGTGCCATGGCTGCTGGTGGTGGTTTTGCTGCTGTTCCGCTGGGCGTACGCACCCCAGCAGCGGCGCTACCTGTATCTCTCGATGCTATGTTACGGCTGGCTGGCGACGATCCACCAGACGTTGCTGCTGAGCCTGCCGGGCCTGGAAATCCTCGTGGCGCTGGTATTGCCAAGATTGGGCCGGGATTTGTTCGTCTGGAACACCATCGGTTATGGGGTAATTCTTTTATTTAGGGCGACCGGGGCAGTACCGGCCTTCAGCCAGATGACCTCCATCGAAATAGCAATTTTACATTTTGTCGGGCTTGGTTCGTTTGCCGCCTGGACCGGCATCTATCTCAAAACCCTGGTTAACCAGAAGCATGTCCAAGGCGAATGGATGCAGTGGTTTTGGATGGCACTGGCAGGTTTTGTCGCGATCTTTCTGCTCCTATTCGGCTTCCTCCTCCTTTTCCGGCCTGGAACGGTGAAAGAAACTTCTGCCTGGAATTCCGCTCCTTATACAATCCTGACCTGCGCCGCGTTCGTTTACGCTGCCGCCTTATGCGTTTTTGGCTCTGTCAGTGTTTGGAAAGGAATTGAAACCCGCCAGTTTGGCCGCGAGCTTTTAACTGGCATCTTCCTGGGTTTAGTGTGGTTTTTGGGTGTCTCGGTGTATTTATACGAGCCGATTTCCTGCATGACCGATCCGCCGATGCAATGGGGCTATCCGCGCACAGTAGAAGGGTTCTTTCACGCGCTGGGCCGCGGTCAATACGGCAGCGACGTAGGAACTGACCTGTTCCAAAATCCATGGCTCTTTTTCTTCCAGCTCTTTTATCTCGCGGACGGTTTGTCCCTGTCGTTCACATGGGCCTACCTGTTTGTCGGGCTGATTCCGTTCCTGTTCATTTTCAAAATGCACAAGCGCGAGCGGAACTGGATCCTCGGGCTGGCCGCGATTTATTTTTTCATCTCAGTGACGCTGGTTCTCATGTTGAACGTCAGCGCCGACCGCTCCACCGTAGAACTCAACAAAGTCTTTTTCACGGCCTCGCATGCCATCTTTGCGATGTTAATCGGTTATGGGATTACCATCCTGGCCGCGTATGTGGCCACGCATTATGAGAGGATTCGCAATTGGTGCTTTATCGGCGGCGGAGTGGCGTTGGTGCTGGCCATTTATTGCCTCGTCAACGCGATTGGCAAGCTGTATTTCGGCCCGGCCGGGCAGATGAGAGTTTCGTGGCTGCCCGGCGCGGGCTGGAGCGGTTGGGGATTCTTGGCCTTTGGCCCGGACGGCCAGTTCGGCCTTTTTGAAATCCCGCATTGGATCGCACAGGCGTTTGCCAAAGATCAATACGGCCTGCCGGTATTTGCCGGCCTGATTCTGATTGCGCTCCCGATTATTTTCCTTGTGGCATTGCAGGTTTACCGCAACCGCGGCCCGGTCGTCATCCTCCTGGCGTTGTTTTGTGTCACGCCACTCTGTTCCGGCCTGTTCAACTGGTATAAATGCGAACAGCGCAACCATTGGTTCGGCTACTGGTTCGGCCACGATATGTTTACCCCTCCCTACATGAAGAATGGGGAATTGAGTTACGACAACGATTATCGCGCGGAACTTCTGAAAAATCCCGAACAGGCCAAAATGATTTATCCGGAAATGACGCGCAACGCCATTCTCTTTGGCGGCACGGACCCCGGGCGTTTTTGTCCCACGTACATTATCTTCTGCGAAAGCTTTATCCCGCATATTTGCCAGCCTACGCAGGACCAGAAATTTGACCGGCGCGACGTTTATATCATTACCCAAAACGCCCTGGCCGACGGCACTTACCTCGATTACCTGAGGGCGCAGTATTTCCGGAGCCACCAACAGGATCCTCCGTTCTTCAGTGAATTATCCAAGTATATGTTCAGTATGGGGATTCATTTCGTGCGCACGTT
>Ga0335083_10010133_pt1 | contig 11407 bp, 7 predicted proteins | sample Lox_Sample_42_FD_206716 | JGI IMG/M metagenome (GOLD analysis project Ga0335083, IMG submission 206716) | Soil microbial communities from Loxahatchee National Wildlife Refuge, Florida, United States - Lox_Sample_4.2 | ecosystem: Environmental > Terrestrial > Soil > Wetlands | place: USA: Florida... | reverse complement strand
GCTCGAGCAGCTTGCCGCGGAAGCGCGACAGGCGCGCGGCGTCGGTCAGCACATTTTCCGCCTCGTTGAGCTGCATCGCGCCCTTGGCTTCGACCTCGTAGCGGATGGCGGCGGCCTGAGCCTTGATCTTTTCCGCTTCCGCCTCGCCGGAGGCTGCGATTCGCGCAGCGTCGGCGAGGCTCGCCGCCGCCTCTCTTTCCGCCTCCGCCTTCCGCAAGACCCGGACCGCCTCGCGCTCGGCTTCGCGCGTGGCGGCGATGAGCTCGGTCGCCTTGCGCCGCTCCGCAATCTCACGCTCGCGCGCCGTGATCAATTGCTCCTCGGCCTCGATGGCCTTCATCCGCGCTTCTTCCGCCGCAGCCACGGCGGCGGACCGCTCGGCGGAGGCGTTGGCGATCTCGACCGCGCGCTTGATCTCGGCGATCTCGACCGCCTGTTCCTTCTGTACTTCGAACCGGCGAAGGTCGCCGTCGCGCGCGATGCGCGCCTCGGCGAGTCCCCGCTCGGTCGCGATGCGCGCCCGCTCGATTTCCTCGCCGGAGCTGATCTCCGCTTCCTCGAAGGCCTGTCGCTTGGCGATGTTGAGCGAGTCGAGCAGCCGCTCGCGTTCGAGCCGCGCCTGATCGATCGCTCGCTCCTGCGCGATGCGGGCGATCTCGACGTCCTGAGCCGAAGCAATGTCCGCCCGCCGCCGCTCGGCCTCCGCCTGCGACAATTCCGCGTTCTTCACCGCGACCGCGATCTGCCGGCTGATTTCGGCGACTTCGAGCGCCTTGCGGCGCTGGACTTCGAGCTCAGCCTGCTGACGCTCGCGCTCGATGCGCGCGCTCTCGAGCGCAAGCCCGAGCCGGATCTGTTCGGTCTCCACCTGCTCGCGCGAGCGAATCTCGGCCTCGTCGATCAGGCGCCGGCGGGCGATCTCGCGCTGCTCGATTTCCTCCTGATTCTTGATGCGCGTCTCGGCCAAGCTCCGTTCCTGCGCGAGCTTCGCCTTCTCCACCTCCTCGCGCGCGACGATCTGCGCCTGCTCGCTCTCGCGGTCCCGGTCGGCCCGGTCCTTGGCGATCACGACTCGCTGGGCGGCGCGACGGATCTCGACGTCGTGCTCCTGGGCGAGGCGGGCGTATTCGCTCTCGCGCTCGATGTCGAGCGCCTTGCGCTGCGCGTCGAGGTTCTGCGTCCTGATCTCGATCTGCGTGCGCTGCTCGATCTCGTTGCGCATGCGCCGGCGCGCCTCGATGGACTCGGTGAGCTGGGTGAGGCCCTCGGCGTCAAACGCGTTCGAGCTGTCGAAGAATTCGAGATCGGTCTGGTCGAGGTCGACAATGGCGACGCTCTCGAGCTCAAGCCCGTTCTGCGCGAGGCCCTCGGCCGCCGCCGCCTTGACCCGCTCCGCGTAGTCCTGCCGCTGCTCGTGCAGGTCGAAGAGCGTCATCTGCGCGGCCGCGGTGCGGAGCGCCGCCGCGAAGCGTCCCTCGAAGAGCTCGCGCGCGCTTTCGGGATCGAGCGTGCGCCGGCCGAGCGTCTGGGCGGCGCGGCTCACCTCCTCGCGCGTCGAGCCGACGCGGACGAAGAAGTCGGCGACCACGTCGACGCGCATGCGGTCTTTCGTAATGAGACCTTGCGCCTGCCGCCGCGAGACCTCGATCCGCATGACATTCATGCCGACCGGCGTGATCTCGTGGAGCACCGGCACGACGAACGCGCCGCCGCTGATGACGACCTTCTCGCCGCCGAAGCCGGTGCGCACGAAGGCGGTCTCCTTCGTCGAGCGCCGGTAAAGCCAGCGCATGAGGTAGACCACGAGCGCCACGATGATCGCGAGAACAATCAGCCAGAGGATCGCCGGCCCCACATATTCCGCGCTCATTTTTCCTCTCCGCTTAAGCGCTCTTTCGGCCGAAGCCGATCCCCTTGAATCTCTTCGTCTGCTCGGTCAAGGCCCGCTCCGTGGGCAACCGCTCCATCGATGAGGCGCCGTAGAAGCCGTGGCAATGCTTCGTCGAGCGCAGAACGAACTCGGCGTCGTCGGGCTCGGACACCGGCCCGCCATGAACGAGGACAAGGACGCCCGGATTGATGGCGAGAGCCGCCTCGGCCCATTCGTCCACGAGCGCCGGGCATTCGGCGAGCTTGCGTCCGGTTTGGGCGCCGATCGCGCCGCCGGTCGTCAGGCCTAGGTGGCAGACAACAATGTCGGCGCCGGCCTTGGTCATCGCCTGCGCCTCCTCGGCGGAGAAGACGTAAGGCGTCGTCAGCATATCCTTGGCGTGGGCGCGCGCGATCATGTCGACCTCGAGCGCGTAAGACATGCCGGTCTCCTCGAGATTGGCGCGCGTGATCCCGTCGATCAGGCCGACCGTCGGGAAGTTCTGCACGCCGGAGAAGCCGAGCCGCTTGAGATCGTCGAGGAAGGGATCGAACAGGCAGAACGGGTCGGTCCCGTTGACGCCGGCGAGCACCGGCGTGTGCTTCACGACCGGCAAAACCTCGTGCGCCATCTCGCGCACGATCTCATTCGCGTTGCCATAAGCGAGAAGGCCCGCGAGCGAGCCGCGCCCGGCCATGCGGTAGCGGCCGGAATTATAGATGACGATGAGGTCGATGCCGCCCGCCTCCTCGCATTTGGCGGAAAGGCCAGTCCCGGCGCCGCCGCCGACGATGGGCGTCCCCGCGTCTTTGAGCGACCTCAGCTTCGTCAAGATGGCTTGCCGTTCGATGCGCGGCATCAGGCTCTCCTATCTCGCCGCGAGCTGATGGCGAGAAACGCGGCGACCGTCGTGGCGATGAAGGCGTCGTCGTTGATGTTGGCCTTAATCCGCTCGACGCGCTTGCGCGGAGTCTGGCGGATCGTCCGTTCGAGCGCCGAGAAGAGCGCCGCATCGGCCTCGGGATCGTGGAACGGCTTGCCGAGCGCGTCGAGCGCGGACACTCCGCCTTCCGGCAACAAAAGCCGCACCGGCCCCTGCATCTGGTTGATCCGCTCGCCCATCCATTCGCCGATGGCGCGGTTCTCATCGGGCGTCGTGCGCATGAGCGTGACGTTCGGATTATGGATGACGAAGCGGCGGTTGCGGAACTTCTCGGGGACCGTGTCGCGCGGGCCGAAATTGACCATGTCCATCGCGCCGACCGAGGCGACATAGGGCAGGCCGGTGCGGATGATCGAGCCGAAGCGGTCGGCGTCGGCGGGAAACACGCCGCCAACCAGCATGTCCGCGACCTCGGTGGTGGTCAGGTCGATCATTCCGGCCAGGAGGCCGGAGTCGGCGAGGCTCTCCATCGACCGGCCGCCGGCGCCCGTGGCGTGAAAGACGAGGCAGTCGAAGTCGGCTTCGAGCCGGCGCGCGATTCCCTGCACGGCGGGCGTCGTGACGCCGAACATCGTGAGTCCGACGGCGGGGCGAGCCAGCCGCCGCTTGGCGGCGCGCTCCTCGGGCGAGGGGCTCGCGGCGATCATGCCGGCGAGCGCATGCGCCGCGTTACCCAGCACCTGCTCGGTGATGGCGTTGACGCCCTGCACGTCGGCGACCGAGTACATCATCATGATGTCGGACGCGCCGACGTAAGGCGCGACCTGGCCGGAGGCCACGGTCGAGACCATGATCTTGGGAATCCCGAGCGGCAGGCGCCGCATGCCCGCCGTCGCCAATGAGGTGCCACCCGAGCCGCCGGCGGAGATCACGCCGCCGATGCCGCGCTCCCGCTCGATCCAGCGGGCGAAGGCCTCCGCCATCGCCGTCACCGAGGCGCCGCGGTCGCCGGTGAAGACGGCGGCCGAGCCGCCGGGATGCATCGCCGCGACCTGGCCCGGCGTGACGTCGGCGCGCGACGGCTTGTCGGAGGTGGACAGGTCCACCGTCCGCACGTGGATGCCGCATTCCCTCAATCGGTCGCGGACGAAGCGCAATTCGATGCCCTTGGTGTCAAAGGTGCCGACGACCAGCGCGGTGCGGCCGATGCGCTCGACAAACGGCAAGGGCAGAAGCGGCCGCGCCTCGGCGGCCTGTGGCGGCTCGACCGCGATGCGTCCCGCGGCCGGCGAAACCGGACGAATGCCCCAGCGGTTTGGCAAATGCGCGGCGCGATAGACCGGCGCCGCCTCGTCGTCCTCACCTGAGGCGCCGCCCCTCGACACCTGGAACACCTGCGCTTCCGCATGCGCCGGAGTCGAGGCCGCTGGCGCGGTCGCAGGAACGGCGTCCGTCTCCTCATGGCCGTGGCGGCCGACGCCGAGCAGCCGCTGTTGCAAGTCGCGGTCGGCGGCGAGCGCAGTCGAATCCATGACCCGGTTCACGCGGCCGTTGACCATGATCGCGACCTGGTCGGAGACGGCGGTGGCGACCCCGATATTCTGCTCGACCACAAGCACGGAGAGGTCTTCCTCGTGCGCGAGCCGGATGAGCAGATCGCGGACCTGCGCGACGACCATCGGCGCAAGCCCCTCGGTCGGCTCGTCCATGGTGAGGAGGCGCGGATTGCCGAGCAGCGCGCGCCCGATCGCGAGCATCTGCTGTTCGCCGCCGGAAAGCTGTCCGCCGCCGTTGTCTCGCCTTTCGGCGAGGCGCGGAAAGATCGAATAGACGCGATCGACCGTCCACGCCCCATCGCCATGCGCGCTCAGGCGTAAGGTCTCGTCGACCGTGAGGCTCGACCAGAGCCGCCGCCCTTGCGGCACGTAGCCCAGGCCCGCCCGGGCGATGGCGTGCGGCTCGAGGCCGACGATGTCGCGCCCGTCGAAGCGGATCGAGCCGGAGCGGACAGGCACGAGTCCGACGATGGCGTTGCAGAGGGTCGTCTTGCCCATGCCGTTGCGGCCGACGACCGATAGCACGCCGCGCTCGAGCGTCAGCGAAACGCCCTGGAGCGCGTGCGACTCGCCATAATAGACCTCGAGGTCCTGCACCTGCAGGACCGGCTTAGGCTTCGAGGCGTCAGTGCGGCGTGGTCTGTCCATGCGCGCTTCCAAGATAGATCGCCTGAACCTCGTCGTCGTCCTCGATGTCCCGCGGCGCGCCCTCCTTGAACACCCGCCCGTTGTGCATGATCGTTACGTACGACGATACGCGCAGCGCAACGTCGAGATCGTGCTCAATGATGATGTATCCGATATGCCCGGGAAGCGCATTTAAGATGGCGACGAGGTCGCGCCGCTCGCTCGGAGACAGGCCCGCGGCGGGTTCGTCGAACAGGATGAAGCGCGGCGCCCCGGTCAGCGCCAGCGCGATCTCGAGCTGGCGCTGCTGGCCGTGGCTTAAGATCGCGACCGGCTTGTCGACGATGTCGTCAAGATGGACCAGATGGGCGATCGTCCGCGCCTGCGCCATGGTGGCGTCCGAAGCGCTTGGGCGAAACAGCGAGAGTCGGCTGCGCGACACGCCGCGGCAGGCGACGAAGATGCTGTCGAGGACGGTGAGCCCCGCGAAGAGCTGGCTAATCTGATAGGTGCGGCGCAGCCCGCGCCGGATGCGCTCGTGAACGGGAAAGTCGGTCACGTCCTCGTTGAAGAAGCGGATGCGCCCGGAGGTCGGCGGGAAGTCGCCGGTGACGGCGTTGAACAGCGTCGTCTTGCCGGCGCCGTTTGAGCCCAAGATCGCGCGCCGCTCGCCGGCGCTGACCCGAAGGTCGACGTCGGCGAGCGCAACCAGCGCGCCGAACTGGCGCCCGACTCCCTCGAGCTCCAGCGCAAAACCGGCGGTCGAGGAAAGCCGCTGAGCGACGCTCAGGTCGACCATGGCGCGCTCTTCAGGGGCAATCCCCCTTACTTGCAGTCCGGGTTGTCGCGGTTGGCGACGCCGAGTTTCAGGAAGTCGGCTTCCGGAATGCCGAGCGTCTGATTGACTGCGGGAACGACCTCGACGACCTTGTTGTAGAGGTGGCCGTCGTCCGCCTTGGCGACTTCGGTCAGATAATTGTCGGCGATCGCCTGACGGTTCTTGTCGAGCGTGACCTTGCCGGTCGGCGTGTCGAGCTCGAGATGGGCGAGAGCGTCGCGGAACTTCGCCTGGTTGCCCGAAAGGTCGCCGTTCACCTTGTTGAGCGCCGCCAGCATCGCCTCGGTCTCGATGTAGTAGCCTTGCGCGAACAAAGACGGCGACGGGAAACCATCCGGATAGGCGGCCTTGTAGTCGGCGACGAACTTCTTCCACGCCGCGCCTTCGGCGTTATCGGCGATCGGGCCGGCCGCCGGGGTGCCGATGACGTAATCGCGCTGCTTGCCCTTCGTCCCGAGCACAGTCTGGTCGACGGTGATCGAGCCGCCGATGAGGGGCGCCGTGCCGCCCGCCTGCTGGTACTGGGTCAGAAAATTGACGCCGTCGGCACCGCCGAGCGCGACATAGATCGCGTCGACCTTGTCGGGAATGGCGGCGATGACGGAGGAAAAGTCCTTGTTGCCGATCGGCACCCAGAACTTCTTCGGCACGTGCCCGCCCGCCTTGCAGAAGCCGGCCATGAAGCCGAACACCTGGGTGTAGGGGAACGAATAGTCCTCCGCGACCGTCACGACGGTGTGGTAGCCCTTGTCCTTGTAGGCGTATTCGCCGAGCCCGGCCATCCATTGGGCGCCGTCGGTGGTGAAGCGGAAGAAATTCGGCGCCGGATCGCGCAGCGTCGTGTCCTGCGCCGCCGAGGTGCCGTTGATGAAAGTGACGTTCGGTTGAGTCTTGGCGTAGTCCTTGATGGCGATGCCTTCATCGCCAGACAGCGGGCCGATGAGGATCTGCACGCCGTCCTGCTCGACAAGCTTGCGCGCGGCCTTGACCGCGCTGTCGGGCGAGGCGTCCGACGAGCCCTTGATGACCTCGATCTTCTTGCCCCCTGCCGTGTAATTGGCCTCCTTGAGGGCGAGGTCGGCGCCCCGCATGCTGTCCTGGCCTAGAACGGCGAAGGCGCCCTCGAGCGTCGCAAGCAGGCCGACCTTGATCGTGTCGTCAGCCGCCAGCGCGCCCTGCGGCGCGAATGTGGCCGAGGAGAGCAAGGCCCAAGCCATCAATGTCGCACGCGTTTTCATTTCCATCCTCCCACATTGCGGGTCCCCTGCGGACCTCGGTCGAACGCCGTCCCCGGCGCTTCCTGCGCCTCGCGCAGCGGCTTCTGCGCGAATGCGGGCGCAATGCGCCTCCACATGCCCAGAATCCCGTCCGGCGAGACGAAGACGATGATGAGAAAGATTGCGCCGATCAAGGTGTTGAAGCGGTCGGCGCCGACGAGGTCGATCGCGAAGGTCTTGAGCAGCACATAGAGCGCCGCGCCGAGAAACGGGCCGATCGGGTGCCGCACTCCGCCGATGACGGCGACGACGAGAACGCCCACCGCCTCGCTGACGCTGACCGTTCCCGGCGAGACGCGGCCGTTGAACCAGACGTAGAGCACGCCGGCTGCGCCCGCGATGAGGCCGGCGTACAAGAACGCGGCGATGCGCAGCGTCGTGACGTTGTGGCCGACGGCGCGGGCGCGGCGCGCGTTGTCGCGCGAGGCCATGAGCGCCAGGCCGAACGGCGAGCGCGACGCATAAACGACAGCCGAATAGCAGATCGCCGCGACCGCAAGGCTCAGGTAGTAGAAGGGGATTGGCTTCCGCCAGGAGACGCCGAACACATCCGGCGGCGCGAGGCCCCGAAAGCCCGAGTGTCCGTTGAACAGCGAATAGTTCTGCTGCGCGAGATAGAAGAACGCGGCGCCGGTCGCCAGCGTGATCATGATCGTATAGATGCCGGCGGTCCTGACCGCGATCGCGCCGATGAGCGCCGAGACGAGGCCGGCGATGAGGATCGCGACCGGCGCATAGATCCACCAAGGCCAGTTCAGCCCAAGGACGCCGGTGCTGTTCGGCCCGAGGATGGCGACCGCGTAGCCGGCGACGCCGGCCACAGTCAGTTGCGCCATCGACACCATGCCGCCGTAGCCCGCGAGCACCATCAGCGACAGCGCGATCGCGCCCAGGATCAAGGTCTGCGAGCCGAGCTGGAAGATGACGAACGGACTCGCGACGAGCGGGAAGAGAATGAGCGCGACGCCGAGCGCGGCGGTCGCGGGCGTGAACTCCGCCGAGACGATGTCTCCCGCCGCCGGCGGCCTCGGCGGGTCGGCAAGCCGCGTCCGCGCGTTGCCCATGATCCCCTGCGGACGCAGCGCGAGCGTGACCACCATGATGACGAAGGTCAGCACGACCCCGTAGGTCGGCAGATAGACGAGCCCGATCTGCTCGGCGAGCCCGACGAGGAGCGCGCCGATCGCCGCGCCAACGATCGAGCCCATGCCCCCGACGATGACGACGACGAGCGACGCCATGAGATAGCGCACGTCCTCGCCGGGCGCGATCGAGAGCGCCGAGCCGCCGATCACGCCGGAGAGGCCCGCGAGCGCGCCGCCGATGGCGAACACGCCGACGAAGAGAAGCCGCACGTTGACGCCGACGGTGGACAGCATGTCGCGGTCGTCCACGCCGGCGCGGATCATTCCGCCGAATTTCGTCCGATTGAGCGCGAACCACAGGCCGACGCCAATGACCACGGAGATGGCGAGCACGACGAGCCGGTAGAGCGGGTAGCGCAACGTCACGATCTTGCCGCTCGACTTGATGGCGGTGATGATCGGGGTCGTAACCGCGCCGTCGAGTTGCGGGGGGATCGAGAACTGATAGGTCTTGCCGCCCCAGATGGCGAGCATGAGATCGGCGGCAACGATCGAGATGCCGATCGTGACCAGCGTCTGCCGCAATTCGTCGCCGGTCAGCCTTTGGAAGACGAAGATCTGCAGCAAAGCGCCTGCCGCGCCGATAGCGACCGCCCCTCCAACGACGCCCAGAGACCAAACGCCGGACCATTGCGCGACGTCGTAACCCACATAGGCGCCGAGCAGGTAGAGAGAACCGTGCGCGAGATTCACGTTGCGCATGAGGCCGAACACGAGGGTAAAGCCGCTTGCGACGAGGAAGTAGAGGCCGGCCAGCGTGATCCCGTTCAGGATCGCGCTGACGAACGCCTTCTTGCCCAAGAGCAGATTGTCGAGCCAGTCCGGCCAGACTCCGAACACCATCCATAGGACGAGCGCCGCGGCGAGCAGCGCCAGCGCGTTCCGAGCTTGGCGCGCCGATGGAGCGAAAGCAGGATTCGCGACAGCGAGGCTCACGCGATCAGCCGCCGCCGCTGCTCGCTCATCTTGGGCGCCTTGTGGAACTCCCCGTCTTTCATGATAGCCAGGATGCGCGACTTGTCTTGCAGGATGCGGACGTTGGCCGCGGGATCGCCGTCGACGAGCAGCATGTCGGCAAGGTAGCCGGGCTTGATCATGCCGAGCTCGGCGCCCATGCCCATGATCTCGCCGCCGAGTTTCGTTCCGGCGAGGATCGCCTCCATCGGCGAGAAGCCGAGCAGGTCGACGAAATATTCGAGGTCCTTGGCGTTCGTGCCCTGCGGCGTCCAGGCGAAGCCGTAGTCGCCCCCGATGAGCACGCGAATGCCGCGCCGGTGCATCTTGCGGCAGGTCTCGACGGCATGCTCGAGCTCGCGCTCGTATTTCATCGTCAGCGGAGTGCCCGGCTTGATGCCGTATTCGGCGGCGTTGCGCGCCGTGTTGATGAGCCAGGCGAGGCCGGGGGCAACGAAGTGCTTGTCCTTGTTCGCCTCCAGCAGGTCGAGCGCCTCCTCGTCGGCGAACGAGGCGTGGTAGATGACGCCGACGCCATGACGCACGCACTGCTTGATCGAGCCGGAGGAACGCGCGTGCGCCGCGAGCGACTTGTTGCGAACGCGCGCTTCGCTCACCGCCATCGCCACCTCTTCCTCCGACATCGGCGTCTCTTCCGCGCCCATGCCTGTGATCTCTTCGCCGGAGAGATTGAGCTTGATCGTGTCGACGCCGTATTTGATGAGCGTGCGTACCGTCCGGCGCACTTCCTCCGGCCCCGAGACGACGATGCCGAGGTTGAGCCCCTCGTGCGGGATGTGCGAGGGCGCCGAGTCGCCTAGGCCCCCGACGGTCGTGATTTCCGGCCCGGCGGCGAGATAGCGCGGCCCCGGGATCATGCCGGTGTTGATGGCGTTGCGCACGACGACGTCGAGGCGGGGCTTGGCCGCCGCCGCGCCGCGGCCCGCCGTGAAGCCCGCGTCGAGCACGAGCTTCGCCATTTGTGCGGTGACGAGCGTGTGCTCCTCCGGCGGCATCATCTGGATGGGATCGATGCCCGGCGCATTGTTCCACGAGAGATGCAGATGCGCGTCGATTAGGCCGGGCATCAGCGTCGCGCCCATACCGTCGATGACCGTCTGCCCGCCGCCGCCGACGCCCGGCGAAAGACGCGAGGCGCCCTTGGTCACCTGCCGAATGCGGTTGCCCTGGACGACGACTTCGCCCGTATATGGGTAGTCGCCGGAGCCGTCGATGATGCGGACGTTGGCGAACACCACCCCGTTCGACCCGCCGATCCTGTCCTCCGCCATCCCCGTCTCCTCCCCGTCAATCTTGGCCAGCGACGCTAAAGCGCCCGGATGTGATCGGACGCCAGTCGCGCGCACTCCTTGGGCTGCTCGAGCGGCGTCCAGTGGCCGCAGCGCGCCAGAACCTTGAGTCTAGCGCCCCTGATCTTGTCCGCAAGTCCTTGCGCCGCCGTCGGCGGGGAGACGGGATCGTCGTCGCCCGTTACGAGAAGAACGGGGCAGCGGGCGGTGCGAAGATCGGGCGCACGGGCGGCCGCGAGCGCCTCGCAGGACTGCGCGAAGCCTTCGGGGTCCTGGCGCAGATGGCTCTCGCGGACGTAAGCCGCAACGACAGGGTTGGCGGACTTGGTCGCCGATGAGAGGGCCGCCGCGGCGATCGCGTCGGCTGCCGCGATCATTCCTTCCCGCCGCACGAGTTTCGCGCGGTCGCGCAGGCGCTCGCGCATGCCCTCGTTCGGCTCGCCGATCGGGCCGAAAAGCGTGAGGCTCATGACCGTCTCGGGCGCGGAAGCCGCGACATGCAGGGCGACCAGGCTTCCCATCGAGTGGGCGACAAGGTGAGCGGGGCCGCCCGCGACGCGGCCCAAGATGCAGCGCACATCGGCGGCCAGTCCCTCAACGGAGATCGCGGCGTGAGGACGGGGAGAGCGGCCCGCGCCGGGCAGGTCGGGGCGGACGCAGCGGAAGCCGCCGAGCGCTTCAAGGAGCGGCAGGAACGAGCTCGACGTGGCGCCGAGCCCGTGGATAAAGACGATTGGCGGGCCGTCGCCGTCGATTTCGAGGGCGATCCTGCCCAGCGACGCGCCGCTCATTTCCCCATCTCCCGGAATTCGTTCTCCAAGACGCCGACGCCGGAAACCTCAATGCGGGCGACGTCGCCGTGGGCGAGATATTTGGGCGGCTTGAACCCAATGCCGACCCCGGCCGGCGTGCCGGTCGCGATGACGTCTCCGGGCCGAAGCGTAACG